>Ga0187780_10002468_pt1 | contig 13909 bp, 10 predicted proteins | sample 1015_Q2_SP10_20__FD_132429 | JGI IMG/M metagenome (GOLD analysis project Ga0187780, IMG submission 132429) | Tropical peat soil microbial communities from peatlands in Department of Meta, Colombia - 1015_Q2_SP10_20_MG | ecosystem: Environmental > Terrestrial > Soil > Wetlands > Peat | place...
ATCATGTGGGAGCACTGCGGGATGTCGCGGGATCGGAAGGGCCTGGAGCAGGGGCTCGCGATGATCCCGAAACTGCGCGAGGAGTTCTGGAAGAACTTGAGCGTGCCCGGCAGCGGCGCCGAGCTCAATCAGTCCCTCGAGCACGCCGGACGAGTCGCGGACTTTCTCGAGATCGGCGAGCTCATGTGTCTCGACGCCCTCGAGCGCGACGAGTCCTGCGGGAGCCACTTTCGCACGGAGCATCAGACCCCCGACGGCGAGGCCATGCGCAACGACAAGGAGTTCTGCCACGTCGCGGCCTGGGAATTCCAGGGGGAGGGGAAGAAGCCCGTTCGAAACGTCGAGCCTCTCGTCTACGAAAACGTGGAGCTTGCCGTGCGGAGCTACAAATGAAGATCACGCTCAACGTCTGGCGCCAGAAAGACGCGAAATCCACGGGCCGGTTCGTCACCTACGAGGCCCCGAACGTGAACGAAGACATGTCCTTCCTCGAGATGCTCGACGTCGTCAACGAGGGTTTGATCGGGAAGGGCGAGGACCCGATCGCGTTCGACCACGACTGCCGCGAGGGAATCTGCGGAACGTGCGGTGTGGTGATCAACGGCCGTCCACACGGTCCGCGCGACCGGACGACTGCCTGTCAGCTCCACATGCGCAGCTTCCACGACGGCGATGTCCTCACGATCGAGCCCTGGCGCGCCGCCGCGTTTCCGGTCGTCAAGGACCTCGTCGTCGACCGCGGCGCCTTCGATCGGATCATCGCGGCCGGCGGCTTCATTTCCGCGCCCGTCGGCTCCGCCCCCGACGGCAACGCGATCCTCGTCCCGAAGGAGGACGCGGACCTCGCGATGGATGCGGCGGCCTGCATCGGATGCGCCGCTTGCGTCGCGGCGTGCCCGAACGCCTCGGCGATGCTCTTCGTCAGCGCCAAAGTGTCGCAGCTCGCCCTGCTCCCTCAGGGCCAGCCCGAGCGGCACGACCGTGTCCGGAGCATGGTGGCGCAAATGGACGCGGAGGGCTTCGGCACGTGCACCAACCACGGCGAGTGCGAGGCGGCCTGCCCGAAGGGAATTCGCATGGAGTTCATCGCCCGGATGAACGCGGACTTCCTGCGGGCCGCGCTGGCGTCTGGCCGGAGACGGAGCGCCGCCGCGGGAGGGGGAGGCTAGCGAAGCGCCGCCGGCGCGCTCATTCTGCGGACGCAGGCAGGCGCCTGGCCAGGACGAGGGTCCCCCAGATCGCGGCGATCAGCGAGGCGCACAGAATTCCTACCTTCGCGAGCCCTATGAGCGCCTCGTCCGTGAAGGCGAGGTCGCTGATGAAAAGCGACATCGTGAACCCGATGCCCGCCAGACAGGCCGTCCCGTAGAGAACGGGCCACGTCACTCCCCTTGGGAGCGTGGAGCGTCCACTCCGGACCGCGAGCCAGGAGAAGAGCGTGACGCCGATCTGCTTGCCGAGCACGAGGCCGACGACGACGCCGAGGCCCACCGGGTGCGAGAGGCCGCTTCGAAACGTGGGCAGGTCGATGGTCACCCCGGCGTTGAAGAGTGCGAACAGCGGCAGGACCAGGAACGAGACGGTCGGGTGGAGCTCCGCCTCCAGGGCGAGGGCCGGAGGCCGCATGTCCCCGGCCGCCTCGTGCAAGTCCGTGATCGCATCGAGCTGCGTGCGGTCGCCGACCATGCTTTCGCGCGTCAACGCAGCGCCGCGCAACTCCTCGAGCCGTTTCTGAGCGACTTCGAGGAACCGCTCCGGGACGCGCTGAGCACGCACGGGCACGAGGAAGGCCACGAGCACGCCTGCGACCGTCGCATGAATTCCCGAGGCGAAGACCGCCGCCCAGACGCCCAGGGCGAGCAGCACATACACGCCGGCGGACCGAATTCCCAGGCGGCCTGCAAGCGCGATCGCGCCGAGGCAGAGGGCTGCCGCGACGAGGCCGACCCAGCGGATCTGCGAGGTGTAGAAGATTGCGATGACGAGGACGGCGCCCAGATCGTCCACGATTGCCAGGGCCGTCAGGAAAACTTTCAGGCCGATCGGTACGCGGTTTCCGAAGAGCGACAGAAGGCCGAGGGCGAACGCGATGTCCGTCGCCATCGGAATCCCCCAGCCGTGGGCCCCGGCGCCTCTCGCGTTGAAGGCCGCGTAGAAGAGAGCAGGCGGGAGCATGCCGCCGATCGCCGCGGTCACCGGCAGGGCGGCCCTCTTGAGGGATGAAAGGTGCCCGACCACGAGCTCGCGCTTGATCTCGAGCCCGACGACGAAGAAAAAGATCGCCATGAGGAAGTCGTTGACGAAGTGCTGGAGCGAGAGGCTGAACTGCGCGCGTGCCCACGTCACGCCGATCTCCATGTGACAGAGACGGGAGTAAAGATCCGCCCAGGGCGAGTTGGCGAGGGCGAGCGCGACGAGCGTGGCAAAGAGGAGAGCGACGCTGCTCGCCGCGCCCGAGTGGAAGAATCGCTGGAACACGCCCATCGGGCGCATTCCGGCGATGTCCTCTTTGCGCTCCATCCGGTTCCGGTGCCCCCGTTCGGGTGAGGATCACAAGTATGCCGCACGCCCGGCCGGGTCCCGCCGCGCCCGAGATATAGTTCTCGGCCGCTGCAGGAGGCCGAGATGTTTCTCGAAGGCCCGCGTCCGCGCTCCCCCTTGCCGAGTGGCCGCCTCGCAGCGGCCGCCTTCCTGGCGAGCGTCGCCGTCACCGCTGCTTGCAAGAAGGAGGCGCCGCCTCCGCCTCCACCTCCCGCCGTCGAAGTGGCTCCCGTCATCCAGAAGGACGTCCCGGTCTACCAGGAGTGGATCGGGTCGCTCGACGGTTTCGTCAACGCCGAAATCCGGCCGCAGATCGAGGGATACCTCCTCCGGCAGGTCTACAAGGAGGGGACGCTCGTCAAGGCCGGCGACACCCTCTTCGAGATCGACCCCCGCCAGTTCCAGGCGACCTACGACCAGGCGAAGGCGGCCCTGGCGCAGAACGAGGCGACGCTCTCCAACGCCAAGACGACCGTGGCGCGGTACACGCCTCTTGCCGCTCAGAAGGCCATCAGCCAGCAGGAGCTCGATGACGCCGTCACGCGGCAACGCACGTCGCAGGCCAACGTCGAGTCCGCCCAGGCCGCCCTCGAGAAGGCGAGGCTCGACCTCGGATGGACGAAAGTCACTTCGCCGATCGACGGCATCGCCGGCGTGTCGAAGTCTCAGGTTGGCGACCTCGTCAACCGGCTCACCGTCATGACGACCGTGTCGCAAGTCAATCCCATCAAGGTCTACTTCAACCCGAGCGAGCAGGAATACCTGGCGTGGGTCGGCAAGTACGGCCCCGTCGAGAAGTCTCTCCGTGCCTCCCCGAGTCTCGAAGAAGGCAGGCTCGAGCTCATCCTCGCGGACGGCTCGACGTTCGCGCACCATGGCCGGCCCTTCCTCGTGGGACGGGAGGTGGATCCCAAGACCGGCACCATCCAGCTCGCCGGCGCGTTCCCTAACCCGGGCGACGTCCTGCGGCCTGGCCAGTACGGGAAGGTGCGCGTGGCGGTCGACGTCAAGAAGGGCGCGGTTCTGGTGCCGCAACGCGCCGTGAGCGAGCTGCAGGGCAGCTACCAGGTCGCCGTGGTGGACTCGGAAAACAAAGCGACGATCAAGGTCGTCAAGCCCGGGCCCGTCGATGGCAACCTCTGGGTCATCGACGAGGGGCTCAAGCCGGGCGATCGCGTCGTCGTCGAAGGACTGCAGCGCGTGCGCTCCGGGATGACGGTGGTGCCGAAGGAGGCTTCCGCGTCGCCGGAAGCGGCGCCCGCCCAAAAGACCGGGACGTAGGCCATGGGCGCCTTTTTCGTCCGCCGGCCGATCGTCGCGATCGTCATCGCGATCCTGATGACGATCGCCGGCGCCGTCGCCCTCTCGAAGCTTCCGACCGCTCAGTACCCGGACATCGTGCCGCCCCAGATCAAGGTCACGACGACGTACACGGGGGCCGATGCGATCACGATCGAGCAGTCGGTGGCGACGCCGCTCGAGCAGCAGATGAACGGCGTGGACAACATGATCTACCTGCAGTCCATCAACGCCAACGACGGCACGATGACGGAGAACGTGACGTTCGACGTCGAGACCGACATCAACATCGACCAGGTCAACACCCAGAACCGCGTCTCGCAGGCGCAGCCGAATCTGCCGGCGGACGTCAATCAGTTCGGGTTGACCGTCAAGAAGTCCACGAGCAACCCCCTGATCATGGTCGCCCTCTACTCTCCCAAGGGAAGCTACGACGCGCTCTTCCTGGGAAACTACGCCACGATCAACATCAACGACGCCCTGTATCGCGTGCCGGGCGTCGGCCAGATCCAGAACTACGGCACGGCCGACTACGCGATGCGGATCTGGGTGAAGCCCGATCGTCTGGCGAGCCTCGGGCTGACGGTGCCCGACCTGCTGAACGCGGTGAAACAGCAGAGCACGGTCAACCCCTCGGGCGGCATCGGCACGGAACCCGCCCCGAAGGGTCAAGAGTTCACCTACACGGTGCGGTCGCAGGGACGTCTCGTTTCTGCCGAGGAGTTCGGCAACGTCGTCGTGCGCCTGAACACGGACGGATCCGTCGTGCGCTTGAAGGACGTATCGCGGATCGAGCTCGGCGCTCTGAACTACCAGCAGCGCGCGCGCCTGAATGGCAAGCCTTCGTGCCCGATCGGAATTTTCCAGGTGCCGGGCTCCAACGCCATCGCGGTCGCCGATGGCGTCAAGAAGACGATGAAGGAGCTCAAGGAGCGCTTCCCGGACGACCTCGACTACGTCATTGCCCTCGACACCACGCTGCCGGTCACCGAGGGCATCAAGGAGATCGAGCACACGCTCTTCGAGGCCATCGTCCTCGTCATCATCGTCGTGTTCCTCTTCCTTCAGGGCTGGCGCGCGACGCTGATCCCGTTGCTCGCCGTGCCCGTCTCTCTCGTCGGCACGTTCATTCTGTTTCCGATGCTCGGCTTCTCGATCAACACGCTCTCGCTCTTCGGTCTGGTGCTCGCGATCGGCCTCGTCGTCGACGACGCCATCGTCGTCGTCGAGGCGGTGGAGCACCACATCGAGCACGGGCTCTCGCCCAAGGACGCGACGCTCAAGGCGATGGAAGAGGTCACGCAGCCGGTCATCGGCATCGCGCTCGTTCTCTCCGCCGTCTTCATCCCCATCGCCTTCATGGGCGGCATCCAGGGCCGGATGAGCATGCAGTTCGCCATCACGATCGCCGTCTCGGTGCTGATTTCGGCCTTCAACGCCCTGTCGCTCTCGCCGGCGCTCTGCTCCCTGATCCTGAGGCCGAAGAAGGAGGCGAAGGGACCGCTCGGGAAGTTCTTCGCCTGGTTCAACAGAGTCTTCCTGAAAGTGACCGGCGGCTACGTGAATCTCTCGCACCATCTGATACGGAAGATGGTCGTCGCCCTCGTGATCCTCGCCGGTTTCACGGTGCTCTCGGGAGTTCTCGGCAAGAAGCTGCCGTCGGGCTTCCTCCCGAACGAGGATCAGGGCTACTTCTTTCTGAACGTGCAGCTGCCGGACGCCTCTTCGCTCCAGAGGACGGACGCCGTCTGTCAGAGGATCGAAAAGATCCTCGGGCAGACCAAGGGAGTCCAGTACGTCACGACGATCGCCGGGTTCAGCCTGCTCTCCGGGGCCTCGGCGCCGTACACGGCCTTCTACTTCGTCGCTCTCAACCCATGGGACGAGCGCAAGGGCGAGGAAATGTTGGCGAAGTCGATCGTGCGCCGCCTGAACGTCGAGCTGCGTTCGCAGATCCTCGAGGCGAACGTCGTCGCGTTTGAACCGCCGGTCATCCAGGGCCTCGGCACGGGCGGCGGGTTCTCCTTCTGGCTGCAGGACCGAAGCGGAGGCACCGTCGACTTCCTGAACCAGAACCTTCAGAAGTTCCTCGAGGCCGCGAGGAAGCGCCCGGAGCTCGCCAACGTCAACAGCGTCTGGCGGGCCTCGGTGCCGCAGATCTACGCCGACATCAACCGCGACAAGGTCTTGAGGCAGGGCGTCGCCGTCGGCGACGTCTACCAGACGCTGCAGGCCTTCCTCGGCGGCATTTACGTGAACCAGTTCAACCGTTTCGGACGCCAGTGGAAGGTCTTCCTCCAGGCCGAGGCGGAGGGCCGCGTCAAGCCGGGGGACATCAACCAGTTCTACGTGAAGAACAACGACGGACGGATGGTGCCTCTCTCGGCGGTCGTCACGACGCGCGGAGTCGCCGGGCCCGAGTTTACGAACCGGTTCAACCTCTTCCGGGCGGCTCAGATCACCGGCATTCCGGCGCCCGGGTACAGCTCGGGACAGGCCACGGCGGCTCTTCAGGAGGTCTTCCAGCAGACGATGCCGCGCGAGATGGGCTACGACTGGGCTGACATGTCGTATCAGGAGGTCAAGGCAGCCGGCGCCGGCGGCAAAGTCTTCGTGATGTCGCTCGTGTTCGTCTTCCTGATCCTCGCGGCGCTTTACGAGAGCTGGTCGCTGCCGTTCGGCGTCCTTCTCTCGGTGCCGGTGGCCGTCTTCGGCGCCTTCCTGGGGCTTCTGATGCGCAAGTTCGACCTCGACGTGTACGGCCAGATCGGTCTCGTCATGTTGATCGGCCTCGCGGCGAAGAATGCGATCCTGATCGTCGAGTTCGCCGTCTTGCAGCAGAAGGAGAAGGGAATGGGCCTCGTCGACGCGGCGCTCGAGGGTGCCAAGCTCCGCCTGCGGCCGATTCTCATGACGTCCTTCGCATTCATCCTGGGCTGTGTGCCCCTCTGGACGGCGGCCGGCTCGGGCGCCGAGTCGCGCAAGATCCTTGGCACGGTCGTCATCGTCGGGATGCTCGCCGCGACCGGCATCGCGATCTTCATCATTCCCGCGCTCTTCGTTCTCGTCGAGAAGATCGCGGGCAAGGGAAAGCCGACGGCGACGGAGGCGGAGCGCAAGGCCGCGGCGGGAGCGGCGCCGGCCCCGCATCCCAGCCCCGCAGGCGGAGGGCAGTGACGTGAGAAGGCTGCTCGCCGGGCTCCTCGGGCTCTCCCTGTTGACCGGCTGCGCGGTGGGGCCGAACTACAAGCAGCCCGCGGTTCCCGTCCCGGATCGGTACCGGGAAGTCCAGGGACCGCCCGCGCCCGCCGCCTCCCTCGCGGATCAGCCCTGGTGGGAAATCTTCGGCGACGAGCAGCTCCGACAGTTGATCGATCAGGCGCTGCAGACTGGTTATGACGTCCGGCTCGCCGCGTGGCGGGTCGAGGAAGCGCGGGCGCAGGCCGGCATCGCGCGCTCCGAGTTCTTTCCCCAGATTTTCTACGGCGGCCAGTGGTCGCGCACCCAGCAGTCGTCTTTTGTCCCGCCTTACACACACGGGACCTACAACCTCAACGAAGTCAACGTCAACTTCGGGTGGGAGATCGACCTCTGGGGGCGCGTCCGGCGTCTCAACGAGGCCGCAAAGGCTCAGTATCTGGCGAGCGAAGAGGCGCGGCGCGGCGTTCTTCTTTCACTGGTGTCGGACGTCGCGAGCACCTACTTTCAGCTGCGCGAGCTCGACGAGGAGCTCGACATCGCGAAGAAGACGGTCGAGGCCTTCCAGGGGACCGCCGACCTCTTCCAGCGCAAGCTCGCCGAGGGCGCTGCCTCGGCGCTCGAAACGTCGTACGCGACGGCGGCCCTCGGCCAGGTCGCCGCGCAGGTGCCGGACATCGAGCGCCAGATCGAGGCCACGGAAAATCAGCTCAACCTCCTGCTCGGCCGAAACCCTGCGTCCGTGACCCGGGGGCGGGATCTCGCGCGGCAGCCGTTGCCTCCCGAGGTGCCTGCCGGGCTGCCCTCGGATCTCATGCAGCGGCGCCCGGACGTGCGGCAGGCCGAACAGCAGCTCATCGCCGCAAATGCCCAGGTCGGCGTCGCCACCGCAAATTTCTTCCCCACGATCAGTCTGACGGGCCTCTTCGGAGGTGTGAGCCCCGAGGTCTCGAATCTCTTTCCGGCCGGCCGGACGTGGTCGATCGCCGCGGGCCTCCTCGGCCCGCTCTTTCAGGGCGGCAGGCTCAGGAGCCAGTACGACGTCGCTTATGCGCAATGGCAGCAGAACGTCGCCGTCTACGAGCAAACGGTGACGGGCGCCTTCGCGGAGACGACGACGGTGCTCTACGCCCAGCAGAAGCTCACCTCGTCCGTGAAGGAGCTCGAGGGCACGGTGGCCGACTACCGGGAAATGGTTCGATTGACGAATCTGCGCTACGACAGCGGCTTGGCGAGCTACTTCGAGGTCCTCTACGCCATGCAGCAGCTCTATCCGGCCGAGATCGCCCTCGCGCGCCAGCGCCTCAATCTCCTCACCAACTTCGTGAACATCTACAAGGCGCTGGGGGGCGGGTGGAACATTCAGCAGAACGACCCCAACCCGACGTGGCGTTCGCCGGGGGCGCCGAGCCCGGCCGCCTCCTCGCCACAGTAGCCAACGCTACGGGCGCCCGGTCAGCCTCCGAGCCCTGAGATGCGGCGAATGTCTTTGAGCTCTCCGGGCTCCTCGTCGTACGAGTCGATCCGGGCGCGGCCGTCCGCGTCGATCGAGAGCGCGGCGCGCCGATAGAGATCGCCCTGCCCCGACCCGAAGTCGGGGACCTCGAACACGGCGACCGAGAATGGGTAGTCGAGAGAGGAGCGGCTCTCGTTGACTTCTTCGATCTGCATGGCGCGCGTCGTGACGACGATGTACCGGATCCCATCCGCGTAAGGCTCGGCGATGACGAGGTCGATGGGATATTCGAGCCCGCCGAGGTTCAAGCGTCCGCGGTTTGTGCCCTGAATGGCCGTCATCAGGGCCTGCTGGCCCCCCGTCTCCAGGATCTTCTTGAGCGGCTGGGCGGCCTCTCGAGAGATCGGCCGGGCGAGGATCAGGGTGATCGGCATGGAGCGCGTACCCTGGCTGGTCGTCACCTCGGCCGTTGCGGTGACCTGCGCCGGGGCGAGCGCGTCGTCCGCGCCCCCTGAGGCGGAGGACGCGAGGAGAGCGGCCACCGCGATCGCGCGGATTCGCGCGGAAGAAATTGCCATCGGCTGCGAGACTAGCACGGGGGTTTCAGACCGCGGACCTCTTGCCGAGCGGGAATATAGTTGCCGCAACGGCGGGACGCAGCCTCCGTCCCGGTGAGGAGCGGATGCCAGTGGCGAACGACGACCGCATACGGGCCTACGAGCGTTACGCCGCGTCGGCGGCGCTCCTGCTGCTGCTTCTCGGCTGCTATCTCGTCGTCCGGCCCTTCCTGACGGCATTCATCTGGGGAGGCATCATCTCCGTCTCGACGCGCGGCGTGTACCGGCGCGTGCTCAAGCTCGTTGGTGGGCGATCCGGTCTTGCGGCGACGCTGACGACCCTGGCGCTCGTTCTCATACTGCTCCTTCCCATTTCCGCGCTCGCCATCAACCTCGCCGAGGTGATGCCCACTCTCGGGGAGAAGGTCAGCGGGCTGTTCAAGGGAGGCCTGCACCAGCCGCCCTCGTGGCTCGCCGGAATACCCCTCATCGGCAAGTCCGCGAGCGCCTGGTGGCAGACGATGGCGGCCAATCCCGAGAAGCTTCGCGCGGAGCTTCGACCCTTCATCCGGCCCGTGAAAGACTTCATCGTGGCGGCGGCCAGCGGCATCGGCGTCGGGGTCCTCGAGTTCGCGCTCGCGCTCGCAATCGCCGGACTGCTCTACGCGCAGGGCGAGCGCTTCGCGGCCGTGGTCGATCGGATCGCGCGCCGCCTGGCCGGCGAGATGGGCCACCGTCAGGTCGCCGCCATACGCACGACCGTGCGCGCGGTCTTCAACGGCTTGCTCGGAACCTGCGCCGTTCAGGCGGTTCTGGCGATGATCGGGTTCTGGATCGCCGGCGTTCCGGGAGTGTTCCTGCTCGGCATGGGCACGTTCTTCCTCTCGGTCGTTCCTGGCGGCCCCACCCTGCTCTGGCTGCCGGCGGCGCTCTGGCTGAACTCGAACGGGTCCTCGGGCTGGGCGATCTTCATTGCCATCTGGGGTCTCGTCATCGTGGGAGGGGCCGACAACATCGTCCGTCCGCTTCTGATCGGGAAGAGCGTCGAAGCCCCGATGGCGATCATCTTTCTGGGAGTCATCGGGGGAATCCTGACGTTCGGCTTCCTCGGCCTCTTCATCGGCCCGACGATTCTGACCGTCGCCTACAATTTGTTTCAGAGTTGGATGCATTCGGAAAGCAGCGGGGCAGCTGCAGCCGGAGGCTCCTGACTCGAGGAGGTCGAGCATGCGCGTCAAGATTCTCGCTTTCGTGCTGGCGTTGCTCGCTGCCGGCGTCCAGGGTCGGCAATCTCAGGCGAAGTCGTCTCCGGCCGCGGAGCCGCCGCTCGAGATCTATCAGATCGACCTCGTTCCCTCCGGGTCCGGTTTCGCCCTCACCAAGCCCGTTCTCCAGGGAGACGTCTATGTGTTCCAGGCGTGGCCCGACAGGGCGACCGTGCGCCTGCCCAAGGCCAGGGTGAAGAACATGGTTGCGCGAACGAAGGACGTCAGCAGCGAGGTGGTCTACCAGATCGATCTCGTGCCGACCGGCAAGATGTTCGCTCGCGACAACCCCACCATGAAGGCGGGGACTTACCAGTTTCACTCCTGGCGGGGCGGCACGCTCATGAGCGTGCGTCAGTCGGACGTCCAGAAGGTCACGCGGGTCGCGGGCATGGATGCCTTCAGGATCCACATGGAGCAGTCCGGCGCCAAGCAGATCGCCAACCTGCCGATGCAGGGCGGCGGCACGGTGAGCGTTCTTCCGAGCGGCGCGCCTGCCGACACGCAGGGCGCACAGGCTCCGCCGGCCGGTCCGCCCACGAATTGGGTCTACTACGGCCTTCCCGGCGTGACCGAAGGTTGGGCGCCGCCTTCCGCCGTGGTCGAGCGTCCGGGCGACGTCCCGAGGGCTCCGGAGCCGCACCCGTAGGGCTTTTCGGTCAGGCCTTTCGGGCTTCGGGCAGCGCCCGAAACGCCTCGATGACCTCGTGTACCGACGCCCGGCGGCTGACGTCGCCCACGCGGACATCGAGCCCGCCGGCGCGCAAGAGGTCGCGCACTCCCGCGCGCGCCTCGACGAGCCTCAGCGCGACGCCTGCCGCCGCGAGCTCCTTCTCGAGGCCGGAAAGCATGAGTGCGCCGGTCACGTCCACCGAGGGAGAGGAGGAGAGGTCGATCACGACGGCGCGCACCGGCGGCGGCGCGGCGCGCAGCTTCTCGCGAGCGGCATCGCGCACGTACTCCGCGTTGAGGTAGAGGATCGAGGCCTCGACACGAAGAATCAGGAGGCCCGGCACGCCCTCGTTGTCGGGGTTGCGCTCCACGTCGGAGTAGCGCGCGGTGCCCGGAATGCGGCCGAGCTGCGAGACGCGCGGGCGCATGGCTGCCCGCAGGAGCATCAGAAACGAGGCGAGGGCAGCCAGAAGGACGCCCTTCAGAATGCCGAGCAGGAGCACGCCCACGACCGCCACCATGGCGACGCCGAACTCGAGGCGGCTCAACCGCCAGAGCCTCGCGAGCTCCCGCACCTTGATCAGGCCTTTGACGGCGACGAGGACGATTGCCGCGAGGACCACCTGCGGGAGGTTGCGGAGCAGCCCGGTCAGAAACAGCAGGCAGAGCGCGATGGTCGCGGAAGCGAAGACGAGCGAGAGCGGCGTGCGGGCCCCGGCTTTGTCGTTGACCGACGACTGCGATAGGCCTCCGGCGACCGGATAACCCTGGCCGAACGCCGTCGCGAGGTTGGCCGCGCCGAGAGCCAGCAGCTCCTGCCGCGAATCGATTTCGTATCCGTTCTTGCCCGCGAGGGTCCGCGCCGCGGACACGCTTTCCACGTAAGCGAGCAGGACGCACGCGAAGGAGAGAGGCAGAATTCCGTCCACGTCGCGCAGGCGCAGCGACGGACGCCCGAGCGACGGGAGACCCTCGGGCAGCGCGCCGACGGTCTTGAACCCCTGCGCCGAAAGCGAAGTCGTCGAGAGGATGACGATCGAGGCGACGACGACCAGGAGCGCCACGGGACGGCCCGGGAGGAACTTCTCGCCGAGGAGCAGCACGACGATGGCCGCCATTCCAAAGGCGAGGACGGCAAGGTTCGTGTCGCCGAGCTGGCCTGCGAGCACGCCGGCGCGCTTGAAGAAGCTTTCTCCGCCTCCCTTCACGCCGAAGAGCTTCGGAAGCTGCGTCATGGCGATCGTCAGACCGGCGCCCGCCTTGAAGCCCAGGAGGTTCGTTTCGCTGATGAAGGCGACGAGGGAGCTCAGGCGCAAGAGCCATGCGAGCAGGCACATGCCGGCCGCTGCGAGCGCCGCGAGCTCCGCGATCTCCAGCCAGCGCCTGGGGTCGCCGCCCGCCATGTCGGCGACGGTGGTTCCGACGAGCATCGAGATCGCGGACGTCGGGCCGACCGCGAGCTGTCGCGAGGTCCCGAAGAGGGCGTAGAGGAGACCGCCCAGCAGATAGCAGTAGACGCCGTGCTGGGGCGGAAGACCCGCGAGCGTGGCGTAGGCCAGGGAGACCGGAATGGCGTAGGCGGCGAGAGTGATTCCGGCAACGGCGTCCTTCGGAAGCCACTCGCCGCGATACGCCGGAAGCCATTGCGCCGGCGGAAACACGGCGCGCCAGCCGGCTGCGCGAGGCGGAGCACCGAGCCCGGGAGGAGGCGAGGCTTCGTCAGTCACCATTCGCCCGCCCTGCCCTCCAGGCCCGCGCCCGCCCGCTCATGCTGACGACCGCCGCGAGGAGCGTCTAGAAAGTGATGATGGCGTAGACCCTCGGACCGTCGTAGCTGTAGTCGAACTTGAGAGTCTTGGTGTCCGTCGTTTTCGTGATGTTGATCTTGTTGTATTCGTAGGCCGCGCCGAGACCGAAGTTCGAGATGACGTACCAGTCCACGTGGGCCTCCGCGTCCCACATCGTGCCCGAGTACGGGTGGATCGTGACGCTCATCGCCTTGACCTGAGCGCCGATGCTGACGGGGCCGGCGATCTGCGCATCGAACTTGAGCCCAAGAAGCGGTACCGGCACGTTGATTTCCGCCTGTCTCGACGCGCCGGCTTCGATGACGTTTCCTTCCGGGTCGGTGACGCCGGCGCTCGCGTTGAGCATCGCCCGGAGCGTCGTGTAGCTGACGCCGAGCGACAATCCGAGCTGAAACGCCTGGTTCTTGATGATTCCGTATCGATAGTCGGCGTAGATGAAGCGCGACTGGCTTTCGCTCGAAACCTGGGCCCCGGCCGTGTAAACGACGTCGTCGAAGTGAATGTCCTGCGATACGGAGCGCGAAGCCGACGTCGAGAGGTCCACGTAGCCGAAATCGAGGAAGCTGCGGCCGAGAAAGTTCCATTCGCCCTCTCCTCGGAACGCGAACTTGTGGTCGGGCTCGCCCAGAAGCTTCTTGAAGTCGATGACGGCGCTCGGGAAGTCGGGTGAGGAGAGCTCCGCCTGCGTGTTGAGGAACGCGAAGATTCCGCCGAGGCGGAACCGGACGTTGTCCGGAGTGTCGCCGGGGAATTGCGCCAGGGCGGGGCCTGCCGCGAGGAGGAGGGATGCCGCCAGGACGAGACGCGCGCCGATCTTCATCAGTTTTCGCCTCCTTAGCGAAGTCCCATGACCGGGAACCGCCGCTACTCTAATACACGTTCCGCCTTATAAGATCCGCCTCAAGATGAGGATTCGGCGTCCGGGCTTCATCCGGGCGTTATGTGGGACGGACGGCAGCCGCCGTGGGTAATCCCGTTTTGCTTCATCGCCTCCAGTTCGCGTTCACGGTCATTTACCACTACCTCTTCCCGGTTCTGACGATGGGCCTCGCGCTGCTCATCTTTGTGATGAAGACCCTGGGGCTGCGCCGAGGCGGCGAGCGCTGGAACGAC
>Ga0187780_10002470_pt1 | contig 13907 bp, 17 predicted proteins | sample 1015_Q2_SP10_20__FD_132429 | JGI IMG/M metagenome (GOLD analysis project Ga0187780, IMG submission 132429) | Tropical peat soil microbial communities from peatlands in Department of Meta, Colombia - 1015_Q2_SP10_20_MG | ecosystem: Environmental > Terrestrial > Soil > Wetlands > Peat | place...
ACACGATCGTCGCGGATCCGAGTGGCAAGTTGAGCTGCCCGCACACCGTGGACGACGTGGAGTTCGTGCTGCCGGGCACCTTCCTCCACGAGCTTCAGCACCTGATCAGCTTCAATCAGCACGTGCTCGTCCGCGGGGGCGATGAGGAGGACCTTTGGCTGGATGAGGCGCTGTCGTCGTTCGCCGAAGAGCTCGGGGGGCGCAGCTTCCTGCCTGACACCGACACCTTCCTCAACTACATGTCGGGGGACTTCTACAACGCATACCAGTACCTCCTCGCCCCGGGAACGCACTTCCTCCTGCAAACGAGCGATACCGTACTCGCCGACTTCGGCGCGGGCTGGATGTTCATTCGGTACCTCGCGGACCAGTACGGCACATCGATCACGAACAAGCTGGTCGAGACGTCGCTCACCGGCACGGCCAACGTGGAGACGCAGACCGGCGTCCCCTTCCCGACGACCGCCGCCCGCTGGGCGTTGGCCAATTGGGTGTCCGACTTGCCGGGGTTCGTGCCAGCGCCGGAGCTGCAGTACGCCTCGTGGTCGTTCCGGCCGCTCTTCGCCGCGTTGAGCGTGGCCGATCCGTTCGATTTTCCGGTGGCCTTCCCGCTCGCGCCTATCGCGGGTCCCGGCGCGCAAGTGAACCTTGCCGACACGCTGCACGCCGGCTCGGGTTACTATCGACGGGTCTTACAGGGGCCTGGTGGGGCGGGGTTCACGCTGAAGCTCGCGGGGCCTTCGGCGGTCGTGAATCCGCGGCTCGTCGTGTTGCGGGTGCGGTGACGCTCCCTTAACCTGCCGCGCGCCACCCCCGGTAGATCACTCGCGCCGCTCCCGTCGCCAACCAGTGGCGCGCGCGTGCGTGCGGGGGGGCCTGCGGTGCCGCTGGCGTCGGACCGAGGCCCGTCTCGATCCGAGTTGATTCCTCGAGCAGGGTGCGGCCGAGCCGCGAGCTCGCTTCCAGGCGCCCAAGCACCGCGAGGCGCCAGCGCAGGGCGCGTCGCACATTGTATGGGTACGGCGTACTGAGTGCCGGCGGCGCCGGGCGAGCCGCGAGCCACGCCGCCGCGGCGAGCCATGCACGTGCGCGCCGCTGATCGGCGATCTCCGGCGACGCGAACCGGGCGACGATCACTTCCCAGTCGATCTCTGCACCGCTTGCCCAGATCACCGCGACGTCGAGGAAGTACCGCAGCCGAAACGCCTCGATCTGCTGGAGCCCGTGCGTGATGCCGTGCCAGAAGAGCTCGGTGGCGGACGGAACGCGCATCTCGACCCCATCCCGCATCACGTCCCGCCCTCCCGTCGTCGCCCGCCGCCACGCCTCGTTTGCCGGCACCTCGGCGGAGGTCGACGTATGCAGCTCGACCGCGACGTGCGATTTGTCCCACAGGGGTGGCGGGTGATAGTGCCCCGCCGGCGTGAGCTCGGGGTTGGTCACCAGCTCGTAGCCCGATTCCCTGAGACCGGTCCAGAGATCGTCCACACGCGACGCCGGCACCAGCACGTCGACGTCGTTGCTGCGGCGGGCGTCGGCCCACGGGTACAGCGTCGCGGTGGCGCGCCGTGCCGCTCCCTTGAGCAGCACGCACGGCGCCCCGGCGGCATGCAGGGCTTGGATGACCTTGGTCGTCTGCGCATCGACGAGCAGATTGCGCGCCAGCTCGTCTCGTGCGCGCCGATTCAACCACTCGAGGAACGTCGCGTCGAGGAGCGGCCCGCAGCCGATCTGCTTGAGGCGTCGGGACAGCCATAGCGCGCAGTCTTCGTACGCGACCAGACGCGCGAGCCCCCGCGTCTTCGACGCGGACGCCCAGCGTTCACGCAGCGAGACGGCGTTGGGTTGGTCGAAGCGCAGCGTGTCGAGAAGCAGCTCGGCGACGTCCATCGCTACCGAGCGCTCGCTGCACCTTCCGGGAACCGCGCGATGACGGTGTGCGTGGGAGGCACGCTCGGCTCGGGCTCGAGGTACGGAACGCCGTCGCGCACGAGCCAGGCGTGGGCCGCGATGGCGCCCGCACGATCGCCGTCGCGCCGCACGCCGATCCAGAGTTCGACGGGCCGACCCGCCTTGCGCAGGAGATGATAGAGTACGGCGGCGCGCTTGAGACAGGTGTGGCGCCACGGGCCGGGCAGCCGTCGCAGCAGGGAGTCGACCCAGCCGGCGAGCGACGCGTCGTGCACGCCATCGCCGACGGCGGGAACCGATACCGGTCCGCCGAGCCACGACGCCAGCTTCCCGAAGGACACGAGACGCAGCAGGGGTGGGATGACGACCGCGGCGAAGGCCGCCCGGACGCGCCAGCGCAACGGAACGACTGCCGTCACGGTGCGTCCTCGCTGGCGACGAGCTCGGCGGCGCGGCATTGGTCGAGAAACGCCCGCACGCTCGCCTCGGCCTGATCGGCGGACACCTCGTATTCCTCCAGCAAGACGCGCACGAGCTCCTCGATGGAGCGGGGCGATGTGAGCGCGTCGAACAGCAGCACGCCGCTCTCGCTGACGGTGAAGTAACGGCGCGTGCCGAGCTGCAGCGCGACGCCCTCACCCTCGAGCGCCGCGAGACGGAGATCGGGGTGCCGCCGGTAGCGCAGCGTCATCGCACCAGCTCCGCGAGTCGTTCCGGGCGCTCGAACAGATCCCGCCCCAGGCGGACCCGATAGCTCCGGGCCTGCGCCGCGAGCCGTGCGATCAGGTCGAGGTGCTCCTGAGCGATCTCGGGTTCGAGCACGACCCATGCGGACCAGCGCACCAGCTCGACCATCGTCTCCCGCCCTCCGAGCGGCGTAGCCATCGTTTCAGCATCCCCGACGGATGTGAACAATATCACCGCCGGCTCGACGCGTGGCACCCATTCGCCGCCGAGGTCCTCCGGTCGATAGCCGACCTTCTGGCGCTTCGTGAGACGTATGCCTCCCGCCCGGTCGAGCAGCTCCTGCGCCCCGGGTCGGAGGGCGATCGGGCTGCGGAATCCCATCACGGCCACACGCCGCTCCGCCGCCGGAGCGAGAAAGGCGATGTCGTCCGTGCCGACCGGCCATCCTGATGACGCGAGGAGCGCGGCCGTGGTGGACTTGCCCGCGTGTGAATTACCGGCGATCAGCCACCCGGCACCTGAGGGCGCAATCGCCGTCGCGCCGTGCACGTGGTGCCACGCCGTGCGCCGCAGCAGGAAGATCAGCACCGTCATCAGGAACGAGCGTGAGCACTCTTCGAAGCGCTCCACGGCGGCGGGGGAGAGCGTGACGTGCGCACGCGTTTCGGCGGGCCCGAGCACGGCCGAGGCAGGCGCAGCGTCCCACCAGATGTGCACGCCACCGAGCGGCGGGCCGGTGCGGATCGCGACGCCCGGCTGCCGAAAGACGGGGCGAGGATCGCGCTGTGGCGCCACCGGGTCACCGACCGTGACCGCGATGGTGAGCGCCCCCGGGGGTTCCAATCCTCCTCCCTCGAGCCAGGCGGCGAGTAGTGCTCGCAGGGCGGGGTCGTCGCACTCCAGCTGAATCGACGAAGGCAAAGGAGGCCCCTAACGCGATGCGCGCCAGGGAGCCGGAGGCACCCTGGCGCGCGTGTCGGCTGCCACAAGCCTCAGACGGGCAGGCAACCGGACGGATCGGTGCAGGACGACGTCGCGCTCTGCAACGTCACATCGGAAAGCGACGCCTCTTCCTTTACCACGGGCGCTACGAACGGCTTCTTCATGGGCCAGCCGCACTCCTTTCACATGTTCTCACGACCACGAGGCATTGGTACCGTGCGGGAGGTTTGTGCAAGTTCTGCGCACAACTTCGCCTCGCCCGTCTCGCGTGCTATCACCTTATGACCAAAGGTGTTAGGACTTATTGGGCAAGTCGGGCACTTGGGGCGATGTGAATTGTCCACATTACAAACGTTGCGGGCTCGCACCAAGCCGAGGGGGATTGGCCCCGGTGGATTCGAACCACCATTCCCGGATCCAAAGTCCGGTGTCCTGCCGTTGGACGAGAGGCCAGCGACGCGACGGAGAAGTTAGCGCCTCGGCGCTCCCGAGCAAACCGCGGCCCTTTTCCCCTCCATTACCTTGCCAGACCAAATGCTTCCGAAAGCGCTGCTCTTCGACGTCGACGGCACGATGGCGGACACCGAGCGGGATGGACACCGCGTCGCGTTCAACCGGGCGTTTGCCGAGGCGGGCCTGGATTGGGTGTGGGACGTTCCGCTGTATGGCGAGCTGCTGTCGGTCACGGGCGGAAAAGAGCGCATGCGCCACTACGTCGAGCGCTACCGGCCCGACTACGTGCGTCCCGATGATTTCGACGTGCTCGTGGTTCGGCTGCACGCGGCGAAAACCCGCCACTACACGGCACTCGTCGCCGGGGACGGCATTCCGCTGCGTCCCGGCGTCCGGCGGCTGCTCGACGAAGCCCGTCGCGCGGGAGTACGCATTGCCATCGCGACGACTACCACGCCGGACAACGTGAGTGCGTTGCTGCGCCACAGCCTCGCGCGGGACTCGGAGACATGGTTCGACGTGATCGGTGCGGGCGACGTCGTCCAGGCCAAGAAGCCGGCACCGGACATCTACTACTACGTCCTCGACCGGCTGGGACTTCCCGCCGCCGACTGCGTCGCCTTCGAGGACTCCGAGAATGGCTTGCGCTCGAGTACCGCGGCGGGGATCGAGACCGTCGTGACGATCAATGACTACACGCGCTCACACGACTTTACGGGCGCTGCCCTCGTGCTCGATCATCTGGGGGACCCGGGGCAGCCTTGCAAGGTCATCTCAGGCCACCTGGCGGCGGGTGCGACCGCCGTGGATCTCACGACGCTCCGGTCGCTCTTCGACTAGCAGATATCCTCCTCGTTCCCCGTGCAATTCACCGGGGTTGGACTCCCCTTCGCATTCATCTTGAGATACGCCGCCACCGCGACGACGCCGAGCCCCACAGCCAGGCCGGCCGTACGTGCGGGCACGGCCTGCACCGCGCGCACCTGGTAGATCGAGGCGAGCGGAATCTCCTGGAATTGCGTGCCCTCGAATCCGAACAATGTGTCGCCGCTGATCCGCGGGGCGCCCATGACGAGGGTCGAGCCGTCGGTGCGCGTGATCCAGACGCGCTGCGGTTGCTCGGCGGCCACGTACGTCCAGGGTGACGAGACCGGTGCGATTGTGGTACAGGCGACGGACGAGAGGAGTGATGCCAGCAGAGCGATTCGCATTGGTGCCTTCCCTATGAGACGGTGGCGGTGTGCATCACGCGTCCATGTCTACTCCTTCAATTCATACACCTCTGGCCCGCCAGCGGCCAGCGCCCGCGTCGCCGTCTTCATGATCGCCTGCTGCTGCGTGCCGAGCATCATGGCGGCGTCGTCCCGGAGCCGGTCAGTCGCGTAGATCGCGGCGACGGCGCTACCGGAGCCGCACATGCGGACCCAATACGGGTGCGTTCCCGCCAGCCGCTCGAACAGCGCGCGGAGCGGGGCGTGTCGGGAGAAGACGACCGGCTCGAAGTCGTTGCCTCCCAGTCGCCCGATGCTGCCCCAGCTTGCGAACGCGCTCGCCTCGAGCACGACGGGCCCTCGCGCCGCGGGATCGGGATTGTGCTCGTCCCACCAGCGGTAGGCGTCAGGTGTCGCGACCGTGAGTGCGGACGGGATGGCGATCAGCATCGGTGCCTGCGGCAGCGGCGGCAGCCTGAAGAGCCGCTCGCCGCGGCCCCATGCGACCGCGAGGGGCGCCCCGGACGCGAAGAACGGGACGTCCGCGCCGAGGCGCGTCGCGAAGTGGAGGAGCTCGGGGAGGGGCACCGCGTCGTCGGCGAGGCGGTTGACCGCGTGCAGCGCGGCCGCCGCGTCGCTCGAGCCGCCGCCCAACCCCGCGCGCACGGGGATCCGTTTCGTCAGCTCGAGCGCGACGCCGAACTTGTGACCGGTCGCGTCCAGAACGGCGTGGGCCGCGCGCACGGCGAGGTTCTGCTCGGCCGGACCCAGGTCCGGGCCGTGGACGACGAGCTGGACGCCGCGCTCGGTGCGGCGCGCCACGAGCTCATCGGCGAGCTCGAGCAGCGCGAACACGGTCTCGATCTGATGAAAGCCGCTACGCTCCGGCGCGAGAATGCGCAGGAACACATTGACCTTCGCGTGCGCCGCGACCCGCACACCTGCGGATGCCACCTCAGCCGTCCACGGCCGCGGGCCGGCGCAGCTCGGCGAGGTGCAGGCGGCTGCGGGACAACGCCTGGAGGCCGAGCAGCGTGATCGGAACGAAGCCGCCGATGTGGTAGGCGACGGCGTAGCTTACCGCTCGATCGGCGCCGACGCCGTAGAGAGCGAGGGTCACGCGGGTCAGCGCTTCGAAGGGTCCAAAGAACCCGGGCGAGGATGGAATCGCGACGCCGAAGCCGATGAGCGCCTGCAGGATCAAGGCGCTCTCCCACGGCACGGCGAGACCAAACGCGCGGTAGCATGCGGCGAACGACAGGGCGTTGACGATCCAGAGCACGAGCGACCAGCCGATCACGGTCGCCAATCGCGTTGGACTCTTGAGGACGGCGAGCCCGTCGACCACGCCCGCCGCCAGCCGCACGGCGGGGTCGGCGAAGCGCGCCGGAAGGACGGCGTGGGCGGCGCGCTCGAACAACGCGAGCCAGGGAGCCGGGCGGTGCACCACCACGACCGCGAGCAGGAGCACGGCCGCAAACAGCGCCGCCGCCCAGCCGGCGATGCGGGACAGCGCCACGCCGCCCACCGCTGCGCTTTGGGGGAAGGAGGGCGCGGCCATGGCGAGGGCGAGAAGCCCCACCATCGTCAACCCGTCGAAGACGCGCTCGACACCGATCGACGACAGCGCCGTCGTGAATCGCACCGGGAGCTGCCGGTTGGCCACGTACGCCCGCGCGAATTCGCCGGCGCGCGCGGGGAGCAAATTGTTGGCCATGAACCCAACGGCGGTTGCGCGCCACAGGGGTGCCCAGGGGAACGGCCGTCCGGAGGCGTCACGCATGATCACGCGCCAGCGGACGGTCCGCAGCGGAAACGTGGCAGTGGCGAGCGCAATCGTCAGCAGGAACGCGAGCGGATCGGCTCGACGGATGTGCTCCAGGACCGCCGCGGGGTCGACTCCGTGCACGGCCCACCCGAGGAGGATGACCGTGATGAGAAACCCGAGACCCCAGCTCCATCGAGCCGGAGCTGGACGGCTAGGGGGCGGGCTCGAGGGCGAGTGCAACGAGATCGCAGACTTCGTCGATGAGAGCACGTAGCCCGTCGCCGGAAACGCGCTGCGCTTCCGCGCGGAGCGCCTGGGCGCGCGCGAGCGCTTGCGGCCCCCGATAGAGCAGCGTCCGAATGTCGACGACGCCCGAGCCCTGGTCGCCCGCGGAGGAGCCGTTGCCGAGTAGCTCGTCGAGCGATGCCGGTCCGAAGCCCGCGGCCGCGAGCCGCTGATAGGTGACCCACGAGCCTTGGAGATCCGCTCCCTCGGGCACGGGAGCGTCCGCGGCGGGGGCGGGAGGGGGCACGGGGATCGACGCCGCTGGTGGCGGCGCGGCGGCAGGCGTCACGAGGGCGCGGGCCGCCGCGATGAGGCGGTCGACGTCGCTCACGAGGCCCGGCTCCTCCCCGGTCTCCGAGCGGGCGAGGACGTCACCCATCTGCCGCAGCTGCGCGGCGAACTCCTGCGGGGCGCGCACGGCGGCGCCGCTCGTTACGACCTCGCGGGCGGCGAGCGCGAACTGCGCGACCCGCTCGGCGAGCGCGCCGCCGCCCGCGTTCGCGAGCGCGCGGAAGGTGCCGGCGAGCGTGTGGGCGCGCAGCTCGAGCTGCGTGAGACTCGGGGCTCGCTCGATCGAATCCGCGGCCTGGCGCAGGTGCTCGCCGTGGCTCACGAGCTCGACGCGACCGAGCGTGGTCGGACGGGCCGCCGCCACGCCCCGGCTCACGATGTGAGGGCCGGCGTCGTCGTAGAACAGGGACGACACGGCCACGACGTCCGGCTCGCCCTCGATGAGCTGCACGACGAGGCCGGCGAATTGGCGGAATTCGGCGGCGTCGGGGTTCGGTCGGCCCTGCTCGGCCACTTCACGCGCGGCGCGGGCAATGGCGCTGGCTGCGCCCTGAAAGACGTCGCCGATGCGCCCGGCCGCGGCGGTGCCGGGGCGCGACACTTCTCCAACGGCGCGCTCGATTCCCTCGAGCAGGTCCGGAAGGGGCGGAAGGTCACTGAGCGCGGCGAGGCCGCGGAGCGGCTGGAGCGCGCGGAGCACGTGCTGCGGGGGCTCCGGCGCCGTCGGGTTGGCGCGCAGGGCGGACGCGGCGCGATCGAGCGCGCTCGCGATCGCCGCTCCCTCGCGCGCGACGAACGCACGCGCCCCCGCGTCCAGGCCGAGGGCCTCCGCCGCCCGCACCTGGCTCGAGGGACGCCCCGCGAGCTGGTCGAGCTCGGTGGTCAGGGCGTCGGCCCTGGCGGTGTCGACGTCGCTCCAGATTCCCGCGCGACGCACGAAGATCTTGAGGTCGTCGACCGCGCGGGTGGCGAGCTGCTTCGTCTGCGCGTCCCAGGTGCGGCGCCCCTCGCGGACGGCGCGCGCCACGGCCTCGAGCCCCGCGGCGGTGCGGGCGATGGCGGGCTGATTCGCCATCAGCGCGCTGCCGCGCAGCGCGCGGGCGAGGCGCACGAACTCCTCGGCACTCGGGTCGGGTTTGCCGAGGAGCCCGTCCAGCCTCTCCAGGTATTCGCCCGCCTCGAGGCCGAAGAAGTCCGACATCGCGAGCGGCTTGCCGGGCTCGGTCATGGCGGCCTCAAAGGTAAGCGATCACGCACCAGCCGTCAGCCGGGCGTCGTCGACCAGGCGCCGCATGCGCCGAACCGCCTCTTCCAGCCCCCAGAAGACGGCGTTGCTGACGATCGTGTGACCGATGTTGAGCTCTTCGATTTCCCGAATCGCGGCGACCGGCTGCACGTTCTGGTAGGTGAGCCCGTGCCCCGCATGGACCGCGAGCCCGAGCTTCGCGGCTCGCTCGGCGGCACGGCGGAGCTGCCGCAGCGCTGCGGTGCTCTTGCGCCAGGTGCCGGCATAGCGACCCGTGTGCAGCTCGATGGCGGGGACGCCGTGGTCGGCCGCGCGCGCGATCACCTCGACGTCGGGGTCGATGAAGAGACTCACGCGAATCCCCGCCTTCATGAGGCGCGCGATGGCGTCCGAGACTCGGCGACTGCGCCGCAAGGCGAGCCCGCCCTCGGTGGTGATCTCCTGTCGACGCTCGGGCACGAGGGTGGCTTGAAAAGGCCGCTCGCGACAGGCGATCCGAACGATGTCGGGATGCGCCCCGAGCTCGAGGTTGAGCACGGTCCGCGTCGCGCGACGCAGCGCGCGCACGTCGGCGTCCTGGATGTGACGGCGGTCCTCGCGCAGGTGGGCGGTGATGCCGTCGGCCCCGCCGCGCTCGCACTCCTCCGCGGCAAGGACCGGGTCGGGCTCGTCGGTCTTGCGCGCTTCGCGCAACGTCGCGATGTGATCAATGTTGACGTAGAGCCGCATGCGCTTTTACCTTCGGGTCACTTCGTCATTCGGGTTGGTGCCCGTGATGCGACGACTGGTGGTGCTCGCGGCTCTCGGCAGCCTGGGCTGCGGGTCCCGGCCCGCAGCTCCCACTCCACAATCGATGAACGAGACCGTCGCGCAGTTTCTCGCGGCGGTGAAGGCCAACGACCTCGCGCACATGGGCGGCCTGTGGGGCTCCGAGCGCGGAGCCGCCGCTGGCTGGATGAAGCCCGACGAGCTCAAGATGCGGCTGTCCGTGATCCAAAAATACCTGAACCATGACGGGTACCGGGTCGTTGAAGGCCCGCTGCCGGTGGCGGGTCATGACAATGAGCGCTCGTACCGAATCGAGCTCCAGCGCGCGGCGTGCAACACGGTGCAACCCATCGATCTGATCCGCACCAAGAGTGGCGCGTGGGTCGTCTACGACGTGCACCTCGAAAGCGCCGGCAACCCCGTGGGACGCTGTCGGCCGGGCGGAACCGGTCCCTGAGTCACGGCGTTACTCACTCCGTCAGCTCTAGCAAAATGCCCGCGGTCGCCTTGGGGTGCAGAAACGCGATCCGCCGGCCGCCCGCGCCGCGGCGTGGCACGTCGTCCACCAGTGTGAAGCCGGCCGCGCGACACCGCGCGAGCGCCTGGTCGAGGTCCGGCACGCGGTAGCAGATGTGATGAATGCCGGCGCCCCGGCGAGCGAGAAACTTGGCGACGGGGCCGTCGCGATCGAGCGGCTCGAGCAGCTCGACGGCCGTGTCGCCGGAGCGCAGCGGAACGATGGTGGCGCCGTCCGCGACTTCCGGTGGTCCGGGGGCAATCCCCAGGACGTCGCGGAAGAACGGAAGAGCCGCCGCGATGCTCGGCACGGCGATGCCGACATGGGCGATGTGGGCGTCGGTTTCGGCCATACGCACGGCAAATTAATGATTACGCGAGAAGGAGTGGAAGGTCATGACTGAGACGCATCCCGTGGCGGTTTCCGACGCTACGTTCGGACAGGAGGTCGAGCAGCACAAAGGCCTCGCGATCGTGGACTTCTGGGCGACCTGGTGCGGTCCCTGCCACATGGTGGCGCCGATCATGGATCAGATCGCCGGGGAGTACGACGGCAAGGTGAAGGTGACCAAGATGGACGTGGACGCGAACCAGCGCACCGCCATGCGCTTCAACGTACGCTCGATTCCGAGTATTCTATTCTTCAAGGACGGGCGCCACGTGGACACCCTCGTTGGGGCCTACCCGAAGGCGGTCTTCGAGCAGAAGATCCAGCAGCACCTGTCGTAGCATCCTCCTCGGAGGACCATGCGCGCGAGCACGGCTCGCTTGATGAACTCGCCGATTCGCCTGGCGGAGCTGTCGTTTCCGCAGGTGCATCGGCTTATTCATCGGACACGGCTCGCGTTCATTCACCTCGACAACGTCCTGGCGTTCGCCAAGCGCGACCGTGACGGTCGCGTCGACGGGTACCTGAGCGCGTACCTGCCCGACGAGTGTCTCATGGTCTTCCTGCGCAAAGGGGAGGCGGTGAACGCGGCCTGCCTGCACACGCTGGGTCGGCAGGTGGTGACGATCGCCGAGGCGCTCAGGCGCATGCGCGCAGAAGTCGAGCGGAGTGAGCTGTCCTACTGCGTCGCCCCGATGGAGCAGCTGGCGTGGATGTACCAGTCGTGCGCGGTGCCGATCGAGCCTCGTCCCCTCGATCCCGATCAACCGGGGTCCTTCTTCCCGCAGCTCGCGGACGAGCACGCGACCGGCGTCGTCGAGCTGATCTGCGACGGCCGCGTCTCCTACCTGCGATTCGACGACGGTCGCTTCATCGGCGGCTATTTCTGCGACAAGGCCGAAGGGATGCCGATCGCGCGCTTCCTGGAGTCGCAATTCCAGCGCGGCGCGGACGGGAAGCTCCCCGCGGTTTCGGCCGGAATTTTTCCGGCGGTGGCCGAGCTGCCGGCCCAGGCGCCGGACACGCTCGTGCAAACGTATCGCGAGCTCTACTGGCGGATTGTCGATGAGGTGGAGAAGGAGGTCCCCGGGGAGGGACGCCGCCGCGCGAAGAAGGTGAGCGCCGGCATCAGCGACGCGCACAAGGCGCTGGCGCTGCTCACCGTGCCCCGAGGGGCCGAGATCCCGTCAGCCGTCATCCAGCCGGACGAATTGGCCAGCGCGTTGAGCGACTGGTCCCTTCAGCTGCTCCAGGGCATCGAAGTCATGATGCCGGGTGCGGCACCGAAGATTCTCAGCGAGGCCACCAAGGAGCATCGGTACGTGCTGCAGTCCGCTGGGTTCTTCGCGCGCCTTCCCTGGCAGGTCGCGTGGTGAAATGTCCGGCACCCTGTACGTCGTCGCGACGCCCCTCGGCAACCTTGAAGATCTCTCCCCCCGCGCGGCGGCCGTCCTCCGCGGCGTAGCGGTGGTCGCCGCGGAGGACACGCGGCACTCGAGAATCATTCTCACGCATGTCGGCTCGAGCGCGGAGATGCTGAGCTTTCACGCGCACTCGAGCGACGCCGCCCTGCGCCGCGTGCTGCATCTCCTCGGGACCGGAAAAGACGTCGCCCTCGTCACCGACGCGGGCACCCCCGCAGTGAGCGATCCGGGCGCGCATCTGGTCGCGGCGGCTCGCGAGCGGGACGTGCCGGTCGTCACCGTTCCGGGGCCGACGGCGGTCGCCGCCGCGCTCGCGGTCTCTGGCTTGGCAGCCGATCGCTACGTCTTCCTCGGCTTTCTGCCGCGGAAGGGGTCGGATCGCCGCCGCTTGCTCGAGGTCGTGGCGAAGAGCGAGTGGACCGTCGTGCTGTTCGAGGCGCCGAACCGCGTCGCCGAGTTGCTCGCCGATCTGGTCGAGGCGTGCGGGGAAGCACGGGGAGGCGTCGTCGTGCGGGAGCTGACCAAAGTCTTCGAGGAAACCCGAGCGGGCACGCTCGCGGAGCTGGCGCGGTACTATGCCGAGGCGCCGGTTCGCGGCGAGGTGACCGTGGTGGTCGCGGGCACCGGACGACCGGCGCGCGCCGAAGCGCCCGTGGATCCCGAGGCCCGGGCCCGCGCCCTGCTGGCGGAGGGAATGACTCGCAAAGACGTCGCCGACCGGCTCGCCGACGAAACCGGAATCACGAGAAACACCGCGTATCGACTGGTCAACGAGCTATGAGGAGCCCGCTCGTTCCGCGGTCGCTCGCCGTTGCGTGCGCGCTCCTCGCGGCGCCCGCGCCGCGCCACGGGGCCGGTGGCGCGGCCCCGGTGATGACGATCGGCCGGCTGCACTACAGCGGCGGCGGGGATTGGTATGCCGGACCGTCGTCCCTTCCCAACCTGTTGGCCGCGATCCGGCAGCGCACCAACCTCGCCGTGGGGGACCGCGAACGGGTCGTCACGCTCGAGAGTGCCGACTTGTGGGATATTCCGTACCTCTTCATGCGCGGACACGGCAACGTGCACTTCTCGGACGACGAGGTGAAGATCCTGCGCCGCTATCTCGAGCAGGGGGGCTTTCTTCACGCCGACGACGATTACGGGATGGACAAGGCGTTTCGACGTGAGATCGCGCGCGTGTTTCCCGATCACCCGCTGGTCGAGGTGCCGCTCTCCCATCCCATTTACCACGTCGTCTACGATTTCCCGCAGGGCCTTCCGAAGATCCACGAGCACGACGGCCTCCCGGCACAGGGGTTCGGGATCTTCTTGGGGGGTCGCCTGGCCGTGTACTATTCATATGAGACGGATCTGGGAGACGGTTGGGAGGATCCCGACGTGCATCACGATCCTCCGGAGCTTCACGAGGCGGCCCTGCGCATGGGAGTGAATCTGTTCACATACGCCGTGAGCGCCCTGCGGTGACACAAACCGCGACGCGGCTGCGGCACCTCGGATTGCCGCACGCCCGAGCCCGCGTCGCGGCGGTCGTGCTCGGCAGCGGTGGAGTCGTGCTGGCGCTGGTCGCGACCGGATCGTGGCTCGCCCCTGGCGTCGTGCCCATTATCTCTTGCTGGCTCGGCATCGCGGGCGCGGCCGCCCTCGGTTGGACGGTCGCGCGTCGCGTAAGGATGGGCCCCGCCGCGGACGTCAGGGCGTTGGGCCGCATGGTCGAGCGGGTCGCGGGCGCTCGTGCGGGCAGCGTCATTGGGGCGGGGGAGCCGACGGTGCCCGAGGGCCGGGGCGCGAGCGCCGCACTGTGGGCACACGCGGACGAGCGAGCGGCCCGGATTGTCGCGCAGGCGGGGCCCGAGGTCAGCCAGTTGCTCCGCCGGGAGACGACGCGGCGGCTTGCGGCGGGGCTCACCCTCGCCGCCATCGGCGCCGGACTGTGCGTCGCGGCGTCGCCTGCTCCTGGATGGGCCGCCTTCTGGCACCCGCTCCGCGCGATCGTCGGCGCGCGTGAGCCCGTCCA
>Ga0187780_10002471_pt1 | contig 13905 bp, 11 predicted proteins | sample 1015_Q2_SP10_20__FD_132429 | JGI IMG/M metagenome (GOLD analysis project Ga0187780, IMG submission 132429) | Tropical peat soil microbial communities from peatlands in Department of Meta, Colombia - 1015_Q2_SP10_20_MG | ecosystem: Environmental > Terrestrial > Soil > Wetlands > Peat | place...
ACTTGTCGAACAGCGAACTCAATCCCTGGGTGAGTTGAGCAACTTCCAAGCAAATTGTCGCTGTTTACCTGGCTGCACATCCTAGTGTCACACAGCCGCATTCCCTTTGCCCGGAGCGCCTTCGATTTGACGGATGTACAATCGGATTCCCAGCAGAACCACGAGAATAATACCCAAGGACAGGCCCAAGCCCCGTCGGCGGCGGTCGCGTTCCGCCAGCGCGGCTCGGCCTTCGGCTTGAGTCTTCGTGGCAATCTTGAGACCCGCCTGGATGTCCTGCTCCACAAGTGAAGTTTGAAAACTATGGATAGTGACGCGGGCCTTTGTCAGGGAATCGTGGCCCTGATCCTGCTCTGTCCGGACCTCGCCGACTTCCATTCCGGAAGACTCGGCCGCAGCCAGCGTCGCATCTGCTGCTTTCACGGCTGCGTCGAGATTCTTCAAAGCACCCAGCATTTGCGCCCTGGCTTGATCGCATACATCACCGGGCTTATGACAGCGCATGCAGACAGCTTCGGGTCCGGTGCCGAGCTTTGCGTCTGTAGGATGGCTGACGTCATGATTGCTGTGGCAGACGACGCAGCCGGGCAGGCCCACCGATTGAAAGGCTGCCTTGTGGGTACTTTTGTCATACATCTGCGCCTGAAACACGTGGCAGGTTGCGCAGACGTTCTTTACCGAATCGGTTCCCGGCGGGGCGGCCCCATGGTTTCCGTGACAGGTCGAGCACGTCGGCGCGCTGAGATCTCCGCGAACCGTCATCGCGTCGTGGTGAACGCTGGCGCTGTACTTAGCGAATTGGTCTGTGGGAATGCCATACCCCTGCATGTACTTCACATCTGAATGGCAACGAGAACAAGTCAATGCCACGTTCAGGGGGCTGACCTTCGAGCGGAGGTCGTTGGCCGGGCGAAGGTCGTGGACGCCGTGACAGTCGACGCACACCGCAATTTTTGTGTCTCCCTGCGCGAGGCGTTTCCCGTGCACGCTGGTTTTATACTGAGCCAACTGGTCGGTGCGCAACGAGGGATTGTACTTGCGCATGAATGCGGCATCCGAATGGCAATGGCCGCAGAGTTCGGGAATCTGCTTGCGCTCGATTTTTCCCCGGAAACCGGCCGCCTTGCTCATTGCGTCCAAATCAGCTTTCGTCGGGTCGCCGCCATGACAACTGGCGCAGGTCAAGCCCTTCTGAGAGTGGATATCTTGTGCGAACTGGGCTGGCGTCACCTGTAGTGGCGGGTCCAGAGCGCCGTGACAATCGAGACAGGTGCTGGGCGTCTGGGCGCGGACCACACTGAAGAAGCCTGCACTTCCCACCGCCAGTGATAGGATCAGCAACCGCAGATAGCAGTTATTTAGCCAGGTAACCATAGATGGTCATTGCGACGATATAGCTCAGAGCAAAAATCCCCGCGCCGAAAATCATCCTTCGGCCGCGCTTTCCAGCCGCTTGCTCGAAGAATGGTAAGAGCAGCCACACCAGGCCCGCCAGGCCAAAGACCAGAATCCCCACGACCTCCCCGTCCACGGACAACAACTTTGCAGGAATCTTTTTGAGCGTCTGAAACATGAACATGAAATACCACTCCGGACGGATGCCCGCCGGCGCCGGGGCAAACGGATCGGCCTTGGCGCCGAGTTCCCAAGGGAGAATCGCGGCGAGCGCTCCGAGAACGCCCAGCGCGATGTACCACGCCATCAATTCGCGCAGAAAGAAGTTTGGAAAAAACTTCATCTCCCGCGCTTCGTTGGGAAAGGCCTTCCAGCGCGCTTCGACGCGCGGGGGGGCACTCATACCGAAATACTGGACCAACGCGATGTGCGCGAGGAGCAAAAGCGTGGTCAAACCGGGCAAGAGCGCGACGTGAAAACCGAAGAAACGGGTTAGTGTAGCGCCGGTAACGTCTTCGCCTCCGCGCAGGAACACCATCATACTGTGGCCCACAACGGGGACTTGTCCGGTGATTTCCGTTCCGACCTTGGTGGCGAAAAATGCCAGCGTATTCCAGGGAAGAAGATAACCGCTGAACCCAAAACCCATGGCCAGGAAAAGCAGCAACATGCCTGTAATCCAGGTCACCTCGCGGGGTTTCCTATAAGCACCTAGGAACAGCACGCTGAACATATGGCAGAACGCGGTGAAGATCATGAGGTTGGCAGCCCAGGAATGGATGGAACGCACCAGCCAGCCGAACTGCACGCGCGTCACGATGTACTGAACGCTTTCGAAAGCTTCATTGGCGCTCGGCCGGTAATAGAGAAGCAGGAGGATGCCGGTGCAAACCTGAATGCCAAAGAGAAAGAGCGTAATGCCCCCGAGGAAATACCAGTAAGACAATTTGTGGGCGGGAACGGATTTTTCACGCAACGGGGCGGTCAGGGCGGCCCAGTCGAAACGTTCATCAATCCATGCGCGGACGGATGCGAACAAGGTCAGGCCCCCCGCTTCAGGGAAACTAAGACTTCGTCGCCACGTACGTGGACGTCGTAAACTTCGAGTGGCCGTGGCGGCGGACCAGAGACGTTACGGCCGTTGAGGTCGTACAGTCCGTTGTGACAGGCACACCAAATCTCTTGCAAGTCGCTGCGGTATTGCACGATGCAACCCAGATGCGTACAGGTGGCCGACAGCGCGCGATAACTTCCATCAGTGTTTCGGATGAGCAGGCCAGGACGGCTGCCGAAACGGAATATCTTGGCAGAGTTTGGCTTTAGCTCTTCGGCTTTGCCGGCGACAACCTGGTCGCCCCCAAGTTCCGCTACGGGCGGAGGAACGAGATATCGAAGCACGGGATAAATGAATGAGCCAAAGGATGCGAGGAGGCCTCCTCCAAGCAGTAATTCGACGATTCGCCGGCGTGGCGGCTGTGGTTGGGAACTGGAATCAGCAGCCATGGACATCGCTCCGTGTCACGTACTCATCTGAAGCCTGGACAACTGACCTTGCCATTCTCATGGTTGACTCTCTCAGTGACCTAGCCGGAATGTTTTTCCACCATGCGCTGCATCTCCCGCAGCCACATTGCTTGAAACAACTGGAGGCGATGGCCAATTATCACCGCCAAGTTTATGGCAACCCTGTACCCAACCGCGGGGTTTGCCGCAAGATGCTTGCGCAATTCCTCTCGCGAAATAGCAACAACTTCTGTTTCCAAGGGTGCTGTAGCGGCAAGGGTGAACTTGTAGGGCGGGGTCAGCGCGGACCAGCCGACCGTTTGGCCCGACGTACGCTCTTCGACGACTACATCTTCTTCGCTTCCCCGAACTTTCATTGGAAGAGTGAGCCGTATGAGCCCGCGTTGAATCAGATACAAGCGATCCGCCGCGTCACCCAATCGAAACAAGGAGGCCCCGGTTGGCACCGTGATCCTGGTCCCGAGAGCCAAAATCTGTTGGACTTCTTGTACGGAGAGATCTTTGAGCAGTTCTGGTTGCTCGTGGGCCATGAAAGGAGTCTCAGTTCACGAACGCCGAAGTCGTTTTGCTGTGCAATTGCGCGTGCGACGGAGATTCCAGGAACGACTGCGCCGCGGCTTGCTCCAATCGAACGTGGTGTTCGATCTGCGCGAGCAAGACTTCCTTCGGTACATATTGCACCGGCGCAGAAGGAGGCACAGCTCGGTCCGCGAAGAATCGGCTGGGCGCTACGGATTTGACAGGCTTCAGTTCGGGTTGAGCCGGCGAAGCTGACGCTCCCTTACGCGTGGCTGCTCCGAAAGCCATGGCTGTAACCGCCAAGCCGAACATGCTCATACACAGTGCCATCAAAAACATTTCCATGATCGAGCACCTCCCTCAAAGTCGTCAGGGGCATTTCAAATGCCAGGATCGGTCGCCGATAAGTCGTTTACTTGCAACAGGGGAACACTTCGAATTGGACGGCGGCTGACAATTTGTCAGGACATACCTGACATTTAGTCAGTTATTGACCTGCCAATCCGTCATATGCAATCCTTGGCGAACTCGGGTATTGCTCGGCATGAAACTGCGATCCGTTAGCATGACGGTGGTCCTGGCACTCGGAATCACGATGGCTGTGGTCATTGTCTGCACTGCGGCCTCTTACCTCTATTCCGTTCACCACTTCCAGAGCCTTCTTGAGACCGCGCGCACCACTGCTTTGGCGGAAGGCGACTTGATCCGAGTGGCCCTCGAACACCAGATGATGGAGAACGACCGCACGCTGATAGCGGGCATGATCGAGAGCTTTGGGAAGCAGGCGCGCGTTGAACAACTTTTTTTGTTGGACCGCAACGGCGTGGAACGCTATTCCAGCAAGCCAGGAGCATCTGGAAATGATTTCCGGATCGATTCTCCGACTTGCCAGATCTGCCATCGCGACCCGCCGGACCGGAGAGGCTCCAGCCGTGTAATCGAGACGCAGGGAGGCGAGATCCTGAGGACTGTGGTCCCGATCCGCAACCGCGAAGAGTGCCACAAGTGCCACAACCCAGAACAAAAGATAAACGGCATCCTGATTCTCGATTACAACGCAGGAGAGGTTCGGGCGGCAATGTCCAAGGACCTGCGCTGGATGGTGGCAGGCGCTGGCGCGCTGACCTTCGTGCTGGCCGGGACCATCCTGCTGCTCATCCGCTTTTCCGTTCTGAGACGCCTCAACCGGTTGGAAACCACCGCGCGCTTGATTTCCCAGGGGGATTTGGATCGCCGTGTTCCCACGGAAGGATCGGACACCTTGGCTTGGCTCGGCCGCGAATTCAACGCCATGGCAGATTCCGTGGCGGGCTTGGTGAGCGAAGTTCGCACACAGCGGGAGCGGCTTGAAACGGTGATCAACAGTATTGATGACGGCATTGTCGTCCTTGACCCAGACCGAAAAATCATTGCGGCGAATGATGCTTTTCTCCAGCGCACAGGGAGCAACCGTGAACAAGTGTTGGGATGCTGCTGTCTCGAAGTGGGATCCGGCCCTTGCGACGTCACCGACTGCCCCACGCTCGCTTGTTTGCAGTCGGGCGCGCGCCAGGTTCGAATGTGCGAACGCAGGACCAAGGATGGCACATCGGCCTGGGAAGAAATTCACGCTTCGCCAATTCTTGATTCGTCAGGCCGACTCGCGCAGGTCGTCGAAGTGTGGCGCGATATTTCAGAACGCCGCACAGCGGAAGCAAATCTCGCCGAATCACATCGTCTGGCTTCGCTGGGCGTCCTGGCGTCGGGGTTTTCGCACGAGTTGAACACACCGCTTGCGACCGTGATGATGTGTGTTGAAGGAATCCTGCGCGAAACACCATCCGGCGAGAAGGCAGGAGCGGGTGTCGATCTGACCAAAGTTCGCGAGAGCGCCGGCATCGCCCGGGAACAAATCTTGCGTTGCCGCGGAATTACGCAGCACTTCTTGCGGATGTCGAGAGGGCAACGCTCCTCGGGAGACGTCGTTGAAATCGATGGGGTAATCACTGCGGTGCAAGCGCTCATTAATCCCACCGCGTCCGCTCATTCGGTAACAATCGAGGTACGCCCGTTTCCCCCGGGGTTGCGCATCCGCGCAAATGAGGCGGATTTTCAAAATCTGCTGGTCAACTTGATTCTTAACGCGGTTCAAGCTTCCAAGCAAGGGGGAAAAGTTGTCGTGGAGGCAACAAGCGGCGACGCCGTGCGCATACGCGTCTCTGACCAGGGTTGCGGAATTCCTCCGGAATACAAGAAGAAAATCTTCGAACCTTTTTTCAGCCTCCGCACGGGTGGCACGGGGCTAGGTCTGTTCCTGTCACTCAATGCCGTGCGCGGCTGGGGCGGCGACCTCCGTGTCGAGAGTACTCCCGGAGTCGGCTCCATCTTTGAAGTCGTGCTGCCAGCGATCCAATCTGACTCAGGGCAGGAGAAAACCACATGAAGCCGGCTTCTTTGCTTCTTGTTGATGACGATTCGACTTTTCGACAAGTGATGGCAAATGAGCTGAGTCGCCTTGGGTATCAGATTCACGGGGTCGGAACGGGTGAGGAAGCTGTTCGCCACGTCACTGAAATGGAACCCGACGTCGTGCTGCTTGACCTTCGCTTGCCCGGAATGAACGGACTCGAGGTCCTGAAATCCATTCATGCAGGTGCGCCGGCAACCGAAGTGGTCATGCTGACCGGCCACGGGTCCATTGACACCGCCATCGAATCCATCCGCTTGGGGGCATTCGATTACGTGGTGAAGCCGTGTCCTCTCGACGAGCTCCAGGTCCGTATTCAGCGGGCCCTCGAGCGGCGCTCTCTCCGGCAACGCGCGAATCTTCTCGAGCGCGGGCTTACACCTCCTGATCTCGGGAGTTCCTTCATTGGGGAAAGTCCGGAGTTCCTACGGCTGCTCAAACTCATCGAGCTCGTGGCGCCAAGCGACGGAACCGTGCTCATTACCGGAGAGACCGGTGCGGGAAAAGAGCGCGTGGCCAAACTGATTCATGCTCGAAGCCCGCGGCGGTTCCGGCCATTTGTGGTCGTGGAATGCGCCACACTGCAGGAAAGCTTGCTGGAGAGCGAATTGTTCGGCCATGAGCGCGGCGCGTTTACGGGAGCCGACCGTGGGAAGCCAGGTTTGTTTGAAGTCGCCAATTGCGGCACGATTTTTCTCGACGAAATCGGCGAGGTGAGTCCGGCGACACAGACCAAGCTGCTGCGGGTCCTGGACACAGCCACTTTTCGTCACGTGGGAGGAACGGAGGAGATTCGCGTGGATGTGAGGGTCTTGGCCGCGACAAATCGTGACGTTTCCGCGATGGTGCGGCAAGGCCTGTTCCGCGAAGATCTGTTTTATCGCCTGAGCACGATCACTGTGGAAGTTCCTCCCTTGCGCGCCAGAGGCTCTGACGTTGAACTCCTGGCAAAGCACTTCGTCACTATGCTGAACGAGCGCTTTGGCTCCGCGAAACAGATCAGCGAGGAAGCTCTGCAATTGATCAAGAGCCACAGCTGGCCGGGAAACGTGCGCGAACTTCTTCACGTCGTAGAAGCGGCCATGGTGTTCTGCGAGGGAACACGCGTCCTTCCGGAACAGCTCCCTACGACGTTTCGCAGGTTGCAGACGGGAATTGTTCCAACTCATTCATCGAATAGCACTACGCTTCCAACTCTGGAGCAGGTCGAGCGTGAACACATAAGATTAGCGCTCGAAGCCAGCCATGGCCACCGCGGAAACGCCGCCAAAATGCTCGGCATCAGCGAACGCAATCTCTACCGTAAGCTTCACGAGCACGGCCTCCTGCCCTAGACCGCGCTCGGCTGACATGGATGCATCAAAAATGTCGATGCATTCAACCCGACACGTTTCCAGATTGAAGAAACTCGGGAGGCTTTTTTTCTAACTTCGAAAAGTAGTTGCTCCGTCCGAGTGTACTTGAGCTACAGACCGTCACCATTCGGATTTTTGACCCGGGTGGTTCCGCGGATCATTAGCTCCGGCTTGACGATGATTTCTTTCGGGTAGGCGGCTTTGTGCGGAGAGTTGATGCGAGCCAGAAGCGTTTCTGCCGCGGTCACTCCCATCTGCCGCAGAGGTTGTCGAACCGTCGTGAGCGCCGGATTCTGGTAGGAGGCGCTTTGGATATCGTCAAAACCTACGACCGAGACGTCTTCCGGAACCCGCTTACCCGCACCCCGCAGCGCCTGAATGGCACCGATGGCCGAAACGTCGTTGAAGGCAAAGACAGCCGTGAACGGTTCACCTCGAGCCAGGAGCTTTCGCGTCACGTCATGACCCACCGCGGGAGAGGGGGAATCGCTGTCCAGTTGAATGGTCAACTTCTCGTCAACCGCAAGCCCCAATTGCTTGGCAACGGAGAGAACAGCCTGCCAACGAATCTCCGTGTCGGAGCTGAAGTGTTGTCCTTTGATGAGGGCGATCCGGGTGTGGCCGAGCTTTTGCAGATGTTCCAAGGCGAGCTGGGCAGCGAGATTATGATCCAGAATTATGTTGGTGACTCCGTGGACATGACGGTGTCCGGAGATAGCCACGGCAGGAATGGAGCTGGCGCCGTTCAACGTGGTATCAACGGCAATAATGCCCTCGACTGCGCGCTGCTGCAGGATCAAAGGGTACTCATCGATGAGGTCACGCCGGTGACGATGACTGACGACGAAATAGAAGTAGCCTTCCTGCAGGAGATAATCTTCAATGCCTGACAAGACCAGAGCCGCGTAGCCTTCGCTCACTTCTGGCACGATGACGCCAATGGTGAAGCTGCGCTTCTGCCGCAAAGAGCGAGCCATCAGGTTTGGGCGGTAATTCAGCTCTCGAGCGGCTTTGCGGACGCGCTCCTGAGTGGATTCAGGAATCGACTTGGCGCCAGGCGAACGATTTATGACCAAGGAGACAGTGGCGGAAGAAAGTCCGAGGTGTTCCGCGAGGGCCTTCAAGCTAATCGATGCTCCGGTATTCTCGGAGGGACTTTCGGTCTGGTTTCCTTTCGGTCTGCGCATAGCCCTATTGGGGCGTAGTCTGTCATATTGGCGGCGCTGGGGCAAGGATTGGGGAGAGGGAGAGAAGCGTCAAAAGAGTGGAGCGAAGGATACGTTTGTGTTAGATTGCCTATAGTTAATCGATTTATTCCCACCGCCCTCGGGCCCTGAGATGAGTCGAGCCCTGGCTGCGTCTCAGGAATCGACGATTTTGCTCGTGGCCTGAAGGAAGACTGAAGAATGTGCGGCTTCACACCATTCCGCATCAAGACAGTTCTTTCGGCCATTTGCGAAGTGACCCCTTGGGCCGGAGGCGGGACGCCATTTGTGAAAGCTAGCATCAAGCACGATAGTTTTCCGTCAAAGATCGGAGCGTCACTCCTGTGTTATCTAAATCAAAGTGCTTTCTCCTCGTATTAGGCTGTATCTTCTGTTTCCAGATCCTCCGCGTCGAGGCACAAGAGAACAAGTCGCAGTCCTCAAATCTCGGCCAACCAGTGCACTCCGAACTTGCGGATCCATCGATCGAACGCAAGGTGGAAGCCCTGTTGAAACAGATGACTTTGGAAGAAAAAGTCGGCCAACTTGTGCAGTACTCCTCCGGGGAGCCAACCGGCCCCGGAACGGGCCGCAGCAATTACCAGGAAATGGTTGCCAAGGGCCAGGTGGGTTCTCTCTCCAACCTCGAAGATGTCCAGTCGGCGAACCGCTACCAGCACATCGCCGTTGAGCAATCGCGTTTGCATATCCCGCTTCTGTTTGGCCTGGACGTAATTCACGGCTATCGGACAACTTTCCCCGTTCCATTAGGATTGGCATCAACCTGGGATGTGGCGTTGATCGAAAAGACGGCGCGTCTGGCGGCTCAGGAGGCTTCCGCAGCGGGGGTGCGTTGGACATTTTCTCCCATGGTGGACATCGCGCGAGATTCGCGCTGGGGACGCATGACCGAAGGGGCCGGCGAGGATCCCTACCTCGGAAGTGCGATCGCCCGCGCCTACGTCCGCGGATACCAAAACAACAACCTTGGCGCCCTGGACAGCATCGTTGCCTGCCCAAAACACTTTGTAGGATATGGTGCGGCTGAAGCTGGGCGTGACTACAATTCGGTGGAGATCTCCGAACATACGCTTCGTGAAATCTATTTGCCGCCGTTTTACGCGGCGCTGGATGAAGGCGCAGCCACGATTATGAGTTCGTTCAACACTTTGGGCGGAGTGCCATCGAGCGCAAATCCCTTCACCCTGACGCAAATCCTAAGGAAGGAATGGAAATTCCCTGGATTGGTGGTAAGCGATTGGAAAGCGGTGGACGAATTGATTCCACACGGGATCGCCAACGATGGAGTGAGTGCAACCAGAAAGGCGTTTCTGGCAGGTGTGGATATGGACATGGAGAGCAACTTCTACCACGAACACCTTCTGGGGTTGGTGAAGAGCGGCAAGGTCAGTGAGGCACAGCTCGACGATTCGGTGCGTCACGTCCTTCGCGTGAAGTTTGCGCTCGGGCTCTTCGACAAGCCCTATACCGATGATTCGCGGGAGAATCGCGGCCCTCTCTCGACAGAGAATCTCGAACTCGCCCGCCGCGCGGCGGAGCGCTCATTTGTGCTGTTGAAGAATGACAAGGTGGGCTCGCGGCCGGCTTTGCCGTTGGGAAGTGAGGTGCAAAGCATCGGGCTGATTGGCCCGCTGGCGGACGACGCGGACAGTATGCTTGGGTCATGGGCGGGCCGGGGCCGGCCAACCGACGTAGTCACTTTGAGAAAGGCGCTAGCGGAAAAGCTAGGGGCACAGCGCCTGAAGTACGCCAAAGGCGGCGAGATTCTGACGGCCACCGACGAGCAAATTAGCGAGGCGGTTGCGGTTGCCCGCCTCTCGGATGTGGCGATTCTCGCGTTAGGAGAGAATGGGCCGGAGATGACGGGAGAAGCGGGCTCGCGCGCCCATCTCGAACTGCCCGGAAGGCAAGAAGAGTTGCTGGAGAAAGTGGCGGCAACCGGCAAACCGGTGGTGCTTCTGCTTTTCAGTGGCCGGCCGTTGACGTTGCCGTGGGCTTTTGCGCACGTGCCGGCCGTGATGGGGGTGTGGTTCCCCGGCGTGCAGGCAGGGCCGGCCATCGAGCGAATCTTGTTTGGCGAGATAGCGCCCACGGGCAAGCTTGTGGTGAGCTGGCCGCGGGCGCTCGGGCAAATTCCCATTTACTATAACGGGCTAAATACGGGGCGCCCGGTGGGTGGGACAGATCTCACACGGCCACCAAGGACGGGTGAAGAAAGGTTTGTGTCGCGCTATGTGGACGAACAGAATGCGCCACAATTTCCGTTCGGATTTGGATTGTCCTACTCGGAAGTGCGCTACGCCCGGCCGAAGCTCGGCGAATCGAAATTGAGCGCACGGGAATTGAACCAAGCTCTGCACGATTCGAAGCATTCGGGGAAGGGCGTCGTCACGGTGAGTTCCGACGTCACGAATTCCGGCAAGGCGGCCCTCGAGGAAGTGGTGGAACTCTACGTCAGGCTTACGGGAACGAGCGTTGCGGAACCCGTGCGCGCTCTGAAGGGTTTCGAGCGGGTTTCGCTGTCCGCTGGCGAAACGAAGAAAGTGGTGATGACGCTGGACGCCAGCGCCTTCGCCTTGTGGGACGCCCGAAATGAGTTGACCGTCGAACCGAGCCATGTGCAAATCTGGGTGAGCTCCGATTCCGCGAGCGGTGAAGCTGTGGAACTGGACATAAAGGATTGAATGGAGTCTTACGATGAATACGCTCCGGGTGAATCGCAGGGAGTTGCTGCAATGGGGCGGACAGGCGTTGTGCATTGCCCCGTTTGCGTGGTTTTACGGGTGTGGCGGCGGACAACCAAGCGGGTCAAATTCGAACGGCACGCCGTATCAAGGGACAAACGATCAACTCCTCGACGACATCCAGCGCGGGAGTTTCCAGTATTTCTGGAACGAGACGAACCCGGCAACGGGTCAAGTGAAGGACCGCGCTTTCCTGAATGGCAACGACACGCGCACGATGTCCAGCATTGCGGCGACCGGTTTCGGACTCACAGCCCTGTGTATTGGAGATGCGCGCGGGTACGGCAAGACCGCCGACATCACAACACGGGTGCGCAACACGCTTCAATTCCTCTGGAGCCAGATGCCCAACATGAACGGCTTCTTTTACCACTTTGTGGACATGAACACGGGGCAACGTTGGACGCAATGTGAATTGTCCTCGATTGACACTTCCATCCTGCTTTGCGGAATCCTGACGGCGCGGCAGTACTTCCAAGATGCGCAGATTCAGGACCTGGCGACGCAAATCTATAACCGCGTGAACTGGCCCTGGATGCTGAACGGGGGAAGCACGTTTTCGATGGGCTGGACACCGGAAAATGGCTTTTTGGCGGCGCGCTGGGAGCACTACTGCGAATTGATGATGATTTACCTATTGGGCATCGGTTCGCCGACGAATCCCGTCTCGGCGGACTCGTGGAACGCCTGGACCCGGCCGACGATCACATACCAAGGGCTGACCTACATCTCGGGTAACGATCCCCTTTTCACGCATCAATACTCGCATGCCTGGTTCGACTTTCGCGCTAAGAAGGATGCGTACGCAAACTACTTTGACAACTCGGTGACTGCGACGAAGGCGCACAAACTGTTCTGCCTCTCATTGAGCTCTCAATTCAGCGATTACTCGAACGACTTGTGGGGAATCAGTGCTTCGGATTATGTGAAGGGTTATACGGCATGGGGAGGCCCGCCGGCGCAGGGTCCGATTGACGGGACGGTGGTGCCATGCGCGACGGGCGGTTCCTTGGCATTCCAGTTTACCGACTGCATCACTGTGCTTCGCACGATTCGCGGCGCTTATGGAGCAAAGGCCTGGGGATTGTATAGCTACGTGGATGCGTTCAATCCGCTGACGGGCTGGTATGATGCGGATGTGCTGGGGATCGACCTCGGCATCACCATGTTGATGGCGGAAAACTACCGAACAAACCTGGTCTGGAACACCTTCATGAAAAACCCAGAGCCTCAAGCTGCCATGCAGAAGGTCGGCTTTCAGGCGGCATGAATCCGTGCGGCTCCTGATTGTGCTGGGCGTGGCCTTGCTGCTGATTACGGCGCTGGAAGTGCCTCCGGCGACGAAGAGCACTGAAGCTGAGGGACCCATCCGTTTTGAAGAAATCGCTGGAAAGACCGGATTGAAATTCATAACCGCGAATGACAGCACTGAAAACAAGAATCAGCCGCAGACGATGGTGGCCGGAGTTGCGGTGTTCGATTATGACGGGGACGGCTCCCTGGATATTTATCTGGTGGGCGGCGCGGCGATTCCGTCGTTACGGAAGGAAACACCCGCGTATTGGAATCGGCTCTTCCACAACAATCATGACGGCACTTTCACCGATGTCACCGAGAAGGCCGGCCTGGCCGGAGCGGGCTATGGCAGCGGCGTGGCGGTGGGCGACTACGACAATGACGGTTGGCCGGACCTGTTCCTCGCTAACGTGACTGGCAATCAGCTGTTTCACAACAATGGGGACGGAACTTTCACCGACGTAACGGCAAAAGCAGGCGTAGCCGGAGCCACTCTAGACGGGAAGAAGATGTGGGCCGTGGGGGCGGGCTGGTTCGATTACAACAACGACGGACTGCTGGACCTTTTCGTGGTGAACTACTGCAAATGGGAAGTGAACAAAGACCCTTACTGCAAGGTGAAGGAAGGGGTACGCGGTTTCTGCCACCCAAATCACTACGCCCCGCTGCACAATACGCTTTACCGGAACAACGGCGATGGCACCTTCACGGACGTCTCCGTTGAAACGGGGATCGCGCAATATTATGGCAAGGGAATGAGCGTGACTTTTGCCGATTATGATGGCGACGGCTACTTGGACGCCTTCGTGGCCAATGACACGACGCGGAATTTCCTGTTTCACAATCTGAAAGGGAAGAAGTTCGAAGAAGTGGCCGTGCAAGCTGGAGTCGCTTATGCCCCGGATGGGGCTGCACTTTCGGGAATGGGCGCCGATTTTCGCGATGTCAACAACGATGGCTTGCCGGACATCTGGCATACCGCTGTGGAAAGAGAAGAATTTCCTCTGTTTATCAATCGTGGCAAGGGCGATTTTGTGGATATGACGATAGCCAGCGGTCTAGGCAGGACCTCCGACATGTCCGGCTGGGGCAATGGGATGATGGATTTTGACAATGACGGCTGGAAGGATTTGTTCGTGGCGCGGTCGAACGTAATGGACAATATCAGTGAACTGAGTCCGTTGCGCCGCTACCCGGAGCCGAACTCCATTTTCCGTAATCTGGGAAAGGGCAAGTTTGAGGACGTCAGCGCGACGGCGGGCCCCGATTTTCAGTTGGAAGCGCCGCATCGTGGAGTGGCGTTCGGGGACCTGGATAACGACGGGCGGGTGGACATCGTGGTTTCGGTGCTCAATGGGCCAGCGCGACTGTTTCACAACGTTTCGGTAAACCGGAACCAT
>Ga0187780_10002472_pt1 | contig 13903 bp, 11 predicted proteins | sample 1015_Q2_SP10_20__FD_132429 | JGI IMG/M metagenome (GOLD analysis project Ga0187780, IMG submission 132429) | Tropical peat soil microbial communities from peatlands in Department of Meta, Colombia - 1015_Q2_SP10_20_MG | ecosystem: Environmental > Terrestrial > Soil > Wetlands > Peat | place...
CGCATCTGCCGGTCGTTGAGCGCGTCGCCCGGCCGGGCCACCATCGCCACCACGAAGCCTTTGGCCGCGAGACGGTGCATCCAATCTTCGGCGTCGCGCGTAGGGAAAATCTCGTCAAGCTGCGCGACCAGGGCGTGGGCATTCTTCAGTCGCGTCGGCCGGTCGATGAAGCGTGGATCATCGGCGAGATCCGGCCGGCCAACGGTCTCGGTAAAGACCGGCCACAGCCGCGGGTCCTGAGCGACGCCGATGGACAGCAGGATCCAGCGATCGTCGCGGCAGCGGTAATGGTTCGAGAGCGCATTGAGCGCTTCGCTGCGCGGCGGCCGCGGTATGAAGCGGGCGCCGTCGAGCCCGGCCTGAATGAAGCAGGCGCCGGCCCAGGCGCCGTTCGCCAACAGCGAAGAGCCGACATGGGCGCCCCTGCCGGTGCGCTCGCGCTGGAACAGCGCGGTGACGATGGCGCCGAACAGCGCAAGCGCGGTCGGGTGATCGCCCATGCCCGGGATCGACCGCGCCGGCAGGCTCTTCGCATCCGGCCGCACCTGGTCCATCAGGCCCGAGCGCGCCCACCACGCCGTCGAATCGAACCCCGGCTTGTTCGCCTCGGCGCCGTGCTCGCCATAAGCGGTGAGCGAGGCATAGATCAGGCGCTCGTTGAGATGGGAAAGCTGGTCGTAGGCGATGCCCAGTCGGCGCCGCGCCGGCGGCGGATAATTGGTGATGAACACGTCGGCGCCGCGGACCAGATCATGGACGATCTTTTGCGCCTCGGGCCGCTTGAGATCGAGCGCCAGGCTGCGCTTGTTACGAGCGTCGACGGTCCAGCAATAGTCGGTGTCGCTGACCGGCATACCCGGCTGGAAGGAGAGATTGCGGTAGGCATCGCCGGCGCCGGTCGGCTCGATCTTGATCACAGCGGCGCCGAAATCGGCCATGATGGTGGCGGCCGCGGGCGCGGCGATGAAGCTCGCCGCGTCGAGCACCTTGAGCCCGGAGAAAACGCCTGCTGTGCTCACGCGAAAATTCCTCCCTGATCGCTGCACGATTCCACGAGCCGGCATCACCCGGCAAGCGCGGCCGGCTTTATCGGATGCCGCCGTGCGACGCGCCACTGCCAAACTGGATCGCCACGGTCGCGGCGGAGGGTGACGTTAAGCTGCAGCCAGCGGTCGTGGGCGAGCGCCGCTCCGACCCATAATTCGGTCCAGGCATCGAACACGGCGGCGGGAAGATCGCCGCGCTCGTCCATCAGGCGCCACGTGGTCTGTTCGATCGTGCAGGCCTCGCCGTCGCCGGCGAGCACGGCGTCGTCGCCTTGCGCCCGTGCGAGCCGCACCAGATACGCCGCGAATCCGGCCGCGCCCGGCGCGGCGCCGCCAAGGAGTGCGGCGGTCGCCTCGAACATCTGCATGCCGATCTGGCGCGCCGCGATCGCGGCGATCACGCCGCCTTCGCCGGGTCCGAGCACCGCGATCACCTCCGGCACGATCGAGGTGATGTAGTCCATGGCGTAATTGCGCAACACCTTGTGAAGCCGCGCTTGCGGCCAGGCCGCGGCGGCAAGGCGCGGCGCTTCCTCGGCGCGAAATGGCGGGCATTCTTCGCCGGGGGCAAACTGCAGCTGTTCCTCCGGCGCGAGATCGCGGTCCCATTCCCGGTAGTAGCCTTCGAGGCCCGGCGCGCCGTCGACCGTCTGGCCGGTGCAGACGAAGCCGAGCCGCGGATTTCCGAGCACGACGCCATTATTGGCGTGCCAGCCTCGGAGCATGGCGCGCGAGACCTCGCTCGGAATGCCGCAGACCGCGGTGCCCGACCAGATCCAGCGCGGCGGCGGATAGCGGATCCAGGCCTTGCGGGCGCTCTCATAGACGTATTCGACATTTACGCCGCCAACCTGGTTCGACAGGTAGTGATACTGCGCGCAGGCGACCGCGTGCGGCAGCCGGTCGAGACTAAGCTTCTGCAAGCCAGGGAGGAAGCGGGCGAGCTGCTGGCGGCGAAAGGTCCGGAACACCACCTCGGCCGCTGGCGCGGTGCCGGCGCGGGTGACGAGGGCGAGGATGAGGCCGGTCAGGTAGGCGTGATAGATTGCCTCCACCGCCGCATAGGCTGCGGTGTCTTGAGCTTCGCTGGCGTCGGCTGCGGCCATCGCGGCCCCCTTGGCATCGAGTCATTGTGCCATAGCGGGACTGCAAACGACGAATTGCCCCGTTGCGCCGCCGGCTGCCGGCGGTCATGCTCGGCCAAACGCAAGAGGAAAACCGATGGCTGAGATCGTTTCGCTCGAAGCGCTGGCGGCGCGGGTGCGTCCCGGCATGCGCGTTGCGGTGCCCGCCGATTATTGCGGCGTGGCCATGACCGCGACCGTTGCGATCATCGCCAACCGGCCGGAAAAATTGCATCTCGTCTGCGTGCCGGTCACCGGCATCCAGGGCGACATGTTGATCGGCGAGGGCCTCGTCAGCGTCCTCGAAACGAGCGCCGTGACCCTGGGCGAAGCCGGCCGCGCACCGCGTTTCGTCGACGGCGTGGGGAGAGGCGCGTTCCAGCTCATGGACGCGACCTGCCCGGCGATCCATTCCGGCCTGATCGCCGCGCAGAAGGGCGTGCCGTTCCTGCCGATCCGCGGCATCATCGGCAGCGACCTTCTGAGAACCCGCACCGACTGGAAGATCATCGACAATCCGTTCGCCGAAGATGATCCGCTCGTGGTGGTGCCGGCGATCCATCCCGACGTCGCGTTATTCCATGCGCCCGAGGCCGATCGTTTCGGCAATGTGCGCATCGGCCGGCGGCGCGAGCTCCTCACCATGGCGCATGCGGCCAAGGCGACGCTGGTCACCGTCGAGCGCTTGAGCGAGACCTCGCTGCTCGACGACGAGGACTCGGCGGCCGGTGTCCTGCCCGCGCTCTATGTCGAGAGCATCGCGGTCGCGCCGCGCGGCGCCTGGCCGCTCGGCCTGTGGGGCGAATATCCCGCCGACACCGCCGAGATCTCCCGCTACGCCGCCATGGCGCGCACGCCCGAAGGCTTCGCCGCCTATATGGACGGCTTCGCGCGCCGCGTTGCCGCCGCGGCATGAGCACGCGTGGCGACGTGGCGCCGGACTATTCCGCGCGCGAGCTTCTGATCGCGACCATCGCCGAGCTCCTTGACGGGGTGCGCCATGTCGCGATCGGCGCCTCGTCGCCGATTCCGGCCGCCGGCGCCATGCTGTTGCGCGCGCGCAACGAGATGCGCGGCCGCGAAGCGGTGCGGATTTCGATCCTCGGCTCGCAGCAGCATAATTTCTTCACCAATGGCGGCGTCGAGGTGTTCGACTGCGCCGCCCAGGGTCGCATCGACGCGTTCTTCCTCGGCGGCGGCCAGATCGACGGCGCGGCCAATATCAATCTCGTCGGCACCGGCGCCTATCCGAACAACGAGGTGCGCTGGCCCGGCTGCTTCGGCTCGGCCTTCATCTATTTCCTGGTGCCGCGCGTCATCCTGTTCCGCGAGGAGCATTCGCCCCGGGTGTTGGTGGAGAAGGTCGACTACATCAGCGCGCCGGGAACGAGCGCTGGCGTCACGCGCCGCGGCGGGCCTTACGCGCTTCTGACCGGCATGGCGCTGTTCTCGTTCGATCGGGCGCGCCAGCGTTTTTCGTTGCGCAGCGTCCACCGCGGCGCGACCGCGGCCGCAGTGCGCGCCAATACCGGCTTCGAATACGATTCACCCGCCGATCCGCCGCAGACCACGGCGCCGGACCAAGCGACGCTCGCGCTCCTGCGCGGCCGGGTCACGCAGGAGCTGGCCGAAACCTATCCGCAATTCGCCGCGCAATTGCGCGGCGAGCGGGCGGCGGCATAAACGCTGCGATCGCCGGCGATCGAAACTAGGATCGAAACTAATCCGTCCGCGCTCCATCGGTTTCGTCGTCGGCCTTCGGCCCGAGAAACGCGACATAGGCGGCGGCCTCGTCCAATCCATCGACGCCGAGCAGCCGATTGACCGCGTCATCGTAAAACGCGCAAGTCGTCGTTATCGCAAGACCGGCGGCGGTGGCGGCGAGGCACAGATTCTCGCCCAAATGCCCGATGTCGAGGAGCACGTAGCGATAGCCGCGTTCGCCATATTTGCTCTTGGTCCTGGCAAAGACGCCGGTGATGAAGATCGTGGCGGCCGCCTCTCGGGCGTAGTCCTGGCGGCAGCAGGCGTGCCAGACCGCGGCGAGACGGTCGCCAGCATCGATCTCCGCCAGCGATCGCTGCTCCGGCGCATAGTGATAAAGCCCCTCGGCGAGCCCCTCGATGTTGCGCGCGTAGAGATAAATCTCCGCCGGATAGAGCGCGCCCGCCGACGGCGCAGCGCGGTGCCGCGCGATCAATCCGCCGGGAAAGACGCTCTCGGCGGTCACGCCGTAGGAGAGCTCGAGCACGCCGGAAAGCGCAGCGAAGGGGAGCGGCGCCGGACCGAAGCGCCTGACGGTGCGGCGCTGCCGGACGACCGACGCAAACGACGGGTCGGCCGGCCGCGGATCGCCTTGCTGCGGAAGGTCGAGGGCGATGCTGCGCCGATAGGGATAGACCTTGCGCGCGCCGAGCATGGTTGCGGTGTCGTCGAATGGATATTGTGCGGCGACCCATTCGGCGTTCGGCAGACTGATCTCGTGAAGCTTGGTGTTTTCGTGAAATATCTCCGCGAGCGACGGATCGGGCGGATCAATGACGGAGCCGATTTCGGTTGGCTGCAGGATTGAGCTTTTTGCCACGGGATCACCCGATGAGTTGGTATCGCCCCTGAATTCCCGTCCCAGAACGCCGATGCCCGGCGGATCAAGGGAAGGGGTGCGGCAGCGGATTGAGCGCTTCCGCGGAGAACCTGCCGGAAGAGCCGAGGCGGGCGGCGGTGTCAATGAGCCGGCGGCTGCCCAGGTGCCGGTGATTGTGATTGATGTCGAGGGGCTGGAAGCCGGGAACCACGATTCGCGCGACTTTGAAGCCGAGGTCGTCGACGTCGATTGTCGTCAGCTCGACCGCAAGCACGTCATAGCCGGCCTTGGCCACGCGCGCCGTCGCGGTGCACAGATCATCGCGCCAGGACGAGCGCGGCCGAGCGGCACCCTCAAGATCGATGGGCGTCCCGCCGCGGAGAAAATCGAGGCTGCCCCTGAGCTGTTCCGAAGTTGCATGCGCGACGGCGTGTCGTCTCAGATCATCGACGTCGGAAAAGTCCTCGGCTGACGGCCACGCTGATTGCGGCTGCGACATTCGGCGGATGCCGCAAAAACTCAGCGCCGCTTCTTCGAGCGCAAGCTGCAAGGCGCGATGCGCCGACAAATCCGCCGCGGCGCCGACGACGTGGAACGGCCGCTGCTCTCCAGCGATCGCCACCAGGACGACGGGAATGTCGATGTCGAGGCTGATCAGGAACGCCTCCACATTGACCGGCAGGCGGTCAAAGCTGGCGAGGAGATCCCTCGTCGTTGGATCCTCGATCGCGGCGAGGCGGATCGGCCGTGCCGGCAGGCGATGATGCCAGGTGAGCATGAACGCGTCGCGCTCGGTCACCTCCATCAGGCCCTTGTAGCAGGCCTCCGCCAAGGTCGACCCGCAGGCGAGCCCGGTCGAGACCTGATCGGCAATGATCGGCTCGGCGGGATAGTCGTATGCGTAGGGTATGTACACGAACGCCGCCGGGACAAAGACGACGTCGCCCCTCGGCAGCGAACGCGCCTCGGTCCAGCGCAGCGGAACGTCGGGATCGAGCGGCGAAAAATGAAAGCGTTTGGAGCTCGTCGCCTCCGTTCCCGACGGCTCGCCGTTGACGGCGGGCGGGACCGACGCCGCATACTGCGCGGCATCAAACAGCGCGAATTGCCGGACATCGACGGCGCGCGCCGGCAAGTCGTCGGCGCGGGCGGCGGTAAGCTCGTCGGGCCAATAGAACGCCGCGCAATAGCGCTCCAGCGTTTCGCCGAGCGCTTTCATCGCGGCGCGCTGCGGCGAAGCGGCTGCGGCGTCGCCGCGGTTGGGGACCGTGCGCCCAACGAGCGGCGCGAGCTCTGCGGGCTCGCTCACCGCCCAGTAGACCGCCGGATCGTCCGGATGGAGCGGCTCGAAATAAAGGCGCCGGATTACGCCGGTCCGGCTGCTGACCGCGCGCAGCCCGCGGCGCAACGCCTCGGCAAGATCGCCGGGCGCGGCGTCGGCGAGTGCGTCGAGCGGTGGAACCGGCTTGCTCACGCTTCGTCGCCGTCGGCGGGATCTGCGTCCCAGGCGCGGCGCAGGATCTTGGAACCGCCGCAAGAAGGGCAGCGCGGCACGCGCAGCACGTTGTGCACCTCGCTGTCCGGGGCCGTTGCGTTGAACAGATAATAGCGCGCGACCGTCGATGGTTCGGACAATCCGGTCAGCAAACGGACCGTCTCGAGCGCGAGGTGGCCGGCGATGATCGCGCTGAACGCCTCGAGGCCGCCTTGCTCGGGCTCGTCGCGGGCGACGGCGGCTTCGAACGCATGATCGGCGGCGGGATCGGCCGCGTTGCTGTTCAGCCGGTGCCGGAAGCAGGTGTAGCATGCGGTCTGGTCGGGAACGAAGGTCGGGCCCAATCGGGCTTGTGGGCCACTGATGACGGCGGAAAGCCAACGCGTGCCGCTCTTGAGGCATTGCTCATTCACCGCCGCAAACAGTCGATCGGAAAGCCCGTCGGTGACCGCGACGATGAGATCGAGATGGCCTTCGATTGCGGCCGGCACATGCTCCGGCGCGGCGACGGCTTCAATGTCGGCGCCGCGCTCCGGCAGGCCGGCCTGACGCAGCAGCGCGGCGATCGAGGTCGCGATCGCGTCGCGGGCAACGATGCGCAGCCGCTTCGATTCAAGCGCGGCAGCGGCGCGCGCCGCGTCGCGGTTGATTTGTTGGAAGAAGCGCAGCTGCGGTTCCGCGAGAGCCGATGGGCGCGGCCCTGTTCCGGCGATCAGCAGCCCTGACGCCGCCAGCATTTTCAGGAGAAAGACGACCGCGGAACGGTCGATCTCGGCGCCGAGCGCGTCAGCGATGCCGTCGGCGCTATGCGAGCCGTCGAGATGGGCTTCCATGCGCCGGAACACCGAAGCAAAGAACGGATGCGGCAGCGTGAACGTAGTGAGCGAGCCCCGAAGCTGCAGCCGGCCGTCGCCGAGATCGAAGGCAACGGCCCAGGGCGCGAGCTGCGGATAATCCGGTATCGCGGCCGAGGCGTACTCGGCAGCCGCGAACATGCTCCTGGCCAAGGACAAGCGAGCGTCCCTTATCGTGATGCCGGTCGTGCCGCCGGCGCCACGCCACGCAGCACATTCGACGTGGCGCCGGTAACCTTGCGAGCCCGTCAGGCGACGCGAGCGTCCGCGCCGCCAGCGGCGATCCAAGCCGCGTAGGGCTGCATCGTCAATCCCAGCGCGCCGTAATCGACGCGCAGGAAGCCGTCGTCGCCTTCGATCACGGCGTGCGGAGCGATTTCGGAAACCTCTTGCGCCATCACGCCCACATATTCGGTCTCGCTCCAACGATACTTGAACCGATAAAGTCGAAGCCCGGAAGGCAGCGCCGCGACCTCGGTCACTGCCGTCTTGAGCCGTCGATCGGAGCGAACTCCGCCGCTGCTGCAGGAACAGCCGCCGGCCATTCTGGTGCGCGCGCCGCCGGCACCGTCGGTCCGGCCGAGCGCGTTGAGCATGTCCAGCTCGGCTCCGGTCAGGTGGAAATCGCTGCCGATCCGTTGCGGGTCATTGACGACCAGCTTGCGGTATTGCTCGTCGTCGACGAATTTCGCGAGGGCCGCCTGGAATTGTCTCGACATTGCATTCTCCGTGTCACCGAACCTTCAAGGTGACGTTATGTGGACCAAATCTAGCTTTGTCGTAGCGTTCCCGGGGAACTCTCTCATCCCTGCGAATTATTTTGCCAGAAGGTCTTGTGACTCTGCGACCTTTGCTTGGAAGGCGGCTTGGAAGTGCCGCGAACTTATCGCGCCGCGGACATTCCCCGCCGCTGTCTTTAAGTGTAGGAACGAAGAACCGCACTGCAATAAAACTCGCATACAATTTTTCTTGAAGGAGACCGCAGACACTTTGCCGTTATTGGCGAAGCAATGCCCCGTTATTGGCGGAGCAATGCGCATGGCGCGCTCCAGCCCGGCGATTTTGGGCGCTACGCAGCGATTGCCGGTCGGACATCTGGCGATTCGCATCGGGTGTTTGCCGCAGGTGTGGGCGCCGGCGACGTGCGGCGCAGTGGGGCTTTTCAAATGGCGGCGCGATCCGCAATCGTCGCGACGGCGCGCGATGAGGTGCGATGCCACCCGGGCGCGGCGGCCGATGAGCCCGGATTTGAATCTTTGGCTTAACAAAATCGATCGCGCCGGCGTCGCGATGGTGAACGGTCTCGTCCGCTACCCTTGGGCCGGGTGTCGGTGGTGAGATCCAGCGGCGCTCAGCGGTCATCGCTGCAGCCGCGGCCGCGGTGATGGTTGCAAATTCGGCAACGCGCGAAACTTCGTAAAGGTTATCCGTTCACTTCGAGCGAATGAATACACGCGACGTAAAGAATATGGCTTCAAGCAATTTTCAGCATAGGCCGAGAACCCCCGGTAATTTCACCAATTCCACACTACCGGGGCACCAATACTCGACGCGAACAACAAAGAAATTCGACGCGTCAATCAGAGGATCCGACGTGCGCACCAGTACAATCGTGATGATCGCGTTCGCCGGCCTGTTCGGGGTGATCGCGGTATTTCTGGCGCAGGCCTGGCTCAACAACGCAGCCGAGCAGCGCATGCGCAGTCTGGAGGCGCAGCGCAAGACGGTGCCGGCGGCGGTGCACACGATCGTGGTCGCGAGCAAGGCGTTGCGCTTCGGCGACGAGCTCAGCGCGCACGCGATGCGCGAGGTGCCATGGGCCGAGGACGCGCTGCCTGCCGGCGCGTTCAGCAAAGTGGCGGAGCTGACTTCGGGCAAGCGCGTCGTGCTGATGCCGATCGACGCCAACGAGGCGATTCTCGCCGCCAAGATCACCGGCCCCGGACAGCGCGCGACGCTCTCCGCGATGCTCCATGACGGCATGAAGGCGGTCACCGTCCGCGTCAACGACGTCGAGGGCGTCGCCGGCTTCGTGCTGCCCGGCGATCACGTCGACGTCGTGCTCACGCGGCAGACCGACAAGGAAACCGCGACCAACGACGTGGTGATCCAAAACGCCCGCGTGCTTGCCATCGACCAGCTCGCCGACGCACGCGCGGAAAAGCCATCGGTCGCCAAGGCGGTCACGCTCGAGGTCGGTGTCAGCGACGGCCAGAGGCTGGCGCTTGCCTCGGCGGTCGGCACGCTGTCGCTGTTGCTGCGCCGCGCCGGCGAGCTGGCCGAGCACGCGACGCGGCGCGTGACGCTGACGGATCTGGGGCGGTCGGCGCCGCCGCAGGCGGATTCGCGCTTCGTCACCGTCGAAGTGCGGCGCGCGGCAAAGCCGCAGAATTACAGCGTGCCGGTCGAGCGCGACGGCGCGCACGCCGCCGCGCTTTCGGGACGCGACTGAGCAACGAGCGAATTTGAGTTTGGGGAAGGTGGACAGTGTCTCGGACGACAAAGAGTGGCGGGGAGGCCGAAATGAACTGCCAGTACAGAGGCGTTGACAGCGCCGCCGGCGCGGGCCGGGGGCGTGTGGACAGGGGGCGGACGATCGGGGCGCTGCTGCCGCGTTGGCGAGTCTTGCCGGCGGCGGCGGCGCTGATCGCCGCCGCGCTGACGTTTGCGACCGCCGAATCGCGGGCGCAGCAGAAGCTTGTCTTTACCGGCTCGGCGCACACCGCGACGGTGATCGTGACGGTCGGCAAGTCCGAGGACGTGCATATCGATCAAAGCCTGGTCGACATCTCCGTCGGCGATCCGGAAGTCGCCGACGTGAACCCGCTCACCGATCATGCGCTGTCGATCCTCGGCAAGAAGATCGGCACCACGCGGGTCACGGTCTACGGCCAGGACAAGAAGCAGCTCGGCATCTTCGATGTCGAGGTGTCCTACGACATCTCGCGGCTGGCCAATGAGATCGCGCGCTTCAGCGAGGGCGGCATCAAGGTGTCGTCGGTCAACGGCCGCATCATGCTCAGCGGCAACGCCGTCGACGCTGCGACCCTCGACAAGGCGGTGATGATCGCCCGTCAGTTCGGGCCCGACCCGATCAACACCGTGCAGGTCATGCAGGCGCAGCAGATCATGCTGGAGGTGCGGTTCATCGAAGCCTCGCGCCAGGCGAGCCGCGAGCTCGGCGTGCAGTGGAACGTGTTCGGACACTCGACGGTCGCCAATATCGGCTCGCAGTTGCAGGCCCAGCAGCTGCCGATCACGGCGCCGGGCGGCGCGTTTCAGCAGCCGGCGGCAGCTCGAGCCGGGATCGGCGGCCCGAACCTCGAGCCCTCCACCGTCAACGGCACGCCGCTTTCGCCGATCGTCGCCGCCGGCGTGCTCTCGGGCGCCGCGCCGTTCGGCTTTCTCGTCAGCCAGCTCGGCAGTTCGCTGCAGCTCGAGATCAACGCGCTCGAGCAACGCGGCCTCGCCCGCAGCCTGGCGGAGCCGAACCTGGTGGCGTTGTCGGGCGATACCGCAAGCTTCCTCGCCGGCGGACAGTTTCCCGTCCCTGAGGCCAATGGCCTCGGCACGGTCGCGTTCGCCTATCAGCCTTACGGCGTCGGGTTGTCCTTTACCCCGACGGTGCTTCGCAACGGCGTGATCAATCTCGTGATCAAGCCGGAAGTGAGCGAGATCGACCCGACCCATACGGTGACGGTCGCCGGCACGTCGGTCCCGGGACTGATCACGCGCCGGGCCTCGACGACGCTCGAGCTGCGCGACGGTCAGAGCTTCATGCTCGGCGGCCTGTTGCAGAACCAGACCACGACCACGCAGGATCAGCTGCCCTGGCTCGGCGACGTGCCGGTGCTCGGCGCGCTGTTCCGCTCCAGCCAGTACCAGAAGAACGAGACCGATCTGGTGATCCTGGTGACGCCGCACATTGTGCGGCCGCTGCCGCCGACCACGCCGATTCACACGCCGCTCGACAACACGCTGCCCGGCAATGACATCGACTTCTTCCTGATGGGCCAGGCCGAAGTGAGCCCGGCGCTCGCCCGCCTCGCGCTCGGCCAGGCGAACCGGCCTTTTGTCGGGCACGTCCTTGATCTGCGAAAGAACGGAGGCGTCTATGTCACGGCCAAGGACTAAACGCGCCTTGCGCGCAATTGCGGCGGCGCTGGCGCTCTGCAGCACGGTCGCCGGCTGCTCCGACCTCTACTTCGACCGCCGCGAGACCATCGCGCTCTCTGCCGGCGACGCCGTCGCCGGCAACGCCGTCGCGCAGACCGTCGATCCGTGGCCGCCGCACAGCGGCAACACCAATATCGCGTTCAACGGCCAGCGCACGCAGTCGGCCGTCGAGCATTACCGGCTGGACAGGGTGGCTCCACCGGTTGACCCGATGATGATGCAGGTCGCCGCCCCGTCGCTGGCGCCGCCGGTACCGGCGAGCCCGCAGGGCGGCGGCTCCGGCGGCGCTTCGGCGCCAACCGGCGGCGGCCAGCCATAGCCGCGTCCGGCAATGCGAGCTTGAGCGATGCGTAGCGGCCGATCGACGAGCCCGGGAGGCCAGACCAGGGTGGTCGTTCTGACCGCCGACGACGGATTCGAGCAATCGGTTCGCGCGACATTCGGCGCCAGCGCCCAGATCGACCTCGAGATCGTCAAGGGCGGGCTTTCCGGCCGCGACGGCATTGCCGTCGACGGCGCGACTGTCGTCGTCGCCGATCTCGAAGCCGGCGATGACGCCGAGCTTGCGGCGCTCGAACGCTTCATGGCGCGCATCCCGCATGGCCCGCCGGTGGTCGCGGTCACGCCGGCGCTCGACGGCGCGGTGGTGCGCCGCCTGATGCAGATGCGGATCGCGGATTTCCTGGTCAAGCCGGTTGCCGCGGTCGAGCTGGTGCGCACCTGTGCGCGCGTTGCCAAGACGCCGGCCAATACCGAGCCGACCGAGGCGCAGATTTTCACCTTCCTGCCCGCTGTCGGCGGCGCCGGGGTGACCACGCTTGCGGTGCAGACCGCGATGCTGCTGCTCAACAGCAATTCGCGCAGCAAGACCGCGACCTGCCTGGTCGATCTCGACTTCCAGCACGGCGCCTGCGCCGATTATCTCGACCTCGAGCCCCGCCTCAATCTCGGCGAGATCGAGCCGCGCCCGGAGCGGCTCGACCGGCAATTGCTCGAGGTCATGCTGTCACATCATCCCTGCGGTCTCGCCGTGATCGCGGCGCCGAACCGGCCGGCGGAAATGCGCTCGTTCGATCCCGACGTCGTGACCCGGCTCCTCGATCTGGTGTCGTCGCATTTCGACTTCGTGGTGTTCGACATGCCGCGCACCTGGTTCTCCTGGACCGACAGCGTGCTCCTCGGCTCCAACCGGCTGTTCATCGTCAGCGAGGCGACGGTGCCCGGCTTGCGCCAGGCCAAGCAGCTCGTCGAGGCGCTGCGCGAGCGGCTCGGCGAGGGTCCGAAGCCGCAGGTCATCATCAATCGCTTCACCCACAAGCTGTTCTCGTCCGGCCTGCGCCGCGCCGACATCGAGCAGGCGATCGGCGAGACCTTCCTCGCCTGCGTGCCGAACGACTACGCGCTGGTGCGCGAGGCGATCGACCGTGGCGTGCCGCTCGATGAGGTCAAGCCCGGCAACAAGATCACCCTCCAGCTCAAAAACCTCATTCTCCCGCAAGCCGTCGGCAAGGCGGGCAAGGACATAGCCGGCGCGAAGAAGTTCCGCCTGTCATTGGCGCGGTCTTAAGGTGCGCGATGGCAACCGGCATGAAGGGTCGTTTCTCGACGCGCCGGGTCGCCGCTCCCGACCTCGCGCCCGCGGCTGAGGAGGCGGGCCTCGACGCCCTGTCGTGGACCGTATTCCCCGAACCGGCGCCGGAACCCGCGGCGGCCGCCGCCGCGCCCAACCCGCTCCTTACCGACAAGCTCCTCGACGCCAAGGTGCGGCTGCATCGCCGGCTGATCGAGGAGATCAATCTCTCGGCGCTGGAGAAGCTGCCGGAAGAGGAGATGCGCGGCCACGTCCAGGAGCTGGTGGCGCAATATGTCCTGGTCGAACGGCTCGCGCTCAACACCCAGGAGCTCAACGACTTCGTCTCCGAAATTCTCGACGAGATGACCGGCCTCGGCCCGCTCGAGCCGCTGCTCAAGGATCACGCCGTCAACGACATCCTGATCAACGGCCACGAATGCGTCTATGTCGAGCGGCAGGGCATGCTCGAGCCGACCGGCGTCCGGTTCAAGGACGAGGCGCACCTGTTGCGCATCATCAACAAGATCGTGTCCGCGGTCGGCCGCCGGGTCGATGAATCGCACCCGATGTGCGATGCCCGCCTCCTCGACGGCTCGCGCGTCAACGTCGCGGTACGGCCGGTGGCGATCGACGGGCCGCTGGTGTCGATCCGCAAATTCTCCAAGAAGCCGTTCAACCTCAACAAGCTGGTCGAAGTCGGCGCGCTGCGCCCGCAGATGGCGGAGCTCCTGGCCGCGGCGGTCAAGGCGCGCGTGACGCTGATCATCTCCGGCGGCACCGGGTCGGGCAAGACGACGATGCTCAATGCGCTCTCCGCCTTCATCTCCGAGAAGGAGCGGCTTCTGACCATCGAAGATGCCGCCGAGCTGCAGCTGCAGCAGCCGCATGTCGGCCGCATGGAGACGCGTCCGCCGAGCCTCGAAGGCAAGGGCGAGATTCGCCAGCGCGATCTGGTCAAGAACGCGCTGCGCATGCGGCCGGACCGGGTGATCCTCGGCGAGTGCCGCGGCGAGGAAGCCTTCGACATGCTGCAAGCCATGAACACCGGCCA
>Ga0187780_10002473_pt1 | contig 13899 bp, 8 predicted proteins | sample 1015_Q2_SP10_20__FD_132429 | JGI IMG/M metagenome (GOLD analysis project Ga0187780, IMG submission 132429) | Tropical peat soil microbial communities from peatlands in Department of Meta, Colombia - 1015_Q2_SP10_20_MG | ecosystem: Environmental > Terrestrial > Soil > Wetlands > Peat | place...
CCGGTCCGCGATCTCCAGCCGCGCGTAGGGCCGCCATCGCCCGCGCTGCCACTGCGCCTCCACCAGCACCGCGTGGAAGACGTAGAACCCGTTGCTCTCCGAGTTCGAGGCCCACTCGGCCAGGCCGTAGAACCTGCCCGACGCCAGCGTGCGCTCCAGCCGCGCCGAGACGCTCACCTTCTCGCTCGTCGGGCCGGCACCGGCGCGGTCCTCGGGCGACTTCACCCGCGCGTACGAGGCCTGCAGCTCCATGGCGTCCGCGGGCCGCACGAGGCCGCGCACCGACCACGAGTCGCCGAACCGGCTCCACTTCGGCCACTCGTCCCAGCGCTCGGGCTCGTCGCCGTCGAACGTCCCCGCCTCCAGCGTGACCGGCCCGCGGCGGACGGCGAGGACGGCGACGGCGCGCTCGAGGATCTGCGACCAGTGGTGGTCGACCGGGAACAGCAGCGCGGGCCGGTTCATCGGGTCGTCGGTGCCGAACGGGGCGAAGCCCTTGCCGGCCGCCAGCGACCAGTGCACCGCGCCCGGGAGCGGGACCGGGTCGGCCAGCGTCGCGATCACCTCGTGGACCAGCGTGTGCGGGTGGCGGCGGTCGTAGTAGCCCTCGCCCCAGTCGCCGGGCGCGAGCGCTCCCCCGCGCATCGTCCAGCCCTCGCCGTCCAGCATCGCCTGCACGGTGAACCGGCCGCCGAGGCCGGTGAAGGAGCCGAAGGCCACCGGCTCCACGAGCCGCGCCTCGGTGATGGTGGCGTCGCCCGGCGCCTGGGCCCGGGTGACGACCCCGATCCCCTGGACGCCGAGGGCCAGCTGCGCGAACGCGGCGTGCGGCGCGGCGGCAACCGCGACGAGCACGGCGAGCGCCGGCGCCGCGAGCCGGCGCCAGGCGCGGTGCGCCGGCCGGCACGCCCGGACGCGTGGCCGTCGCGGCCCGGGTCCGTGCGGCGGCGCGCTCTTCCCCGTCACACCTCGAGCCGGTCGCCGGGCCGCGCCACCAGCGCATACAGCGCCGGCATCAGCAGCACGCTGATCAGGAGCCGGGAGAACATGCCGCCCACGATCACCAGGGCGAACGGCTTCTGGGAATCGGATCCGACGCCGGTGGAGAGCGCCGCCGGCAGCAGGCCGAGCGCGGCCACGAGCGCGGTCATCATGATCGGCCGCAGCCGGAGCAGGGCGGCCTCCCGCGTCGCCGCGGCGATCCCCATGCCGGCGGCCCGCAGCTCGTTGGCGTACGAGATGTAGACCACCGCGGTCTGCACCGAGACGCCGAACAGCGCGAGGAAGCCGATGCCGGACGAGACCGAGAACGGGGTGCCGGTGGCGGCGAGGGCCACCAGTCCGCCGACCGGCGCTGACAGCAGCACGCCGGCCACGGTGATGACCGGGAACTTGAAGTTGCTGTACAGCGCGAACAGCAGCAGGAAGATGAGGAACAGCGTCAGCGGGACGATCACCCGCAGCTGCCGGCGCGAGGCGGTGTACTCCTGGTACTCGCCGCCCCACGCGGTGCGGTAGCCCTGGGGCAGCTGCACGGCCGCGGCGACCCGGCGCTGCGCGTCCTGCACCGCGCCCGCCAGGTCGCGGTGCTCGACCGAGAACTGGATGCCGATGAAGCGCTCGTTGTTCTGGCGGTAGATGAACGACGCGCCGTTGGCGATCCGGATGTCGGCCAGGTTCTTGAGCGGCACCTGCTGCCCGCCGGGCGTCGCGACCAGGATGTCGCCGATGGCCTCGGGCGATTGGCGGTAGCGCGGCTGGAGGCGCACGACCAGGTCGAACGACCGCTCGCCCTGCACCACCTGGGTCGCCGCGCTCCCGCCGACCGCGGCCTCGATCAGGCCGTTCACGTCGGCCACGTTGATGCCGTAGCGGGCGATGCGCGCGCGGTCGGGCGTGACGGTGAGGCTCGGCTGGCCCAGCTCCTGGACCAGGGTGACCTCGGTGATGCCGCGCACCTTCTCGAGCGCGTGCTTGATCTCGAGGCCCTTCGCCTCGAGCACGTCCAGGTCCGGTCCGAACACCTTCACGTCCAGCGCGCTCTTGAGGCCGGTCTCCGCCTCGTCCACCGCGTCTTCGGCCGGCTGGGTGTAGTTGAAGATGATGCCCGGGAACCCCGACAGCTTCCGGTCGATGTCGGCGATCAGCTCCGCCTTGCTGCGGTGCCCCCAGCGCCACTCGCCGTACGGCCGCAGGCCGACGTAGAACTCGTCGTTGAAGAACCCGGTGGGGTCGGTGCCGCCGTCGTCCCGCCCGTGCTCCGACGCCACGTCGGTCACCTCGGGGAAGGAGCGGAGGATCGCCCGGATCTGCGGCGAGAACCGGGACGACTCCTCGAACGAGATGGTGTAGGGCATCGTGGCGCGGACCCAGATCGCTCCCTCGTCGAGGTGGGGCATGAACTCCGCGCCGATGAAGGGCACCAGCAGCAGCGAGGCCGCGAACGCCGCCGCCGACAGGCCGACGGTGAGCCACGGGCGCGCCAGGCACCAGTCGAGGTGGCGGCCGTACTGCGCCTTGAGCCGCTCGAACAGCGCGTTGCGGCGCTCCCGCACGCCCCGGCGCAGCACCACCGACGCGAGCACCGGCAGCAGCGTGAGTGTCAGGACCAGCGCGCCGACCAGCGCGTAGATCATCGTGTCGGCCATCGGCTTGAACAGCTCGCCGGAGGGACCGCTGAGCACGTAGATCGGCAGGAAGCCGGCGACGATCACGGCGACCGCGTAGAAGATGGGCCGGTCCACCTCCGCCGCCGCCGCGGCGATGGCCTCGGTGATCCGGTAGGTCGTGCCGTGCCGGAGCGCGAGCTGGCGGTGGACGTTCTCCACCATCACGACCGCGCCGTCCACCAGGATCCCGAAGTCGATCGCCCCGATCGAGAGCAGGTTGGCCGGGATGCGCCGCAGGTCCAGGCAGATGAAGGCGAACAGCAGCGACAGCGGGATGGTGACGGCCACGATCAGGCCGGAGCGCACGTCGTAGAGGAAGAAGATCAGCACCGCGATGACGAGCACGATGCCGCGCAGCAGGTTGTCCTCGACCGTGCGGGTGGTGAGCGCGACCAGGTCGGTGCGGTCGTAGTAGGTGTGGACCTTCACGTCCTTCGGGAGGACCGAGCCGTTCAGCTCCCGGGATTTGGCCTCGACGCCCTTGAGGACCACCTGGGCCTGGTCGCCCTTCCGCATCAGGATGACGCCCTCGACGGCGTCGTTGCGGCTGTTGAAGCCGAACTGCCCCAGCCGCGGCGCGCTGCCGATCACCACCTGGCCGACGTCCTTCACCAGGATCGGCGTGCCGTTCCGGACGGCGACGACGACGTTGCCGATGTCGTCGGTGGTTGCCACCCGGCCCAGCCCCCGCACGTAGTAGAACTGGCCGCCCTCCGAGTAGAACCCGCCGCCCGCGTTGCCGTTGTTGGCGGCGAGCGCGTTCTGGACGTCCGCGACCGCCAGGCTGGCGCCGGCCAGGCGCGCCGGGTCGAGCAGCACCTGGTACTGCATCGTCTCGCCGCCGAGGGCCGCCACGTCGGCCACGCCCGGCACTGACTTGAACTGCCGGGTCACAACCCAGTCGTCGAGGATCTTGAGGTCGGAGGCAGAGCGGTCCGGGCTGTCGAGCACGTAGCGGTACACCAGCCCGGAGGGCGAGAACAGCGGGGCGATGTCCGGGCTCACGCCGTCCGGGAGCGCCGCGTCGGGCAGCCGCTCGAAGGCCTGCTGGCGCGCGAAGTAGTTGTCGGTGCCGTCGGTGAAGGTCAGCCGGAGGTCCGAGAGGCCGTACAGCGAGATCGAGCGGATGATCCGCAGCCGCGGCAGGCCGTTCATCTCGACCTCGAGCGGCACCGTGATGAGCCGCTCCACCTCCTCCGCCGCGTGGCCCGGCCACTGGGTGATGATCTCCACCATCGGCGGCGAGAGGTCGGGATACGCGTCCACCGGCAGGCGCGAGAACGACCACAGTCCGACGCCCAGGATGAGCGCCGCGCCGAGCAGCACCAGGAACCACTGCCGCAGCGACGCCTGGACCAGGCGGTGGATGAGGGAAGTGGGCGGCGCCCCCTCCGGCGTCTCCCGCGCGGCTCGCTCACTGGCTCTCGGCGAACTGCAGGAACAGGCCGCCCTCGACGATGATCGACTCGCCCTGCGTGAGGCCCGCGGCGATCTCGATGCGGTCGCGCACCCGCTGGCCGAGCGTGACCGGGCGCCGCGCGAACGAGCTGTCGGCCGCGGCGACGAACACGAAGGGCAGGTTCTCGGCGTCGCGCAGCACGGCGGAGGCCGGCACGAGCAGGCCCCGCCGCGGCCGGCGCGAGTGGATCGCCACCCGGACGAACATGTCGCGCTTCAGGAAGTCGTCCCGGTTCCGGGCGACGATCCGCACCGACGTGGCGCGGGTCTGCGGGTCCACCAGCGCGCCGACGTAGTCCACCGTCCCGGTGAACCGCTCGTCACCCACCGTGGGCGTCACGTCGGCCGGGTCGCCGGCGGCGACCCCGGGCAGGTCGGCCTCGAACACGTTCGCCATCACCCACACGGTGGCGAGGTCGGCCAGGGTGAAGCACGGCGTGGTGCCGGCCGTGAGGAGCTGGCCCGGCGTCACCAGGCGCTCGACCACCACGCCGGCGATCGGCGCGCGGATCACGCCCTGCGGCGCCACGATCGTCCGGCCCTGCGCGATGGCGGCGACGCCCGCCGAGTCCACGCCGATGGAGCGCAGCTGCTCGGCGGCCGCGTCGCGGTCCGCCGCCGCCTGCGTGGCGTCGGTCTCGGCCTGGTCCAGATCGCGGCGCGCGATGGCGTCGTTCGTCCACAGCTGCTGGTCTTGGTCGGCGATGCGCCGCGTGTTCTCGGCGGCCGCGATGGCCTTGCGGTACTGGGCCACGTCGGCCGCGAAGTCCGGCGACGCCACGCTCGCCAGCGCCTGGCCGGCGGCGACATGCGTTCCCAGCTCGACCAGCAGGCGCGTCACCGGGCCCGAGATCGGCGCCAGGACCTGGGTGCTGCGGTTGCCGTCGAACGCCACCGTGCCGGTGACCTCGGCGGTGGGCGAGAAGGTGTCGGCCGGCACGCGCGCCACGTGGATCCGCTGGCGCTGCTCCGGCGTGAGGCCGAAGGCCGCGCGGGCCGGCCCGTCCTTCGCGTCGGCGCCGCGGCCGCAGCCGGCGGCCGTGGCCGCGAGGCCGGCGAGGGCGGCGAGTGCGAGGGCCCTAGTGTTCACCGGTGGTCCCTCCGGATGCGGGCGCGAGCGGCCGGCCGACGGCGCGCTCGAGGTCGGCGCGCGCGTCGTTGGCGGCGCCCAGCGCGTCGGCCAGCTGGCTCTCGGCGTCGAGCAGGGTGCGTCGCGCGTCGAGCACGTCGAGGGCGGAGGACCCGCCCAGGCCGTAGCTCGTCAGCGCGATCTGGTAGGCGCGGCGCGCCTCGGGCAGCAGCTGGTCCCGGAGGAACAGCGCCTGCCGGAGCGCGGTGGCGGCCGCGGCGTAGGCGGTGCGCACGTCCTGGTCCACCTGCAGCACCAGGTCCGCGTAGCTGGCGGACAGCTCGTCTTCGTGGTGGCGCGCCTGCGCCACCTCGCCGCCGGTGTGGTTCCAGAAGAACAGCGGCACGGTGAAGCCCACGCTGGTGGTGTAGGTGGACGCCGTCCCGGGGGCGGAGTTCTGCGCGACGCCGATGGCGAGGTCGGGCATCCAGAACGAGCGCGCCAGGGAGGTCGCGGCGGAGGCGCCGCGCCGCTGGCTCGCGAGTCCCCGGAGCTCCGGCCGCGCCGCGCGCGCCGTGTCCTCCAGCGCCTCCAGGTCCGGGAGTGGCGGCGGCGCCTCGAGCGACTCCGCCGGCTCGAACCCCGCGCCGAGCGTCCGCCCCATCATCCGGTTCACGCCCGCGCGGGCGTTGGCCAGGTCGCGCTCGTTGGCGATCAGGTCGTTGTCCGACTGCGCCAGGTCCACCCGCGCCTTCAGCACGTCCAGCCCGGCGACGGTCCCGGCGCCGTAGCGCGCCTGCGTCTTGTCGAGGAACTCCTGCGCCAGGCGGCGCCCCTCGACGAGGTCCGCGTGGTGCTGCAGCGCGACCAGCAGCGCGTCGTACGCCTGCGCGGTCTGGGATGCGGTCTGCTGCCGCAGCTGGATCCAGGCCGCCTCGGTCGCCTCCACGCCGGCGGTGCCCATCACGCCGCGCCAGTGGAACTTGGTGGGGAACGGCACCGAGAGGCCCAGGCCCAGGTCGTGGCCGGTGTTGCTCCCGGGCCGCGCCAGGCTCGGCTCGCCGGTGACGTCGGCGCTGAGCGTCAGGTCCGGGAAGGCGACGTCCTGCACCCGCTGCGCCCGCGCCTCCGCCACCTGCTCGAAGGCCGCTACCAGAGCCGGGTTCTTCGCCAGCGCCGTGTCCACCGCCTGCCGCCGCGTGAGGCGGAGCGGCTCGCCCGCGCCCTGCGCGCGTGCCGCGGCGGGCGCGGCCGCCAGCGCCGTGCCCGCCACACCAAGGGCGATGCTCATCGCTCCCCAGTTCAACGCCTGCCTCCGGTCGTGCCGTTCCGAGTGCGCGCCGCCCGCGCGTCCGCCGCGCGGGTCGGTGCCGAAGCTGCTGGATGCGGGCTGCTCAGGCGATCGGAACGGCCGGAGGCGGTGCGCGGGACTGCTGGTGGAGACCGGGGTAGAAGCGGATCGGCGCGGCGGCCGGCGCTGGGGCGGCGCCACGGAGCGGCAGGCCTTCGACGCGGACCGGGAAGGCGAACGCGGCGGTGAGCCGCCCGCTCGCGAGCCGGAGCGCCAGCAGGCACTGGTCGGCGTGGTGCGTGGTCGTGCCGCCCGCCTCGAGGTGCGCGACGGCGGGTGCCGCCGGGCCCCCCGCCCGGTGAAACAGCAGGGCGTCCAGGTCGGCCGTACCGCCGGCGCCGCCCAGGAGCAGCGCGGCGACCAGGGCGGCCGGGAACCGGATTCCGCGGGCGCGTCCCATCGAGCCCTAAGTATAACCAGGCCAACGCGGGAGGTTCCCGCTTGGCCTCCGCCCGGGGCGGGGATATGTTCCGGCACTTCGCGAGGAACGGATGACCTCTACCGAGTCCGACATCGCGGCCCAGCGGCCCCCGTACCTGATGGCCGCGGCCGTCACGCTGGCCACCCTGGTGCTCTACGTCGCCACCCTGGCACCGACGGCGCAGTTCTGGGACACGCCGGAATACATCGCCGCGGCCTACGTGCTCGGCGTCCCCCACCCGCCCGGCAACCCGCTGTTCGTGATCCTGGCGCACACCTGGGGCCTGGTGCCGTGGATGCAGCACTACGCCGCGCGCATCAACCTGATGTCGGCGGTGATGAGCGCCCTGACCGCGGGCTTCTGGTTCCTGATCGGCGAGCGGTGGCTGCGGCCCATCATTCCGGCCCTGTGGCCGCGGCGCGTGACCGCCCTGGCCGGCACGGTGATGGCGGCCACGGCGTTCACGGTGTGGAACCAGTCGGTGGTGAACGAAAAGGTGTACACGGTCAGCCTGCTCTCGATCGCGCTGGTGCTGTGGCTGGCGGTGCGCTGGGGCGACGAGCGGGAGGGCAGCGGGCGGGACCACCACCTGCTGGTGATCGTCTACCTGCTCGCGCTCACCGCCACCAACCACCTGATGGGCCTGCTGGTGGCGCCGGCCGTGGTGGTGTACGTGCTGTACACCGACCCCAAGGTCTTCATCAGCCCGAAGTTCCTCGCCTGGGCGGCGGTGGCGGTGGTGCTCGGGGTGAGCCTGTGGCTGTTCCTGCTGCTGCGCTCGCCGCACTTCCCGGCCATCAACGAGGGCGAGCCCACCAGCTGGGCGGCGCTCGATTCGGTCCTCAACCGCACCCAGTACGCCAAGCCGCCGGTGACGCAGCGGCAGGCGGACTTCAGCGCGCAGCTCGGCATGTGGCTCCAGTACTTCAGCTGGCAGTGGGGCCGGGACTGGGCCGCCGGGGTGCAGCGCGCGCTCGCCTCCCTGTTCGGCCTGCTCGGCGTGGTGGGCGCGTGGCGGCACTGGAAGGCCGACAAGCGCTCGGCGATGGCGATGACGGCGCTGATGGTGACGCTGGTCCCGCTGCTCGTCTTCTACCTCAACTTCAAGTACGGCTTCTCCCAGTACCCCGACCGGCCGACGCTGCCGCGCGAGGTCAGGGAGCGCGACTACTTCTTCATCGTCTCGTTCGCCGTGTGGGGGCTGTGGGCGGCGATGGGCCTTGCGGCGCTGATGGAATGGGTCCAGTCGGCGCTGCGCGAGCGGGTCCCGGACGCGAACCGCCGCTGGGGGCTCGCCACGCCCGTGCTGCTGGTGGCGCTGGTGCCGCTGGCGGGCAACCGCCTCTCCGCCCCGCGCAGCGGCGAGTGGCTCGCGCGCGACTTCGCCTACGACATGCTCCAGTCGTGCGACCCGTACGCGGTCCTGGTGACGGCGGGCGACAACGACACCTTCCCGCTGTGGTACGCGCAGGAGGTGGAGCACATCCGCCAGGACGTCACGGTCCTGAACCTCTCGCTGGCCAACACCGACTGGTACGACCGGCAGCTCCAGCGCCGGCCCCTGGCCACCTTCGACTCGGCGAGCGCACCGGCGATCTGGCGCACCCGCTCGTATCCGAAGCCGGCGGGCCCGCTGTGGAACCTCAGCATCCCTGCCCTCGACTCGATCCCGCCGTACTACGAGATGCAGGAGAAGCGGGGGCTCAACCTCGCCGGGTTCGACATCGTGCTCGACCCGCAGCGGCTCGGCCGGCCGTGGATCGAGCGGGCCGACGTGATGGTGCTGCGCGCCATTCAGGACGATTTCGGCAAGCGGCCGATCGTGTTCGCGCGGACGGTGGCCGGCTACCCCGACCGCTTCGGCCTCACCGCCAACTTGGTGGGGCAGGGCATGGTCCGGGTGCTCGTGCCCTCGCCGGTGGTGGTGAACGACACGATCAAGCAGTCGAACGAGCTGGGGCTGGTGAACCTGCCGCGTTCGCGCGCGCTCCTGGAGCAGGTGTACCATGCCCACACCGCGGCGCGGCACCGGCCGAAGGGCTGGATCGACGTGCCGTCGGAGAACATCCCGGCCACCTACGCCTTCCTGTACCAGACCCTGGGCCTGATGCTGCTGCAGACGGCGCGGCCCGAGGCGATGAAGCTGCTGGCCCAGGCCGACTCGATGGTGGAGAACACCAGCTACGGGCGGCCGAGGGCCCAGGCGCCCTAGCGGCGCGCCCCGCCGGCGGTCCGGGCAACCCCCTCGGCCGCCGGCGGGGACGGGATCGCTCTACCCGGCCGGCGCTCCGGCCGCCCGTACGGCCTCCGCGCAGCGGCGCACGATGTCCCCGGCCGGCTCGATCCGGTCGATGCCCGCCACCGACTTGCCGGCCTGCCAGTAGTCGCGCGACGAGCCGCCGCCGCCCCCGAGCGCCGCGCGCCTGAGCTTCCGCACGTAGCGCAAACCGTAGATGGTGCGCATCAGGTACTTGGTGCGCCGGCCGCGCAGCATCCAGCGCTCGATGGGGCCGGCCCGCGTGCCCACGCGCTCGACCCACGGCGTGCGGATCACCGCCAGCGGCACGCCCGTCACACGCTCCGTGAGGACGATGTCGTCCTCGCCCGCCTCCACGATCCGGTGCTTGTAGTCGGGGTGCACGCGGCATTCGTCGGTGGCGATGAACCGCGTGCCCATCTGGACGCCGGCGTACCCGAGCCGCAGCGCGGCCACGAACGCGCGCTCGTCGCCGACGCCGCCGGCACAGACCACCGGCCGGCCGAGGCCGCTCAGCTCGTCGATCAGCGCCTCGGCGCTCTTGGGGCCCGCGTGCCCGCCCGCGCGGTCGTTGACGGCGATGAGGCCGTGGACCCCGCCCTCCAGCGCCCGCTCGGCCCATTTCCGCTCGGTCACGTCGTGGTAGACGACGCCGCCCACGGCCGCGACCCGCTCCACCACCCAGCGCGGCTTGCCGAGCGAGGTGACGAAGAACCGCACGCCCTCCTCGAGGGCGACGTCGAGCCAGCGCCGCATCCGCTCCAGGTAGGTGCGCGACGAGCGCTCGATCAGCACGTTCATGCCGATCGGCTTCGCGGTGAGCCGCCGGATGAGGCGGAGGCCCTCCCGGAGATCGTGGCCGTGCACGTACACCATCGACAGCGGCTGCACGATCCCGATCCCGCCGGCCTGGGAGACGGCCGCCACCAGCTCCGGGTTGGTGCAGGGGTACATGGCGCCGCAGATCAGCGGCACCTCGACGTGCGCCTGTTGCGTGAACGGCGTGGCGAGCGTCACCATTGTCGGCAACGATAACGCCGAAGGAGCCCGGCGGCACGCTCCCGTGAACATCCTGCACGTCCTCTCGCAACGCGAAGTCACCGGCGCCGAGCGGTTCGCCTCGTCGCTGATCCGCCAGCAGGCCCGGGACGGGCACCGCGTGACCGTGGTCTCGGACACGCTGCACACCGCGGTGGACGCCGAGTACGTGAGCCTGCCGCTGGACCGGCGCACCTACCTGCGGCGGCTCGGCAACGTGCTCGCGCTGCGCCGCCTCATCCGCACGCGCGGCGTCCACGTCGTGCACGCGCACTCGCGGGCCGCCAGCTGGGTCGCGTTCTTCGCCACCCGCTTCTCGCAGGTGCCGCTCGTCTCCACCCTGCACATGCTCCAGCCCCGCCACCCCTCGGTGCGCGCGTTCAGCGTGTACGGCGAGGAGGTGACGGCCGTCTCGCCCACCGTGGAAGCCGACGCGCTGCGCGTCCTCGGCCTGCCGCGCGAGCATCTGCACCTGGTGCCCAACGGCGTGGACCTCGAGCGCTACCGGCCCGGCGCGGACGCAGCCGACGCCCGCCGCGCGCTGGGCTTGCCGGCGGAGGGGATCGTCATCGCGCTGGTGGGCCGCCTGTCGGGCCCGCGGGGACCGATCGCGAAGCGCGTGGTGTCGGCGGTGTTCCCGCGCGTGCGCGAGACCGTCCCGGACGCGAGCCTGGTGGTGGTCGGCGGCATGCGCGGCGGCGAGGACTTCCCCGAGCTCGTGTCGATGGTCAACCAGCGGCTGGGCGGGCGGTGGGTCCGCCACCTCGGCCATCAACCCGACGTGCGGAGCGCGTTGGCGGCCGCCGACATCGTGATCGGCGCCGGCCGCAGCGCGCTCAACGCGCTGGCGATGGGCCGGCCCGTCGTCGCGCACGGGGAGACGCACTACGTCGGCGTGGTGTCCGAGGCGACGGCGGACGAGTGCCGCGACACCAACTTCGGCGACTCCGGCGCGCGGCGGGACACCGACCCGGAGCGCATGGCCGCCGACGTCGCCGACCTCGCGCGCGACGCCGAGCGGCGGCGCTCGCTGGCGGCGTGGGGCCGCGGGTTCGTGGAGCGGCACTACGACGTGCGCGAGACCTGGCGGCGCGTCGAGATCGTGTACCGCCGGGCACGCGCCGCGAGGTCGCGGCGCCGGATCCCGGTGCTGATGTACCACCGGATCGTGAACGCGCCGCCGGCGACCCGCCACGGGATCTGGGTCACCAGGGACGCGTTCGCCGCGCAGCTGGCCTCGCTCGCGCGGCGCGGCTTCACGCCCATCACGTTCGGCGACTACGACGCCTACCTGGCCGGCGCCCGCGAGCTGCCGCGCCGGCCCGTCGTCCTCACCTTCGACGACGGCTACGCCGACAACCACGCCAACGCGCTGCCGCTGCTCCGCGCGCACGGCATGAGCGCGGTCGTCTTCCTGATCGGCGACCGCAACGTCACCGCCAACCTGTGGGACGCGGCCGCCGGCGAGCCGCAGGTGCCGCTCCTGGCGGGCGACCAGATCCGCGAGATGCAGGAGCAGGGCGTCGAGTTCGGCTCCCACACCCTGAGCCACGCGCGGCTCACCGACCTCGACCCGGACCGGCTCGCGGCGGAGCTGGAGGGCTCGCGGCGGGCGATCGCCGAGCGGACCGGCAGGCCGGTGCTGTCGATCTGCTACCCGTACGGCGCGGTGAGCGCGGCGGTCAAGGCGGCCGCCGAGCGCGCCGGCTACGCGTTCGGCGTGGCCTCGGACAGCGGGCCGCTCCGGATCGGGGAGGACCTCTACGAGATCCGCCGGGCGCAGGTCTTCCCGCGGACGAGCCTGTCCGGCTTTGTGCGCAAGACGTCGGGGTGGTACCTGGCGTACAGGGATCTGCGGCGACGGCTGCGCGGTTGACCGGCTTCCCGCCCGGCGACTAGCTTCCATAGCTTGGCCGGCGCGCGGTGGCTGTAGCTCAATCGGTCAGAGCGCTGGACTGTGGCTCCAGAGGTTGGGGGTTCGATTCCCCTCAGCCACCCCATGGCCGGGCACCGCTGTCTCTAGGTCCGTAGCTCAATTGGTAGAGCACCGGTCTCCAAAACCGGGGGTTGGGGGTTCAAGTCCCTCCGGGCCTGCTTGAAGCAAGTTGCAATGGGAACTGTCGGTCGCGGCGGTATCGTCTAGGGGACTAGGACGTGGCCCTCTCAAGGCCAAAACACGGGTTCGAATCCCGTTACCGCTACTCGGCCCTATCGTCTAACGGCTAGGACACCACCCTTTCAAGGTGGGAACAGGGGTTCGATTCCCCTTAGGGCTATCGTCCCCGCCGCGCTCCGCCGCCCACTCATCCCGCTCCACGGAGAATGCCATGCGCCGCACCGCGTTGCTGCTGTGTGTACTCCTGGCCGCCTGCGCGAAGGGTCAGCCGTCCGGGCGGGCCGCCGGCGACACGCTGACCCGGCGCCAGAAGGACAGCATCCTCGGCGCGTCGCGGCTGCCGGGGGCTCGCGGGATCCAGCGCGCGCTGCAGGCGCAGGACTCGGCGGCGGCGCAGAACGCGCGGGTGGACTCGGTGCGGTAGGGCGGGGGCTGGCCTCCCTGTCTCACTCGTACCTCAGCGCCTCGACCGGATCCACCCGGCTCGCGCGGACGACCGGCACGTAGCTCGCGCCGAGCGCGACCGCCGCGAGCGTCACGAGCGACAGCCCGAAGACCGCGGGGTCCTGGCCCCCGAGCCCGTACAGCAGCGACCGCAGCAGCCGGCCGGTGCCCAGCGCGAAGGCGATCCCCACGACGCCGCCGACCGCCGCCATCGTCCCGACCTGCCGCACCACCAGCCCCCGCACCGTCCACGCGTCGGCGCCGAGCGCCATGCGGACCCCGATCTCCCGGGTGCGCTGCTGCACCGTGTAGGCGAGCACACCGTACAGGCCCACCGCGGCGAGCACCGTGGCCAGCGAGGCGAACACCGCCGACAGGATGCTGATCAGCCGGTCGAGGAACACGTTGTCGCGGATCTGCTGCGGCATCGTCTTGATGTCCTCGATGGGCACGGTCGGAGCGAGGCGCTTGAGGAGCGCGGTGACGGCGTGCATCTGCTGCGCCGCCGGCACGGCGCTGCGCACGTAGAAGTTGAGGTCCCCGATCCCGCCGTCCTGGCGCCACGGCGTATAGAACAGCGGCGGCACCGAGTCCTTCACCTGGCTGTACTTCGCGTTGCGAACCAGCCCCACGATCTCGATGGTGAGCGAGTCGCGCCGGCCGGTCCCCATGAACTTGTGGACCGCGTCCGCGCCGAGGTTGAACTTCCTGGCGAACGCCTGGTTGACCACCGCGACCCGGGGCGTGCCCCTGAAGTCCGACGCCGTGAACTCGCGCCCGGCCAGGACCGGGATCCCCAGGGTGCGGAAGTACCCGGCGCCGACCTCGTTGTAGCGGCTGTTGTTGTCGACGTCGGGGCCTTCCGGGAATCCCTCGACGTGCACGTCGGTGCCCCAGTTGCTCCCGGCCAGGAGCGGCACCAGCGACGAGGTCACGCCGGTGACGCCGGGCAGCCGCGCCAGCTCGTCCTCCACCTGCTCGAACAGGAGGCCGGAGCGCGCGCTGTCGTAGCCGCTGCGCTGCGGCGAGATGGAGAAGGTGATGACGTCATCGACGCGGACCCCGAGGTCCACGCG
>Ga0187780_10002474_pt1 | contig 13898 bp, 11 predicted proteins | sample 1015_Q2_SP10_20__FD_132429 | JGI IMG/M metagenome (GOLD analysis project Ga0187780, IMG submission 132429) | Tropical peat soil microbial communities from peatlands in Department of Meta, Colombia - 1015_Q2_SP10_20_MG | ecosystem: Environmental > Terrestrial > Soil > Wetlands > Peat | place...
AGCGAATATTCTTACAATACGAAATGCGGGAGGATTTTTCGCCGCCGGTTCAACCAATACTTACCAGCTGAGCCAACAGGACGTAACCTACCTCAAGTCAATAACTGGCGTGACTGCGGCTTATCCGTACTACAGCTATGGTGCAAACATCAACAATGGAGGAGAATCGATTCAAGCCAGCGTGGTCGCAATAGACCTGGTGGCTCTGCCCGCCTTATACCAAGGGTTGACGCTCGCTGAAGGCTCCATACCGCTCTTGGGCGACACGACCTCCGCAGCCATAGGATGGGGAATAGCCAATCCAGTGTCCGGAACGCCAATCGGGCTTCACCAAATGGTTTCCATGTCTATATCGGGGATCAAAGGAAGCAAAGGAGCCGTGTCATACGCTGTTCTCGCCAGCGGAATTCTAGCCCAGTACGGTACGGCATTATTCGCGAATATTGATGATACTATCTACATATCGTTCCAGGCAGGAAGCATTCTCTCTAAATCCCCGTACTTTACAGGCATCTATGTGATAGTTGATAACACAGATGATGTTGCAACCGTTCAGAATACAATTGAGACTTACTATTCCAATAATGTTCGAGTAATAAGCCCGGGACAAATCCTGTCAAGCATTCAAGGGATTACGGCCAGTCTGACGGTTTTTTTGGGCAGCATAGGCGCGGTATCGTTGTTTGTCGCAACTGTTGGCATAGTCAACACGATGTACGTGTCAGTAATGGAGCGCACAAGAGAGATTGGGATTCTAAAGGCCATTGGTTACAGGCCGAAGCAAATAATGGGCATGTTCCTAGCAGAGGCTGCACTCACGGGAGTAATCGGAGGCGTCTGCGGACTCGCATTAGGTTATGCGCTATCCTTCCTGATGGGAGGCATGCTCGCTGGATCAACTTTTGCCGGGAGATTTGGAGGAGGGGGCGGAGGAGGGGGGGCAACCATTGTTCCAGTCTTCTCAACTGAGCTCATCGTCTTCTCGCTAACATTTCCAGTCCTACTTGCCACAGTAGCAGGACTCTACCCAGCATGGAGAGCTTCTAGAATGAACGCAGTTGTCGCTCTGAAGTATGAATGAGCTTTGCGCACAAGTTTACCTTGACTTACACATACTACTTACCATTGCTCGTGCAGAAGTCACGATCTGCTGTTAAATTCCACTCGTATAATAGCAGTGCCCTATTCGTAGGGGAAGTGCACCGAAACGTAGACGGCCATAACGAGATTTCTTGCATAGCTGAATGAGGATTGCCGAAAGCTGAAGGCACTTGTGGAGCCGAAGAATGCGCCCTCAAGGTATCTTAAAATCGCGAAGAGAATTCCCATTATTCCGGTTGGGCCTCCCCCTCGTCTCTGGTTCGGGTTCACAGTGCTTCTAATCAGTTGGACGTTGGCAGAGCCCTGGACTACGTAAGGGGAACCGGGTCTACCGTTGTCTATCGCAGATGCCCTCACTAGTAGGGAATAGTTTCCTACAGGAATATTGCCTTCGAATACAACCAACATGCTGAATGGCCTAGGAATGTTTGGGTCAATTTCTCCGATGAATGTGCTCGTTAAAGAGCTCGGCACAACAATATTGGACAGTACGGAAACGTTAGCATCATAGGCAGCTAAGTTTCCAGTATTGAGCAAGTTTCCTGAAATTGTTGCGTTGCCACCGGGAGATGTGATTGAAGGTGTCGCCTGAATTCCGTATAGGATGAGGTTAATGTAAGCATAAACAGAAAAGCTCACATCGTGAACCTCTGACGTGTAGGATATATCGCCTAGCGCTTTGTAAGTCACGGTTACTGAGCCCTGGTACGTGACACCAATGTCTGCGGCCGGGGCATATACTTGAAAGGCTATGGTGGCAGCCTGGCCAAGCTGCATGGAGTCATAATGCCAATGGTTATCACCGTACATTGTTAATCCAGTTGGGATTGTTAACGCAATATCGACATCGTAGATCGCAGGGTACTCGTAGTAGTTGTTCGTTACCGTAATGGTGACATTATTGTTGAAGCCCGCTGTCATGGTTTGGCCGGTAATCGTGACAGTCATATGTGGGATAGTTGTTTGAGCTTGGACTGATCCGCTCGGAATAGACACTATACATACTACTAGGGCAACAAGAAACAAAGGACGAAGTTGGTACGCTCTCACGCTTTCTTCATTTCCCGAAGTGCTCTTAACCTGTCCTCTAACGCCGGATGTTTGTCGAACATTCTGCAGACCCCTCTAGGGGCAGTCAGATTACATAGGCATGAGGAGCCTGGAACCGCCGTGTCGAGATTACTGGACTCCTTAAGCTGAGACAAGGCGGAGATTAGTGCTTCCGGTCCGCCCACCAACTTAGCGGCTGTAATATCCGCCATAAATTCGCGAGCTCTGTAAACCGCAGGTTCGATAAGGTAGCTCAGTGGCCTTGCGAATAAGGCGACCTTCGCTAAAGTTGCAATGAACCGCACGGTAAAGTCATTGTTCTTCAGGTGCGCAACTTCATGAGCAAGACAAGCTTCTACCTCTTTCCCGTCCAACGACTCCAGGAGACCGACGGAGATTGTGATAGTATATCTTCGATTCGCTCGCACGGTGAAAGCAGTAGGCACACCAGAATCAACCATACAAACCTCTGGTACTCGAATGTGAGCTGCGCGTGCTAGCCGCGTGATGGAATGTTTTATTTCAACCGGAGGCTCAAGAAACGTGATCTGCGGAAAAGCTTTCGCAAGGCTCATCCGCGACTTTCCGAATTCAATGAAGACGGCAGCGCATCCAGCAGCCATCGCTCCAAGAAGAACTTCACCAATGCCCAAGTCATGAAACAGGTCAAAGATACCCCTCGAGCTCTCCAGCACGTGGTTCGGTTCACCTCGGAACGTAAAATGAAATGCTAATCCGACGACAAAAACACTTTCAACAAGCATTAGACCAAAGATTCCCAGTAAGGCAACAGTTCTCTTACTATGCGACCGTCGCAGAAACAAGGCGAGAGATATTCCTAACACCGTCAGGCCTATCGTAGGAAGCGCAAGTCTAGATGGCCCGACAATTAGCCAGCTAATGAATATGAGGTATCTCGGAAAAAACGGAATCATTTCATTTCCTTCTTGCGCAGCCGATTCAAGTATTTTGACACAACATGAAGATCGTTGCCCTCAGAGGCACCCATCTTTTCAGCCAGGTATGCTACGGTCACGTCATTAAAGCTTTGAAGTAACCCCTCCATTACATTCTTTACCACAGCTTGCTTGAATTCTTCCTCTGAAACCTTCGCCCTGTACAAATAGTGTGGGCTGCCATCTCTTGCGAGCTGTCTCAAAACCAACCCTTTCCTATAGAGGCGATCTAAGATGGTTGCCACCGTTGTTACCGCAACTGGCCGAGTTCTCGAGGTCCTTGACTGAGATTCTCTGACCGAAAGTGGTCTGTCAGATTCCCAAAGCTGCCTCAGAACAACTGCTTCAAGATCGCCCAATGCAAATCTAAGATTAGGATGATTGGGACGTACTGCGTGAAGCTTCAACCGTGCTCCCTTAACTATGCCATGTAGTTAGGCTTATATAAACACGGTCGCCTTTGCCCACAACGCTATTGGGGTTCAATCAAGATGCCACAATTACCTGTAATCATTCCCCTCATCATAATCGGGATTTCATTTGGTTCGTTGCTGAAATCAGAGAAACCGAACATATCATTGAAAAGAATCACGGTATGGTCTTTGGTTGCTGGCCTACTCAATGCCGTTAACGCCTATGCCGTTTACCTCCTAACACCTCAGCCAACCTTTGGAGGCGGGACCTTCGCCGGTTCGACCTTCGCCCGCAGTGCGGCTGCGACTTCGGACATTAGTTTTACGGTAGCTTCATTCTTGGCTGGATTCATCATTGTTGCGGCGGTTTTCGTCATTGCACGCGTGGTTAGCCGAAGGCATCAAGACGATGCTGAACTTGGTGAGGAATCAGAATCCGAGTTGAGTAACGAGGAATTATCGAAACTCAAACCCGACTAGCTTTCATCTATTTCTATGAGTTCATCATTGCTGCGATGTCTGGCTCCCTCAATGTTGCATCGTCGTTCTAGGCGGCGAGCGGCCACGAGACTTACGCTCCTGCTACTGCTAACCTTGCTCCTAGTCTCGGAAACTTCCAATTCCGCGCATTCGAACAATGTGACAGTCTCACCCGGCAAATATGACCAAACGCTGGGAGCAGGATTCCCCGGCTTTGGCCCAGTCAAGTTGAGTTACCCGAACAGCAGTATACTGACTAACAGCGTCGGAGACCTGCTGTTCACTGTCACTCTGAATCAAACCCTCATGCTTAACCCAGTCTCCGCTCAGGTTGGGTCGGAAGTTCAGGCGTCGGTTTCAGGATTCTCGTCGAGTGACACAACCTGCACGTTGACAGGCGTACCATTCAGCTCCAACACTTGCACAGTTTCAGACGGCGTTCTGACCGGCTCGTTTACCGTCGGTGATACTCCCGCAGGAGTATACACCATCACTGGGATCGGTAGCCCGACAGGCGATTCCTCATCATCCACACTTACCGTCCTTCCGCCGTCGTTGGTTCTCAATCCATCCTCAGGTCCGGACGGCGTGACTGTCAGCGTTTCTGGATTTGGGTTCTATTCGGCTGATTCCTGCATCACCTTGACGGGTGGCCCCGTATCTGCTCCTACCTGCGCTATTGCAAGCCACGTCTTGACCGGTTCATTTGTTGTTGCAGGCCCCTCTGGCACTTATACAATCGTCGCGACGACCACGGCGGCTGATTCAGGAGAAGCCGTGGCTTCATTTACCGTGAGTTCTCAACAAATAACTCTGAGTTCTTCCTTCGGCCACATTGGTGACACCGTCTCTGTATCGTCGGGCTCAGGTTTCTCGCTCGTTGATACAAGCTGCACTTTGAGTGGGAACATCGTAGCTACGGGCAGCTCAACCGCCTGCTCGATTGCTGGCGGAGCTCTAACTTTACTTCCTTCGTTCGTGGTGAGTAATGTGGCGCCCGGTGTTTACACTATTACTGCAATAGGAAACCCAGAAGCCGATTCGGCAACGGTGAACTTTGAGGTCTTGCCTTCCTCCCCCTCGGTACCAACCTCGGCGACAGTTTCGCTCGACATCTACATCCCTCCCGACTTCGCGGGACTGACGCTAAGCAACGTTTGGACCAGCTTTACCAATAATTACGACCCACACAGTATCTTGCTATCAAGACAATCAAGCGCGGACCAGGTTGGCCCCAACTGGTGGAAAATCAGCCTCAGCAATATCACCGTAACTAACAGCCCCAGCTCTTATTCGGCCCCGCTGGTTGGACACCGAATCTTCATTGCAAACCAACCCCAATACATCAGACTCTTCCAAGTTACATCTCCTTCCACTGCGGGACGCTACTTTTTCAAAGCTTTCATCAACGGAAGGTCGATAGGAGCCAAGAATTTCCCAACTATAGTAGTCAAAGCCAGTAGAGACCCTGCATATATTTCCGGAGTTCTCAGGGACTCGGGAGAACACAACGCATCATTGAAAGGACAACCAATTCAGCTGACAAACGGGACGGGAGCCCGAGTCGTAGCAACGGGTTTTGACTATCTGGGTAATGCTGTTTCAGCTCAGGCGTTCATCAACTCCACTGCCCTTGGAAGTTATACATTGTTCGGAGTCGCACCAGGCACCTACAACATCACCGCCTACGCTGCAGGCTACATTCCAGCAACCGATTCAGTCAGGGTAAGCGTCGGCCCTGCCCAGTCGCTCGAAGGCGTAGACATCTACTTAACCGGAAGTGTCAAAATTACTGGAACAGTATTATCGGAAAATGCTGAAGGTTCGCCGATTCCTTGGGGAAACGTTTTCGGGGTCAGCCTCTTTGGAGGCTCAAGGATAGAAAATCGATCGATCTCGGTGAGAATTCTAAATCTTGACGGATCTGTTGCAGCTTCGATTCCCGCACCTTACGGTTTCGGGTTGACAACGGACAGTAACTCAGTGACTTTCTCTTTTGCGATTCAACATGAAGTTGGGTTTGATGGGCGAATCCCTCAGGATTTTGCTGATTACACATCTGGCCTCGCCTCTGGTGACTATTTCTTGTACGCCTACGTGACATCGTACGTTCAGCTGGAAGAGGTTAGGGTGCATGTGGATAACGAGACCACTCAATCCTTTTCCATGATACCTCTCATTAGAACTGGCGAATTCCTCGTTACAGTGCATTTCAGAAATGAAAATGGAACGATAGGGCCAGATAAAATTCTCGTCCCCGCAACGCTGACTGTTTCAGCGTACGGCCCTAGTGGGACACTTAGTGCACAAAATGTAACCTTCGTTCCAGCAGGCGCGACTGAAGCTACGGTGGAGCTTCAAGGGTTCAGTAACGCTAGAAGCTTTGGAATCGCATCCCTATTCTCGCAGAACTCTGGGCTTCTGCCAGGAACGTATCAAATTATAGCTCGCGTTTCCTCGTCGCCAACTATCGCCGGAAATGCCAACCTCGGCATTAGATCATTCTACTACCAGACGGCGAACGTCTATGCAACCATAGGTCTGGGCGATGCTGTCGTGAGCATCAGCTTACCTGTGTACAAGGCCGGCGGAATACTGCTTACGATTTTCTCTATCGACGACCAGATACCATGGGTAGGTGGACCGTGGAATTACCCGAGTAAAACCATCGACGTTGCGATCGTAGAGTCAAATGGTGCGGTTTACCAAGCGAACGCAACGCAACCTGCGGGCGAAACGAATACAACTTTCACTTACGTAGGGTTCCTGACCGACAGTTACTCTGTTTTTGTCCAAACACTTGGGTACACCCAAAGTGAAATAATCCATCTGAATGTTGAATTGGGCGGAAATAGCGATGCCGCGGTGTGGATGATCGAGAATCCAGTAATTGACCTTGACTTGGCTTTCAGGCATGAAGCAATACTTTCAAACATCACGTCAACCCTACCATTCGCACAACCAATCAATCACATAGACGCCACTCCAGTACGTTTCGAGGTATTCGATCAGTTTGGAAACTTCGTTGCGGCAAATGCCACTTACGTTCCTAACAATAGTGCGACTTTCCATATCACCCTAGCTGGCTTCGATCAGTATTTCGGGGATCCGCGTTTTGTCTGGTCAGGCTTTTACGATACTACCGACGGAGCTAGTCAAAGCCCAGGAGGCTTAGTCTTGTATCCGTGGAGCGACCTGCCCCGCGAGTACACTATCAGGATTTGGGTCGAAGGGTATTATCAGGAAAACCAGCTGCAAGTACTCGTGCCGACGAGGGAGAGAGGGAACGTTTCGGTTGTGGAACTCCTTGATCGTGCCACTAGAATAGCTGGGAATATTGCAGGCCCAGACTTATTCGGATTCGCAAGGCCCCTCTCGTGGGCAACAATAACCCTGCAGCCGAACGATTACACGTTGACCAGCATCATTGATGTTAAACCCGGAAATTACACGACGTACAGTCTTGATGGCTCATTCCAATTGTGGGTGCCCGAAGGCAGCTACGGAATGGGAGTATCACTTGCAGGTTACTCTTCGTACTCAGCTCAAATTGAAGTTGCTCCGGGCTCAGACATTAATATGCAGATTTGGCTAGACAACTACCAGCCATCGCTAGTTACAAATGCCTTCGCGTTCCAAGGCGATACATTGGTTGCACAGACAACCGGAAATCCGAGGTATCAAAACGCCAGACTGTCTCTTACGATCTGAATTGCCATCTGTTTGCGATGAGAATCATGAGTTTTGTTGTTCAATTCCCTGGAACTCGGCTAACCTGTCTAGGAACCTGTCGAATCTGATGACTCACGGAGAATTGCCCCTGAACGCCATGCCTAGACAGTGGTAGAATAGGTGATTTGTTCACATGACTCGGCAACTGCGACTTTTGCTATCCGTTTTTGTTTCAGGGGCTGTGGTCATGGCGCTTGAGCTACTTGGAAGCAGGTTACTCGCCCCGGTCTTTGGTAATTCAATTTTTGTCTGGGGCAGCCTCATCGGCGTCGTTCTCGCAGCTCTGAGTACCGGGTACTACCTAGGCGGAAAAATTGCCGACCTGAAGCCAGACTTCCAAGTCCTCTCAATTGTGATTTTTGTGGCAGGCCTTCTCATCATTGGCTTGCCAGCGATGGCGCCACCTCTCTTCGACTGGATCGTCAAGCTGAGTATTGGGGACAGATATTCGCCGCTTCTAGCCACAGTCGCCCTGCTTGGTCTCCCAAGCGTTTTGTTGGGCATGGTCTCTCCTTTTGCGATTCGTCTAGCTACAAAGAGCTTCGAGAAATTGGGAAAGGTGTCAGGAAATCTCTACGCGCTCTCGACGCTTGGTAGCATCGTGGGCACCTTCCTGACAGTTTTCGTCTTAATACCAGAATTTGGCGTGAATAAAATCATACTCAGCCTAGGAGTAACCCTGTTGGTTGTTGCGTTCTTTGGGCTTGGGTTTAGGATGAAAGTCTTCATCCTCCTTCTGCTCTTGGTCTTACCACTTGCGGCGCCCTACATGGTTAGCCGCAGATTAACAGTCGCCGCGTACACCTTGGCACTCGGCGACACTATCTACGAAACTGATACGCCTTACCATCACTTGATTGTAGCCGACGCTTACGACCCCGTGCACCAATCAACTGTCCGATACCTAATCCTCGATGACAACTTACACAGCGCTATGGACCTGAACGATCCTAACCGAACAGTCTTCGAATACACGGATTACTTCAACCTCGGGTTCCTGCTTAGTTCGAATATTACTCGAGTATTGTTTATCGGCGGCGGTGGCTTCACTGGCCCTAAAGCGTTTCTTAACGAGTATCCAAACATTACAGTCTATGTGGCCGAAATCGACCCGGAGGTTATCCGAGTCGCCGAAGAATATTTCGCGGTGAACGCCAGCAACTCTAGGCTGCATGTCTACAACGAAGATGGCCGCATCTTCCTCCAAGAGAACTCCCAGAAATATGACTTAATGGTCTTGGATGCGTACTCGAAGAGTTACGTGCCATTTCACCTGATGACTACTGAGTTCTTCGAGGAAGTCGCCTCTCACCTGACCAGCGGGGGAAGCGTAATTTCCAACCTCATCGCCGGAACCTCTGGAGACCAAGCACAACTGCTTACGGCAGAGGTCAGAACTATGAGCACAGTTTTCCCGAACGTCTACGTTTTCCCCGTTAATGGAGCTAATGATCAAGACCCACAGAATGTCATAATACTTGGAACACTGCTCCCCAACCACTTGACTAAAGCCGACTTTACAAGACTAGCAGCAAATACGGCGACACCTAAAATACCCGATAACTACGTCGAGAACTACTTCACCCTAGACACCAGTAAAGCTCCCGTTCTTACGGATGATTACGCACCAGTTGAGAACCTGCTGAACCCCCTGACAGGGCAAACCCTCACGAGCGACAACCAATCAACAATTAACTGGAATGAAGTGGAAAACTTAACAGCCGCTCTCTTGGTCATCGCTGTAGTCTTCTTAGTTCTCGTTAAGAAAAGAGTCTTCTAGGGATGGCGTCTAACGCTCTCTATAGTTCGTTAGTGTTCATTTCTGCATTATGTTTCTGACGAGTCGGTCGTAAGCTCGTAGTTTCTCTAGCCCGGCTTTGATTCCTGATTCCGCTTCGGGTATACTGTGCTTCCTAAAGAAGTTCTCAACTTCCTGAATTCTGCCGACCCCTAAAATTGGTATCATTGTATTGAATACCGTCGAAAGGGCGCCTGTATTGGAATACATTTCCCGAATCTTTTCCATGTTAGATTGCAGCCAGGCCCAGGTAACACGTGCAGTATGTGGGTTTCCAGTCGCGGCGAGAATTACTCCAATGACGTCTTGCCTTTTGACTTCCCCGCTTAAAGCGAATTCCAATGTCTTTTGGAGTAATGGCGGGTCGGTGAAGGAGGTCATCGCGCTAAGAAACTTTACTTTGTCTTCGTCGGAGTTGCTTTGTCTATAGGCCTTTACGAGGCCATCGAAATCGTTTGTCGACCTAGCGTAAGCTAATGCTATAGCTTGCTTCATGTCAGGCAGCGCCCTATTGTAATCGGTGAAGCCCTTCCCCAACGTTGAGGCATAGCCTTCATCGACTAATGCGAGGCGGCATGCTATTTTACCTCGAGCGATCAAGCTGATCTTGTCGTTCTTGCCTTCCAGTAACTCCAACTGGACCCGATGAAATGCCTTTGAGATTTCCATGATTTCAGAAGGAACCAGAACGTACAGCAACCCGAGCTGGTCCGATACTTCCCCAGCGGGAAGTGTTTCGCGCTCTTTACTGAAACGCTCTAGTACTTTCAGATACTCATTGAAAGTCGATTTTCCGGCAATGAGAAACAAGTACGAATCGAATACAATGCCCCATTTATCAAATGGCGAAAGGTTGCTGGCCCAAACAAGGTCATCAAGGCCCAGATAGTGAACCAAGTAGAAACCGGTGCGGTCAGGGTTTATTCTCAGGGACTTGAGTTTGGTGTCAAGAATTTTCTCCGCGCCTTCCATTAGAATACTTCGTGTCTCTCCGTTCAATTCAAGCACCAATGGCAAGGGCCAAATCGTAGTCTCGGAACCCTCTGAGATGAGAAAACGTTCCTGCGTTAAGCTGAGTTTCCCGTCACCATATGAAGCGGTCACTACAGGATAGCCAGGTTGCTTTACCCAACGAGACATTATCTCTCTCACTGGCTTCCCGGAAGTATTCTCGAGAGCAGACCAGAGATCGGCGCCGGTAGCATTAGAGTAGGCGTGGGCTGATAGGTAACGGCTTATCCCTTGCCTAAATGCTTCTTCTCCAATGTACGCTTCAAGCATTTGAAGAACGTGCGCGCCTTTTCCGTAGCTGATGGCGTCGAAAATTTGTTCGATTTCATCCGGAGAACTTACGGGAACTTGGATGGGGTGAGTGTTTATCAAACAATCTCTAGTTAAAGCGCCTGCGAGCGCTTCAACTTTTGGCTCACCGTTGAAGAAGTTATTCCAGATCTTCCAGTCTGGATGAATCGAGTTCAGCGCCTTATACGCCATAAATGTTGCGAAACTTTCGTTAAGCCAAACATCGTCCCACCACTTCATTGTAACTAAGTCCCCAAACCACTGATGGGCTAGCTCGTGAGCCACTCCCATCGAAACTCGCATCTTTGTCTTTGTGCTAGTTCTTGCATCGACAAACAACATGACCTCACGAAAAGTAATTGCTCCCCAATTTTCCATAGCTCCCATCGCGAACTCAGGGACGCCGATCAAGTGCACCTTAGGAAGCGAATAAGGCAAGTTATAGTAAGAATCGAAGAACTGAATTACACTACGGGCTTCGTCTTGTGCGAATTTTCCAAGCTTCGCCTTTCCTGGAGTGCTCGCTAGGATTATGTCAGTCGTGCCGAGTTTCGCAGTTTGCGTTTCGAACTTGCCAACTCCTAGGTAGAGAAGATAGGTCGACATTCGCGGTGTCTTCTCAAAAGTGACTAGTTTCTTCTCGCCATCGTTGTCTACAGACTGGACGGGCATGTTCGAGATTGCGTCCAAGTCTTTACTTATTCTCACGGCGAGTTTGAACTCGGCCTTAACGTCGGGCCGATCGACGCAAGGGAACATTCGCCTCGCTTGCGCCGCTTCAAAATGCGTGGTTATGATGTGCGTATGGTCGTAGGGAGCACTGTAAATCCCCGCCAGCGAATTAGGGATAGAACCTGCATAATCTACCTGCAACGTTCCGTCAAATGGCCCTGTCTCGACGATCAGGTCCTCTCCTTTCTGTTTGAAGGAAAAACTGCGCGTCCCTGAACTCACATTGCTTATGTCCAGACCAACCGAGTTCAGAACCACATCTTGCTTTTCGTTCAGTTTGATAATCACTCGTCCTTTGAATTTCAATCCCTCAAAATCAATGTCGAGCAGCAGATTGTAATCTGCAACTTGCACGAATACGCACCTCGCCAGTTGGGAACGCGGCAGACCTAAGTAACCTTTTCCGGACCTCGCCCACTCAAATGAGGCTGATAGGATGGGTGGTTAGGATCGAGGAGCATGTTCCGGTTCCTAGGTAAATTTGGTTGCCCTGAGGCCTTTCCTTGCAATCTGAATGGCTTAGCCATCATTTATCAACAATTTTGGCCGATCTGATTCTCACTGCTTCGAGAGGCCGATCATGATTATCTGTCCGAACTTTGCCGATTGATTGCAGGACATCTATGCCCTCAGTGACTTTTCCAAATATAGTGTGTTTTCCGTCGAGCCATGGTGTGGGCGCGAGTGTGATGAAGAATTGTGAGCCGCCGGTGTTTGGGCCAGCGTTTGCCATTGACAGAATCCCTGGCGCACTATGTTTCAAACTTGCAACAAACTCGTCTTTGATGACATATCCCGGCCCTCCGGTTCCATCTCCGATTGGACAACCGCCTTGAATCATGAAGCCGGCAATAACACGGTGGAAAATCAAGCCATCATAGAACCCATTTCCGCAAAGTTTCATGAAATTCTGAACCGTAATCGGCGCATCGTTTGCGAACAACTCTACCTTAATCGTGCCCATGCTCGTGTCAAGGATGGCTGTTGGATTTCCCAGCTCAAACCACGCTCGCCCTCCCTGTGGGTCCGATTATGTATAAGAAGAATTAGCCCTCAAGCCCTCGGCTGTCCCCGAACTCGCAGATGAGATGTCATGCCAGTCCGGCCTCTGGCCTCGTGCGTTTACCCTCGACAATGTCTATGATTTCACAAAATTCGGGGTACTAATCTACTTTGGTTTGGTGTACCAAGACTTCGTGGTGGTTTACGTTAGGTTCCAGTTCGAGCAGAAACTCCCTGTCTTTCGGATAGTACACGGCTCTCTCTATGTCGGGTCCGGCGAACTTACGGATTGCTTCAACAGATTCCCAGAGAGATATGGACAAGAATTCCGCATGTTTGTCATGGACACGGCGCAAAACATAGACTCCGAGGTTTCCCTCTTCGGATCCTATTTCCTTCACACCTGTTTTCATTAGATAGTCGTAATACTCATCGCTCTTCGACTCGGGAGTAAAATGAGACTTAGCAGCACCTTCTGGTATAGATAGTTTCAGGAACTGTGGTCATGTGTGCATGATATTTTCTAGTGTGCCAACTCAGTTTAAAAAAATGGTTGTGGCGATGCTTACTTCGATCGCATCGCCAATATGTATCCGAGGCCGCCCGCGACGAATCCGATCAGGGCTATAAGGAGGAAAGCCGCTACGGGTTGTTCGTAGTATTGCAGTATGCCGACGTGTACTTGGTAAGCGCTCCAGCCCATGCCGCCGCTAGAGGTTGATACCATCGCAGCACCGCCCAAGTAACCTCCCGCCATAGACAATAGGGCAACGCCTGCAACGCCGACATTTCCAAGCACTAGGTGAATCCATGCCAACGCCTTGCTTGCTCCCCTGTAAGTCTTGCCTAGAACTGTTTCGATGTAGAAGTAGAATAGTGAAGTAACCGCCGTCGCGACTACGCCGACAATCACGTACATAACGTACCCCATTACGAACCATGTGCCTGCGCTGCCGCCCGCAATTACATAAGACGCCCCTATTGGGAACAGACCGATTTGATCTCCGAAGCCGCCGAGGAAAGTGATTACTACAGCAACCGCACCCTGTATTATAGCCGCGTAGAGGAAGAGCCCTGCAAATTTGCTTATTTTTCCTTTCATTTCCATGTTGGTTCAACGCCTGAAAATACAATCAGACATCATTTAAGAGGCAAGTATATTCTACATATAGATTCAAAATACGGCTCATGTTGGACCTAGCAACAGTCTAAGAACCCACCCTCGTCAATTACCAGAACTCTCTTCACGTCTTTCATAGACTACTTTGTATCTCTACTCTTACTGGTTGCGTTCTGAATAAGAGTCAGCCATTTATTTTCTCCTTTCACCTG
>Ga0187780_10002475_pt1 | contig 13891 bp, 16 predicted proteins | sample 1015_Q2_SP10_20__FD_132429 | JGI IMG/M metagenome (GOLD analysis project Ga0187780, IMG submission 132429) | Tropical peat soil microbial communities from peatlands in Department of Meta, Colombia - 1015_Q2_SP10_20_MG | ecosystem: Environmental > Terrestrial > Soil > Wetlands > Peat | place...
CGGCCACGGCGCGGTCCAGTGTGTCGAAATTGAGAAGCGATGCGGCGTCGACGGAAGGCAGCGGCTGTCGCAGCACCACGCCAGCCGCAAGTACGGCCGCCCACACATAGAAGAACGAATAAGATCGCCCACGATGTATCGCAGGCCGCAACATTTTCAGCATCACTAACCTTTGTTGACTGGAACAAACGAGCCGTCAGACGCGGGCGCACGTCCCGCGATGTCACGCTTTGCCGACGCTTTACGCTTGAACGGCCGGCGGTTTGACTACTGAACCGCCTGCACTTCGACCACTTCAGGTACGTAGTGCTTCAGAAGATTCTCGATCCCCATCTTCAGTGTGGCGGTCGAACTCGGGCAGCCCGAGCAAGACCCCTGCATATGCAGGTAGACGACGCCATCACGGAAATCGTGGAAGACGATATCGCCGCCATCCTGGGCGACAGCTGGGCGGACGCGGGTTTCGAGCAGGTCTTTGATCTGGGCGACTATTTCGTCGTCATCGGCCTCGCCCTGTTGCGCGTTCGCCCCCGGGGTGCCGGAAACAGTAGCTTCGCCGGATGTGAAGTGCTCCATGATGCCGCCCAGGATCGAGGGCTTTAGGATCTGCCAATCCCTGCCCGACGCCTTGGTGATCGTGATGAAATCGGCACCGAAGAACACGCGCTCCACGCCCTCGATGGCGAACAGTCGCTTGGCGAGCGGCGAGATGACCGCGGTTTCGGCATCGGCAAAATCCAAAGTTCCCTTTTCCATCACCACCCGGCCGGGAAGAAACTTCAGGGTCGTTGGATTGGGCGTCTGCTCAGTCTGGATAAACAATCCTACCTCCTTCTTCGAGCGCCTCCATACGGTGACCCGTAAGGATCTCGCTCGGGGTTGGGGGACGTCTCTTGCGCCCTTGATGGTTGGTTCGAGTTAGGAACCGTGGCCAAACCGATCAAGTCGATTCTGGATGGTCGCTGTATAATTATTATGTAAAAAACAGTTATTTATGTGGATTCGCAAGCGGACTTGGACAATATGCCGCTCCCGCTATGGGCTCGAGTCCGCTCTTAGCGGGCCCAAGTGGGACGCGGACTGTCGATCAATTCGGGTTCACTACCTATGCAATTGCGTCGACCTCGGCTTCAGTCAGGGCACCAGGAACGATCGTCAGGGGAATCCGAAGCTGGTTGCTTAGTTTGCCGGCAAATGCAGTAACCAGTGGCCCCGGACCCTCGCCGGCCGACGAACTGCCCAGTACGAGGACGGAGATCGACCGATCTTCGCCGATTAATTTGATTAATTCGTCGCGGCTCTGGCCTTCGCGGATATGGATGGCAGGCGGTTGACCGGTAAGGGCAACCACAGTTTCCGCATGTCGCGCGATCACGAGCTCGGCCTGTTGACGTGCCTCCTCGCGCATTAGATCGGCGACGCCACCCCATTGTTGCACTTCTGGCGGGGACATAACGTAAAGCATTGCAACCCGACCGCCTGTTCGCTTTGCGCGACGACACGCATAGCGCAGTGCGTTGCGCATTTCGGGGCTTTCATCGACGACGACGAGAAAAACGCGACTTTGAGGTCGGGTGGCGTTGGCCGGCTCGCTCATGGTCGGTTTTCCTCTCCTCGTGCTTCAACTGGCATCAGACACGCCGCATCATCGCGCCGCCCAGCCAGCCGACCAGTAGCGCCATGACAATTGCCCCCAAGCCATAGAGCTCACCTTCGCGGCTCGACCAGCCCGCCAATTGCGCACTGAAGCCGACTTTGCTGACCGGAAGAGGCCGCGACACTGCGGCGACTATCTGGCCGTCGCGGAGCAAGTAAGTCCTGACGTCATAGATGCCCTCTGGCAATCGGGAGGGAAAAGGCAAGTCGGCTCGGAACAGCCGGTTTGCCTGCACCGTCACCTGGCCGATCGCGGCCGGGTACAGCCCCTGCCGCCGTTTGACCTCGATCAGGCCGAGGCGAAACCGGGTCAAGTCGTCAGAACCGCGCTCGCCCACCGAGCGCGCGGTCGACATGCGGTCCTCAAGCGACAGGATCTCGCCGCCCGCTCCCCGAGCCAATAGACGCTGCAGAGGTTGGCTGGCCGCAATAGCGTAGTATGCGGGCACATCGTCAAATGCCTGCCGACCGGTATTCAACCAGAGACCTAAGAACCGTTCCTTGCGCAGGACTGTCTCGCGTGCCGGCGGGCCCGCCACCACGACAACAATTTCTCCCGGCGGATCAAACATACCGAACAGTAGGATCGTCTCGCCTTGAAAGGCCGATGTAATCGACACACGCGCTAGCGAGAGGTCGACCACGAGGTCGGGTGGCGCTGGAGCCACATCCGGGACTGAAGGTGGCGCGCTGCCCGATTCGGCTGGGCTGCCGAGCGGCGGCGCGGGCAAGGGAGGAATTGACGGTTCGGACAACGGCGCTTGGGCCTTGGCGGCGGACGCAAAGGCCATCCCGAGCGTGAGAAGCACAACGACCGGCCTCACGGCAGCACCTCGCGAATGCCGAGCGAGTATTGCGAAGCCGGCGTGCGCAGGAGTTCAACCAGCAACTCAGCGGCAACTCCCAGAATCAGAACGGCCATCAGGCCACGCAGCAACACGCCCGGCATTCGGGCGGCAAGCCGGGCGCCGACCGGCGCGCCCAACACGCCGCCCAGGATCAATAGGAGAGCCAGCAGCAGGTCGACCGTCCCATTGGTAGCAGCCTGCAAGAAAGTCACATTGGCCGCCACGAACAAGACTTGAAAGTTTGACGTACCGATCACGACTGACGTCGGCATTCCGAGCAGGTAAATCATCGCCGGGACAAGCACGAAGCCGCCACCGACGCCGAGGATGGCCGACAATATGCCGATCACAAAACCGAGCCCGATTGGCAAAAGCGCGCTGATGTAAAGTTTGGACTTGTAGAAGCGCAGCTTGAGGGGCAGGCGATGAACCAGATAGTGCTGATGCAGCTTGCCGCGCGGTGCTTCCGGGTGCCGACGACGACGAAGATAGGTACGCAGGCTTTCGACAGTCATCAGCCCGCCAATCGCCGACAGCATGACGACGTAGAGCACGGCAATAACGAAATCGATTTGGCCGATGCGCTTGAGATAGGTGAACAGACTGACGCCGGCCGACGAGCCGACGATGCCGCCGAGCAGAAGCACCAGTCCCATTCGTAGATCGACGTTGCCGCGCCGCCACTGGACTTGAAGAGACGACACCGAATTGGCGATTACTTGGTTGGCCTGGCTTGCAACAGCGACCGTCGGCGGAATGCCGACGAAGATCAGCAGCGGAGTTGCTAGAAATCCGCCTCCCACGCCAAACATTCCGGCCAACAGTCCCGCAACGCTCCCGAGCCCGAGCAAGAGGAAGACGTTGATCGATTGCTCGGCGATCGGCAGGTAGATTTCCACGACCGGCCTATTTTTGCAGAATCGAACTGATTTCGCGCAACTGGGTGCGAGCGCGAAGAAGATAAAAGCCCTGGGCCGCGAGATGATTGGGCACCAGCAGCCCGTCGGGATAGCCGTTCCACACCACCCAAGGGTGAAGTTCGGCGGCAATGCGAAACGTCTCGACCATGCCGTGCCAGGCGTTTGTCAGGTCTCGGTCTCGAACTACATTCTGGAAGTCGCTACCAAGTTCCCTGAGCAGCAGGTAGCTGGCGTATAGCCGGCCCTTGTTGAAATAGAAGATGTCGTCGCATTGCAGGTCGAATAGGTCCCCTCCGCGCTCGACAATATGTTGCGCACTCACCGCTGAATCCGAACCGATATCGTTGGCAATGCGGTCGATTAGCGCCTGCAAGTTATCTGACCGGCGTTCGAACACCGCCTGCCCGGCTGCCACCCGCTTGTTGTAGGCGATCAGCTTGTCGCGGCCGGCACGGTATTTTTGCGCAGAGGTTGCCGTCGGCATGACCGAGACGCTGGGCTGCCAGATCCAGATATTCGGCTGCTCGTTCAAAAATCCCCGCGCCTGTTCGAGGTCACGATCGACCTGGCTTGAGCCGCGCGTTCGGCCGACCTGGTCCATCATTTCCGTCGAAAATCGGCCCAGCGCCGCCATGATGCCGCGCTGGAAATTCGGCATGTTGTCGAGGATGGCGGCCGGCACAAAGAATGGCTGCATCGGTGTCCACTGATGAACGTCAATCTCCCGGCTCACTAGATCAGCCGCGATGGCAACAGCGCGACTTTCGCCCGGAGCAACGCCTTGTGGCGCAAACTGCGCATCATCGTCGATGTTCTCCACGATCAGGGCGCCGAGCGGGTAGTAGATGACCAGCAGCACCAAGGCGATCCGCCAGACCCAGTGCCAGCGTGATCGTCCGGCTGATGGTGGGGCACCTGGCCTGCGCACACGCAGGAACCGCCCCACCACCCCCCCTACCCTGTCCCAACCTCGCCGCCACCAGGCACGGTAGGCAGGCAGAGGCGCACTTTCATCAGGGTCGAAGGTCATATGTCAGCTTAGCGCGAACCCATGCTCTTATTGCGGAAATTCTCTAAAGTGTCGGCATGGCTCTCGACCCCGAATCTCAGCGGCTGCTCAATCTAATGGCGGCAGCCAACCGGCCGGCGTGGAACACACTAACGCCCACAGCCGCACGAGAACTTTACCTTTCGCTGAGACCTGCCGCTCAAGGGCCGATGCCCGACGGAGTCAGCGTCCACAACCGAACCGTTCCAGGCCCCGCGGGCGACATCGCCGTGCGCCTTTATCGGCCCGGCACCGTGGCGGCTCACACGAGGCTGCCGGGATTGATCTTCGTTCACGGCGGAGGCTGGGTATTCGGCAATCTCGACAGTCATGACGTGCTCTGCGCCCAACTTTCGCTCGAGGCCGGCATCGCGGTCCTATCTGTCGACTACCGCCTTGCTCCAGAAACCCGCTTTCCTGGTGCCTTCGATGACGTCGTGGCGGCACTGAACTGGGTCGCAGCAAATGGCGGAGAAATCGGCGTCGATGCCAGCAGGCTCGCAATCGGGGGCGACAGCGCAGGTGGCAATCTTGCCGCCGGCGCCGCGCTATGGGCGCGTGACCACGGCGGGCGCAATCTCAGAATGCAGCTGCTCGCCTACCCGGTGACCGATGCTGCCGCGCGCGCCGAGTCCTACCGCACCTTCAACGACGGTTACGGGCTCAACGCAGTGACCATGGAATGGTTCCTCGACCACTACATGCCCGACAAGGCGGTGCGTGGCGACTGGCGGGCATCACCTTTGCGCGCCAAGTCGCTCGCGGGCTTGCCTCCCGCCCTTGTGATGACTGCCGGCTACGATCCGCTCCGCGACGAGGGGCGAGCCTATGCCTGGAGGCTGCAACAGGAGGGCACCGTCGCCGATCTGGTCGAATTTGGCGGAATGCTGCATGGATTTTTGAGTTCACCGATGCTCCTGCACGGCGCTCGACGCGGCACGTCGCTCTGCGCATCAACACTGCGCGAGGCGCTAGTACTCAGAGCGCCGTAACACCATTCTCTGATGAGGTCGACCCCCTGGGGTGGCGCGCGCGTTTGCCCCAATTGCGGAGTATTGCTCCAACAGAGCGATTAGCGGCTCCATTGAAGGCCGCATTTCTTCCTGTCCCGGAGGTTCATGATGCTGCTCAGGCACATCGCGGCAATGGAGCTGTTGTTTACCGCGGCAGTCGAAATGCTGGTCGCGCGCATGGAAATGCCCGGCACCGACGGCCGCTACTCGACACACGACCGCAGACCGGGCAGCGGAGGCTCGCCTTGGGCGAGCGCCGGTCATACCCAACTTTTCCCCTCAATCAACTCAAGCCCAACGCACATCGACAGCAGCAGCCGCCCTCCTCCCCCTGGCTGAGGGCGACAACTGCTTCGTCAATGTGCTTGGCCCGGCTTACTGCTGGATGACGATCATCACCCGGCGGTTACGCTGGTCCTTCACCTCATCGCCGGTGGCAACGAGCAAATCGTTCTCGCCGTGCGCCGACGTGGTGATGGCCGCGGCCGGCACGCCGTCCTTGACCAGTTCGTTCTTGACCGCATCCACGCGGCGCTGCGATAGCGCAACGTTGGCTTCAGGCGAGCCCGATGTGTCGGCGAAGCCGGCCGCGAGAACGCGGACGCCTGGCCGTGACTTGAAGACCTGGGCTGCTTCCGCAATCGTGCTGACGCCCTGATCGGTCAGCTTGGCGCTCGCCCAATCGAAGAACACCATGTACGACACGGTTGGCACCGGCACTGCCGGCGGCGCCGGCGAGGCTGGCGTCGGCTCATTCGCGCAGGCGGCCAGCCACGACAACGCAATAACCGGAACGAACATTTTCTTGAACATTGCCCCCTCCTCGAGAAACCACGGTAGAAAACTCAAACGGCTAGGTTGCCGCGGGCCCAATGTGGCCGACCGCGAGTAAGAGGGCAATCTCAGGAAACTTCAACGCTAGAGCAGACTTCTGCTGCAAACATGCGTTTCGGAAACGTTCCGCCATCCGGCACGGGCGTGTATTCAGCGAAACACGTCCTTGCGATGCCTTACCTCGGCGAAAACCGCTACCGGATCGCCGCCCGCCATGCCCACGGCCCGTTGCACAGAAGGCACATCGGCGCGCAAAAATGGATTGGTGGCCTTTTCTTCGCCCAACAGGGACGGCACGGTCGCCTCGCCACGTGCCCGGGCTTGATCAATCGAGGCCGATCGGGCAACCAGCTTCTGATTTTCCGTTTCCACGGTCAGCGCAAAGCGGGCGTTGGACTGGGTGTATTCGTGGGCGCAAAAGACCCGCATATCGTCTGGAAGCGCCCTCAGCCTGGACAGCGAGGTCCAGAACTGCTGCGGCGTTCCCTCGAACATTCGGCCGCAGCCCAGGGCGAAAAGAGTGTCGCCACAGAACAGCGCACGCTGGTCGCGGAACGCATAGGCGATATGCCCGCTGGTGTGTCCGGGAATGAAGAGGACCTCTGCCTCGGCTTCGCCAAAGCGATACCGGTCACCGTCATCGACCTCGAAATCGATATCGGGAATTCGCGCCTTGTCACGGCGGTTACCGACGATGATGCAGCCGGTCGCCGCCTTGATTTCGCGATTGCCCCCGACGTGATCGCCATGATGGTGCGTGTTGAGGATGTGGGTGATCTTCCAGCGCCTTTTCTCGGCCTCGGTCAGGACCGGACCGGCAACGGCCGGATCGACGACGCCCACCGCACCGCTTTGCGGCTCGCGCATCAGCCACACGTAATTGTCGTTGAGAACCGGAATGCAGACGATTTCCAGCGAAGTGCTCATGACAAAATACCTAAGCCCCGACGAGCGGATCGGCAAGGTTCATGCTAGGATTTAATGATGTGGACCGACGTCCTGGACCTCAACGAATTCTACAGCACCACGCTGGGTCAAATGACGGTGCGCCTGCTGCGCGTGCGGCTGCGTGAAGTGTGGCCCAATGTGCGCGGCGAAACTGTAATGGGATTGGGTTACGCTTCGCCGTTCCTGAGGCCCTTTATTGACGAGGCGGAACGCACGTTTGCCCTGATGCCGGCACAGCAGGGTGTCACTCGCTGGCCGCGCGAGGGCCGTAACCGTACGGCATTGGTCGACGAAAACGACCTGCCGCTACCCGATCGTTCTGTTGACCGCGTGCTCCTAGTCCACGCGATAGAGTGCACCGAACAGGTGCGTCCGATGTTGCGTGAGATTTGGCGGGTAATGGCCGACGGCGGCCGGCTGATTGTGGTGGCGCCGACCCGCGCGGGCCTGTGGTCACAGATCGATCGGTCGCCATTCTATCAGGGCCACCCTTACTCCGCAGGTCAGGTGGCTGCCCTACTTCGTTCCAACATGTTCGCGCCAATGCGCCAGAGTCGCGCATTGTACATGCCGCCTACGCATTCGCGCCTCGCCCTGCGCATGGCGCCGACGCTCGAGCGCTTCGGACAGCGCTGGCTAGGGCGCTTTGCGGGCGTAAGCGTGGTGGAGGCAGGCAAACAACTCTATGCCGGCATTGCCGAGCGGCACGCTCAACACGAGCTCGCCGCTGTGCGGCCCAAGCTCAGAATTGCAAGCCGGCGCGACACCCAGGCAGCGCGCAACACAGAGGATGGCGAGGCTCCGGCTTCGCGATAGCCCTTTTCCACTATGTTCATTGCGCCACGTGTCATCGCCCTGCTCGGCTTTGGCGAAGCGGGGTCGGCCATAGCGCGCGGACTTGCTGCCAAAAGCGGCTGGCGCGGCGCGCCAGAGCCGGGTGACAACGCTCCGCGCCGCTTGATCGCGATCGACCCCGCACTGGACACGGATGCTAGGGGGCGGTCGCTGGGAATCGAGGCGCGCCGGCTCGATGTAGCAATTTACGAAGGGTACACCGAGGCTCTATCGCAGGCCGATCTGGTGATTTGCGCGGTGCAAGGCGAACATGCGCTGGAAGCCGCGACCTCGGCAGCGCGGCTGCTGAAGAAGGGAGCGCACTACCTCGATCTCTGCACGGTGACCGGCAGGATGGCCGACGAGGACCGCAGCGTGGTCGAAGCGGCCGGTGGACGCTATATCGATGTCGCCGTCATGGGAGGATTTTTCAAGAGTGGCATCAAGGCGCCGATGCTGGTGGCGGGCCAGGATGCCGAATTGGTGGCTGCCTGGATGAATGACAACGGCTTCGACGCCAAGATGCTGGGCACGAAGCCGGGAAGCGCTTCCTCGGTCAAGATGGTGCGCTCCGTGGTCATGAAAGGCCTCGAGGCGCTCGGCGTGGAAGCGTTGGTGACGGCGGAGCGCCAAGGCATCCGGGAGGAGGTTTTGGCGTGTCTCAGCGACGTGGATCTGGTGCCATTTCGCGAGCACCTCGCCTCGCTGGTGCAGACCCATATCGTGCATTCCCGCCGGCGTTGGGAGGAGATGGGCCTTGTCGCCAAGACGCTCAGAGAAACGGGTGTCGAGCCGAGGATGACCGAGGTCACAGAGCAGACCCTGCGGCGCAGTGTCGAGGCGGGCATTGCGCCGGCCGACGGCAAGGTCCCGACGCTCGACGAGGCGCTGAGGCTCCTTTCGGACAAAGTCATTCGTGGCGGCTGACGTATTCGAGCGCCTCGTTGCGCTGCTCGGCGAGGCGAAGGCGAACTTTCGCATCATCGGGCACACGGCCGAAGGTCGTTCTGAGATAATCAGCGTCCTTCGGGGTAACCGACCCGAACAGGCGGCCAAGGCCATGGTGCTCGATCTGCGTGGCGGCGGCGGTGGGCGGCGTCATGTGCTCGCGATCCTGCCGGGCAATCGCAAGCTCAATTTCGCCTCGGTGGCCGCTCTGTTCGACGCGCGCAAATGCGGCTTCGCCAGTCCGGAGTCGGCCAGCGAACTCACCGGGTGCGCCATGGGTGCGGTGCCGCCTTTCGCGCTTAACCCGGCCCTCGCCATCGTTGTCGACGAAGAACTGTTGATGAACGACACGCTTTTCTTCAATGCCGGCCGCCTCGATCGATCCATGGAGCTCGACACCAAGGATTGGCTTGCAATCGCCAAGCCCAGGGTGGCCCGGATCTCCGCCAAGGCCTGACGACGGTCGGCGTCTTCGTACGTCGCGCAAGCCGATGCAATACTGAGGCTTACCGGCGCAGCATGAACACAGCGTGCTCGCCCACCAAGTTGGCGAGTAGAGGCGGCAGACTGATCGGCCTGCTGTTACGGTTGAGCACGATTTGCCGCTCGATTTGCACGTCCATCTCGCGACAGAGGGCGCGAAAATCGTCGATGCTGCACAGGTGGATATTGGGCGTATCGTACCACTTGTATGGTAGCGAAGGCGTCTCGGGCATGCGTCCGCCAAATACGAGCCTCAACCGAACCTGCCAGTGCGCGAAGTTGGGAAAGGACACGATGGCGCGCTTGCCGACCCTCAGCATCTGACGCAGCACCTCGCGCGGCTCGCGCGTCGCCTGCAGGGTCTGGCTGAGGATCACATAATCAAAGGCGTCGTCGGGATAGTCGCGTAGATCAGTGTCGGCGTCGCCCTGGATAACGGAAAGACCGTTGGCGACACAGGCATTCACCCCGGCTTGGGAGAGCTCCATGCCGCGGGCATCGACGCGCTTGAAGTGCACGAGATAGGCAAGCAATGCGCCGTCACCGCAACCCACATCGAGGGCGCGACCGCCTGATTCCACCATATCGGCGATCAGCTGCAGGTCGACGCGAATCGGAGCAGCAATGCTCATGTGCCATTCCTCAAACCGCGCACCGCGGCAGCCCCCTGCAGAAAGCCCGTGAGGGTGCGGAACATCTCGGGTTCCTCAAGCAGGAAAGCGTCGTGGCCCTTGTCACTCTCGATTTCGACGAACGAGACATTGGCCGCCGCGGCATTCAGCGCATGCACGATTGCGCGGTTTTCGGGAGTCGGAAACAGCCAGTCAGACGTGAAGGAGATCGAGCAGAAGCGGGTTGGAGTGCCGCTGAACGCCTTGGCCAGCACTCCGCCATGGGCGTCGGCGAGATCGAAATAGTCCATGGCGCGCGTGATGTAGAGGTAAGAATTAGCGTCGAAGCGATCGACGAAGGTCGAGCCCTGGTGCCGCAAATAGCTCTCGACCTGGAAATCGGCATCGAAGCCGAAGCCAAGCGCATTCCGGTCCTGAAGGTTACGGCCGAACTTGCGCTGCAGTGCAGCCTGGGAAAGATATGTGATATGGGCGGTCATCCTAGCCACCGCGAGACCGCGCTCGGGCGCGGTGCCATGCAGCCGGTAGTCGCCGCCTTTCCATTCGGGATCGGCCATGATTGCCTGACGACCGACTTCGTGAAATGCGATGTTCTGGGACGAATGACGAGCGGCGCAGGCAATCGGCACCGCGGCGAACACACGCCGGGGATAGCTCGCAGCCCATTCCAGCACCTGCATGCCGCCCATCGAGCCGCCGATCACGCAAAAGAGGTCGGGTATGCCGAGATCGTCGAGCAAGGCGGCCTGAGCGCGCACCATGTCGGCGATCGTCACGACAGGAAACCTCAGGTTCCATGGCTGGCCGGTGGACGGATCGTGCGCCAGCGGTCCCGTGGTGCCCATGCAGCCACCCAGCACGTTCGCGCAGATGATGAAATAGCGCGCCGGATCGAGCACCCTGCCCGGCCCGACCATGCTTTCCCACCATCCTTCCTTGCCGGTCACCGGGTGCTGTTCGGCGACAAACTGATCGCCAGTTAGAGCGTGACAAATCAGGACAGCGTTGGACTTGCTTTCATTCAACGTGCCGTAAGTCTGATAGGCAACGCGATAGGGCCCGAGGTCGACGCCGCAATCGAGCCTGAGCGGCCGCTCGCGGCCCAAGATCGCGTGGCGGCATCGGGCAAACGCCCTTTGTTCGGCATCGGTGAGGTCGTCAAGCACTTGCACCACTCCAACGAAAAGCCCCCGGCCGGCGAGGTCGGGGGCTTTTTCGGGCGCTCCGACCTTTTAGCGAGGTTTAACGTGGCCGCAAGCCGGTCGGCTCAAATTCCACGGATGCGCCTGTATAAGGATATGGGCGGCATTGCGCAAGGGTGTGCAGGCGTAGTATCGGCTCGCCCTCACGGCATTCCCGGGCTTCATGGACGCTCCCGATCTCGACACCTTGCGGCAGGAAATCGACGCTATAGACGGCGAGTTGCACGGCCTCATCAGGCGCCGCACCGCGCTGGTCGGCAGCATTCTGGCCGCCAAGACGGCCGGCGGTTTGGCGCTGAGGCCGGGGCGCGAGGCGCAGATCATGCGCCAGCGACTGGGCGCCCATGACGGCGCATTCCCTGTCGCTGCCCTCTTTCGCATTTGGCGCGAGATGATGAGCGCATTTGCGCTGATGCAGACGCCCTCACTCAAGATCGCTGTATGCCGGCCGGCCGACCAAGCGGGATACTGGGATCTCGCCCGAGATCATTTCGGCAGCCAGATTCCACTGGTGGCGCACGAGTCGCCCGCCCAGATCCTCGCCGAGGTGAAGGCAAATGCCACCATCGTGGGCGTGGTGCCGGCGCCGATCGAAGCAGATACTGCGCCGTGGTGGCCTCTGCTTGCGAGTGGTGAGGCCACCCTGCCCAACGTCGTCGCCAAATTGCCCTTCTTTGCAATGCCAAACGCCCGTGCGCGCGGCGTGTCGGCGCTGGTGCTGGCGCGCCTCGAACCCGAAGAAAGCGGTGATGACCGCGCGTTGATTTCGATGGAGTCGGCAAGCGCGATCAGCCGGGACCGAATCGCCGGCGCCCTCGCCCGGGCAGAGCTTCCATCTTTCACATCGGCGCTGGACCAAACCGTGCATGGCGTGCATCACTACCTGGTCGAGCTGCCCGGCGTGATCGCCGATGGAGACAAGCGCCTGCGCGGGCTCGAGGCGGCCCTCGGGCTGGCAACCGGCCGTGTCGCCGCGATCGGCGCCTATGCCGTTCCCGCGACGCCACGCTTGTAGCCATTAGGAGACGGACATGACCGCGCCCACGCCGCGCCCGGGCATCATGGAGATCGCGCCTTACGTGCCGGGCAAGGATTCGGTCGATGGCAAGGAGCCGATCGCCAAGCTGTCGTCCAACGAAAGCGCCTTCGGGCCGTCGCCGCGGACGATTGCGGCCTACGCCAAGGCCGCCAAGGAACTGCACCGCTACCCCGACGGCGCTTCGGAGAAACTGCGTTCGACGATCGGCCGTCACTACGGGCTCGACCCGTCGCGCATTGCTTGCGGCACGGGTTCAGACGAGCTGATCAACCTGCTGGTGCGTGCGTACTGCGGGCCCGGCAACGAGTTGCTTTACAGCCAGTACGGATTCCTGATGTACCCGATCAACGCGTTGGGCGCCGGGGCCACGCCGGTTGCGGCGCCTGAACGGGACTACCGCACCGATGTCGATGCAATGCTGGGCAAGGTCACTGCACGGACACGCGTGGTATGCATCGCCAATCCCAACAACCCGACCGGCAGCTACCTGACCAGGGACGAATTGCGCTGCCTGCATGCCGGCCTGCCGCAGAACGTGCTCTTGGTGATCGATGCGGCCTATGCCGAATATGTCAGCCGGAATGACTACGAGCCGGGCCTCGAGCTTGTCGACACGGTCGACAATGTCGTGATGACGCGCACCTTCTCTAAGATCTATGGCATGGGCGGTATGCGCCTTGGCTGGATGTACGGCCCAGCCGGCGTGGTCGATGTGATCAACCGGCTGCGCCAGCCGTTCAATGTCAATCTCCCCGCTCAGCTCGCCGGTATCGCCGCCCTGGGGGATATCGCCCACACCGATGCCAGTCGTACCAACAACGACATTTGGTTGCCCTGGCTCAGCGCCGAGCTCACCAAGCTCGGCCTGAAGCCACTTCCCAGCGTCGCCAATTTCGTGTCGGTGGGCTTTGGCTCGAAGGAGCGCGCGCAGGCTGCCAATGACTGGCTGATGAGGGACGGGCTGATACCCCGCATGATCGCCGCCTACGGCCTGCCCGAATTCCTGCGCATCACCATCGGCACCGAGGCCGAAGTGAAGCTGGTCCAGGAGAGCCTCGCCCGCTTCGTTGCCCGCAAAAATGAGCAAGCTTCTTTTTGAAAAGATTGCCCTGATCGGCATCGGCCTGATCGGCGGATCGATCGCGCTCGAGGCGCGCAAGCGCGGTCTTGCCAGGTCGATCGTCGCCGCCACGCGCAGCGCCGAAACCGCCGCCGCGGCCAACAGGCTGAAGCTTGCGGATCATTGCGACACCGATCTCGCGGCGGCCTGCGCAGACGCCGATCTGGTGATCGTTTGCACGCCGGTCGGCGTTTGCGGCGAAGTGGCCAGGACCATCGCCCCGCGGCTTAAGCCCGGCTGCATTGTGTCGGATGTCGGCTCCGTCAAGCAGGCCGTGATCGCTGACATGGCGCCGTTCATTCCCAAGGGCGTGCACTTCGTGCCCGCCCATCCCGTCGCCGGCACCGAGAGTTCCGGTCCCGAGGC
>Ga0187780_10002476_pt1 | contig 13889 bp, 12 predicted proteins | sample 1015_Q2_SP10_20__FD_132429 | JGI IMG/M metagenome (GOLD analysis project Ga0187780, IMG submission 132429) | Tropical peat soil microbial communities from peatlands in Department of Meta, Colombia - 1015_Q2_SP10_20_MG | ecosystem: Environmental > Terrestrial > Soil > Wetlands > Peat | place...
GCTCCTCGATGCGCTGAAACTGGACGGCCAGAGGCTGAAGATAATCCACAGGCAGGACAGGTCGGGATTCAAGGGGGGCGCCCTCAACGAAGCCCTCAGACATACTAGCCCGAAAGCCGAGTACGTAGTTGTTCTCGATGCTGATTTTGTCCCCGAGCCAGACTTGCTGAAGAGATTTCTTGCCTACTTCAACAGGCACGGGCCAAACGGAAACACAGGCGCTAACGAAAACGGAGGGCGCTACGCCGATGGCCGACTTGCGGCCGTCCAGGGGTACCAATGGCATACGCTGAACAGGTCCGAGAACTGGCTTACGAAGGGAGTAAGCTGCGAGTTCAGTGGGAGCTACATGGTGGACCGGACCTTCCAGGAGGTTGCCGGGACCCTGAAGATGGTCGCAGGGAGCGTCTACATGATCAGAGCCGACCTGCTTAGGAAATACGGCTGGAGCAGCAGCATCACGGAAGACTGGGAGCTCACCCTGAGGCTCTACGAAGACGGGTACAAGGTCCTGTACACTCCTCTCGTCCAGGCTCCGGCCGAATGCCCTTCGACGCTCGGGAAGCTCATCAGACAGAGGATGAGGTGGGCTGAGGGACATACCTACAACGCTAAGAGACACTTCACGGCCGTCCTCCGATCCTCCAAGCTGGGGATCAGGGAGAAGTTGGAGTTCCTCTATTTCGCTCCCTACTATCTGCAGTCTGTTTTCCTCATTTTAGGGACCTTCTTCTGGTTGACATCGGACATAGTGCTCGGGACGAAACTCCCCTTCTGGACGGCGGAGATTGGGTGGGGGCTAGTCATCACCAACCTGCTGTCACTCCCGTTGATGTCACTGACCGGGCTCTTCCTGGAGAGGCGCGCTCGAAAGGACGTGGGGGGAATAGTCTCCCAAATCCTCCTCGTCTACGCCCTTTCCCCCTATCAAGCCTACTCGTCCCTCAAGGGGCTGATCGAACCCATTGAGGGGAGCTGGGTAAGGACATTCAAGTCCGGGAGGTTGGCGGGTTTCCCCGGGAAACTCGAGCCTCGCAAGGTGATAAAGGATGTCCTGCCTCCGCGGAAGAAGGCTTCTCTCGTCAGATCAAGAACTGCGTTGACGGTAGTCATTGGGCTGTCTTTGCTCCTGGCACTTGCCTTCACCCAGGGCCAGGGCGCGTCTTCCATGCAGCCGAACCCTGCGTACTACTTCTACAATCAGCCTGCTCCTCCGGGATACTCACCCTATGGATTCGATACCCACGGCTCGTCCTTCCTCATGCACCTCGCACCCCCCACAGGTCCAGACTCTGAGAAGATCATCGGGCCCACTAAAGGTTCAGGGCTCCTGTTCTTCAGCGACCCTTCACCAAGCTCGGTCAACCTGCCGGCAGGCGCGTCTGTTAGCGTCCACATCTGGGTAAACGAGCACACTGAAGGGTGCAAGTGCACCGGTGATTCCCTTCCTGCCTGGAGCACAACGACTGCGACCACATCAACTACAACTGGACCCGAAGGGTTTCTCAACGCGCGGATCGACATCTACAACCCCGTTACCAACAACGTAACCGAAATCGTCGGGGCCCAGAGCACGCAGACTTTCGAGTTGGAGGGGGGAACCAACCAGTACCAGGCGAGCTGGGGGAACATCGCCCAGGGTCAGGCTGTTACAAAGGGGGAGACCCTGATGGTGACGATCTGGTGCTCCGACTGCTCCGGGCATGCGAGCCTGCTCTTCAACAGCCCTGAACATCTAAGCAACATCGACTTCCCGATCGAAGTCCCTGAGAACTCGATATCCCTGATCCCCTTGGCCGTTCTTGTCCCGGGCATCGCCGGCTTGTTGGTGGACGGGCGAGCGGATGGTCGAGAAAGACGATCTGTGGATGAGGGGGACGGCGGTCTAAGGCGAGTTCAGGGAACTCTTCTCATCGCCGCCGCCTTGATCTTCCTCACTCTCCCCCTGGTGATCACATTCAGCGACGCCCTAGCTTCGGTTGCGACCCTGACGGGGTTTGACAGGGTCGTGTCGACCATCGTCCCTTTTGAAACGTCGGCTGTCGGGGACATGCTGAGGGGATTCGGTTTGGCAGCTGGCAACAGTGCCGGGAGCGTGTGGATCGGAGGAGGTTTCATCCCTGTCAGTGCGCTGGTGGACTGGAACTGCGCCGGCTGGCAGGGGTTTGTACTCTTCGGCTTGACCTCGGTTGTCGGATTAGGGGAGGTGCGGACATACCCCGCAAAGTTCGGCGTCTTGCTGGCGGGGGTCCTTGGCGTGTTCGCTGTCAACGTCGTCAGAATACTCGTCGTAGTGCTCCTAGGATACTTCGTTAGCTATCAGTCAGCACTCATTTTCCATGACTACGGTGGGGCGGTCATGACCCTTGGTTGGCTGGTTATCTTCTGGACCCTCGTGCTAAGCCGCCACAAGCAGACCTGAACAAGGCTGGCCGTGGTGTTGCCGTTTCTGACAGGGGACATCACGCGGACACACTCCGGCCCTCTCTGCCCAGGTTTCATCTTCGGCCTTGAGGCGTCAATTTGAAATTGAGAAATCGTCTTCTTCCGGCGGTCCCAACGACAGGTAATAGGCCCAGGCGGACACCAGCAGAGTCGCGGGAGTGACACAGTTGACCCAAGTAGGAGTTGGAATCCCAAGCAGGGGTGACACAGTCAATAGGGCCATCGAAGGACCGTTCATTAGGTACGCGCCTGAGAGGAGCCTCTTTGGGACACCTCCCGGCATTACGCTGCCCAGGATCAGGTTAGCGAGCAACAAGGAAATCGAAAACATGGTAACAGAGAAAGGCAAGACCCACAAGTAGTGAGACCAAGAGTTGAGCAGCGTACTGAATGCATTCGATTTCTCTGCCGCGGCAACGGGCATACTCGCGAACAACGACGCGACCGAGACCCAGCCGAGCTTTCGCACACAGAATTGCGCCTTGCAAAGGGATAAACCAATTGTCGAGTGGAAATCTGTACCCGGCGCACCGAAATTCGGATTCTAAGTTCACAACTCTTAACGTCCAGGAAGGCTCCTTGAATGAATCGCATGGAAATCGAAGAGGCCATAATTGTAGGGCTTCTCGCGGTGGGCATGAGCCTGCTGGCGGTCCTCACCATAATGATCTTCTGGTAGCATGGCCCGACGTCGAATCGCAAACTCCCGTTCAGAACATCTCATTCCGTATAACAAATCAGTTTTCTGACTCGTCAACCCTTATGTGAGAAACTCTGGTACAATCCATTCTCGTGGATCTTCCGTCACTCATGTCCGAGCTTCATCTTCGCGGATTCAACGAAGAGAAGGTAGATGAGGCCCTCCGGTGTCTTGTCCATGTTCACGTGGTTCAGGATTCAGCTCCTGCTGAAGGTGGAGGGATTCTCGCTGAAGACATTCTCAACAAGTACGATTTGAACGTGGTCCAAGCCGCTACTCAGCTCTTTCTCGACAGATCGATGTCAGAGGGCAGGGAGGTCTTCAGGGTGCGATGGGGGTGCGAGGTCGCCGCCGAGACCATGGAAGAGCAGCTCTGGGCCCATGCCGCTTCCAGATGGGAGGAGTTCGTCTCCCAGCTTGATGCACGATATCTCGGCTTCCTGCTGCCGTCTGCAGACGGGAACGGCAGGGTCATCAACAATTGGAAGCTTGGCAAGGAGCTAAGATGGTTCTCGGTCGAGGTACCGAGCCAGGGTTGGAAAATCCTGGGCGTAGTGGATGACGTTTCTGAAGTCGCCTGGAAGCTCGATTTAGCCTTCGGGTACAGGTCCTATGGGGCCGACGGGGTCCAGGGACCAAGGATCCTTTTGCACAGGAAAGCATACGACGTCCTGAAGGCCAAGACGGTTCGTCCTCCCGACGAGGTGTTAAGGTCCATTCGCCTGTGGAGGTTCTTCTACGAGTACGATGTCCAATCTACAGATTTCGTGGCTCTGATGAGGGACTGCAATCTAACGCTTGAGGAGGTCGTCGAACAGGTCAAGACTTTCTTCGCCAGCGACCTCACGTCGCAGTACAGGGAAAGCCAGTACCCCCCGTATTTTATCAATGACAAGAAGAAGAAAGAGTTCCAGCAGGCGGTGAGAGACTTGCTTCAGCCTATGGATGCGTGGCTCCTGCGCAAAGAGGCTGCTAGGGCAGCCCCCCGTTCCCTGCAAAGGAAGGCCGAAGGGCCCGTAGATAAGAGGACCAAGCCTCGGGGAGAATGAGGTTCCGGGTAGATTGTCAAGAGGCAAACGTGTGGTATTCGAAGCCTCCATATTCCATATCGTGAATCCAGCCGAATCTGGATAAGCGCGGAAATGGGTTTAACTGGCTGGGAAACCAAGCACTCCGCGTTGAACCCTGAAGAGGAGCCACAGCCGAAAAAGTACACCTACAGGCTAAGGCTGGAAGCGAAAAAGTCTAGTGCATTCGACGACGAAACGCAAAGGGCCGAAGTCCAGTCCTACATCAACGATCTACTTGGAGTAAAAGATAGGCTCCAAGGAAACAGGATACTCACCACTGCCTGACACAACAGCGAAGCCATAACGCGTCCGGTTCACTGCAAGTTCTTTCTGTTTCACGCGTCCTCCTTTTCGGTTTAAAAGAGCCGAAAACAGGACGATGAACCCGGTCGAGGAAGAATGAAAGCGAGGGGGAAGCGGACTCGGTTTGGTACCCTCGTCTTTCTCATTCCGATACTCCTTGTGGCTGCGCTGGTTGCGTTCGCTGTCATTGACACGACCAATCTCCAGAAAGGGACGCTCATCGTCAGGGCGCAGACCTCTGCCAGGTACTATCCAGCCCTAGCCCTCGATGTCCCCGTAAGCATCTCGGGGAAGGCCGGCACTACGCCATTCAACCTAACCCTCTCTGCAGGGACGTACACTGTGGACTTCCCAGCGCAGCGATGGTTCGTCGCCCCCCACCCGAGGACCGTGAATCTGACGGCCGGGGGGACCTCATACGTGGTCGGGACCTATTCTCCCATTCCAGTCTTCGTCTCGGTCGATCAAAACCACTTCAACACCACCTCCGTTGAGGTGTTGCGTGCGATAACCCCCGTCATCTGGGTCAACCCATCATCCAACTACGAAGTGATTTCCAGCAGCCTCACAGGGAGCCTCTTCATTCCTCCGTTGCAAAACTACACCTACGTGTTCCGCGGTCAGGGGACGTTCACATTTTCTTTCGTTGGTGTTACTTCCCACGAACTCGTTGTAACTGTCATCTGAACCGTGGGATGAGATGCAAGAACACGCCCAACCGAGGGGAAAGGGGGTGCCAACAAGCGTTTGGAGGTTCTTCCGCCCAGGTTTTGCTAGAGTGGACATATAGGTTGCGAATCCGGATTCCTGGGGCTGGACGCGGCGGGCCAGCGCCTTCGAATTAAGCAGAATCAGTCGGGATGCACCTCCATGGGCCCAAATCGCTCAAATCTTGCCCCGTTTGAGATGATTTGTGGACGATTTGTCCATCCTCCTTATATAAGGACAATCGGCCTGGAAGCCTGAAAATACAGAATGAATACGCCTTCTAAAGCGTATGTAACGAAATTTAGCTCAGGACTAGTACTAGCACTTCTTGCATTCTCAGGCTTACTCTTCCTCGTTCCGGTCGCGACCCCAGTGTTCGCGGCCAACGCTTCTCCTCCGACTATCTCGATAACTAGCAACAACCCGGTTCCAGGCGGAGCGGTTGGCATCCCGATCACGATGAAGGTCTCGAATCCCGCTAGCAACCAATTCACAGTCACAGGATTCTCGTTCGTGACACCCACTGGTTGGACGGTAACGGGCTGCACACCTGGTGGGTTCCTTGATGTCTGCACTGTGGGTGCAGGTGGAGGCGGTGTCACATGGACCGTCTCTACATTCATCATAGGGACAGGCGCCGGTATTCCGCCAGGAAGCTCTGACGTCCTGGCGTTCGCTGCGACAGCAGGGTCAGCGCCAACGTCGTCCGCCACCTATCCGTTCACAAGCTCCTTCGCTACCAAGGTCCAGGATGCCTCTAGCGTAGCGTTCTACAACGGACCCTCGTTCAATATCCAGGTAGCGGACCCACACACAACAATAGTCGTGGGAGCCGTTACTACTCCGTATGTCGCAGGTAGCGCTCCACTCACAGTGACAGCCACCGTGACATGCGGTGCGGATCAAGGAACGGCAGTCTGCCCAGGAACAGGGGAGTCAAGTCTCCCTATAGTCTGGACAGCACCAGGGTACGCTCCTGCAACTACGTACAGCTTCACACCTTCGACATCTACGAGCGGATCGTCGGGAGCCGCAACAGCCTCATTCCAGCCTAGCAATCACGCAGGTGACGTAACCCTTGTGACAGCAAATCTTGGGACGTCAGGATACGCGGTTAGTAGCCCAGGCACCGTAACCACGGTCGCAGGAGCTCCAACAGAGATTGCTTGGACCTTCGCAAGTGCCGCGACGAACGGCAACCACTACCTCACCACCGAGGGGACCACAGTTAACCAAGGCGGGGCAGTCGCTGCGTTTACGGGAGCAACGATGCCAGCTGCAGGCGCATCCTACTCCATCGCCGACAAGTTCGGTAACCCCGTTGCCTTCAACACTCTAGGTCTGACGTGGACCGTCACAGTCACCGCTCTTTCGGGCGGCGGATTGTTTGACGCTCTAGGTCTCCCCTCAGTAATCACTTGCACCAACGGCGGCGCCAGTTGGAAGTCCGGGACGACCGCCCTGACTCCGACTGTTGCTTGCCCAGCAGCAGGCACCTCGGCGAATCTACCCTTCAACTACTTCCAGGCAGGCGCTTACAACAGCATTGGCGAACTTAGCGCAGGAGTGTCTGGCTCTCTATCTGGCTCTGCATTCGCAGGGGCTGGACAGAGCGGCCAGGTGATCACGTCCACCTTCGCCGCCGCATCGCCGATACCCGTAGTGTTCCTCACCTCTGCCGAAACAGCGGCTGGTGTGACACTCCCCGATGTACCGGCTGGCGACCAAGTAAACGTGACAGCGACACTCGGAACTGTTCAGGCTGGTGTTCCAGTCCAGTTGATGTTGGACCTTGGGACAAGCTATGAGACAGTCCCTCTAGCCATGGACTATGGCGCTAGTTCAAAGGTGACCATCGGGTTCAGCGACGGGCTGACCTACATCACGGAGTACACCAACGCGAACGGTCTCGCGTCGGCTCTATTCACCCTCGACACGCTCGCCACACCGACCGCAGCTCACGCCTTCTTCCTTAGCAACGTCACGAGACCCACAGACGCGGGATTCACCTTCCCAGGTGACACACTCCACAACAGCACCGACACGGCTGCTTCCGTCATAACGGTCTCGAACGTGCCCACTACATTCACTGTTCTAACATACTACTGTGTCGCCCCGGCTTGTGTTCCACCGACATCCGCGAGTCACGCTGCCACAGGCGGCACACTGTACGTGGATGTCACCATCTCGGACATGTATGGTAACGTGGCAACCAACACGGCCGTAACCGCTATTCAGATCAACCTAGCTGCCACAGCAGGGACACTCAGCGCCACTGTGGTGTACATTGTGGCCGGAGCTTCCGACACGGAAAGCTCGTTCGGTCCAATCACATGGACAATGCCGAGCGCAATCGGGTCTGCATCATTGACGGCCCAGGGCGTGCTCTCAGGCAAGTCCGTAACGAGTGCACCAAACACGATTGGCGTTGTCAGTCCGCTGCCAACTCTCGCCATCATCAAACCAGTTCCAGAGAGCGGAGTCATTTACAGCAGCAGCAACAGTGTAGTGTTCACTGGACAGGCTAACGTCTCGATCGGTTACGCCGCAACTGGCGCACTCGCGGTCAAGATAACTAGCATTACCTACAGCATCGACGGTGGGTCAGCGCTGACCGCACCCATTACAACAGGAAACCAGATCACCTTCAGCGTGGCGGCGACCATGACGTCCGGCCTCCACACGATTTACTTCAACGCCACAGACAGCAAGGGCAACGTCGCTTCGAGCTCGAAGTATTCGGTGCTCGTCGACACAACTGCCCCGACTGTCGCGTTCACCACCAAGGCGGGAGCTGTCATCAACTTCACCAACTCTGTCACAGCCACAATCACAGTCCCAGAGGGCGATCTGAACGCCACTTCGGTGTCGGCCACTCTCAACGGGACCGCACTCGCATCCAGCCACGTCACAGTGACCGGGTCGAACAACCTAGGCCACAGCGTGACCTACACAGTGACTCTAACTGGCCTCGCGGCCGGATCTGACACGATCGGCCTCTCTGCGACCAGCCTCACTGGTCTCACGGGAACGGCATCCTCGATCACTGTCACCGTGCAGGTAGCGTTCTCTCAGTCAGTTCTCATCGTCTCTGCCACCTACACTACGATCGGCAGCTTCAACGGCATCTCCGTGACCGCTACCAACATCTGGACTACAAGCCAGAGCTTGGTGGTCTTCGCCGTTTGGAAGAACAGCCTTGGTCAGACCGCTGCCGTGACCACTGGTGGACTTACCCTTGCAGCAGGAGCCTCAGGCACGGCCTTTGCTCCACTACAGGGTGCTCTGTCAAGTGGAACATACACGGTCAACGTGTTCGTCATAACAACGAGCAACGCTCCTGTCTCAAGTCAGACAACACTCACCGCCACCCAGTAGCAGGTGCCTTCAATGAAGCCCATCACTCTACTGGTTGCAACCGGAATCGTCGTGGCTCTGTTCCTATCCCCCATGGTAGCCTTCGCGACTGGTTCGATATCGTTCACGAGCCCGTCGTCGGGGACCACTTACAAGGGGTCTCAGAGCTACTCGATCACCGGCGCGGTCAGCCCTATACCTTCCCAGCCTGACAGTGTCTTCATCTCGGTGAAGAATCCCAACGGGACGCCAGTGGACTCGGGAATAGCCGCCGTGTCCCTCAGCACCGGGACCTTCACCTTCCCAACAGCGACGGGCGGGACTTCCTACTGGATCTCGGGAACCTATACGATATCGGCCTACGACTCGTATGGCGCGACCGGGTCCACTACATTCACCTACCAGGGAATCACGGTGACATCGTTCAATGTCACCCAAGCGCTGGTAGACATCGAGAGGAACATCACCCAAATGAAGACCCAGATTTCCCAGGACTTGGCGCAAGACGCCGTCTTGCAGACCGACCTCAAGGGGAACTTCAGTGCCGTCTCGACTGCACTGACCACAATGTCAACGCAACTCACCACCCTTGCTGGTCAGGTGACCACAATAGGCACCAACCTTGGTACCGTCTCATCGGCGGTAACCCAAATGCAATCACAACTGACCTCAATATCAAGTAGCATTACTTCACTGACAAGCGCTGTCCAAACAGCTACATCAGCTGCGCAAGGCGCTCAAACTGCTGCTACGAACGCCAACAACTCGGTCTCGAGCACGCAAACGTATGTGCTCGTGGTCGCAGTACTAGCAGCCATCACACTAGTTCTCGAGCTAGCAATATTGGTAAGAAAGCTATCCTAAACAGGTAGCTTTCCCTCCTTTTGTTTTTTGCGAAACCTAGCGTCAGCTCTCTCGGGCCTCCGCTTCATTTGCCCAGGATCAGGTTGCTCCGGAGTGTCCTACCGAAGATAGATTCGAGATTCAGACTGTACCTCGACGATTCTTATTAGGTCTGGGGGGTCCTTGTCTCAATTGGGTCCATGAAAGTACCCTTCACCGAGACGCGGTCTACTAGGCAAGGGAAGGACAGGGCGGGCATATCCGCCTTAGTGAGTGTACTTGCTGTGGGGGTTATAGTCATCGTTGGGGCGGCCACGATGGCCGTCTACTTCGCGCCCGGTGGCTCGGGCTCGGGACAGACATCAACGAACCAGACGGTGACTTTGACATCCACCCAGGAGCTCACTTCCTATATCACCTCGGTAGTTCCCACTACGATCACCGAGACGACAACGACCGTCATCTCGGGCCAGGGGAGTTCGTCGGCCACCACCGTGACGAAGACAACTGTCCTGACCACTTACACGACCTTGACTTCGACCTCAACCTACACCACCACATTCATCGATTATCGAGTTACGAACACCACCTACACCTCGACTGAAACTACCACCATGACGGGCTACACTTGGGTCACTTCAACTGTCACAGTGACCCAGTCCGGCGCATGATAAGATAGGTGAAGCGCGATCAGAAGCCTGCTAGCCAAGTCCAAAAAACGGTTGAACATGCTAACTGTTTTAAGGTCAGCTGTGACACAGACAATGTCGCCTTTGGTTCGAAGATTGCCAACAGTGGGAACAGTTCTCGTTGCCCTATGTCTTTTGTTAACTTCTCTTCCCGTATCTGCACCAGCGGGTGCAACTAACCCATCTCCCCAGGCAACGATTTCGATCTATCTTGACTGCCCTGGAGGTATTGCGTTAGCTTTTCCAGCTTCATCCGGCTCTTGTTCCTCGGGTAACTACACTGGGGTGTACAATGGGATTGCCCAGGTTCCCTTGGCAAATCTCACTTCGGACTTCTACCTAGCCGCCGCGACCGGGGGAATCAAGGTGACATTCAGCCTTACAGACAGTACAAGCGGGAAGCTGTTGCTTAGCGGTGTTGGGTACGGGGCGATGGCTGGCGGCACTTGCTCATCCCCAACTCTGATTGTTCCCACGAGGTTCACTCCGACCTCCAACGTGATTGGCTCGGGTGACAAACTGGTGGCCTCCCTGAATACAACATTCACAGGAACGGGCACGCCAACCTTTTGCTCTGGCGGTTCTGATGCCACTCTCGTCTCCTTCAAGACGGAGGTATTGACGGGAACGAGCCAACCTCTTCTTACGAGTCTACTGGTCCCCGGTCAGCCTGTACAGACCACGCTTGGAAGCTTTGAGGGCGTCGCTGAGAACTACACGAACACGGGAAGCCTTCCCATTGCCCCCTTTGTGCAGGGAGTGGTCAAGAATCAGGCTGGAAGCACAATTGACATCCTTTCGACATCGATTACCCTTCAGCCGGGCGAGACGGTGACCGCCTTCCTTACGTTCAAGCAGTATCCTTCAGGCTCCTACACGGTTACTATCTTTGCGATAACAAGCTCCTATGTCCCAATCTCGACAAGCGCCGTCGCCCAGGTGTCGGTGTAGAACCATGAGGTGGATCTTGTATCTTGGGATCGCCCTCATATCGCTCATCGGACTGGCGGGCGCCGCTTCGGCGACATCCTACGCGCTGACGGTTCAGACAAGCTCTTCCGCATATTCCAGCAGCGCTACCATCACAATCACGGGCGAGGTTACACCAGCCCCGGGACCAAGCACGGCCGTCGAGGTACGTGTGTATAACCCGAATATGACAAAGGCGACCGTGGAAGTCGCGCCGGTGAACGGCACAACGGGCCTTTACTCGTGCAGCTTTGTCGCCGGAGGTCCCGCCTGGATCGACGGTACCTACACGGTTAATGCTTCCTGGGGAGCCTACGGTCCTACAATCTTCAAGACGACGACATTCTCTTGGTCTTCGTCCGCTGTCACTTCCTCAACGACAACCACCTCCACCACATCCAGTGTCCACACGTCGACATCGTCAACGGCTACGACGACCACAAGCTCTAGCTCTGCCAGTACCACGAGCAGTACGACCACATCCGCCAGCTCATCCACCACGACCACAAGCACGCTGACCAGTTCTTCGCAGGCAAGCTCGACGACCTCCACGGTCAATAACACCTCCACCAGCGGGAGCGTGCCCGAATTCCCGTATCAGATTGTGGCCGTAGCCGCCCTTTCGGCACTGGTAGTGGGTTCCTACCTGCTTATCCGTAGACGAAGAGGCGTCGAGCGATCATCCTCCCTGGCTCGGTAGCGGCCCTTGCTCCAGAGCCGACAGTTGGTTGCCTACTGCTCTTCCAGGTTGTAGAGATAATCGAGCGGAGAGTCACTGGACCTGTGATTGTGAAGCAACTTGTGTTTGCTTGGAATCGCGCGCTTGATGATGCTTCCATCTTCAGAGGCCGTTTCGGGGTCGGCCTTGGACGCCCCTTTTCTGTAATTGATGGAGAGTCTGTCCTTCAAGTGTCATGCAATGACGCGGTTCCTAAGATTAAGACGAGAGGCCAAATACTCTTGTCCTTCCATGAGACTGGATTTTACAGCGGAGGCGCCCATCCAATCGAAGGGAAGCCCAAATGAGGTCGTGATACGGACGAACTTGCCTTTGACAAGATTGTGAAGGACAAAGAGCCACAATGTCTTTTCTGTGGTCGGCCCATATGACCGGCATGAACGTGTTCGGCACCATTCGCACCATCATCGTCGCGGTGTTTTCCATCGTGAAGTTCGCCGTCTTGTCGATTCTGCGACTGGGAAGGTGGTGCTTGGATAGAGTTCACCTGAGGTAGTCGGTGCCGCAACCCGCACGGTGTCTCTAGAATTCAGGGAAAGGCGTACCCTATTGGAAAGATGGAGCCGAAATCCATAACGGCTTAACCAGAAGACCTCGTTAGATTTCTAGTGTTCCCATTTGGTTAGTCCGTGCACAATCCGCCGTGACGCGGCGACCTCCCTCGGAATCATGGTACCGAGGTCCTAAGAGGTTCCATTGCCCGCCTTGACCTCCGAGTCTCATGTGCTCCTTGACAAGCTGTTCGAGTTCAGTGATGACATCAGGAGCGCCATGCTTGTGGACAGAGTCGGTAACCTGGTATCCTTTTCATCACGGGCGGCAAGGCCGGTCGATCCTGCTTTCGTGAGCGAGATTGCTGCGAGGGGCACTGCCCTGCTCGGGGGGATACTACGGGGCAGTGAGAGTTCGTTCGGCATCCTGGAGTGGGTACATCTGAGATATCGCAGGTTGCATGTCTATTGCTGGCTCGTTGATGAAGGATACCTCGTCTTCACCTCCAGGTCGCAGTTGTCTGATTCCTTGCTCTTCCGTATCGGTTCATCGCAGGCCCTAAGGGCCAGATATGCGGATCAGTGGGAAGGGTACGCCGACTCCGAGCCTTCGTTATCCGAAGCTCGCAGCCCCGGCGGTCGAAGGAGCCCCCTGAGCTGATTTTAGCACAGCTCTCTGACTACTGAAAGACGCAAGAGATTGTTTTCTTCCCGTCTGGACTTCCGCTTCTTTCGGAGGCCAGTACGAAACGATGAAGCCGACTAGCGCACAGGCCAAGGCGATCAACAGAAGTTCGTTGTAATTGAGGAATTCACAGTCTCCCCGGACTAGTGACGGGATGAAGCAGGTATTGTACGCCACCCGTTCTGTTCCCCAAGGATATCCGCCTCCTCCAGGAAGGCCCTGCCAGACGCGGATTCCGGGCAGGATTTCGCCCCACAGAAAGCGGGTCTCCACATAGACTACTCCTGATACGAGGGCCCCGAAGACAAGCAACGTCTTTCCGGTTGCCTTCAACAGTCTTTCCCGCCAGTCTCCTGCTGCTCGCGTGTGGGTCCACAAGAGCACCCCAAGAGCCGCGATAAGTGCGAAGATCTCGAGCGAGATTGTATACGTCAATCCCAGGAAGAAAGGCTCGTCTCCAAACACCCCGCGGTAGAACGGGTAGGATTGCAGAACCTGGACCCTCAAAAATACGATGACGCCGCCTGAGAAACCAAGGACGATTGCACAAAGTCCGAGGTATTGTACGATACTCTTGGGCGTCAGACCTAGTCCACACCCAATCCGATATTCGCGAGTTATTAACACAGATAAGGGCCGTGGTTGCGGGACAGGCCGGTAGAGGGGCACTGCAGGGAATAGCGCAAGTCGCCTCACCGACGGTGGATAACGTAGCGGGTGGAGGGGAGGGCCTGTCTGTGGTGCTTGGGGTCGAGAGGCCTCTTGGGAGGGTAATGGTGGATAGGCTGCTTTCCGACTCCAAGAGGGTCAGGGCAGTCTACCTTGAGCGCCAGGCTACCGAGGAGGTCAGGATTCCAGATGCCCAGACTGTGATAATCGACCCGGCGGAA
>Ga0187780_10002477_pt1 | contig 13882 bp, 13 predicted proteins | sample 1015_Q2_SP10_20__FD_132429 | JGI IMG/M metagenome (GOLD analysis project Ga0187780, IMG submission 132429) | Tropical peat soil microbial communities from peatlands in Department of Meta, Colombia - 1015_Q2_SP10_20_MG | ecosystem: Environmental > Terrestrial > Soil > Wetlands > Peat | place...
ATCGTCGTATTCGAGGAGGAAGCGATCCACGTCGAGCGTGCCAAACATCTTTTCGGCGACAGCGTCGTAGCCGCCTTCGGCGTACCAGTGGCTGCGATTGTTGCCGCGGCAAAGATGAATCGCCAGAGTGACGCCAGGACGGCGGGCGGCTTTGAAGCAGGCGTTGTCGGCGCCGATGGCTTCGTCCAGCGCTTTGTCCGGGTCCATTTTCAATTCCGTGCGAATCCACTCGCGCCACTTTGGATCCATGTAATAGCTGTAGCGCGGCGCGTCAATCTGAATGTACTTCACGCCCTCGGAAGACAGTTTTGCGAGATCGCTTGTCATGATTTCGACGATGTCGGCAAGCAGGGCGGAATGATCTTTGTAGACTTTGTCGGTGATTCCGGCCTTAAAGGAAATCGCCGGGAATTGGGTGGCGCTGGGAAGCGTCATTTTGATGGCAGCTTTGCAGTTCTTCTTCAAGAACGGCAACTCATGGCCGGTGAGAGGACGCACCTGGCGCAGCTTTTTGTTCACGATGCCGGTGACGCTACTGACCGGTGCAGCTTCCTTCTCATCGGCTTTCCAGTTGCGGGAGACGGCATCGCCGAGGTCGAAACCTTCGACGGCGTCAGTAAAGTCGCTCATGAAATTGCGGCGACGGAATTCGCCGTCTGTGGCGACTTCAAAGCCGAGCTCTTGTTGTTTGGCAAGGACGCGCTGAATGTGGCGGTCCTCGAGTTCGTAAAGTTGGGGCAAATGCTTGGGATCTTTCGCGGCACTGACGCGCGCTTCGAGCAACTCCTGCGGACGCAGAAAACTTCCCACATGATCAGCGCGAAATTGTGCGGACATTTTTCTCTCCTCCTAGGAAAACGGATCGTAAAAGTTGCGGTCTGGTGCTGCGGGACTCGGCAATTCGGACGCGCGTCTCCCGAGCGTCTTCGAAATTCTGGCGGCAAAATCCCGCACTAAAGCGATCTTGTACGTCAATTCCTTCTGACGAAACCGCGGAGAAGGTCCGGCAATGCCAAGAGCGCCGATAGGATGGCTGCCGCGCATGAAGACGGTGGCCGCGACGCCGAACAGGCCCTGTTCCAGTTCTTCTGAATCCGCTGCATAACCTTTATGGCGGATAAGCGCGAGGTTTTCGAGAAGCTGGGCAAACCTCGGTATGGTGTTGGAAGTGAAGCGGGGCATGCCGTTCCGCTTGATGATGGCGTCAACTTCCTTTTCGGGGAGGTAGGCAAGAATGGCCTTGCCGGCAGCAGTGCAATGAGGCTGAAAGAGGCTACCGATGGGAGTGCGCGCGGTGATAACTGTGTCAGGAGGATCGACGCGGTCGAGGCAGACAATGGCCCCAGCGCCGGGGACAGCAAAGCTCACGCTCTCGTTGCAGCGTCGTGACAATTCCACCAAGAAGCCGTGCACTTCATTGCGGAGGGAACGTGAATTCAAAGCGCGGCAGCCCAACTCGTGCAGGCGCAGACCGAGACGGTAGCGCTCGTTCTCGGAATTCTTTTCGATGATCTCGAATTTGGCCATGGCGTTGAGCAGACGGTAGACGGTGGTTTTGTTCAATTGCAGATCGCCGGCCAATTCGGTGAGGCCCATTTCAGGGCCGCAATCGCCAAGATGCAGAAGGATGCGCAGGGCTTTCTGCAGAGATTTGCTGGAGCCGGGAGGCTCGGAGTCGCGCGAGCGCGACTTTTTGATTCGAATGGAACGAGAAGGCAAAAGTGCGATTCTCCTGGACAGCGTTTTGAGCCAGATTCCGCTTGACGACTGGCACATTGTAGTTAGAATCGCCGGTCTGTCAATATGAAACATAAATTCACTTTATGAAACGAAGCGGAATAGGATTGACAGAAACACGCGAGGAGAGTAAGCATGTCCCGCTTGGTTTGGGAATCCGGAAGGCGAATCCCAATGCTCCGGGGAGAAAACGCGTCCGAAGCAAAAATGGAGGGCAATATGAAGACTTGGGTTCGTTGCAGTTTGCTTCTGTTGAGTGCACTGTTGGTCTGCCTGTCAGGTTTGGTGCAGGCGCAAGAGAAAACAGTGAAGAAGGCGCCGATCCAGAGCACGTCGCCGGCTTCCGGCGAAGAGATGTTCAAGACGTACTGCGCGGCTTGTCACGGAAAAGACGCGAAAGGAACCGGGCCGGCCACTGCGGATTTGAAAACGACGCCGCCGGACCTGACGACGCTGGCGAAGAGGCACGATGGAAAGTTTCCGGAAGACTACGTGACCAACGTGCTGCGAAACGGGGTCAAAGCGCCGGCGCATGGAAGCTCGGACATGCCGGTATGGGGACCGTTGTTTGCGAAGGTGAGCGGCGAAGATCAATCGATCGTCAATATGAGGATTTCGAACCTCGTGCGCTACCTGGAGTCCGTTCAAGCGAAATAGACAGCCACGTCGAGGCAGGAAGCGGTCTCGCTTATTGCGAAGCGTATATAGCTGTCATGAATGGGGCAACGAGCGCAGCCTTTTCGAAGGCCGGAGGCGAGTTGCCTCTTTCCTTTTGCTAAGAGCAATGAGGTCCCACGGAGGCTCGCAGGATGCGCCGGGCAATCGTGAACTGGAACTGATTGACTTCAACGGCCAATCCCGAATCAAATAAACCGCGAATGTCCACGAAAACCAAGTTTTACGGCTGGAAGCTGGTTGCGGTGCTCTGGTCGCTGGATTTTCTCAACATGGGCTCCGTGTATTACGGGGGAGCGATCATCAACACGTACATGCTGAAAGAAATTGTCATGCACCGGAGCACCTACGGGTGGGGATTCACACTGCTGAATTGGTTTGTGGGGCTTCCGTCGATGCTGGTGGCGGCTTCGATTGTGCGCTGGGGAATTCGGCGGACGTTCGGGATTGGTTCGGCCCTGATTTTCGCTGGGGCGTTGTCGCTAGCGTTTGCTACGACGAAACCGTGGCAGTACCTCGTGGGGTTCGGCGTAGTCGCCGGGAGTGGCATCAGCTTTGGGACAATCGTGCCAGTATCAACAGCGGTCACGAGGTGGTTCAGACGGTATCGCGGAAGGACCATGGCGGTAACGCTGAGCGCGTCGGGATTTGCGGGTTTTTTCGTCGCCCCACTGATCAACCGGGTACTGAGCGCAAATGGGGGAAACTGGCGTCAGGCCTGGGAGTTGGTGGCTGCCGTGGCTATCCTCTCTGCGGTGATTGCTTTTCTTTTTGTCAAGGAACGACCGGAAGATTTGGGACAGAGCGTAGATGGAGAGGCAGAAGAAGAGGTGAGACAAAAGGCGCCGGCGACGGATTTGCTGGTCACGAAACATTGTTGGACGCCGGGAGAGGCATTCGGGACAACTGCGTATTGGTTGATTGTGTTCGGGGGAATCGCGTGCCAGTTTCCGTTTTTCTTTTTCATCGCGCACTGCAAGTTGCACCTGGAAGCCGCAGGCGTTAGTCCTGCAAATGCAGCGTGGGCGATAGGGCTTTTAAGCATCGGCGCGGTCGCAGGCCGGCTGATTGGCGGAGGGCTCATGGACTGGCTGAGCGCGCGAGTGGCGTTCATGAGCGGGCTCTGCTGTTACCTGGCCGGTTCGGTGCTCGCGATGAAAGTGGATGGCAGCCAGCTATGGATCGCATACACCGCGGCGATTCTGTATGGCACGGGATTTGGATGGACGTTCATTTGCATGAACACCGCAAACGCTCATTTTTTTGGGGCGCAGGCGTTCCCCAAGTTGAATGGAATGGCGATGCTCGTGACGGCCGTAGTTTGTGCTCCGGCGGGGGCCATTGGCGGAAGACTTTTTGATGTTTACGGGAACTATCATTTGGCGTTTCAACTCAACCTGGTTCTGGCCGCCGCGGGAATCGTCGGGCTCTTTTTTGCGAGGATGCCGACGCCTCCGGAAGAACGGCGAACCGCCACGCTCGCTGAGGCCAAACAGGCGTGAAGAACGTCAGGGGTCAGAGCGGGAATTGCAGTGTTGCGTGAGAATTGGGGCGCTACAGAGCCTTACCAATCGGAATATTTCGTGCCGTCGAGCGCGGTAGCGGTTGAGCTGGAGTGAACGTCAAAGACGTTTCCTCCACCCCAACTGGAGGCGTCAGGGTCGTCTTGAATGGAACGCAAGCTCCATTCGGTGCGGCCGGTCATGGGATCGACGGGAATCCGGCGTAGAAAACGTTTCTTTTGGCCACCCGCGCCACCGTATTCCACACCTTTGACGAGCGTCTCGAGGTCCGGAGGATAACCCTCACTGCCAACTGCCACACGAACCTGATTGCTGTAAGAGGCGTCCTTGAATTGATCGATGGCGTCGCGCATTTCACGCAGATCCTTGCGGAGCTCGGCTTCCTTTGCGCGGATGACGGTATATTTCAGGACAGGAAGCGCAGCAGTGGAGAGAATGAGCAGAATGCTGGCTGCGAGAATCAATTCGATGAGAGTGAGACCGGCTTCGCCGGTACGCACCCGCCTACGGGCTCTCATTGTGCACTTTCCAATCGTCGCGGCCAAATAAAACCCAGATACTTCCAAGTAGTCTACACAATTTGATGCAAGAGGAGGCAAAGGCGTGCAGGTGCAGCCCCGAAGCAGCAAGGGTAAAGAGGGCCTGCAGAGGTGCATTTGGATGGCTTGCCAGGAATCGAGTGCACCATCGGCTATTGGTTTCGAGGCAACGCGCAATCGTTTTGGGCTCAGTTTGGGATAAGGTATCGGGTAACGTTATATAAAGCGGTTCAGCGACATTTAGGGCACGTCCAACCAGTAAGGAAGACTGGAAGCACAGTGATTAAGGGCAAGCAGATCGCCGTCGTGATGCCCGCGTACAACGCGGCGAAGACTCTTGAAAAAACGGTGCAGGAGCTCCCGGAAATTGTGGATTTGAAGATTTTGGTAGATGACCACAGCTCAGATGAGACCGTGGAAGTCGCCTCGCGCTTAGGTTTGCGCGTCTTCGTGCACGAGAAAAACTACGGGTACGGCAGAAACCAGCAAACTTGCTACAGAGAAGCTCTGGCTGGCGGGGCAGACATCATTGTCATGGTGCATCCCGATTATCAATACACTCCGCTCCTGGTTACGGCCATGGCGAGCATGATTGCCTACGACGTTTACGATGTGGTGCTGGGTTCGCGAATCCTGGGGGGCGGCGCCCTCAAGGGAGGCATGCCGCTCTACAAGTACATTTCCAACCGGTTTCTGACGGCGGTGCAAAATCTGTTCACCGGGGCAAAGCTGTCGGAATATCACACGGGGTTTCGGGCTTTTTCGAGGGAGGTTCTGCTACACCTGCCGCTGCTCGAGAATTCAGATGATTTCGTGTTCGACAACGAAATGCTTGCGCAGTGCATCTGCTTTGGCTATCGCATCGGTGAAGTGTCCTGCCCGGCAAAGTATTTTGAAGAAGCTTCTTCGATCAATTTTGTGCGAAGCGTGAAGTACGGATTCGGAGTTTTGAGCACAACACTGAAGTGCACCCTGCAAAGGATGGGGATTGCCCGGTTCCGGTTATTCGACGCCAAGAGCCGAAAGCTGATGCAGGATTATTACCTCCCCATTCGAAAGAGTGAAGCGACCGAAACGGCGCGTTCCGGCCAGGCAAGTTCCTACGAGAGATGAGAGTCCGCAGAAATCTCGGGAGGGGTAGATGAAGGGCGTTGTTCTCGCCGGCGGAACGGGCTCGCGACTCTACCCCTTGACGCGAGTCACGAACAAGCATCTGCTTCCCATCTATGACAAGCCGATGGTGTACTACCCTATTCAGACGCTGGTAAACGCAGGAATTCACGAGATTCTTTTGGTCACGGGCGGGAAAAACGCCGGGGAGTTCTTGAGGCTGCTGGGAAACGGGCACGATTTTGGCCTCAAACACTTAAACTACACCTACCAGGAAGGCGAAGGTGGAATTGCTGAAGCGCTGCACCTGGCCGAGCATTTCGCCGCTGGACAACCGATGTGCGTGATCTTGGGAGACAACATCATCGAGAACAACATCTGCCAAGCGGTGGAAAATTTTAGAAAACAGAAAACCGGCGCAAAACTGCTTCTGAAGGAAGTGCACGACGCGCAGAGATTCGGCGTGGCGGAACTGCAAGGCAATCGCGTTGTGGGGATTGAGGAGAAGCCGAAAGTCCCGAAATCCAATTTCGCGGTTACCGGAGTCTATTTCTATGACGCAACGGTGTTTGAAAAGATCCACAGGCTGAAGCCTTCGGGGCGAGGAGAGCTGGAGATCACCGACGTCAACAATTTCTACGTTCAAGAGGGGACTCTGACCTGGGAGATGCTGGACGGATGGTGGACGGATGCAGGCACGTTCGATTCCCTGCTTCGGGCAAACAATCTCGTGGCTAAGACGGGCGCCAACAAAATGGGGAGTGAAACGCGCGCAGCGGAAGTTACCGAGTTGGAAGCTAGGCGATGAAACTTTTTGTCACCGGCGGCGCTGGGTTCATTGGATCGAATTTCATCCGCCACATTCTCGAGACGCGCCGTGGGTACAGCGTCGTCAACTACGACAAGCTGACCTACGCAGGGAATCTTGCCAATCTGGAATCCGTCAGCGGCCACGCCAACTACAGGTTTGTAAAAGGCGATATTTGCGATGCCGCGAGCGTGGAACCGGCGATGCGGGGTTGCGAAGCGGTGGTGCATTTCGCAGCGGAGTCTCACGTCGATCGCAGCATTTATGAGCCGGCGCCAGTTATCCAGACCAATGTGACCGGGACGTTTGTCCTGCTTCAGACCGCGAGGAAATTGGGCGTGCGGCGGTTCGTGCATATCTCTACGGATGAAGTGTACGGTGACATTCCGGCAAACCACTTCTCCGACGAGAATTCTCCTCTGCGGCCCAGCAGCCCGTATGCGGCGTCGAAGGCCAGTTCTGATCTGCTGGTTCTATCCTACGTACGAACGTACAGGTTTCCCGCGGTGATTACCCGCGCCTCCAACAATTATGGTCCGTACCAATTCCCCGAAAAATTCTTGCCGTTGATGATTACCAACGCACTCCAGAATAAAAACCTGCCGCTGTACGGGGATGGCAGGCAGGAGCGCAACTGGCTCCAGGTGGAAGATCATTGCCGGGGCATTGCGAGCGTTCTTGAAGGAGGCAGGCTCGGGGAGATCTATAACATCGGGGGCGACGAGATCCATGAAAACGTGGACGTGGCCCGTGAGCTTCTTCGCTTGATGGGCAAAGAGCAAAGCTTAATTTCTTTTGTGCAAGACCGCCCGGGCCATGACCGGCGTTATGCGCTGAGTTACAAGAAAATTCATACCGAACTGAATTGGAAGCCACAAATCCCGCTGAAGGAAGGCCTGCGTCAGACGATTGATTGGTATAAGAGGAATGAAAAGTGGGTCGAAGCGGTCCGGGGCGGCGAGTATCGGTCCTATTACGAGAAATACTATGAGAACCGGAAGAACTCCCTGGAAGCGGTGACTCGGCCGGCTTCATAAGCGTGCGCCGCCTGGTCACCGAGCATTTGAGCTTGTTTTTTGAATTGCGAGCGATTGGTTTTCAACGTTCCATGCCAACGAAGACAGCACTGACCAGAACATGATAGAGCGCATCGACACGGCGTTGCCGGGTGTGTTTGAGCTAAGACCCAAGATTTTTTCTGACGAGCGGGGCTTCTTTGTCGAAACGTACCATCGGGCCCGCTTCCGGGAACTCGGCGTCAAGGAAGATTTTGTTCAGGACAATCATTCGTCTTCCGTTCGAGAGACGCTGCGCGGCCTTCATTACCAGCTAAAGCATCCGCAAGCAAAGCTCTGCCGGGTTATTGAGGGAAAAGTCCTGGACGTGACGGTGGACATTCGAGTCGGCTCGCCGCATTTTGGCAAATGGGCGATCGTCGTACTTTCTGCCCAGCAAAAAAACCAAATTTATATTCCGGTGGGGTTTGCCCATGGCTATTTAGCCCTGACGGATAATGTTCAGTTCCTCTACAAATGCAGTGACTTCTATGATCCGGAAGATCAGCGGGGAATCCTTTGGAATGACCCTGACCTCAACATCTCCTGGGGCATCACCAGTCCCATACTTTCGCAAAAGGACATGAAAAATCCGGCGCTGGCGCAGATTGGCCCGGAATTCCTTCCGCGGTATTCGCGCGCATGAAACCAAAAATTCTGCTTACAGGCAAAACCGGCCAGATTGGCTCGGAGTTGTTGCCGTTGCTCAGCGACCTGGGTGACGTGGTTGCGCCGGGCCGGAAGGAATTGGATCTGCTCAAACCGGAAAATATCCGGGACGTCGTGCGCGACGTGCGACCAAATCTGATTGTGAATGCGGCGGCGTTTACAGCCGTAGATGCCGCTGAGTCGGAGAGCAAGACGGCTTACGCGATAAACGCGGAGGCACCGGGCGTGCTCGCAGAGGAAGCCAAACGGGCTGGCGCTGCGCTCGTTCACTACTCTACTGATTACGTTTTCGACGGGCGGAAAAACGCACCATACGAGGAAAGCGATCCCACGAATCCGCTCAATGTCTACGGCAAATCGAAATTAGCTGGGGACCTAGCGATTCAAGCACTCGGCGTGCCTCACTTGATCTTTCGAACGGCTTGGGTCTACTCGACGCGCGGACGAAATTTTCTGTTGACCATCTTGCGACTGGCCACGGAGCGAGAAGAACTGAAAATCGTGCGAGACCAGGTCGGATCACCCACCTGGAGCCGCGAGATCGCAGCAGCGACCGTCCGGATTCTGGGTCAAATGCTTCGGGAAGCAAACGCGGAGGCTGGCTTTTCGCGGGCGAGCGGAATCTATCACATGACGGCTAGCGGCCAAGCGAGCTGGTACGACTTTGCCAAGGCGATTCTCGAGGAAGCAGCCCGAGTTCGGAGACAGGTTCCATGGTTTTTGGCAGCTACGGGAGGAAAGCCAGTTATTGCACGACGCGTTGTCGCGATCTCCACCAAAGAGTACCCAACGCGTGCGTCCAGGCCCGCCTATTCCGTTCTTTCCAACGCTCGGCTGGTGGAAGACTTCGGATTTTCTTTGCCGGAATGGCGCGTCCAACTAAAGCGGTGCATCACGGAACCTTCCGAATGACAGAAGCGTCGCCGTTGCTTACGCGCAAAGACTGAAAAAGATTGGCTGGGAGACCTGGACTCGAACCAGGATAGCCAGATCCAGAGTCTGGAGTCCTACCAATTGGACGATCTCCCAGCAGGGAGAGGAAAAAAACGAACCGCAGCAGGTTCCCGGGGATCGGGACAGCCACGATTCTTATTATCTAATTTACTGGGGATTCCGCAAAGCGTCAACCGCGCAGCGCCGTTCCCGTTCAACTTGTGGTTTGCTCACTTTCAGTAATCGGAATCATCTGACCGTTCTTGACTACATATTCCACGTTGCCCCAGCGGATGCGATTCGAACCGAAGCTCGCAAGCCACACGACAAAGTGGAGGGCATCGCGGATAGGCACGAGCCAGAGTTTGCGGCGCAGAACGTCATCGCGCACGCCCCAAACACCAACGGTCCAGGCCACAGAAAACCGGAGAAGCAGGTAGGCCGCGATGTTAGTCAAGGCGATCCAATTTGCGCGCGCGAGGAAAACCGCGAGCAGAGTCCAGGGAAGCCCCTGCGTGACGAGCAAGCCAACGTAGGAAAGCGGGCGGCACAGTCGAATAGTGCGAGCCCAGCGCACTTGATGGTGCCAGAAAGTACGGAACGTTTGCGCAGGGTACATGGTCCAGACGGATTCGCGCGAAAGAAGAATGGTTCCGCCAGCTTTGGTGATGCGGTTGCCGAGTTCGTGGTCGTCGGCAAGAGTACCGGCAAGGGATTCGAAGCCGCCTATCTTCGCGAGCCAGTCGCGCGTGGTGGCGATGGAGGCACCGAGTGCAAAACGGACGCCTTCCGTCCACTGGGCCATGAGGACGCCGGGGAAAAAATCGCTGGCGGCGCCCACGGCTTCGAGTTCCGCAAAGAGATTTTCTTCAGCAATAGCACGGTAAAACGATGTGACGGCGCCAATGTTCTTGTCTTGGAGCGGCGCGACGACTTCGCGCAGAAAGTCCGGGGCGACGCGCACGTCGCCGTCGGTGAGAACCAGAACGTCATGACACGCTTCGCTGGCAAGGCGGGCGAGCTTGTTTACTTTGCGGTTGGCGCCGACGTGTTCCGCACCCACGAAGAGACGAATCGGGCGGTCCGGAAACTGCGCGATGAGTTGTTGAATGAGCGGGACGGCGGGATCTTTTTCGTCATTGACCGCAAACAGGATTTCATATGCGGGATAGTTTTGTTGGCAAAAGCTTGCGAAATTTTCGCTGGAGGCAAAGTCGACGCCGCGAACAGGTTTGAGCAGGCTCACGGGAGGAGCGTAAGCAGGAAGGACGCGGGCGCGTTCGCGTCGAAAAAATCGCAGCCCGGCAACAGTTGCGAGAGCGTAGTAGACGAGAGGAGCGGCAGCCAAAAGCAGTCCTGCTTCGCGCAATAGAGAGAGGACCGACATCATTTCAGGATGAAGTTCTGGGATGGAGAATTTTCCCTGCGGCCCATAATGGCTGCTACTTTAACAGTTTGCTACAGATGCGCCAACGATGGAGAAGCCGCAGAGATTCAAAGCACATTGAAACGGCTCAAGCTATGAGTTGAGCGCCTAATGGTGTGCGCCCACGCGACGATGCGCTCCAGCAACCAGCCGGACAACGCCTCGGGTGGTGAGTTCAAAGAGATCATCGCGCCAGCCAACGCGCTTGCTGGCATAGCTGGCCAGCCACAACATTGCACCCATCAAGTCACGAAGAGGATAGAGAAAAGCGAGGCGAACGGCTTCCCTGTCGTTCACGACCAAACCGCCAACCAGCGCGCACTGCGCGACTCGCGCGAGAAAAGTCCACGCCAAGGCTGCGAAACCAAGCCAGGGCTTGCCAAGCGCGAGGGCGGCTGAAAGTGCAATCAAACCAAACGGCATGCCGTAAGTGAGGCCTGTACCCAAATGGCCTTTCGGGCGCGAGAACCGCGTGCTCTTCATCCAATTCCACTGGTGCGAAAGTGATTTTGAAAAACTAGTGTTGACAATGCAGTGATCGATGACGTGACGAGAGAGAACGACCGTGTTTCCTGTGGCTGCGACCAGATTTCCCAGCATAAAGTCGTCCGCATAGTAGTCCCCGAGCTTCTCGAAGCCGCCAATTTCGTCGACGCAGCGCTTGCGCACGACCATCGAGGGACCCAGCGCGAAGCGCATCCCTTCCAGCATTTCGGCCACGAGGACGCCTGAGGTCATTTCCACGGACATTCCGATAGCTTCCAGACGCGCCCAGAATCCGCCCTGGGCGGCCAAGCCACGATAGACGCAAGTGACCAGGCCGACTTTTTCATCGCGGAGAGGCTGGGTGACTTCCCGCAGGTAATCGGGCTTCACGCGCACATCGCTGTCCGTAATGGCCAGAATGTCATAGCGAGCCAGAGGCTTCATCTCGTGCAAGGAGTAACAACGTGCATTCGGCCAGCGAGGTTCTCCGCAGGTCAGAAACCGTACAGGGATGTGAGGATATTTTTGCGCAACTTCGCGGGCGAGCAAGAGTCCTGGATCTGATTCGCGCCGAGCGCAGAACAAGATCTCGAATTCCGAATAGTCCAGTTGAAAGAAGCTCTCGAGGTATTCGCGAAGGCCAGGTTCCACGCCATGCAAGGGCTTGAGCAAACTGACTGGAGGCGCGAAGTCCGGAGCTTGGCTCGGCCGCCGCCGAAAACGCAGAGCGGCAACCAGAACAAGCAGGAGATATATCGTGGAGGTGAAAAGACCCGTGACGCTGACAGCGAAGAGAATTTTCAGCATGCGTCAGCTCTTTCGAACCGCAAAGGAGTCGCAGGAGGCTATCCGCCGGTAACTTCCAAGGGCTCACGGATCGAATGGGTAGGGCAGATTGCGGGTGTGGATAAGAGGGACACTACCGCCACGAAACGCGGGAGCCCTGGTATCCGCGCAATCCAACCAAGGATTAAGAAACGTATTCCTTTCGCCCTGAATCTCAATCGCAACGCTAAACCGGCAACGATGAGATTCTTCCGTCAGTCCGGAACTTTGGACTAGCAACTGCGCTGGAAATTCAGATGCCAGGCGTTCACGGGAGGTTGCCGCAAACGCGACCTAGTGACCGGCATCCAAGCCGAATGAACGAGATATTATCATTAGGTGACGAACTTGCTCATGAGAAAGATTCAGGTTGGGGATTCGCTCTCAGCTGGCGGCAACGAGGGCGACCCCGGCACAAACGAAAAGAACTCCTACCCACCGCGCCACGCTCACGTCTTCACGCAGAATGTATTTTGCGCCGAACGTTCCCACAACGTAGCTGAGCGCGGAGGCCGGAATCACCAGAGTAATCGGCTCCCAGGAAAGCAAGACGAGCAGAGAATAAAAAGACAGGGCCATCAGCGGGATGCCGGCCCAGAACCAGCCGTTGCGCAGGGCGCGGCTGAGAAACTGAAGCAGGGCGCGGGGTCGCAACCGCTCGGGCTCGCCGGTCGATTTCATACCGTGAGTGATCGCAATCTCGCCGCCGGTGCTGCCTAGAATCAAGACTGCAAGAGCGAGGATGACGCGCATCAGGCCACCGCCTCGCTGGGGACTTCAGTGGTACGCGGTTTCGTTTGACCTACCAAAAGAACACCAATGCAAATCAGAAGAACGCCTAGCCAGCGACGTGGCGAAACTGATTCGTGGAGAAAGATCACAGCAAGCAGGGTGAGGACCGCGTAACCAAATGCACCGGCGGGCATGACATAACTATAGTCCGCCCAACTCAGCACGGTCATGTAGCTCAACAGGAATCCGCTCAAAAACAGAATCGCGGCCCAAACGGTTCCACTAGTGACGATGAGGCGGAACGCCGCGGCGACGCCGTGAGCGGTGAGCTGAACGGGGCCAATCTCCGACATGCCGCGCTTGAGCAAGAGATCTCCGGCGTTGGCGCAAACGACCATCGAAAACACCATTACCAGAGTCTTGATGCGGAGCCTTGTTTCGCTTGCCATGCTTTTAGCTTAGTCGTTCCCGGATGAGGTTCCCGGCACGGAAACCATAGGTTTGTTGTATTCCTCGCCGCCTTTGCGGACCCACTTGAGGCGCTCGGCGCGAAGTTTCAGAAATTCGGTAGCCTCTGCATAGAGGCGTTTGCGCTCGTGGCTGTCCCAAAGAGCATCCTTGACGATGCGCCATACGACTCTGGGGCGGAAATAGTACTCATCGTAAAAGCGGTTCACGCCAGCCATCATGTCGGACTTGCTGAGATGCGGATACTCGATGTGGGGCAACTGGTGGCCGCCGGAATCGGCGAGAGCTTCGACCTTGAGGAAGCCCTGCACGGCCATCGTATCGTGCAATTCGGTGCCGGGCATCGCATGAGCGAGCGAAACCTGAACGGTCTCGCAATCGAGCTCCTTGGCGAAGTCGATAGTTTTCTGAATCGTTTCTTTGGTTTCGCCGGGCAAGCCAATAATGAAGTCGCCGTGGATCTTGATTCCAACTTTGCGGCAGTGCTTCCGGAAGTTGCGGGCCATCTCCAGAGTTGCGCCCTTTTTGATGTTCTTCAGGATCTGCGCGTCACCGGATTCGAAGCCCACGATAAAGAGCCGCGCGCCGGCGTCGGCCATGGCCTTCACCGTTTCGTAATCGCTGTGCACGCGCGCCGTCGAGGACCACCGGAACTTGAGGGGCTTGAATTTCTCACAAAGATCCAAGACGCGATCTTTGCGAATGTTGAACGTGTCGTCGTCGAAGAAAATCTCTTTCATTTGCGGGAAATACCCGAGTGCCTGTTTCACTTCCTGCGCCACATTTTCGGTGGAGCGCGTGCGCCAGGCGTGGCCGGAAATAGTCTGGGGCCACATGCAGAACGTGCAAAGCGCCGGACAGCCGCGCGTGGTGTAGAAGGAAATAAAAGGATGCAG
>Ga0187780_10002478_pt1 | contig 13882 bp, 8 predicted proteins | sample 1015_Q2_SP10_20__FD_132429 | JGI IMG/M metagenome (GOLD analysis project Ga0187780, IMG submission 132429) | Tropical peat soil microbial communities from peatlands in Department of Meta, Colombia - 1015_Q2_SP10_20_MG | ecosystem: Environmental > Terrestrial > Soil > Wetlands > Peat | place...
GGTCGTCGAGCGGGGGCGCATCATTAATGTGTTTGGTATGACTCGGCAGATCGAGAGCTAGCTCCATCGCTTTGCGTTATTGACAATATAATCGCAAAGCCTGTGGGCGAGACCGACCGCACAACGCTAGCTCTGTGGGCTTTTGATTGTGCCGAGCTTATACTGTCTTATTATGAAAGTAAATATCCGCGGGTTAACCGTCCCAGGCTACCTATTGCAGCACGCGCTCGTATACACGTGGTAGCTGAGCATCCTGAAACGGCAGTGCTCGCTACTTGGAGGCACGACAACGATCGCTCCCGAAATAAACAAAATGGATAACGCGCATTAATGCATGCTTATTGAGATCAAGCCATGCAAAGAAGTACGGTCGCGATATTCACAGTCATCGCGCTCACCCTGAGTGCTGTAGCAGCTTACGCGTACACCTCAAGTCTCCCCTCTCAGACACCGCAGCTCAGCTTGAAGCGTGACGTCCTCTTTCAAGCGTCGACGTACAGCGCGCTACAGAGAGGTGACTACAACGGAGACATCAGTCTTAAGGATTTACGAGCGCACGGCGATTTCGGCTTAGGCACCTTTGATGCCCTCGATGGTGAGATGGTCTTGCTAAACGGTACATTCTATCAGATCAAATCAGACGGAAACGTCTACCTCGCCAACGATTCGACAAAGAGTCCTTACGCAGACGTGACGTCATTTGAGTCTGACAGCCAACTGGCGCTCGCTTCAAACAACTCCTTGAACTATTCTGACCTGCAGCACTACTTAGAAGGACAGCTGCCCACGAAAAACATTTTCTATGCGGTGAAAATAGTAGGGGAGTGCTCCTACCTAAAAGTGCGAAGCCCGCCGAAGCAAACGATGCCTTATCTGCCGCTTTCTGACGCGTTAAAAAACCAATCGATCTTTGAACTGCACAACGTTACAGGGACATTCGTGGGCTTTTTCTGCCCCCAGTACTCTAGTGGTATCAGCGTTCCCGGTTGGCACTTTCATTTTCTCAGCACGGATAGGAAGCACGGTGGGCACGTCTTGGATCTAACGCTGCGACACGCCACGATACAAATTGATGATATGATAACGCTCTCTGTGACGCTCCCCCACACTGCCACATTTTATGCGCTGAATCTGACGAACAACAGCTGATTGAGCGAGCCCGAAAGGCCATTCAGATTTTTTTGCGCTCGCGCAATACGCTTGGCAGCTGCAGATTCAGCTTTATACATGCGGTGAAAATAGTACCAGAGAGATCTGGACACCATGGCAAGCATTCTCATAACAGGTTGCAGGGGCGGCATAGGGCTCGATGTGGCCTGCCGGCTCCTCAAAAGAGGACATAAAGTGTATGCAACCGTTCACCGTAAGGTCTCAGTCAATGACGTGCGAACCACCTTGCAGTCGTGTGGCGAGAATTTCGTGGTGGACACGCTTGACATAACGGAAGCCCGCGACATCAACAAAGTAGATGACTGGGATATTGACATCTTAATTAACAACGCGGCGATCGGCGATTCCGGACCTTTGGCGGAAATAGATCTTGAGAGCGTCAAGGCCGTATGTGAGACCAACGTGTTTTCAGCGCTACGGCTAACGCAACGAGTCGTGCCGAAGCTCATCGCAAAGGGCGAGGGGCGAGTTATATTCATGGGCTCAATGGCAGGGCTTACTCCCACGCCCTTTTACGCGCCCTATGGGATGACCAAATTCGCACTCGAAAGCGTTGCGGCGTCGTTACGAACAGAATTGCAACCCTTTAGCATCAAGGTCATCATCATCAACCCAGGGGTATATAAGACAGGCTTCAATGAGCGCTTCATGTCACGGAAATACGAGCGGATGGGCGCACAGAGCCTGTACAAAGACCACATGGCATACGTGCGTCGCAAAGGGGAATGGGTCATGAAACTCCAGTTACCAAGCACCTCGAGCATCGCGCGACAAGTGGTAAAGGCGGTAGAAGCGAGATGGCCCAAGCGCAGGTACGTCGCCCCCGCGTGGGAGTGGGCTGTCCTTCCTCTTCTTCGCTGGTTTGGGTGAGGCACGCTCCATGCCGTCATCCGGTTCGCGGAGATCCAAGTACTCAAGGTCTCTGAGCGATTAGGCCTCAGATGCTTATCCTTCAGCGGCTTGAAACGGTGCAGCAAGCTCAAAATGTGTCAAGTATCAGTAGACTTTTCGGCAGAGTTCCACTTGTCTCGCCAGCCGTAACACGGCGCTCACTTTCCTCGGCACCAGTTCTAGATGCGATGGTTTCGTGGCATTGCGCCGTCGTGAGTATCGATACTCTGTTCACATGACGTCAGCCTGCTGTTGCCACGGCAATCCTGATCGCTCGCTCGACACAGTCATGAAACAAACGTCTCATGGAGAAGTTTATGACACGGCACGCGCCTTGCAGCTTGCACGCGACCAATCACATTCGGCGTCGAAGCGTTCAAAGCAACGCAGAAAAAAGGCGCGAGACCGATTCCCTGATCCTAATAGTCGTTGAACGCTTCGCATAACCTTCAGGGGTTATTTCGGTGCACAGCTCGAGATCATCCAAAAAAGCACGTTTAAGCATTCGTGCGACGGTTGCGTCATACATAAGAGCGTTTGTTTCAAAATTAAGGCCGAAGCTGCGGACGTCCCAATTTGCGCTACCGACTGAGGCTACGGTCTCATCGGCGACGATTGTCTTGGCGTGCAAGAAGCCGTTATCGTACGAATAGGCTTTCACCCCCGAATCGAGCAGCTGGCCGACGTGGGAGAGGCTTGCCCAGTAGACGAACGGGTGATCAGGTCGGTTCGGGATCATCACTCGGACGTCAAGGCCTGAGAGCGCCGCAATCCGTAACGCAACACGCACACTCTCATCAGGGATGAAGTACGGCGTCTGCAGGTAAACAGTCTCAGTGGCACAATTGATGAGCTTCAGGTAAGCCTCTTTGATAGGATTCCAGTACGTGTCCGGTCCGCCTGATACGATCTGGACGGGCGCGCCAGGCGATAGTTGTTGATCGGATGCAGGCATATCCGGGAAATAGCGCGATTCAAACTCAAGCTGACGTGCTCTCGCTGCATAGTTCCAGTCGAGAAAGAAGCGGAGTTGACACGCGAGCGCTGCATAGCCGTCAATGCGCACGGCGGCGTCGCGCCAATACCCCCACTTTTTAACCTTGCCAAGGTACTCGTCGCCGACGTTGAATCCTCCCACAAAGCAGGTTGTGCCGTCAATTACGGCAATTTTCCGGTGGTTTCTAAAGTTGGATCGCAGGTTGAAAACGCGAGTGAAGGAAGGGAAGAAGAAGGCTATCTGCCCTCCGGCGCGCTCGAGCTCGCTGAAGAAGTCCCTTGGCAGACGGGCACACCCGAGACCATCACAGAGGAGTCTGACGGCAACGCCCGCGTGCGCACGCTCGGTTAATGCGGCACGCATCTCGGTGCTGAGCTCGTCATTGCGCCATATGTAGTACTCAAGATGCACGTGGTCGTGAGCGCCACGGATTGCCGAGAGAAGGCCGGCAAATTTGGCCTTTCCGTCGGTGTATATCGTGACCTCGTTCTTAGCAGTGAGAACCGCGTTATTGTTCTCAAGCAGCATCAACGCCATCCGGCGGAATGCCTCAGGGAGGCCGATGGCGGAAATGTCACGTGTTCTTAGCTCGTGCTTTTCCCCTTCAATAATCTTGGTCAGAATCTGATCAGCCTCGCCTTTTAAGTGAAACATCTTCTTTTTTCGATAGTTCTGGCCGAAAAATATGTAAAAAATGAAGCCAACGACCGGCAGGAAAAAGAGGACCATTAACCAGGCCCACGTAGCGGCAGGCGTTTTTCGCTCAAGAAATACGATGGTCATCGCGAAGAGAAGATTAGACAAGATGATTATAAGAAGAAGCACTTCGACGATCGTCATGGCATGCCTCTATCAAGTTACGATTTTTGTTCTTAAGTTTTGTTTTTTCGTTGGGCCGCGCACGCCACGTTGAATGGCTAAGAAGGTGTGCCGCAATCAATCAAATCTAGCTTGACAGCGCAGCCCATTTCTTCTCTTAAGGTCTATCACGACGCACATCTACGAGCACGTGTAAAAACTTGAGCCTGTCCATAAATAGAAAAAAAGAGATGACGGCGCTGATATCCCGGAGGTGGCAGATATATCAGCACCGTCTGGAGGGCCTCGGATGCTCGGAGTCAGTTAGACTCGTGTGATGCGCATGCATGGATAGGCTTTTCAAGAAGTTATGCACGGCTCTATTTTGTCGCGTACCTTCTTCAAAAACTTCGCTAAAAACGCTTCCTCGCCTTCCATTGATGCAATGCTTTCCACTGAACGCCTTGCTTCCAATGCAGCACCGGTCGTAATCCCCCTCTTTCTTTCACTGGGAGAGACTGCATCCCCCGCTGTCTATGCTACATTCGACAATGGTTTGCTTTTTTACAAGCAGCTTTGTCTCGGCTTCAAACAAGGAGCGTACCAACTGCCCCCCACCTGGTACTGGCTTAGACACCAATGGTATCTGGTTGTACGATGGCAGTGAAACGAACTTTTGTCTCAGCGCTGTCACCGAGACTGAGGTCCTCCCTCACCCGTTTCTTGCGCAGCGACGCTTTGGCACCCCGCTATCGGAGTTAATCGCGTAAATCTCACTCAGTTCAACCCCTAAATCTCCCATTTTTCGCTCGATCCATCAAGCTCGCTGATAATGGCGCCTAAACTTTTTTAGCCGTCCTTTAGACTCTTCTTTTTCACTTCGAAACTTCTAAAAAAAGCAGAAGTAGTCGCAGCGGTGGCCTAGCTCGCAATGCAAAAATTACGGAAATAGACGAGCTCGACTCATGAAGAGAGCGAGCTGTCAATGTCCTTCTTGAACGCCCGCCAAAACGACGAAAAAACGAAACATTTACCTAAAACGAGCTTACAACAAGGTTTGTTGAAATCCGTGTGGGCATCCGGTTAGGTTAATAGCGCTGGCAGTCACCGGCGGGGCCGCTCGTTGCCGGCTGCAGTGCCCCAAATACAATTGCGAAGTGGACTTTCCCTTCGTTCTCACAGGGCAAAAACAATGCGATCCGCTCATTAGAGACACGTGAACACTTCACGTGGCACCCGGAAAGGCCCGACGCTTAGCTCGTGCCGATCAACTGGGAGAATAATTCGGCAGCGAACGCAGAGGTGGAAACGAGACAAGATGCGCAATCGGTGACTCAGATCAAAGCATAGCACCTTTCAGTTCGACCGATGAGGCGACGCGTATATCGACTGTCTCTATAAGACGAGATATGTGGTGCGGCTGGCATCACAGCAGTCGAAGCGAAGATCTACCCGCGCGATTCTGGCTGGCCCGGCCGTTTACGTAGATTGCGTACAGATCAACTCCTTGGCCTGGCGTACACTAACATCAAGGTTGAAATCATAGTATATCTAATTATGAGCCTATCAAGAACGTAATAAGAGTTATGTCGCACGCACGAGCGGCCGCCGTGTTTGTGAAACCCACGTATCAAGAAGAATGAACGGCGACCGCGCCGCGTGGTGCTGAGAGCCTCTTTATGAGAAAAGAGATAAGAAATCGACGTCACTTCAAACCGCCCGTCTTCAGACGCAAAATGCAGCTAGCGATGAGGACTGTGTCAGAGCGCATGATGAGTGGCGAATTTGAGCCTGAGAACTTCGAGGTTGAACGTGTTGCGGTTACGATCCCGGATCTCGATCCATCATTTGATGAATACCGCATCGCCAGCATCGCAGACATCCATTTAGGTCAGTGGCTGACGACGAAGCGCTTTGCGGGCGTTATAGATTTGGTCAACCAGCAGCGCCCCGATTTGGTTGCGTTTATTGGTGATTTCTTCAGCTATGAGGTTGATCGATTCTCTGATGATATGGTGCGTGTGCTTAAGACGCTTAGCCCCGCTGATGGATGTGTCGCGGTGCTCGGTAACCACGATCATTGGGTTGGCGCAGCAAAAGTGCGCACCATAATACGGCTCGCTCACGTGATCGATTTGAGCAACGATGTCCACACAATACACAAAGGAGAAGGGACGCTAAGTATTGCTGGCGTAGACAGCGTGATGGCCCACGCAGACCGCTTGGATAGCGTGCTCAGGAAGCTGCCACCTTCGGGACCGGCAATCCTCTTAGCGCACGAGCCGGACTTTGCTGACGTAAGCGCGACAACCGGCCGGTTCAGTCTGCAGATTTCCGGCCATTCGCACGGAGGACAGCTAATCATCCCTGGCCTTGGCACACTGATTCGGGCTCCACAGGCGCGGAAATACCCGCTCGGCAGATACCAGGTGGGCGATATGGTGCATTATACCAGCCGGGGGATCGGCACGAACGTATTTTGGCTTCGCATCAACTGCCCTCCCGAAATAACGATATTTACTTTGTCAAGCGACATGGTCTACAAGTGAACGGCAACCTGAACGCTTTCTGCTACCTCTGTCGGACCACGCAAGCGACAATACTGAAGCCGCGAACTCGCTCCGCGTGGTTCACGCTGGGACACGCCACGCGTCGTGGGTCATTGTGGCGTTCGTCCTGCTGTCTGTACTGCATACGCCTTTCATTTTTTTATGCCGTGCTCACGGCGGTTGGCTTCTTCTACGTCTGCTTTTTCGCTCTGCCTCAGGCAGCATACTCTACGGCGTGACGTTCCGCCTTCGGATCAGGTCGCCGTCGACAGTCCTCGTCGGATTGCTCGGGGTCGTGGGGCACCGGTTGACACTACTTTGAGTGGGTCCTGGCGCATGAACTGAACGAGGCCCATTTAGCGTTCGTCTACATCCCTGTACATCGTCGTGGGTCTTTCGGCTGGCCTTTTACTGGTCGCGTTCTCTCCGCAGCAACGACCATGCGCGGTGATCGTCTCGGCGTTTGTCGTCACGAAGTTTCCTTTTGTCGCGAAACGTTTGGATGCATCAACGCCGTCTACGCGGGGCGAAGAGTTCGTTAGAATCTGGTAACGGTAAACCTGTAGCGTAACAATGTAGCGAGTGGTCAAACTGCGGCAACCCTTTGCGCGCACGGCAAGGCTACACTTATCACTTGTCGCGCGTATAGTTGACAAGCAATGCCTTGCTACTGGCAAGAGCTTTCATTGACGGATTCTTGCATCATGTCAAATGGTAGAACTTCCGGCGTGGAGGATCAGGTTCAAAACGCATTCTTGGACCGTTTTGTTCGGGCGCTGCACGACCACTTCAATCCCTTGCTACGCGCGATCGAGAACATTCAGTGCGACACAAACGAGAACCGAAAACACTGAGACGCGTCAGTGATGTACCGAAACCCGGAGCTTGAAGCAGATCAAAGCCTCTCCGAGCGTTTCATTAGATCGTAGAGAAGGTCTGGCACCCAGCGTACCTCCCATGCTCCAATCAGGGCCCCTAGTGCTCGTCTTGTAGCTGACGCCCGCCGTTAAACTATCAATTTCATATTGATTGCGTCGTTAGTGCAAGAAAGAGAAAGGCGTGCAAAGTGCTCCCCTTTACTTGACGACCGACAGGCACCTCAACTAGATGAATAACGGGGGCGGTGGTTGTTGAACCAGCACTCTGAGAATCGCACTTTTGGCATCCCAGTGCGTCGCATCTCCTTGGAATTTCGCGTACAATCGGACGTCCTTTTGATCAGAGCGTAGCGGCGAGATATAACGGTCTCCATTCCGCTTTGCGATAGTTCCTGTGTGCGTCCTCACAGTCACCCAACGTTTCCACGGCTCTCCCGCATGTGCCGAGTACAGCTGTACCGATTTATCTCGTATCGGGATCGCACGGCTATCCTTGAGCGTGCCCGCGACACTATAACGTTGGCCAAGCTTGACTGCAGTTCCTACAGGAAACGTCCACATTCTAAGAGTGAGCTTCGTCCGCAACTTGCACCGCGTGACGATCCGGCCGGACGCGCCTCGATACGCGGCGGTGAACGTCACGCGACGTCCGAGCGCAGATGCAGGAAAAGCATAAACTGCGCTGAAACGCCCGTTTTTGTGAGTTCGGACATCTTTCCATTTGATACGGTTGACGTAAAGATGTACCAGCCTATTCGGCTGCCGCCTCTGTTTACTATCCTTGAGCACACCGGAGAGGACAACTTTCTGTCTCGGTTGAGGATGTAACGTTGAGATAGAGAGCGAGAGGCTGTAGGGCGATGCCACTGCAGTCTTCTGAATTTTCGCGACACCAACAGCACTCGTCACCGAGACCACCATGAGGGAGATAAAGAGCAGCGCTGCGATCTTTTGTTTCAAAACATAGACCTCCGCCCGGAGGTGGATATTTTCGCCACCTGCGAAAGCAGTAGACTGTACGCTCTCTCCCTAAAAAGCTTGCGTTATTTGACACGCGCACTGGCTGGACCAACGCTCGCTACAAGGACCACCTTGAATCAGTGTGTGCTCGTGCGCGAGCACACATCCGTCACGTGTCGTTACGTCCACAGCTGAATTTCGATCACGCGGAATAGACCTTAGTGACAGCTGTGGGGGCGAAAAGGTTTTTTCGGCAAGTCTTCGCACGTGTTGTCCTCTCAAAAACGCAACGCACTCACCTTATTTCATCTTATCCTCCTCAATTCCTGTGAAAGCGTTTGAACGGTTGCCCGCTCATGCCAGGATCAAATCGCCAGACTTATAAACGATTCGTTGCTTTAGCTAAGCGACTTTCACGATAGGAGAAGACCTAGGTCAACAGGTTTAAGCCGCTCGCAGCGACACGTAATTTCTTTAGTATTTCTGTCACGCTGATGCAATTGCTCCGGTCTATCAGACGCGCGGCCTTTGTCTCTTTTCAACGTGCTTCCCGGTGTGAATGAATCACGTGAAAGCAGGTACCAAAATGCGTTCCAACAAGAGATTGTATAAGAGTGCGCTCCCGCTGCTGATAGCCGTTCTTATGCTGCTGATGGCTTTTGGTTCGGCCGTCGAGATCACGGCGCAGCATCACCCGCGTGCGGCAGACAACCGGGGCCCGACTGTTCCTTTAGATCCTACGTTGATTCCGCAGTGGGAGAACCAATTGAAACGTCCGCCGCCGGTGTACGTGCACGACCCGGGCAAGCAAAACAGTTACACTGTCGAGATGACCCAGTTCCGGGAACGGGTCCTGCCACCGTCGATGGGGAAAATGACAACGACGTGGGGTTACGCCGGCTTTGCCAAGGACGCCATTACCGGAAAAAGACTGGGATTTGTCCGGAGCTCGCCGGGCCCGACCTTCGAGACAAAGGAGGGCACCCCCATCACTGTGAAGTGGGTCAACGAAATTAGGTCCCCAAGTCTGTTCGCCGTGGACCCAACCATTCACTGGGCAAATCCGAATACCATGCCCACTCCCACGTTACCGTTCCTGCCGTTCCCACCTGGATACACACACGCGCAGTCACCGGTCCCGCTCGTTACGCACGTGCACGGACTCGAGGTCCAATCCACCTCTGATGGAGGTCCACTTGCGTGGTTCACTGCAAACGGGAAGCATGGCCCCGGGTATAGCACGCTCAGGCCGACTGCCCCGAACGCAGCGATCTACCGCTACCCCAACTCGCAACCCCCCACCACGCTCTTCTACCACGATCACGCTCTAGGGATAACGCGTCTAAATCTTGCCTCCGGCCTCGCCGGGTTTTATCTGGAGCGACAGGATTTCCCTTATGATCGCCTGGCCGATAAGCTGCCGAGCGGCAAATACGAAATGCCGCTCGTGATTCAAGATCGGAATTTTAGCACCGATGGGTCATTCTCCTTCCCAAACGTCGGCGACCACCCGGACATCCATCCCTACTGGGCGGCAGAGTTCTTCGGCAACACTATTATGGTGAACGGGAAAGTCTGGCCGAACATGAACGTGGCTCGGGGACAGTACCGGTTCAGAATTGTCGACGGTTCGAATGCCCGCTTCTACACGATGAGCTTCTCGAACGGCATGCCGTTCACACAGATTGGCTGTGACGGCGGCTATCTGAGGGCGCCGGTGACCTTGACAACGCTTACCATGGGCCCCAGCGAACGGGCGGATATTCTCGTCGACTTCTCGAACCTGGCGCCGGGCACAAAGGTGATCCTTGAGAACAGCGCGCGAGCTCCGTTCCCGTCAGGAGATCCGGTCAACCCGAGTACCACAGGTCAGATCATGCAGTTCACGGTGACGAACAAACGTGGGCGCGCTCCCGCCGAGCTCCCGCCGATTCTCAACCTGCAGCTGATCAAGTTCCCAAGCCTGCGGCATCCCTCTAAGATACGGATCAGGACGCTCGCATTCGTTGAAAACTCGAATTCGTACGCGGCGCTGCTAGACGGGCAGATGTGGGACGCGCCCGTCTCTGAAGTGGCGAAGCTCGGCACGACCGAACAATGGATCATACCTAACCTGACAGGAGCGACACATCCGATCCACATACACCTCGTGCAGTGGCAAATCGTCAGCCGGACGCCATTCGATGCCACGCGATACAAGGCCGACTGGCTAAAACTCAATGGCGGCCAGCTTCCGTTTACGCATCCGACAATACCCCTGAGCCCCGCAAAGTATTTGACGGGCGAGCCTAGGGGCGCCGACAAAAATGAACAGGGGTGGAAGGACACGGTCCGGATGAATCCTAGCGAGGTGACTGTGGTTAGAGCGCGTTTCGCGCCCATCGACGGAACGCGTTTCTACCCGTTTGATGCCCGCGTGGGACCAGGTTACGTCTGGCACTGTCACATAGTCGACCATGAAGATAACGAGATGATGCGACCGCTCGACGTCGTGTAGTTCGGATAGACTTAACTGCACTCCTCCTCTTTTTTACTTCCCACTTACCCGAGCGATACGTATGAAGCAACGCAAAAGAGGGGTTACGCACAAAAGCGCAAACAAGTCGGTCAGCATGTCTTAGCGAGTCTTCCTGTGCTCTCGCTACTCACGAGCCGCAGACCGCACGCGATTTCCCTTTGAACCGTGCCGTTCAAAGCGCACCGAGCCAACGTGAGCGCAAATCTATAAAACGAGTCCTGAGATCCATTAATGACCGATCAAATGTATCCTTTCTTTCGAAGCCATTCAGTTTGCGGGGGCAGATATCGCCACACGACGTCGGCCTTATCATCCTGAATACTCCACGGTCTAATAATAATAACATCGCCGACACGGAGCCATACACGCCTTTTCATCTTGCCTGGGATCCTCCCCATGCGGGTTTTTCCATCTTGAGAACGAACAGTAATACGGCTCCCGCCGAGCATCTTTTCGACAGTTCCAAAAATCTCGTTCTTATTTTGTCGCGGCAGTCTTACCTTGCCTTGCTGTTCTTCAATCAGAAAAACACCTCATTTGATTAGTAATCGTCATTTTTTCCTCTGTAACGAAATTAGTTTGAATCTTTATATACTCACCCCTGCAGAGATTTACAGTATTTCGGCGTAATCAGGTCGTTTCGAACTTCTATGCCATTTACAGGGTTAGGCACTAGTCGTGTCGCTCAACGAAACGATGAAACATTGTTTAATCTTGACGGATGTTTCAACGCGACGTTGCATAAGACCATATATACGAGTACAGCGTACAACCCACTAGAGAAAAAAAGGAGGTGAAGTATGTACAGATCGAACAAGAGCAGTTTTGGCGGTAGTTTTAGCCAGTACGATCGCGGATCGTTTAATAGCGCCCCCGTAGACGTCGGAAAACAATACGATGTGAAAATCGAAGATATCGCTCGGCAGGGTGATGGCATAGCGCGCATCAGTGGGCTTGTGATTTTCGTTCCTAACACAAAGGTCAATGACCAAGTCAAGATCGAAATCAAGGCTATCAAGCGCAGCTGTGCGATTGCTGAGGTAGTAGAAGCTTCCGAGGAACTAGACGCACTCGCGGAAGCCGAATAACCTCGCTTATACGAAGCTTATATGAACTGAATGATTTTTGCTTAACAGATGGATCGACTGCATTATTGTTGCGGGGCTCTTGCTCCCATTGTTTGACGAGCGTGTTGTTTTTCCATCAGTTTTTAATTATTGGGTGCTTTTTGCTTGTCGCTTCGGCGTTTATTTATCGTAGAAGCGTATGATGACACTGCGACTCAAGAGATGATAGAGAGGCATAGAGAGGCGAGAGCATGCGGTTTTACCCCGTAGCGATCTCATCTTTGAACTCGTCACTCCTAGCGCAGGCAAATCCTATCAAGAGTCCTAGGGCGTGCCTCCCAGGTGTTCGTCAGCTTTTCCGTATCAGCATATAGACCTGGCGGTGCTCCATTCTGAAAATGAGCTAACGAACACTTCTTGGCTAGGGCGCCACCTTCCTAGGACGATCGCCGCAGCTACCTCGAGCTTATGCGCATTCCAAGCTATAGCGCGAAAACGTTGTATCGACGGTCGACATCATCGCCGTTCCAACGAATGAAACAGGTGCTCCACGGTATACGCAATATGAGCCCAGTGATGTGCCCTGACTCGCGCTTGCACGATTTGCGTCGCAATCGCGTGAGCGGGGCGGCAATCGAGCGGCTAAATCTTCAAATCGCTAAGAACAGTGCCTTTCGCTGAATGGCTTTGTACGACTGCAATCGACAAGCACAACGCTCGTTTCTAATGGGCAAACAGGGTTAGCGGCTTTTAGACGAAGCTTTGACACTGCGCTTCGCGTTATCTTTGGAGAATCGCCCGCCCACTTTGGGATGCGTCTTAACGAACTGACTGAAATTCTTGAAACGATTGATACCTTTCGCTGCACGAGCTTTGAGGTCACTGGACGGCAACGGCCGAGTCGCATGTTTCCTTACGCGACCGCCCAAAAATTGAAGAATCGCTTTAAATCTCAAGTCATTCTGGTTCTTATCAGCATCGCCGACAGCGCTCGATTTTTCGGAATCATCATCACAGAAGTCCTCGTCGGGAGGGTGTCTTTTCGCCCAGCGCCTCAAGCGCCGCCGATACGATGCGTGGCCGGCAGTATTGAACTGTGCGTCCCAGTACTCCTGGATGTGGATAGGTACGTCTATGGCTGAAGTCTTGTAGTGTGAGGCATCGCAGCGGCATACCATCACGTTATAGTAGAGCTTGTACCAGCTCGGAGCAAACAAGAAGCGCCCGCATCGCAGGCATCCGAACTTGGCTAATTTCACGTGTCGCTTAACTTGTGCTTGTATCATGCGTCTCACAACGTTCATATACGAAAACGACTAAGGGTTGCAGACTTCTGTGAGTAGGACGTCAGAAATACTTGCACGCCAATAAGCTCGTACGTCCTTTCGTTGTTGCTTCCATCGGTCTTCGCGGGCGGAACTGACCGCTAGGAGAGTAGATTTCTCCTCGTAGCTCAGATTGTTTCGTAGGATTAAAAACGCTTCTCGTAAAGAATGCGGGACAAACGCACTTTTGTTGAGCTCTTCCGCTTTTACGACCTTTCAACCACGATTTTGGCAGCGCGCACAAGCGAAAGCATGCTACCTCGAAAGCGGATCGCGGCGGCCTTCTCTCACTTTTCAGTCCAATATGCTAGTCGTCGCACGTCTCTCGTCTCCTCGCCGTCGAAGGTGTTGCAAAGCAAATGCGGTCCGATTTAGGTGAGCATGCACCATGCACGCACAGGAGATTTTGCGAAGACGCACTCTTCGTAGGCACGAAGCTATATATCACATCCGCCTACAATTAACTGTTCAAAAAATGGGAGGTGAACAAGTGTATAGAGCAAATACAAGAGATAATTTCGGCGGCGGTTATAAGAACTACGATAGCAAGCCAAAGAGCGCCCCGGTGGACGTCGGCAAGCAATATGACGTAAAAATCGAAGACATCGCAAAACAGGGCGATGGCATTGCCCGCATTAGTGGATTTGTGATTTTCGTTCCTCACACCAAAATTGGTGACGAAGTGAAGATTGAGATCAAGGCTGTCAAGCGCAACTTCGCTTTTGCCGA
>Ga0187780_10002480_pt1 | contig 13881 bp, 9 predicted proteins | sample 1015_Q2_SP10_20__FD_132429 | JGI IMG/M metagenome (GOLD analysis project Ga0187780, IMG submission 132429) | Tropical peat soil microbial communities from peatlands in Department of Meta, Colombia - 1015_Q2_SP10_20_MG | ecosystem: Environmental > Terrestrial > Soil > Wetlands > Peat | place...
GAACTGCACCATCTGACGCGGCCCGGGCGTGGCGATCCGCAGCTGCCGGATCCGCTCGCTCGCCACGCCGATTCCCCTGGCGGGCGAAAACCAGCCGCGCGGAAAGATCCGCTTCAGGCTCGCGAGCAGGATGTTGTCGGCCACCGAGCGGATGAGCGCCAGCCCCTCCTGCTTGCGTTTTTCCGGCACGAGCGCCATCCCCGAGCGCACGGCACGGTCGGGCCCCCCCTCGCGGCTGCGGTTGAGGAGGCGCACTTCCCCGGCCGTCACGCGGTCGGCGCCGAACAACGCGCGCGCCACTTCCGTACGCCCCGAGCCAACCAGGCCGCTGAGACCCACGATCTCCCCGGCGCGCACCACCAGATCTACGCCGCTGACACCGTTGGCGGCGCCCATGCTCATTACTTCCAGCACCACCTCGCCCGGCGACTCGCAGTAGCGGCGCGCGTAACTCGTGTCCACTTTGCGCCCGACCATCATGCTCACGAGCTCGTCGGGCGTGGTGCTCGCAGGCAGCAAGCTTCCCACCTTGCGTCCGTCGCGCAGCACGGTGATGCGGTTGCCAACCCGGAACACCTCGGCCAGGCGATGCGAGATGTAGATCATCGCCACGCCCTGCGATTGCAGGCGCTGGATGATCGAGAACAGACGCTCGGTCTCGCGCTCTGACAGCGCCGCGGTCGGCTCGTCGAGGACCAGAATCCGCGCTTCCTGCGACAGCGCCTTGGCGATCTCGACCAGCTGCTGCTGGGCGACACCCAAGGTATGAACCAGCGCCCGCGTGTCGACCTCGAGACCGAGGCGGTCGAGGAGCTCGCGAGCCCGTGCGTGCATGCGCTTGTGGTCGACGCTGCCCGGGATCTTGCCACGCGGCTCTCGTCCGAGAAAAATGTTCTGCGCGACGCTCAGGTAAGGGACAAGAGAGAACTCCTGGAAGATCACGGCGATGCCGAGCGCGCGCGCGTCCGCGGGAGAGCGGATCGCGACCGGCTCGCCCCGGTGGAAGAACTCACCCTCATCGGCCAGGTAGGCGCCGCACAGGACTTTCATGAGCGAGGACTTGCCGGCGCCGTTTTCGCCAAGCAGCACGTGCACCTCGCCGGCGCGGATCTCGAGCGACACCGCGTCGAGCGCCCGAACCCCGGGGAACGATTTCGTGATGCCGCGCAGCTCGAACAGGGGCACAGCCTGCTCACCACCGTGCGCCGGGCCAATCCCTTCCGCAACCGCCGCCAAAGTGCCCTCCTCCCCGCCCTTGCTCAGTAAAACGCCAGCGTCTCGATCCCGCTCCCGCCGTCGAAATACCCGGTGATGCGGCGCTCCGCCAGGTCGATGACCGTGGCGATGCCGCTGTCGTGATTCGCCACGATCGCCGCGTTGCCGTCCGGCGCGAAGGCGAAACCCATCGGCCCCTTTGCGACGATGAGCGGCGTCTGCCGGCGCAGGTCGTGGGCTTCATGGACGTAGATGACGCCCGAAGCGTAGTTCGACGTGAGCACGAAGCGCCCGTCGAGGGAGTATCTGACCCGGACGTTGCGGCTGCGCTTGGGATTGGTGGGCGGGTTCCCGGTCAAGGCGACGGAATCGACGATCGCGTCCGTCTGCGTGTCGATCACGTGCACGCGCGCGTCGAAATTGTCGACGACCAGCACCCACCGCCCGTCCGGCGACGCGGCGATGCCCTCGGTGCCCTGCTTTTCGCTCGGCAGAGCGATGGTGCGAGTCAGCATGCGCGATGCGACATCGAACACGCCCACGGAATCGGTCTTGTTGGAGATGTAGACCTTCGCCCCATCCGGCGTCAGCGCGATCCAGTGACTGCCGAACGAGCCGGTGTCGAATGCCGCCTCGATCGCGCGAGTCGCAGGGTCGATGACGATGAGCTTGGCGGAGGCATCGCACGAGACCCAGAGCTTGCCCGCCGCGGTCACCATGATGCCGTGCGGCGCGAAATAGGGAGCGACGCTGATGGTGTCGACCTGCTCGCGCCGGTCGAGGTCGATCACGGCGATGCTCTGCGCCGGGTTCGGGTTGTTGCCGAAGATGCCGGGGCCGTAGATGCTGACGTACGCGCTGCGGTGGTCGGGCGAGAGGGCAACCTCGTGCGGCAGCTTCTCGACGTCGATCGCCGCGATCTCGCGATACGTGCCGGGCTCGTACAGGCGCACCTTGCCGCCGACCTTGTCGACGGCGACCAGACCGCGCGTGCCGGTCGGATTGTTGAGGTCCGGTCGCCCCGCGCCGGCGGCCCCGAGCTTCACTTCTCCCCCTATTGTTGTATCGCCCGCGGCAAATCGTGCTCGCCGCACAAGGCGAAACGCAGCTTGTTCGGACGCGCGGCGACTGTCAAGTGGCTAGCCGCGGGTGAGAGCGCGTCAGGCGCGACCACGAGCGATCCGGTGTAATCTGCGGTACCCGCAAGCGCCCGAACACGGGACAAAATCTAAGGTACGGTGACCACGATGGCGAAGAAAAAGGCGCGGCAGCCGCGCATCGTCCGCCCCGACGACATTGACCCACATCACAACTGGAGCCGGCCGATCCAGGCGCCGGGGCACACGCAGGTCGACTTCGAGGAGCGCGTCAACTTCCGCCGGCTGCACGATTACCGCCTGTCGCGGGTGCGGGCGGCGCTGTCGGGCTCCAGCCTCGGCGCGCTGCTCTCGTTCGACCAGCACAACATCCGCTACACGACCAGCACGGTGATCGGAGAATGGGCGCGCGACAAGCTCACCCGCTACTCTTTGCTCACGGGCAACGGCGATCCCTACGTGTGGGATTTCGGCTCCGCGGCCAAGCATCACCGCTTGTACGCGCCGTGGCTGCACCAGGACCACTGCCGCGCCGGCCTGCTCGGCATGCGCGGGGCGGTCGGCACCGACCTCGTCCTGTTCCGCGATGCCGCGAAGGAGATCAAGTCCATCCTCGACGCCGAGGGCGTCGGCGACATGCCGCTCGGCGTGGATGTGGTGGAGCCTCCCATGCTGTTCGAGCTGCAGAAGCTGGGGATCGAAGTGCGCGACGGCCAGCAGGTGATGTTGCAGGCGCGCGAGGTGAAAAGCGCCGACGAGCTGACGCTGCTCAACATGGCGGCGGCGATGGTGGACGGCGTATATCAGGACATCGCCGAGGCGCTGAAGCCCGGCGTGCGCGAGAGCCAGATCGTCGCGCTCGCCACCGGCCGGCTGTACGAGATGGGATCGGATTGCGTCGAAGCGATCAACTCGATCTCGGGCGAGCGCTGCTCGCCCCATCCGCACAACTTCACGGACCGCCTGATCCGCCCGGGCGACCAGGCGTTCTTCGACGTCATCCAGTCGTTCATGGGCTATCGCACCTGCTACTACCGCACCTTCAGCGTCGGGCGCGCCACGCCCGCGCAGCGCACCGCCTACCGCAAGGCGCGCGAATGGATGGACCGCGCCATCGAGCAGCTGCGCCCCGGTATCACGAGCGACAAGATCGCGAGAGCTTTCCCGCGCGCGCAGGATATCGGCTTCGCGTCCGAGATGGACGCCTTCGGCCTGAACTTCTGCCACGGATTGGGACTGGGACTGCACGAGCGCCCGGTCGTGAGCCGGCTCAATTCGTTCAAGGAACCGATCGAGCTGAAGACCGGAATGGTGTTTGCCGTCGAAACCTACTGCCCAGCAACGGATGGCGTATCGGCGGCGCGCATCGAGGAAGAGGTCATTCTCACGCCCACGGGTCCGCAGATCATCTCGCTCTATCCAGCGCAGGAGCTGCCCATTGCCAACCCTTACTGATATGAAGGTCGGCTGGATCGGCACCGGCCGCATGGGATTCACGATGGCGCGGCGTCTGGCCCGCGCCGGCTGCAAATTGACCGTGTGGAACCGCACCCGCGCCAAGGCCGAGCCGCTCGCGCAGGACGGCGCCAGGATCGCCGATTCGCTCGCCGACCTCGGCGGCTCCGAGGTGGTGTTCTGCATGCTGGCCACCTGGGACGACGTGAAGCACGTGATTGCGGGCCCTGGCGGGCTGCTCTCGCAGCGGATGCAGATGCCGCGCACCATCATCGAGTGCTCGTCGATCTCCGTGCATGGCTCGGCCGAGCTGCGCGCCATCCTTGCGGCGAGCGGCATCGAGCTGCTCGCAGCGCCGGTCAGCGGCAACGCGAAAGTCGTCACGGCCGGCAAACTCTCCTTCGTCGTGTCCGGGCCGCGGCCAGCCTATGATCGCGCCCGACCGCTATTCGAGCAGATCGGGAAGAGCTCAACCTGGGTCGGCGAAGCCGAGCTCGCGCGCACCGTGAAGATCTGCCACAACGTGTTTCTGGGCGTGGTGGCTCAATCGCTCGCCGAAGTCACCGTGCTCGCCCAGAAGGCGGGCGTGCCGCGGCATGCATTCCTGGATTTTCTGAACCAGAGCGTCATGGGATCGACGTTCACGCGCTACAAGACGCCGGCGCTGGTCAATCTCGACTTCAAAGTCACGTTCACGCCGGAGCTGCTGCGAAAGGACATGGACCTCGGCCTCGAGCTCGCTCGGACGCTGGGCGTGCCGATGCCCGCGGCTGCCCTAACACGAGAGCAGATCCAGGCGCTGATCGGGAACGGCTTCACGGATCAGGATTTCGCCACCCTGGTGGTGCTGCAGGCGCGAGCGTCCGGGATGGCGCTCGAGTCGGAACAGGTGCAAGTCGACGACGGCCTTTCGTAGGTCTCAATGCACCCCGGTCAACTACGCATGCTGTCAGAGGGGTAGTGAAGAGCTGCGCCCGTCGTGCTTTGCTTGACGATTCTTGAGGGTATTTCTAGGCGGGCGTAGCGTGCCCCGTATGGATGTCTATCTTCTGATCTTGTGGTGCGCGCCCCTCATTGTGATCGGCATGGCAATACTCTGGTGGAGCTCGCGCGAGAAGCGCTCGAAGCCACGCAGGTGAAGGCCGACACCTGACGCAAGCCTTCCCGGTCAAGCTACATCAGGCCGCAAACCGAAAAGCTGCCGTTTGGATGATGAAGTGGCGGTGTTCCTGACCGCGAAGGACAATGCCCATCTCCGGGGCGCACACGGCGACGTACCCATCCCCAGCAGCGGTGGGGACCCACTAGAATCTACTTGGCCTGCGCTGGCAGTTGTGCTCGAGCAGCGCTGCGAATAAGGCGACATCTCACGCCGCTCGAACCATAGCGGAAGTTCACGAATCGGCCACCAAGAATTCCTAGTCCTTTGGCCGCTGATCGTTTGCGCCGCCCATGCCGAACAGCGACCCTGCCGGCATTCCCGGTGGCCGCTCCCAATCCACCATTTCGATCCGGCCGAGGGTCGTCGGGCGGTTCTCGAAGAACAGCACCACCCGCAGGCCATCGGTGAAGAACGGGTCGCCGGTCAGGTTGTGCCGCGGCTGTTCGCGCGGCGCCGCCCCCACTCCCTTCACGAAGCCGAAACGCGCCAGCGCCTGAGAGTATGCGAGGTCTTGCGTCAGCCCGTTGCGCGCCTCGTCGGTGTCCGGGTCGATCTTGTGCGTCGTGGGCGGAATACCCCAGATGACGCGCACGCCGATGTCGCGGCTGATCTGCCCGAGCCACACCTGCTTGTCATGATATCGCAGCGGTGTGAGCCATAGCCGCAGGTGATTGCGCATGTTCACGTCGCCGCGCGCCTTCTGGGCTGACAGATCCTGCGACCGGCCGTAGACATACAGCGGGCTCACCGGCGAATAGAGGTAGACGCGCCCGAAGAGGGCCGACCGGATCGTCTTCATCACGCTTGCCCCGCGCGTCTGCTCGGTCGGGTGCCACCCGCGACGCGAGAACGCAGGGAATACATCCTGAGGGGCGCCCACGCAGACGATATTGAGCGGGTCCCCTGTCTTGTCCCCTTCTTTGTTGGTGACCTCGGCGGGGTACTTCTCCAGCTCCGCCCGCAGCTCTGCTTCGCTCTCCACTACTACAACCTTCGACGGGTCGGGCTGGTAGACATCCTGCCTGACGTCGCTGAAGAACCCGGGCACCCGAACCTGGAACGAGAAGCTCCTCACAACACCCAGGCCAATCACATCGATGTCCACGGGCTTGGTCCCCTCGTCGAGCCGCGTGAAGATGAATCCCGATTTGGTCTCCCCCGGCATGACGGGATTCTGGAAGCTCAGGCTGTAGAACAGCTGCTCCATCTTTTTGTTGTCCTCGCGCGGGGCGCGCAGGCGATTGGCGTAGTAGGCCTCGTACGGCGAATACCACTCATTGTCGGTGCCCGCGCGCAGATACCAGAGCGGGACCCGTTCGTCGTTTTTGACCTTCACCCATATCGGCTGGATCCCGAGCAGGGCGAGCGGCCTGCCGAAGACGTGGTAGCTCTCCTCCGCGCCCAGCGCGGACACCGTGACCTGGGTGTTGCCGAGAGTCTTGGTGGCCGCGTGCTCGAGGAAGGGGACCTGGGCCACCGGCACCGGCCGCCAGGGGATCACGGAATCGACCGCGAACCGCCCCACGAAGAACAACACGACCAGCATGAGGATCCAGAACGGGATGCGCAGCCAGAGACGACGGGGCCATGAGAAGAATTTGCGCATGCGTGATAGTACCGCAGGAGGTCATGGACGCGTGTTGTAGAAATTGCGGCCTGACACATCGCGGAGGATTGATGCCCGTCCAGAGATTCCGGAGTGTGCAAATCGATCCGTGGAGCCCGCCAACGATAGCAGCGCACGTCCTGAGCCGCCGCCGTGGTGCACCTCGAAGGCTATCAGTATCCGCCAATCAACTGAAACAAATGAAACAAAACTGGCCTCACGGCGAAATCGCATTGACTCGCCCGCTCGCTAGACTGGACACAAGCCCCCTGCTTCACGGGGACCCACCGCGGAGCAGTGCGATGACACCCGAAGGCATTCGTATCGTTCAGTCGACTTGGGTCAGACTGCTGCCGATCAAGGATTCGGCGGCGCAGCTCTTCTACGAAAGGCTGTTTGAATTGGATCCGTCGCTCCGCGCCTTGTTCCGAGGCGACATGCGCCAACAGGGTGAGAAGCTGATGCAGGTGATCGATGCCGCAGTGAACGGGCTACGCCGTCTGGAACGCATCACAGCCGCGATCCAAGATCTCGGCAGGCGTCACGCCAGCTACGGCGTCAAGGATCATGACTACGACACGGTCGGTGCCGCGCTGCTTTGGACGCTCGACCAGACCCTGGGCGCCGAGTTCACCCCGGAAGCGAAACGCGCCTGGGCGAGGGTATACGATGTGCTGGCCACGACGATGCGAGAGGCAGCTGCCGCCTCACAGATCACCACTGATCTCTAAACACCAGGAGAACCGCCATGTCACTCGACTCTGCCGTCAAAGATCTCGCGCCGAAGTTCACCGGACGCCTGCTGCAAGTTGGAGATGCCGGGTATGACGAAGCTCGTCGGGTCCACAACGGGTTGGTGGACAAGCGTCCCGCGTTGGTCGCGCGGTGTCACGGCGTGGCCGACGTCGCCGATGCTGTGAAGCTGGCACGCTCGCAGGGGTTGCAGGTCTCGGTGCGAGGGGGCGGACACAACGTCGCAGGACGCGCTTCGATCGACCACGGCGTTATGATCGATCTATCGCCGATGCGCGGCATTCACGTCGATCCCAAAAAGCAGACCGCACGTGCGCAGGGCGGCGTCCTCTGGAACGCGTTCAACCGCGAGACACAACTCCACGGCCTCGCGACGACGGGTGGTGTGGTCGGTTCCACTGGCCTCGCCGGATTGACACTCGGCGGCGGGCTCGGATGGTTAATGCCGAAATACGGCCTGGCGCTCGACAATCTGCTCGCTGCAGAAATGGTGCTTGCGGACGGTAGCGTGAAGCGCGCGAGCCCCGACGAGAATCCCGATCTGTTCTGGGGTATCCGCGGCGGCGGCAGCAATTTCGGCATCGCCGCTTCCCTCGAGTATCGGCTGCATCCGGTCGGCCCGATCATCACCGGCGGCCTCGTCGCACATCCGCTGGCTCGAGGTGTCGACACATTGAAGTTTTTCCGCGATCGTTGCGCGATGGCGCCTGACGATGCGATGCTCGCTGCAGGGCTCCTGACCGCCCCCGACGGCTCGATGAAGATTGCGGGCATTCTCCTGGCACACTGCGGATCCTTCGCCGATGGGGAAGCACTCGCCACGCCGATCAAGGCCTTCGGCCCGCCGGCCGTGGATCACATGGGCCCGCTTCCCTATACCGTGCAGAATAGCTTGCTCGATGCCGCGTTTCCGAAAGGAGCTCTCAACTACTGGAAAGCGCAATTCCTCACGGATCTGAGCGACGACTGCATCAAGACGCTCGTTGAATGCGCCGCGGCGTGCCCCTCGCCGATGTCGCAGATCGTGCTGGAGCATTTCCACGGCAAGGCGAGCCGTATCGGTGTCACCGAGACAGCCTGTGCGATGCGCCTCAACGGCTTCAACGCCGTGATCGCCTCGCAGTGGCAGGACCCGAGCGACACCGAGCGGAACATCAAGTGGTGCCGGAACACTTTCGGGGCGCTGCAGCCCTATTTCGGCGCCACGCGCTACGTGAACTATCTCGCCGACGACGAGTCGGGCGACTCGGCCGCAGTGGCAGCATACGGTCCGAACTACGCGCGGCTGCGTGAGATCAAGTCAAAGTACGATCCCGAGAATTTTTTCCGGATGAACGTCAACGTCAAGCCTGCCTGAGCGCCTCTCTTCCCTGCGTCTTTTTCGGGACCAGGTCATCCACGACGCAAAATGCGCCGCACACTGGTTGGGTGCGCTCGCGCTCATTTGAGTGTTGCGGTGCCTCCTTCTTGCCTCTCGGGCGATGAATTCGTGGTCTGCTTTCGAGGTGACGACATCGCCAGCACCGCTGTCGACAGCCGCAATCCAGTGGTGTAGAAGGTCTGTGTAATCATCAGACACAGAGGAACGGCCAACTTGAAGATCACGAAGATCCGCACCACGCGCCTCTACGACCAGGCCAGCGCACCATTCCAGGACTCGACGATGGCGCGGGCAGTCAACGGCATAGCGTGGATGTTCGTCGAGCTCGAGACGAGCGCCGGCATCACCGGCATCGCTTACTCGGAGGGCGCGGGCCCGGTCCGCGGCTTCATTCACGAGCAGCTTTCGGATCTGGTCGTCGGTGCAGACCCATTCGAGACCGAGAAGATCTGGAACGACATGTTCTGGCGGGTGCGCGGCAACGGCCGCAAAGGCGCCGCGTTCCAGGCCATCTCCGCCATCGACAACGCGATCTGGGACATCAAAGCGAAGGCGTTAAAGGTCCCGCTGTACAGGCTGCTCGGCCCGGCACACGAGCGCGTGCCGGTCTACGGTTCTGGCGGTTGGACAAACTTCACCACCGAAGAGCTCGTTCGGGAGCAGTCGGCGTTCGCTGAAAAAGGGTTCACGCGGACGAAGGTGAAAGTCGGCAAAGACTTCGGCCGCGCTGAAGCCGAAGACATCCGGCGGCTGGCTGCGGTACGCAAGGCGCTGGGTGAGGAAGCGGCGATCTACATCGACGCCAACAACGGCTACTACGCGAAGCAGGCCATCAGGCTTGCCGAGTCGTTCAAGGCGTCGAACGTCGGTTGGTTCGAAGAGCCGGTGCTGGCGGACGACATCCCTGGCCTCGCACAGGTCGCGGCCCACACGACGATTCCGGTTGCAACCGGCGAGCACGAGTACACGAAGTACGGTTTCCGGGACCTGATTACGGCGGGGGCGGTGGACATCGTGCAGCCGGACATCGGGCGCGTCGGCGGGGTCACAGAGTGGATGAAGATCAGCCACATCGCCGCTGCGTTCAACCTGCCGGTCGCCCCGCACGCCTACTGCCTGCTGCACCTGCACCCGGCCATGGCGACGCCGAACCTGATGGTCGTGGAGATGCTGGGGATCGAGTGGGACCCGATGGTCAAGTGGCTTGTGGATCCGCCGCTGCCGGACCGTGGCTACTGGAAGCCTGACCCGCAGCGGCCAGGCAACGGGATCGAGCTCGACCCGCATGCGGTAGCGAAGTACAAGCTGGACTAACTCCCGCCGGCGCGGTCACCGCGCCGAGTCGCTGCTGCGCTCCGACCAGGTGACCTAATAACGATTGCAGAGAGCTCTAGTGGGCCGATCTGCGCGAATAGACACGCGTCCGCCAGGCAAACGTAGATTCCTCGAAGGCTCTCGCGAAACCCAGAGCCGTCAGCCCGCGATCGATCGCTGTCAAATCGTGGATGTACGAACGGAAGCGGCAGCGAATCAGCGCCAGAAGTACTCGGCCCGCGAACATGGCGAGGCGCATGGCCCGGCGGTCACGCGGAACGGTGAAGGCATAAACTCGTCTGGCCATGCGGGCCGATCTTTGCACCAGGGTTTCGGCATCGGGATAACAGCAGATCACCTTGTCGAGGATGACGATGTCAGCAGGCCGCAGCGCATCGGCCAGCTCGACGAAATCGCCTTCCCGATAGTCGGTGCGCTCAACAAGGCCTCGCTCTCGCGCCTGCGTCCGGGCTTCCATCAGCATTTTGGCCGAAAGGTCGACACCGACAGCGCTGGCGGCACCAGCCTGGAGCAGGCGCTGATGCAAGTAGCCGGTGCCGCACCCAATATCCAGCACGGTGGCATCTCGAAAGCCGCTGCTCATCAGTCCGTCCATCAACTGCTTCTGCGACGGTTCCAGCCCTTTGCGCGCGAAGCGGCTGCTGCAGCGCCTGGCCAACCAGCCGAAGAAGCGACCGGCGTCACGGTTATGTACGCAGCACGAGCTCACCTTGGGGCTCCCAAATGGAGTTCAGTTTAGTCCCATTTTTGCGGCGGGGCCTACCAACGTGCGACGCAGCGCCTGCACGTTCTGTCGAACGTCAGCTCTTGTGAAAGTAGTGATTGACTACGGTACGCAGCTAATGGCCGTTGAAAAAAGTCCGCATGAGCAAGGACTAGTGCAGATGCGGAGGGGCACCGAAAAGATCTGCGAGCGGTGATTGCGACCGAAACGCAACGAACTTCTCGTAGCATCGAGGGGACTCCACACAGAGTGGCGAGTCAACACTGATCTTCGATGGGTCAACGCGGTAGATGGATTTTCCTCTCTTGATCGTCTCGATGACCTTGATGTCGGCGATCTTCATCCGGTCGATCGTGAGCGGGTTATCTGAAAGAATCGCAAAGTCTGCGAGCTTGCCGACTTCAATGGAGCCTTTACTCTTCTCCTCGAAGTGTTGGTAGGCGGCCCACAGCGTCATTGCCTTGAGCCCCACGATCGGCTCGACGCGGTGTTCGGAGCCCAGTACCTGGTTGGAGCGAGTCACGCGATTGACCGTGGCAGACAACACCCGCATCGTGTCGGGGAACGCCACCGGCGCGTCATGCTGCGAACTGAACATCATGCCGTGCTTCATCATCCAGCCGGTGGGCGAGATGTTGGCGGCGCGCCCTGGACCAAGCACCGTATCGACGTACCAGTCGCCCCAATAGAACGTATGCATCGGAAAGAGCGCGGGGAATATCCCCAGCGCCTTGATCTTCGGCACCTGGTCTTCGCGCAGCGTCTGTCCATGGATCATCACCGGTCGCCTGTCACGGCCCGGGTATCGCGCCGACGCAACCGTCACCGCCCTGATCAGCTGGTCGATGGCGGCGTCACCATTGGTATGGGTGATGATTTGCCAGTTATTGCGGTAGGCACCACTGACCGCCGCAATGGCCTGTGCGTCGTTCAGGGCCGGATATCCGGCAAAGGTGGCCGGCTGACCGGGCGGCGGAGTCAGGTAAGGCTGTGACAGCCACGCGGTGCGGCCCTGCGGCGACGCATCAAGGGTGAGCTTCACGCCTCCGATGCGCAAGCCACTGCGATAGGCGCGGCCGACGTACGGCCCCTTCATCAGTCCGCCATCGCCGATGAGCAGGACTTCCGGATAAACCACCACGTCAAGCTTGAGCCGGCCAGAGCGCGCTGCAGCGATGTACAGCTCGACGTTGGCGGGCAATGCGCGCCCCTCCTGAGCCGTTGTGTGTCCGTACTTCGCGTATAGGTCCTGCCCGGCGTCGAGCAGGGCCAGCTGCTGATCCTGGCTGAGCTTGGGCATGATCCGAAGGAACTCGCGGATCAGCACGGTCCCCTCCATCACACCGCTGGGTTCGCGGGTGCCTGGCTTTCGTCGGATGACGCCGCCCTGCGGGTCTTCAGTGTCTGCCGTGATCCCGGCCATCTGCAGCGCCTTGGTGTTGAGCGCGTGCAGGTGCCCGGACTGATGGATGACGATCATCGGCAAGTCGGTCGAGACAGCGTCGAGATCCTCGGCGGTGGGGTGGCGCTGCTCCACAAGTTGGGAGTCGTCATAGCCGAAGCCGATGACGACGCCGAAATCTCGGGCGATCTTCGAGTTCACCATCCACTTGCGAAGCTGCTGCTGCAAATCGCTGATCGATCGCACGGGACCGTCGGGCGGCGGCAATAGGTTGGCCGCCATCGCCTGAACTCCTGCTCCCCACATGTGCCCGTGCGCATCGATGAAGCCAGGGATCATTGTCCTGCCCTCAAGGTCGATCACCGTCGTCTTCCGACCCTTCTGGGCCTTCTCGACGTCGATTCGCGATCCGACAGCGACGATCTTCCCCGCCTTGATGGCCACCGCCTCCGCGCTCGGGTGCTTGTCATCCACGGTAATGATCGGACCGCCGAAGTAGATAGCATCCGCGTTAGCTGCCATCGCAGGAGGAACAACGATAAGGAAGACGGCAAACGCACCAACCCGGGTCAAAGGCGACATCACGATCAAATTGCTCGGCATCGGTAGGCTCTGCACGCCTACTTCGCTTGCAAGCGACTGATGTAGTCGATCACCGCAAGAATTCGCAACCCGGCGCCGGTCGACACCGTCGCGCTCCTCACCACGTATCGATCCAGGGCCGTTTCTTACCGGCGCGCGGTGGGGCTGGCGGCAGCGAGCGTAACCCTGCCATCACCCATGACCGTGTGTCGGCCGGGTCGATGACATCGTCGATCTCGAACATCGTCGCGGTGCTCAGCGCTTTGCCCCGCTCGTAGGCGGCGGCGACCATCTCGTCGAACTTCGCCATGCGCCCGGCGGGATCGGCGATCGCTTCCAGCTCCTTGCGGAAGCCCAACTTCACCGCACCCTCTAGGTTCATCGGGCCGTACTCGCCGGTTGGCCACGACACCGAGAACAGCGGCAGATGGAAGCTGCCGCCGACCATGCCCTGCGAGCCCAGGCCGTAGGCCTTGCGCAGCACGACCGAGAAGATCGGCACGGTGAGGTTGGCGCCGACGACATAGAGGCGGCAGCAGTGACGGACCAGTGCGGCGCGCTCCGCCTCCGGGCCCACCATGTTGCCCGGCGTGTCGCACAGGGAGAGTACGGGGATGTCGAAGGCGTCGCACAATTGCAGGAAGCGTGCGGCCTTGTCGGCGGCATCGCCGTCGATCGCCCCGCCGAGCACCATGGGGTTGTTGGCAATCAGGCCCAGCGGCCGCCCCTCGATGCGGACGAAGGCGGTGACCAGGTTGGTACCGAAGTCGCGGCGTAATTCCAACACCGAACCGGTGTCGGCGAGCACCTCGATCACATTGTGAACGTCGTAGACGCGCAAGCGATTCTCTGGGATCGCTTGGCGCAATGCGCGCTGGTCGGCGCAGGTCCATTCCGAGATCGATCCCTGGAAGTAGGTCAGGTACTGCTTCGCGATTCGCACGGCTTCGGCTTCATCGGCCACGACCACGTCGATCACGCCGTTGCGCCGCTGCACCGAGGTCGGTCCGACCTCGTCCGGGTGAAACACGCCCAGCCCGCCGCCCTCGATCATCGCCGGTCCGCCCATGCCCAGCGAGGTTTTCTCGGTGGCGATGATGACGTCGCAGCAGCCCGCGACCACCGCGTTGCCAGCGAAGCAGCGTCCGGAGACGATGGCGACCAGGGGC
>Ga0187780_10002481_pt1 | contig 13875 bp, 15 predicted proteins | sample 1015_Q2_SP10_20__FD_132429 | JGI IMG/M metagenome (GOLD analysis project Ga0187780, IMG submission 132429) | Tropical peat soil microbial communities from peatlands in Department of Meta, Colombia - 1015_Q2_SP10_20_MG | ecosystem: Environmental > Terrestrial > Soil > Wetlands > Peat | place...
CCGCGGATCCAGGCCCAGATCGAGGCGGTGTGCGCCTGGTATTACCAGCTGTATTACCCAAAACCCAAAGAAGGCTCGACCTGAACGGTCGTCCCGTCCTCGGCCGTGCGCGTCTGCCTCGTTGGGGTGGTATTTTGGCAGGTTGAGTCGCTTGCTTTGGTGCAATGAAGAGAAGCAGGCGGCCCAGAGTTCTAGCGCAGGTCGCTTTTCATAGAAGTAGAAATAGCAGCCGTGAACGGCGTAAGCCAGTCCTTGCATGCCATCTCAGTCCATCGCGACGGGATTGATGGGTCAGGTGATGGGCAGGAGCCTCAAACGGCAATTTTTCAGAGGGAAACATGCGGACACCCTCTCCGCCAATGAAATCAATGTGCGGTCTTGAGACATAGGTTACAGATCTTACCTAAGACATAGGTGACAACCTCGGGCCGAACGGGTTATCCAAGGGTTGCAAGGTCTTTTGTTCCAGGTCGATGAAGCCCAGATCGTAGTGCATGAAGCTGACGATCCAGATGCCTTCCTTGACCTCTTTGATGTGCGCGGTCTTGAGACAAAGGTTACAGATCGTACCTACGGTGCGCTCTGTTACGTATGTCTTCTTATATGGACACCTCCCAGTTTGCAAGGCTGACCGTAATGTGATGAATCGACGAAGTACTGGCTGCAGTCTTATATCCGGCCTTTTCGTGCAGACCGAGGCCTGCGGGCCGCGCCTTCCAGTGCTGGCTGCACCTAGCGGCTGGTGACCGCCAAACTGGAATGTCGTATTAAGGCGCACACAACGGATGGAGCGGCGCCGCGCTCTACGAGCCGTTAGGCAAACGCGCGACGAAGATCATGCAGCCGCAACTCGAGCATGCCGGCCGCTTCTTTGGCCGCGTTCCATCGTCGCGTCACGTTGCTTGCTTGATGCTTGAAGGGAACCGATTTGCGCGCGATTTTCGCGGCCTTTGCAGGCAGCGGAATGACTCGTGGCCGACCGGACTTACGGCGGTGATCTACGTGTGCAGCCTTTCCGCGGATGTGATCCTTAGTTAGGCGCAGCGTAAGCGGCCGCTGAACGCATCTTGACGCGGGCGCGTTGGTGTGGGCGGCGGCCGCTCTTAGTGCGTAAGGCTGGCAGGTTTCCAGCGGTGCGGTAACAGCTCTTCGATTTGGCTGGCCGGCTGTGTGGGCAGACGCGTAAAGACGTCCTGGAGGTAAGCGTAGGGATCGTGTCCGTTCATGCATTCCCCAAAACGCACCGCCAGTGGTGAACCCCGCAGCGCCATTGGTCCCGGTGAAGTCTGTCGCGCCAACGGCCGTGCCCGTGGTGCCAACGGCCAAGTGAAATCCAGCGCCACTCGCGCGGCTCGTGTCCTCCGAGCCGCGAGGTGGCATCCACTGCGTCCGATTTCGGCGCGGTGAGAGTATGGCTCCCATCGGTCGCCAGACGGCGGGTGAGCGTGCTCCGAGTTTCGGGCGGTGCTTTGCGTGCTCCTGGCCTCGCGCCGAGCGAACGGCGGTCGATGCGATTGTTGGACGCGCGGATTTGCCGATGCTAGGATACTTTTTCAATGTAAGCCGGTTCAACGCAACCGAGGGGGAGACATGGAAGAAAGGTCCATCGGCAGTGCTGGCAAACTCGCGGCGATAGCCCTGATACTTTTTGGGATTTCCTTTGCATTATTGGCAAAGGAAAGTTTGACAACGCAACAAGGCTTGGACCAGTGCGTCGATTGGTGCAAGCAGAACAGGACAGGAAACCAGTTGACACAGTGCAAATACAACTGTGAAGTTTATTGGATGTGTAATGGCAGCGATTCAACTAAGGAAACGTGCGCGCTTGCCCAGGGGTCAATCGTTGATGCCCCAGCGCCAGTGGTCCCGGTGAAGCCTGTCGTGCCACCGGTAGCGCCCGTGGTGAAACCGGCTAAGTAAAATCCAGCGCCACCTGCGCGGCTCGTGTCGTCCGAGCCGCGGGGTGGTATTCACTCTGCCCGATTTTGGCACGGTGACAGTCTGGCTCCCCGCAGTCGCCAGACCGCGCCTGAGCGACTCCGAGGCCAACCCGATGGTCGGTATTGCGCGCCGGCCTAGAGTAAGCGGCCGCTGAACGCATCTTGACGCGGGCGCGTTGGTGTGGGCGGCGGCCGCTCTTAGTGCGTAAGGCTGGCAGGTTTCCAGCGGTGCGGTAACAGCTGTTCGATTTGGCTGGCCGGCTGTGTGGGCAGACGCGTAAAGACGTCCTGGAGGTAAGCGTAGGGATCGTGTCCGTTCGTGCGGGCCGATTGGATCAGACTCATGGCGGTGGCGGCGGGTTTGCCGGTGGAAAGCGACCCGGCGAACAGCCAGTTGGACCTCCCGATGTTGTCCAACTTCCGGGGGTCATGTCAAGTTACGTGGACACCATCCTCGGTCCTAACCGATCAGCCAATCAAGATGGGATTACCGGGCGCATACGGCGCAGCGCCTCGAACCGCCGAAGGACGGTAAGCGTAAGAAAGAAGGCCGAACCAGCCAGTCGCGAATCCGCGCGCTTAAGGGGTTTTCAAGCTATAGGGGTTGCACTCGCATATCTCGAGGCCGTTCGCCTGGTAGTAGCTGGAGGCGACGTCCGAGAGGCTTGTCGGTCCAACCCCAACGCTCCGCGAGGTTGCCAAGTCGTCGCACGATCGCCGGATGTCTGTTTATATTGAGCACGGAGGCCTGCGCCTGAACTCCCCAGCGTTTTGTTTTCCTCATAATGCGCCGGCAGTTTGTTGATATCGCGATCACCCGCAAGCGTTGGTATGGCTGCAGCGACGCGGCCGACTATTCTGCGCGCTAGAATTGGGCCGACCAGAGGCTCGGAATTTGCCGCATCAAGGGATGCGTTTTTCGTTGTGACTTGCTTATTTGCTGCAGGATCGAGTGGCGGCGGTCATCATCGTGAAACGACCGCCACCAAGTCAGCTATTGGCGGGCTAGTAAAAAGTCTGTTCAAAGCGCGCCTCGATCGGTCGGGCTGCGCCGGGGGTACGAACCAGTACTGTGATCACGTACGGCGTGTTGCGCTTGAACTGGACATAGTTGCCGTAACTAGCCAGCGGCGCGATTAACTCAAGCGCCTTGGACCCCCGCTCCGTTGCGCCGGTACCGGCCTGCTCGATCTGAACCGCGACTTGCGCGTCGGTGATCGGGGTCTGGCTGACATGATCCTGCAGCGATACGTTTACGTGGTAGTAATCGGAGCCGCTGGGTACGCCGCCGTGCATCGAACGCTCGACGGAGCCCTTTGGGTAGCCGAGCAGCGACTCGGCCGAGACGACTCCGAGGAAGACGTCGACGTTGTCGGCGACAACGTGATTCGGCCCCAGATCCGCAGGGGCCGATGGCGACTGCTTTGACGCTGCGCTCCCAACTTGGGAGCGGGTCGCGTAATTGGGATCGAACATATACAAGATGGCACTGCGTAGTTCCGCATCGCTTAGGTCGGCCTCGCCGCCGCGCGGCGGCATTCCGCCGTGCCCGTGGACGGCCGAGCGAACGAGAAAGTCGACCCCATTTTTCATCCGAGGCAGCCAAGCCTGTCGGTCGCCGATTTTCGGCGCTCCATTTAGTCCGTTCTCGTGGCACTTGACACATTGGCTCTGAACGACTTGTGCACCGCTGCGTTCAGCGACGGGGGAACCTGCGACGAGCGGCTCGATCCAATGACCGCCGGACCGGTTCACCATGTATGTGATAGCGCGGCTGATTTCGAGATCCGTCAGTTCCGGGTTCCCGCCGTGTGCGGGCATGCGTCGTATGCCCGCCAGCGCATGCTGGGTCAGACTGGTCAGCCCTTGGGAGGCGCGCTTGCTCCAAGCGTTCTGGTCGCCGATTTTCGGTGCCCCGTTGGCGCCGCTCGCGTGGCACTTCACACAGACGGCTTCGACCACCTGCTGGCCGCTTCGGCCGCCAGCGGCGGCTGGTTCGACGCTTGTGCCGCCGCCGACCTGATTTTGCGGCCACGCGCTCTGCATTGCGGCCAGCGTCCACACGGATGTTGCCCCAAGCACAGCCACTCGGAACCACCTCAGGCGTCTCCAGCTCCCGTCGCGGGGTCCGGCGATGCAAGTTGCGGTACCCATGATGTTCTCCTCTTTCTTCTGTAGCAGGTCCGCTGATCGTCGCATCAGGCTGCGGCCTCCTTGGACCAAGGCGAAACGACTCGAAGCGAAATGAGCAGCAGAGCAAAGGGCGCGGCCAGCACAAAGCCGGCTGCTAGCAGCCCCTCGCGCCCGAATACTGCCGGTCGGTACGTCACTAACCCCGCGCCAGTCTTGGAGATCTCCTGGCCGCCGATTACGACGTTGTAGCGCATCAACAAGACGGCGAACAACACGAGCACCGCACTAGTTGTGACCGCTACGACCAGCGCACGGTCGTTAGCGCCACGCCAGACTAGGTAAGTGAGGGTCAGTAGCGGCACGAAGGAACCGAGCCCCACCTGCAGCACGAAAAAGGGTACGACTAGCGGGCCCCTCACGTACTGCATGATCATCTCGATTCCTTCGCGACTGCGGTACAGCAGACTTGCGAATTCGACACCTTCGAGCAGCAGGGCCACAATCAGGAAGCCCCAAAGTGTGTACGCGAGCCCTTTGATGCAGGCCAGGTCGATCGAAACTTTCCGCAGCTTGCAACTTGACACGTAAGCAACAATCACGAGCGCCGTGCCCGAGATGATTGCCGAAAAGAGAAAGATCACGGGCATCAGATCCGAGCTCCACCACTCACGGGACTTGAGCGAGCCAAACACAAAGCCCACGTAGCCGTGCAATCCGACCGCGGCCGGGATGCCGATTATCGCTAGCGCGTGGATCCATTTATGGTCGTAACGCATCGCGGGCTCTGATAGATCGTCGGAGCCCAGAGCGACTAAGCGAAACAGCCACCGAGCCGGTTTCCATCCATTCTGGCCCAGGTGGACAAACTGCGGGCGAAACACGAACCAATTCTCAAGCATCAGCAATGTCACATAGAAGGCCGCCGCGTAGCCGAAGATTGCAAAGGCCGATGTCAGGTGTGGCGTGATCATCGCGTTGAAAGCCCGCTCGGGATGGCCCAAATGCAGCAAGAGCGGCAGCGGAACGCACACCATTAGGCACAACGCCATCAGTAGCGAAAATTTCGAGACGACTTCGAACTGACGCATGCCGAACACGTGGTATAAGCTCGAGACGACGAACGCGCCGGCTACTAGGCCGGTCAGGTACGGATACACCACGATGAGCACGGACCATGGAATGACCGTCTCATTCGGGTAAACGTATCCTGTGAAAGGAGCGACGTGAAACAAGGGTTCCACTAGCGAACCTCCTTGTCGATGCCAACATAAAAGACGTTCGGTGCATTTCCGGTTTCGGGTCTTAATACCTGCACGCGGTTATCGCGGATGAAGCGGCTTACCGGGCTGTCCTTGTCGTTCAGGTCGCCAAAAAGCCGCGCTTCGACTGGACACACCTCGACGCACGCAGGCCTCAGGCCTTTGGTGATACGGTGGTAGCACCAAGTGCACTTTTCCGAGACCCCCTTGGCATGGTTAAAAAAGCGCGCACCGTAAGGGCAAGCCTGCACGCAGTACTGGCATCCAATGCAGTACTTATGGTCGATCAGAACCACGCCGTCCTGGGTTTTGTAGGTAGCCCCCGTCGGGCACACCTGGACACACGCGGGGTGAGTGCAGTGGTTGCATAGCTTTGGAACGAAAAAGGCCTTCTCGACCTTGGCGTCCTCGTAGCGGTTCGCGAAGCGGTACTTGCCTTCCGCGCCGGCCGCCTCGATGTTGACCGGGTCGGCTTGGGTGTCGATGCGCGGCTTTTCTTCGCCTTCCAGATAAACATAGCGCTCGACCCATGTGCGGAAGTGATTTGCATCCAGCGCCACGTTGTTCTCGCGCTTGCACGCTTCAACACAGCGCAGGCAACCAATGCAGCGGGTGGCGTCCACGGCATACGCCCAGCGGTGCTTCGTCCAGTCATACCCCTGCACCGGAAATGACCCGTTTGCATCTGCCGACTGCTTTCCGGTGGCCTGGCTGGTGGCGCCAAGCAGTACGCCTGCGCCGGCCGCCCCGGCGCAGGCGGCGCCACGTCCAAGGTCGCGCAAGAAATTGCGCCGCGCCCGTTGCGCAAGGTCGTTGGTTTTTTTCATCGGCTGACGAGATGTGATTTGGTTTGGCAGTTTTGAGCAGCAAAATAAGCAGCGACGCCGTTAATATCGGTCTCGTCGAGTTTGCCGGCGATCTCCGACATGATCGGGTTGGTGCGTTCGCCGGTCCGGAATGCCTTGATCGCAGCGACGAGGTAGCCGCTGTTTTGTGCTGCTAGCTTCGGAAGCGCGGGATTGCTAGAGCCTCGGCCACCTTGGCCGTGGCATAGCGCACAGCGCTCGACAATTGCCGCAACCCTGGCCGACGTTGCTGCGATCTTGGCCGTCGGCGCGGCGCAGCTTAATGTAGCGAAGTAGTACGCGACGTTGCGCACATCGGCGTCTTCTAAGGGTTGCGCAATGGGCCCCATCGTCTCATTTTTGCGCTCTCCAATTTTGAAAGAGGCGAGGGCTCGCATGAGGTAGCTGGCGCTTTGGCCGGCTAAATTCGGCCAGTCCGGGTTTGGACTTATGCCGTTAGTGCCGTGACACGCGGCGCAGTTGGCAGTCAGGTCATGGCCGGCGCGCAGATTTGCGGCCTGCTGGACCGCAGCGCCAATTTTAGGTGCGTGCGGGTTGTGGCAGGCGATGCAATCGGCATCGGGAAAGTGCCGGCCGATAGCGACCTGTCTGACCGAGGTCAATGGCCGGCCTGCCATTGCCTCGTGGCACTGTGTGCACAGCCTTATTGTCTCGGCCGGGATCGGGACCTTAGTTTGTGTTGGATGGCCCTGGGCTGCACCATGGCAGACCTCGCAGATCACGGTCCGATGCACATTGGTCGACCATTCCGCATACCGCAGTGCGTGACAGCTAGAACAGGGGCTCGGGGTCTGGAATACCGGTTCCAGGGTCGCGATATCCGTTACCGAATCGGCCCGGTAATGTCCGAATCGGTAAAACGAATCCACCGTGAAATAAGACTTGGCATAGAGGGCCGCCGCGGCAAACGCGACCATCAGGACAAGCAGCCGGATGATGTGCTTAGGCATTGGTTTTGCAAAAGCCGGTGCCGGATTCTTTGTCGACCACGGGCGAAGGTGGCTCTTGCACCGTGCACAGGTTAGGCGCCGGACGACGGTTCGCGGTTGATCAGCGTCAAGGCAAATTGATGCAATGCGGATCTATGCGACTCGCTCCCATCGCGCGGATCGATTCGCAATTACGCGCTTGGTTCAGAGCTCATCGTGGGTCTGCCCAGCAAATAGCTAGGATTCGCACCCTTGTTGCCGATGACTGGCAGTGCCTTGCGCGGGCGTCGAGCTTGCCCAACGACCGTTTGCCTGTGACCGGCAATCAACCAGCCGCCCGCGTTACGCAGACAGCGGATGCGTTGCTCTTGCGATTGCCCGAATTTTTGTAAAGACCGCGCGGCGCGGCGCAATGTCGCTTGCCGGTACCGTGCCGCCGACGAACACATGGTTGCGCGCTTCTTGCGTGAAGGAGAGGTTGGCCGATTCAGCGATCAAGCAGCGATCGACCTTCGACTGTTCGAAGTCGAAACCGGCGAGATCTCGCGGCTCGGGAAACCGGGCAGCATGCACCGGCTAGCTGATCGAGCGCATCGCCTTTTCGGTGTGTTCGGATTGGAGCAAATGCTCGATCGGCCCAGCGCGCGGACCAAAGCGCCGCGGTCTCGCCCTAAGCAACGAACTTCTGCAGGCGCCGACGATTCCATACAGACGCAAGCTCTTGAGTTCGGCGGCGACATCAGGCATGGCCCACCTCCTTGCGCAGGCGGTCACGGCGGCCGCTATCGCTCACCCGCGCCTCGGCAACCGCTAGCGTTGTCTGCACCTGTTGCCGCGGCGGTGCGGTCTTGAGCCGGTACAGAGTACATTCTCAATGCGCTCAATGCTTGGGTTGCTCGACTCCAGCGCCATTTCGGCGGCGGCGAGAACAGGCTCAAGACGGTGCCGGCGCACGGCAGCCAGCACCGTTGCCATAGCGCAATCGCTACCCTCGGCGGGAACAAGAGCCCGCGCAGGCGCAGCGAGGGCTGCGGCATGTCAGCAAAGGGCATCGTTTTCGCGCGCGCTGGGCTTGCTCTCAGTCCGCGAAATGTAGTGTTGCCAGGTATATCTCGTCTTATCGCGTCCGAAGGTTCGCGCGTGAGTGGCGACGACCATATCGTTGGCGACAAGATCGATCCGTTCCCGAGAGGCGCGCACGCTGACCATTTGCCCGACCCGCTGGCACCGCGCCAAGTTGCGGTTACGGTCCTCGATAACAGCAAGTGCTGGAAACCTTGCCCAGCGTCTCGACGTATGCGTCGAAGGGCGGGACCATCGGCAGGAGGCTCGGATTGCCTCCTGCTAGAACATCTCCGCCAGAGTAAGACCGAAGTCGGTCCTTTGAGCGCCTGCCACAGCGTCAAGCCGTCGCGTTACTAAAAAAAGAGAGCCGAATCCTTCCCGGCTGATTCGTGGTGATCATCTCCTCCATTTGTCAGCTCAAAAAATTGAGCAGCGAAGTTAATCACCCTGGGTGTCTTTGCGCCCAGCCGCCAGGAAATTTGGGGAATTTTCATCGCCCGCCGGCACGGTGTTCTCCGCAAAGAAGATCCTTTGGACCTTTGTATCGTCCTTTTTCGGGGGCAAAAATCGGTGACATCAAGACGATCGCCCTTGCTCACAACAGGCGCGCGATTTTCGCCAAGCCGCGAGCGAGGGCGCCACGTCGCGTCGTGCGCGCGCAACGGAATTTCCAGGCCGTCCTGGAGCACCACGCCATGGTGCAGGTCTGCCAGCGGATGTAGCAGGCTTTGCTGTGCTGTTGGCGGAAGCCGGATACAACCCCCACGCATTCGTCAGGACAATTGCCCGATGCCTTTTGTGCTGCGCTGCAGTGACGCTCTGTTGGATTTGCGCTTGCAGCGAACGAGCATTGGCTAATGCTCGATCGGCGATTCTGGGTGCAAGCGAAATCTGTCCCCGCCCGGTTATGGTTCCTACGCCTTGTTTTCGTGGTACTCCGATCGCCCCAGCACGGCGGAGGCGGAGAGTGTGACGCTTTATTTATCTAGTCTCTGCGCAGGTCGCAACAAAAAAACGGCGCCCAAAGCCGACCACCGTTGGCACAGTCGCGCCGTTTGCTGGGTGTTTGTGGCGTTTTTGCACAACACGGTTTTGCATCGCGTCAATCGGTTCTTGCGTTGCGTCAATACACGAAGCAGTGAATCGTTCTCAAATAGCCTCGTTGAAGTTCACGCGACCAAAGAGGAACTTAATAGATCATCGCGGCGGCTAGTGCTAAAACGCGGGTTCTCGCCTTGGCCGGCCTCGCGTGGTAGAGCCCAAGTGTTTGCTCATCTGCCAATAAAACATCACGAATGAGTGCGCAAGTGGATATGCACTGATCCTTGGAGGAGTTGAGAGTGAATCGTTCCGCTCGAATTTCGCTGGTCCTGGGGACATTTCTCTTGTTTGCGGGGATATCAGGCAGCTGGGCAGTCGACATCGATAGTGTCATGGCCAAATGCGCCGACTGTCACGGCAAGAATGGGGCGAGCACTGACCCTGACGTGCCAATCATCGGTGGCATGTCATTGGCCTATATCGACGCAGATTTGGGCGCGTACAAGGCCAAGGAGCGGCCTTGTCCGCAAACGGAATTTAAGGCGGGCGTCAAAAAGGGAACGAAGACCACCATGTGCGAAGCGGTGAAGGACCTTAGCGCCGCCGACATCAAACAGGTTGCCGATTTTCTCGCAAAACAAAAGTTCACTCCGGCAGCGCAGGCCGTGAATGCAGCGCTCGCGACAAAGGGCCAGGCGGTTTATAAGCAAAGCTGCGAGAAATGCCACTCTGAAAATGGCAAAGCACCCGATGATGATGCGGGGATTCTCGCGGGTCAATGGATTCCTTATATGAAGGCGCAGCTGGCCGAATTCAAATCCGGCGCCCGTAAGGGGGACGCCAAAAACAAGATGAAGAAGGCGCTAGAGGAGCTTGACGCGGTGGAAACTGATGCGGTACTGAACTACTTCGCCAGCCAGAAGTAGGCGCTGCGAACTGCCCATCGGGAAGGAGACGGCGGTGTCGGATCAGGGGGGTGGTGGGGGGTTTTGGCGCAAGGCGTACGAGACTGCGCGTCGCCCGAGCGCTCGATATTCGCTGGTTGGTCTGCTGTTGGCCGGTTTTTTCACGGGCATCATCTTCTGGGGCGGATTCAACACTGCAATCGAGGCGACCAGCACCCTGCGCTTCTGCACTTCCTGCCACGAGATGCGGGACTTCGTCTTCCAAGAATACAGGGAGACGATTCACTACAGCAACCGCGTTGGCGTGCGCGCCATCTGTCCCGATTGTCACGTACCCAAAGATTGGTTCCCGAAGATGAAAGTCAAGGCTCTGGCAAGCTTAGAACTTTGGGGCAAGCTCACCGGAGCGATCGATACGAAAGAAAAATTCGAGGCAAAACGCCTCGAACTGGCGCAGATCGTGTGGGGACGGATGCGGGCATCGGACTCGCGCGAGTGCCGCAATTGCCACAGCTACGAAGCGATGGATCTGTCGAAGCAAGAAAAGCTGGCGCAAAAACGCCACAACGAAGATGAATTGCGGAAGTCCGGCAAAACCTGTATCGATTGCCACCAGGGAATTGCTCACCACCTGCCCAAGGAGGGTTAGCCGTGCGTCGCACCAATCAGACAATAAAACTTGCATGCGTGCTTAGCGCGGTGTTCGTGGCCATTTGGGCACGCGCTGCTGACGTTCCCCAAACAAGTCCTTCGGACGCGGAGTACACGCAAGGAGGCGCCAGGACCTGCGTCAAGTGCCACGACGAGCCCAACGTGCGGCCCATTTTGCAGACACCGCATGCCGTGCGAGGCGATGCGCGTACGCCCTTTGCGCAGCATGACTGCGAGTCCTGCCATGGCCCTAGCGAAGCGCATGCGGCGGGGCATGGGCGCAACCGGCCGCTCCCCGATGTGGTTTTCGTGGGTCCGAACGCTTCACCTGTCGCCAAGCGCAACGAAGTATGTCTTAACTGCCACCAGTCTGGCCTACGGATGAATTGGCAAGGCAGCCCGCACGAGAGCAACGAAATCGCCTGCTCCAATTGCCACAACCCGCACGAGTCGAAGGACCCGGTCCTGGTAAAGGCGACGCAGGCGCCCGTGTGCTTTAACTGTCACAAGCAACAACGCGCCGAATCGATGTTGTATTCGCATCATCCAGTCCGGGAGGGCTTGGTCTCCTGCTCGGATTGCCACAACCCGCATGGTTCACCCGGCCCCAAGCAGTTGAAGGAATTTTCGGTCAACGAGACCTGCTACAACTGCCACACGGAAAAGCGCGGTCCGATGCTCTGGGAGCATCAGCCTGTACGCGAGGACTGCACGATCTGCCACACGCCGCACGGTTCGACGGAGCAGCGGCTGATGAAGGAGCGCATGAACTTCATGTGTTCCTCCTGTCACAGCGCGGTTGGGAACTTTAGTGGTGGCGCCTTCGGCGGCGGGCATTCTCTGCCGGGACGGTTGCAAGGCACGGCCACCTTCAACTCCGCTTTGGCCAACCAAAGGCAGTGCTTGAACTGCCATTCGGAGATACATGGGTCAAATAGTCCGAATGGCACCTACTTCTTCCGCTAACCATGAATCGTGTCGCCTGGAGAATATAAGGGGGCAAAATGAATACGCGCAGCAGGTCGAAGGACTCCTTGCTGGTCGCCGCCGCTTTACTTGCGCCGCTGATGGTCTTTGCCGCAGAGGATGTAGGAGGCAACCCCGGCAATGCACCGTCTGATCAGGCAGCGGCGGGCGAAATGGCTGCAGCCCCTGCCGCCGACACGGCGCCGGGGCCAAAGTCAGCGCCGCAATACGACAATGAGGTCGGTGTCTCAATACTGGACGTAGTTGGCAGAAATACGGGGCAAGCCGGCCGCTACAATGGCTTCACAACCGAAGGTCTCGATCTACTGGGCGAATTCGGTTTGCATTGGCGCGGCGGCCGATGGGATGCCAGCGATCCCAGCGCATTTGATACGAGTTACTTCAACTTCACCGGCGAAGATCTACTCTATCAATCCGGCTCTCAGCTTGATAATGAACACTTTATCAACGGACTAGGCGACTTCCAGTTTACGAGTCCCGCGTACACAAATGGCACCAGCAACAACATCGCCCCGAACGGCTCGGTCGACTTGAACTTCGGCAATCAGGGGACGTGGGCAGCTGATGTCTACGGAAGATCCATTTCCTACACCGGCAACGTCATTGAATCGCTATACACCGTCACAGGCCCTACCGCGACCCTAAATAACGGCCTGGCACCGTTCGGTGGCGCCACCAACGTTCCGCCTCATCAGGGAGTTCTGCCGGCTGCGTTTACGACTGCCAACCTGACGCCGGATATGAATCAGATCCAGACCGGGACTCGCCGCGACATCCTTGGGGCGCAGGGCAAATACATTTCCGGCAATTGGACCTTTGTCGGCACATTTCGTACCGAACACAAAGAAGGCACAATGGAAGAGGCACTGCGAGAAACTTGGGGCGGACAGGCGTTCGCCCTACCGGTGGACTACAACACCGACCGCTTTGACTTTTCCGCGGCTTACAACACGCGTCGTCTTCAGGCGTCGATCCAGTACACCTGGAGTCACTTCGTCGACAACTACCTCGGCGTGAGTTTTCCGTATCCGGCATCGGTCGCCACGGCGGTGCCTGCGGTGCCCAATGCCGAAACCGGGATCTACTCTTTGCCTCCCGGTACGGATGCCCATTTCCTCACGTTGATGGCGGCGTTTAACCCGCAGCCGCAAACGCGAATCAACTTCAATGCTCGGTACGGTCTGGAATTGCAAAACGCCAACTTTGTGCCGAACACAGGCGATCCTGGCATTTCGGCCGCGAATTTTGCCGGCTTCGGGAACTTGAACAGCCTGGTCGAAGGAACGCAAAACAGCAGCCTGCACGGGGTCGCTCAGGTCTTTCACAGCGAACTGGCCTTCACGTCGCGTCCGATGTCCAATTTGGACACTCATGCATTTGCCTCGGTCGATGGGCGCCGGGTTCAGATCGACGAGCATGCGGTGTACAACGGCGGCGCTTCTCCAGACGTCGCGGCGACTACCCCGAACTATGTCGTACCCCAAGAGTGGACGAAGTCCAAGTTCGGCGGCGACGCCAGCTATCGTCTGTGGCGCGCTTACGATACGAAAATCACCGGCGGATACCAGTTCGAGGGAATTAGTCGTAGCAATGCGCAGGTCGAACACAGCACAAGCGATACGGAATCGATTCGAATCAGTTCCAATTTGCCATATGACGTTCGAGGCAGCCTTAGTTATGCGTTGGACAACCGAAGCGGGCAGCTAAATTACGTGACACCGTGGATAAACCTGACGGGTTCGGCGGCCGGCGCGGCGCCGTCCGGTGCCTACTATCAGGCCCCCATGACCGCAAACACGGCCAAGCTGCGACTTGATTACAGTCCAAGAGAGGATCTTTCTACTGGGGTGTCGTTTCAGTATCGCAAGGAGGACTACCATTACCCGGGTATCGCTCCGGGCACGAATCTCGTGAATAGCGTCGAAGGCATCGAGCAAGATCACAAGTTTTCGATTACCCCCGACGTTAGCTACGTGATGGGCCCGCAGTTCGATGTCAACGTCTTCTACACATATGAAAATATCTATTACGACAACCTCGGAAATGGTGAGTGCGCTGATAGCACCGGCGTTCCCGCTGCTGGCAACCTGTGCACGGGA
>Ga0187780_10002482_pt1 | contig 13864 bp, 10 predicted proteins | sample 1015_Q2_SP10_20__FD_132429 | JGI IMG/M metagenome (GOLD analysis project Ga0187780, IMG submission 132429) | Tropical peat soil microbial communities from peatlands in Department of Meta, Colombia - 1015_Q2_SP10_20_MG | ecosystem: Environmental > Terrestrial > Soil > Wetlands > Peat | place...
CGAGATCGTGTCCACCGGCAGCACGGCGGCCAGGATCGGCGCGGCCGGGGTGCCGGTCACGCCCGTGGAGGAGCTCACCGGCTTCCCCGAGTGCCTGGACGGCCGGGTGAAGACATTGCACCCCGGGGTGCACGCGGGCCTGCTCGCGGACACCGCGAATACCGACCACCAAGCGCAGCTGGCTGAGCTCGGCATCGAGCCCTTCCAGCTCCTGGTGTCGAACCTGTACCCGTTCGAGGCCACGGTCGCGTCCGGCGCCTCGCCGCAGCAGTGCGTCGAGCAGATCGATATCGGCGGCCCGGCGATGGTTCGGGCCGCCGCCAAGAACCATGGCTCAGTGGCCGTCATCATCGACCCGTCCAGGTACGCCGACGTGCTCGCGGCGCTGGCCGAAGGCGGCTTCACGCTGGACCAGCGCCGTAGCCTCGCCGCCGAGGCGTTCGCGCACACCGCCGCCTACGACATCGCCGTCGCGTCCTGGTTCGCGGCCAGCTACGCGCCGGACGACATCGCCCGCGACAGCGGCTGGCCCGCGGTGACGGGCACCCTGTGGCGGCGCGCCGACGCGCTGCGCTACGGCGAGAACCCGCACCAGCGCGCGGCCCTCTACACAGAAAACCTTTCTACCGAACGATCCGGCGCTCGACGATCAGGCACCGCCGTCTCGCCCGCCGGGGTCGCGGCCGCAGAGCTGCTGCACGGCAAGGCCATGTCCTACAACAACTACGTGGACGCGGACGCCGCCCGGCGCGCGGCCTACGACTTCGCCGAGCCGTGCGCGGCCATCATCAAGCACTCCAACCCGTGCGGGATCGCCATCGGCGCCGACCTCGCCGAGGCACACGCCAAGGCGCACGCCTGCGACCCGGCCTCCGCGTTCGGCGGCGTGATCGCGGTTAACGGGCCGGTCACCGCGGAGCTGGCCAGGCAGATCGCCGAGGTGTTCACCGAGGTGGTGATCGCGCCCGATTTCGATGGCGAGGCGCTGGACATCCTCTCCGCGAGCAAGAACCTCCGCCTGCTGCGTCTCCCCGGGGGGACGACCCCCCCAGACCCCCCCGCGACCGGGGGGACCCATCCCCCCGGACCCCCCTTGGGGGGGACGACCCCCCCAGACCCCCCCGCTCCTGGGGGGCGCGGCGTTTCCCCGGGGGGGCGACCCCCCGGGACCCGCTTGCCTTCCCCCCGGACCCCGCTTGCCCGTCCCTCGGTACCGCCCTGGCCCGCCTTGGGCCCGCTCGGCGCGGCGGAGTGGCGGCAGGTCAGCGGGGGAGTCTTGCTGCAGTCCGTGGACCGGGTCGACCAGCCGGGGGACGATCCGGCGAACTGGCAGCTCAAGACGGGCTCGCCGGTCGACGCTGCGCAGCTGGCAGATCTCGCGTTCGCGTGGAAGGCCTGCCGCGCGGTCAAGTCGAACGCCATCTTGCTCGCCTCCGGCGGGGCCTCGGTCGGCATCGGCATGGGCCAGGTCAACCGGGTGGACTCGGCCCGCCTGGCGGTGCTGCGCGCGGGGGAGCGGGCGGCCGGGTCTGTCGCCGCGAGCGACGCGTATTTTCCCTTCCCTGACGGCTTTGAGATCCTGGCCGAGGCCGGCGTGCGCGCGGTGGCCGAGCCGGGCGGCTCGATCCGCGATCACCTGGTCATCGCCGCGGCCGAGGCCGCCGGTATCCCGCTGTACTTCACCGGCGTCCGGCATTTCTACCACTGAGCAGGGCCAGCTCGACCTCGGAGGACAGCGCATGACCGCGCAGGTGCTGGACGGGAAGGCCGCCGCGGCGGAGATCCGGGCCGGCCTGGCGCACCGGGTGGCGGCGCTGGCCGAACGCGGGATCGTACCCGGGCTCGGCACGGTGCTCGTCGGCGATGATCCCGGTAGCCGCGCGTACGTGAACGGCAAGCACCGGGACTGCGCGCAGGTGGGGATCGCGTCCATCAGGCGGGACCTGCCGGCCGAAGCGACCCAGTCGCAGGTCGAGGCGGTGGTGGACGAGCTGAACGCCGATCCGGCCTGCACCGGCTTCATCGTCCAGCTGCCGCTGCCGGCCGGGCTGGACCAGCATTCGGTGCTGCGCCGGCTGGACCCGGCCAAGGACGCGGACGGCCTGCATCCGGTCAACCTCGGCAAGCTGGTCCTCGGCGAGCCGGGCCCGCTGCCGTGTACGCCGCGCGGCATCGTGGAGCTGCTGCGCCGCTATGGCCTGGCCCTCGCCGGCGCTGATGTCGTTGTCATCGGCCGCGGCATCACCGTGGGCCGTGCCCTCGGCCTGGTGCTGACCAGGCGCACCGAGAATGCCACCGTCACGCTCTGCCACACCGGTACCAGGGACCTCGCTGCGCACACCAGGACCGCGGATATCGTGGTGGTAGCCGCGGGACGGCCCGGCCTGCTCACCGCGGACATGGTCCAGCCCGGTGCGGCGGTAGTGGACGTCGGAATTACCCGCACGGACGCCGGACTGGTCGGCGACGTCGCCCCGGAGGTGGCGGCCGTGGCCGGGTGGCTGGCTCCCGTACCCGGTGGCGTCGGCCCGATGACTCGCGCCATGCTCCTGGCCAACGTCGTCGAGCTGTCGGTATTAGCCGGGGGGATGACCCCCCCATACCTCCCGCTCCGGGAGGACCCATCCCCCCGACCCCCCCTGGGGGACCTCCGGCCCCCCGGATACCCCCCGGGGGACCCGTTCCGGGGGATCTATCCCCCGGATACCCCCTGGGGACCCGTTCCCCCGGACATCCCCTTGGGACGGCTCCGCCCCGCGTGACCCCTGGCCCGGGACCCCTCCTGGCCCCCGGATCCCTCGAGGAGCTTAGTCCCCCGGCTTCCCCGGGACCGGCCCAACATGTGCACGGTCCAGCCGGCATCGGTCCACAGGGCCGCGTCCAGGCAGCACCGGGCGTCGATGATCACCCGGCGGGCGACGACGCGAGCGAGCGCGGCGGGATCGATGGCCCGGTAGTCGGACCACTCGGTGAGGTGGAGCACGAGATCGGCGCCCTCGGCCGCCGCCGGGACGGAGTGCGCGTACACCAGGCCGGGCTGTTTCTTCGCCGCGCTGGGCATCGCCACCGGGTCATGGACGGACACGATCGCCCCCTCGGCGGCGAGGCGAGCGCAGACGGCGAGGCTGGCCGAGTCCCGCACGTCATCGCTGTCGGGCTTGAACGCCACGCCGAGCACCGCCACGCGCTGGCCCGCGAGGGTGCCGCCGGCGGTGTCCCGCGCCAGCGCGACGACCCTGTCCCGGCGGCCCTGGTTGATGGCATCCACGGTGGTCAGCAGGCTGACGACCGAGTCGACCCCGAGGGCTGAGGCCGTGGCGCGGAACGCGCGGACGTCCTTGGGCAGGCAGCCGCCGCCGAACCCTAGGCCGGGTGACAAGAACCGCCGGCCGATCCGCGCGTCATGCCCGAGCGCCTCAGCGAGCGGTATCACATCGGCGCCCGCCTCCTCGCAGATCTCGGCCATGGCGTTGATAAATGAGATCTTGGTCGCGAGGAACGCGTTCGCCGCCACCTTGACCAGTTCCGCGGTCTCCAGGTCGGTCACCAGCAGCGGGACTCCTGCCGCCGCCGGCGTGGCGTAGACCTCGCGCAGCAGGGCCTCGGCCCGGCCCGACGTCACGCCCAGCACGATGCGGTCGGGACTGAGGCTGTCCTGTACCGCGAAACCCTCCCGCAGGAACTCCGGATTCCAGGCCACGTCCACCGCCTGGCCGGCCGGGGCTGTGGCGCGGACCCGGTTCAAGACCTGCCGTGCCGTCCCGACCGGGACGGTCGACTTGCCCGCGATCAGGCACGCCGAGGCCAGGTGCGGGGCCAGGGCGTCGGCCGCGGCGTAGACGAAGCCGAGGTCAGCACGGCCTGACTCGCCCTCAGGCGTCCCCACGCACAGGAAATGGACATCGCCGAAGTCACCGATGTCGGCGAACGACATGGTGAACCGGAGCCTGCCCGAATCGAGGTTCTTCCGCAGCAGCGGCTCCAGGCCGGGCTCGAAGAACGGGACCTCGCCATTCGCGGCCTTCGCGATCTTCTCCTCGTCCACGTCGATCGCCAGGACTTCATGGCCGAGGTCCGCCAGGCAAACGGCGTGCGTGAGTCCCAGGTATCCGATCCCGATGACGGTGACCCGAGGCAACTGACCACTCCTCCCGACGGATCTTCCCTCACGATACTGATTCGCGCACGTCCAGACGCCGACATGCCGGTAGCGGTCGGCTAGCCGTTGCGGAAACAACCGCCGTGCTCCGGCCGGGAGCCCGGGTCGTTCAGGTTCTCGCGACGGCGCCGCCGCCGCGGCCGGCCGCGACCGCATGACCCGCACTGGCTACCAGCAAGTAACATTGACGCGTGGACCCGGTGCCGGGCGGCATCCAGCGGTTTGGCAGGCTGTATGCGAGCAACAAGGGAGGTCGGTGTCGTCCATGAACATCGTCGTCTGCGTCAAGCAGGTGCCAGATACCGCGGCTGAACGCAAGCTCAGGCCCTCGGACTCCACGCTGGACCGCGCGTCGGTGGACGGGCTCATCAACGAGCTTGACGAGTACGCCATCGAGGAGGGCCTGCAGATCGCCGAGGCGCAGCGCGAGGCGGGCGCCGAGGCCGAGGTCACCATCTTGTCGATGGGCCCGGAGAAGGCCGCCGAATCGATTCGCAAGGCGCTGTCGATGGGCGCGGACCAGGCCGTGCACCTGCTGGATGACGGCCTGGCCGGCTCGGATGCCCTGTCTACCTCGTACGCGCTCGCGCAGGTCCTCCAGGCCACCGGCTTCGACCTGGTGATCTGCGGGTCGGAATCGACTGACGCCAGGATGGGCGTGCTGGCCGCGATGCTGGCCGAGCGCCTGGGCGTCCCGCAGGTCTCGCTGGCCAGCAAGGTGGATATCGACGGGTCGGCCATCCGCATCCGCCGGGTCTCAGACGACGGCTACGACGAGGTGGAGGCCTCGCTTCCCGCCGTGATCAGCGTGGTGGAGAAGATCAACGAGCCGCGTTACCCGTCCTTCAAGGGCATCATGGCGGCCAAGAAGAAGCCGGTGCGCACGCTGACCCTCGCCGACGCGGGGATTGACCCGGCTGCCGTGGGGCTCGCCGGAGCAGGTACCGAGGTGGTCGACTTCGCCCAGCGGCCGCCGCGGCAGGCCGGCGTGATCGTCAAGGACGAAGGCGACGGTGGCGTCAAGGTCGCTGAGTTCCTCGCCGCGCAGAAGTTCATCTGAGGTCTGGAGGAGAGGCGGCATGGCTGAAATCCTGGTGCTCGCGGAGCACCTGGACGGCGAGGTGAAGAAGACCACCTGCGAGCTGATCACCCTCGCGCGCAGGTTCGGCGAGCCCGCCGTGGTATGGGCGGGACCAGGCGCGGAGCAGGGGCGAGAGCGCTGCGCGGAGTTCGGCGCGGCCCGCATCTACGCGGCCGGGGACCCGGTCTTCGATGACTACGTCGTCGCGCCGACGGCGGAGCTCCTCGCCCAGCTGGTCCGGGAGTCTTCCCCGGCACTCGTGCTGATCGCCGGGACGGCGGAGGGCAAGGAGGTCGCGGCCAGGCTCGCGGTCAAGACCGACTCGGGGCTGATCACCGATGCCGTGGATCTCTCCCCGGACCCCGACGGGAACCCGATCGCCGAGCAGTCGATCTTCGGCGGATCGACGGTGGTTCACTCCCGGGTCAAGCGGGGGACGCCCATCGTGGCGATGCGTCCGCACTCGGTGGAGCCTGAGCCAGCTGCTGGCGCGGCGGAGCTCTCACCGGTATCCCTCGCCGGGACGGCCGACGGTGCCAAGGTCACCGGGCGGGTGGTCGCCGAGCATGGCGAGCGTCCCGACCTGACCGAGGCGTCGATCGTCGTGTCCGGCGGCCGCGGCACCGGCGGTGCCGAGGGCTTCGGCGTGATCGAGAAGCTCGCGGACGCGCTCGGCGCTGCCGTCGGCGCATCGCGTGCGGTGACCGACGCCGGGTGGTACCCGCACCAGTTCCAGGTCGGCCAGACCGGCAAGACCGTCTCGCCGCAGCTCTACATGGCGATCGGCATCTCCGGCGCGATCCAGCACCGGGCCGGCATGCAGACCTCGAAGACGATCGTCGCTATCAACAAGGACCCCGAGGCCCCGATCTTCGAGCTGGCCGACTTCGGGGTGGTCGGTGACCTGTTCAAGGTAGTTCCGCAGCTCCTGGACGAGATCAGCAAGCGCAAGCAGCTCTGACTTCTCCTGTTACACCTGTATCTTGGCCACGGCTAGGCTGTAGCAGTCATGAGTTCGCAGAGCAGCAGATCCGTTTACCTGGATCACGCGGCCACCACGCCGATGCGGCCGGAAGCGATCGCCGCGATGACGGAGGAACTCGCCCGGCTCGGCAACCCGTCATCACTGCACAACGCGGGTCGGCGTGCCCGCCGGGTGGTGGAGGAGTCCAGGGAGCAGCTCGCGGAGGTGTTCGGCGCCCGGCCGAGCGAGGTGGTCTTCACCAGCGGCGGGACCGAGGCGGACAACCTGGCCGTCAAGGGCCTGTACTGGGCGCGCCAGGATGGCTCTCGCCGGCGTGTGCTGACCACTTCGGTCGAGCATCACGCGGTGCTCGATTCGGTCCGGTGGCTGGAGGAAACCCAGGGCGCCGAGGCGGTCTGGCTCGGCGTCGAGGCCGACGGCGGGGTACGCCCCGAGGCGCTGCGTGCCGCCATCTCACAGGCTGCCGATCAGGTGGCCGTGGTCAGCGTGATGTGGGCGAACAATGAGGTCGGCACGGTCCAGCCGGTCAGCGAGCTCGCGGCGGCGGCGCACGAGTCCGGCATACCGTTCCACACCGACGCGGTGCAGGCCGCCGCGCAGCTGGCCGTCGACTTCGCGGCCAGCGGGGCCGACGCGCTCACCGTCACCGGGCACAAGCTCGGCGGTCCGGTCGGCGTCGGAGCGCTGATCCTGGCCCGAGGTGCGGAGCCCGTTCCGGTGTTGCACGGCGGAGGGCAGGAACGTGACGTCCGCTCCGGCACTCTCGACACGCCCGCGATCAGGGCATTCGCGGTCGCGGCCGCAATCTGCGCGCAGAATCGCGAGGATGAGGCGAAGCGGCTGGCCGCGCTCCGCGATGACCTGGTCCGCCAGGTACGCACCGCGGTTCCCGATGCCGTGCTCAACGGACCGCCGCCGGGGCCCGGCAGGCTGCCTGGGAACGCGCACTTCTCCTTCCCCGGCTGCGAGGGCGACGCCTTGCTGATGCTGCTGGACGCGAACGGAATCGCCTGCTCCACCGGCTCGGCGTGCACCGCGGGGGTGGCCGAGCCCAGCCACGTGCTGCTCGCCATGGGAGCCGAGGACTCGCGCGCCCGGGGCTCGCTCCGTTTCTCGCTCGGCCATACCTCCACCCAGTCCGACGTGGACGCCCTGGCCGCCGTCATCGGCGAGGTCGTGGACCGCGCTCGCCGCGCCGCCGCTGCCCGCTGGTTACCGCGCCCGCGCCGCTGCCCGCTGGTTACCGCGCCCGCGCCGCTGCCCGCTGGTAACCGCGGCCAGCGTCGCTCACCGCTTCCCGCGCAGCCACCTATCCGCGGTTCTCAGGATGCGCGCGGTCAGCCCAGCACGAGCACGCGGTCGTCTTCGGTATCGGGCTGCGGGTGCTGCGGCAGGTCACGCCGGATTCCGCCGTGCGGAGCCTGGCCGGGCTTGGCGACGGAGGCGGCGAAGATCACGACCGAGAGCATGATCGCTGCGCCGGCCAGAACCGCCAGAGCCAGGAGTACGCCGTTGAGGAGCTGCATGCCGATCACCTGAGGTCCCCTGTCATGATAAGTGTTTACACTGTTAATCAAAACGACTGTGTAACGTGTTAGTTAACACTGTCAACTAATTTAGCAGTGTTTACGCTAATCGGCCGGATACCTCGGAGGGCGCGAAGGCAGTGGTGGTCGGCGGCGCGTAGCCTGTGAGGGCGATGGGTGGGCTCAAGGTACTTGCGGCGATGTCCGGCGGGGTGGACTCCGCGACAGCCGCGGCTCGGGCGGTGGACGCGGGTCATGAGGTGACCGGCGTCCATCTGGCGCTGTCCTCGAACCCGAAGTCTTACCGGACCGGAGCGCGCGGTTGCTGCACGCTGGAGGACGCCCGGGACGCGCGACGGGCCGCCGACGTGATCGGCATCCCGTTTTACGTCTGGGACATGGCCGAGCGCTTCCATCGCGACGTGGTCGAGGACTTCGTCGCGGAGTACGCGGCCGGGCGCACCCCGAATCCCTGCCTGCGCTGCAACGAGAAGATCAAGTTCGCCGCCGTGCTCGACCGGGCACTGGCGCTCGGTTTCGACGCGGTGTGCACCGGTCACTACGCCCGGATCTCGGACGGAATCCTGCACCGGGCGGCGGATTCCGGCAAGGACCAGTCCTACGTCCTGGCCGTGCTCACCTCAGACCAGCTGAGCCACGCCATGTTCCCGCTCGGCGACAGCCCGAAGGCGGAGGTGCGCGCGGAGGCGGCCCGGCGCGGCCTGGCGGTCGCCGACAAGCCGGACAGCCACGACGTCTGCTTCATCCCCGACGGCGACACGAAGCACTTCCTGACCCGGCAGCTCGGCCAGGCTCCAGGCCGGATCGTCGACGAGTCGGGCGCGGTCATCGGCGAGCATGACGGTGCCTTCGCGTTCACCGTCGGCCAGCGCAGGGGGCTGCGCGTGGGCCGGCCGGCCGCCGACGGCCGGCCTCGCTACGTGCTGGACATCGAACCGGTGACGAAGACGGTGACGGTAGGTCCCGCCGAGGCACTCGACGTCGGCGACATCACAGCCGAGCGCCCGGTCTGGACTGGCTGCGTTCCGCCGACGGTGCCGCGCCACTGCCTGGTACAGCTCAGTGCGCACGGCAAGATGAGCGGCTGCACCGCCTGGCTGGACGAAGACGCTCTGCGCATCCGCCTGCACCACCCGGTCCGCGGGGTGGCCAAGGGCCAGGCCGCCGTCCTCTACGAGGGCGATACCGTGCTCGGCAGCGGCACGATCACGGCCGCATCCGTTCCGCTGGCCGCCGGCCGGCATCACGAAGGGCCGCGCCCCGCCGGGCCGCGATGATCGTGTCGTCCTCGGCAGCGGTCATGCCGCCGCGGGCGCCGTTCCCCGCGAGGTCCGCGCTCGGCCGAACTGTTCCCGTCGCGTGTGGCGGCTCGGCGAGCCGCCCGGTCGGTCCGGCGCGGTCCTCAGCCCGTCCTCTCCTGGTCGTCTTCCTTCGGCAGGCTGAGCGGCGGCGGCACGTCCCCGACGTTCACGATGAACTGATTGCGGTCGGTCGGGAAGATGGTGACGGTCACCCGCAGGGGCGTGCCGCTCTCGTCGAACGCCACCCTGAGCAGCTCGAACACCGGAACTCTGCCGTCCATGGGGATCTTGAGGAAGTCAGCTTCCGCCGAGTTGGGGACGCGCACCGTAATCCAGTCGCGGTACCCGACCTGCTTCAGGCCGAGGGCATCTGCGAGGTACTGCGCCATCCCTTCCTGGATGTCGTCCGCGCCTATGAGCCGTGCGGCACCGCGGGTGACGAAGTCCATGGGGAAGAAGGACGTCTGCATCGACCAGGGAGTCCCGTCGATGAAGCGCTGCTGATGCCGGCTGATGACGTTGGTGCCCTCAGGAATCCGCAACCTGGCGGAGATCAGGCCGACGGCCTTCTGGATCCCGACCTGAGGCGGGCTGGAGAACGCCTCCCGGTTCTGCTCGCTCACCTCGGACAGGTAGGCGCCCCCGTCACCGCCCGGGGCCCCTGTCCCGGGGTCGGCCGACAGGGTGGTGACGAAGGGGTCCATCTTCTCCACCACGTAGGTACCCTGCCCCGGCCTGGTCTCGACCAGGCCGTTGCCGATGAGCAGCTTGATCGCGTCGCGGATGGTGTTCCTGGACGCGTCGTACTGCTGTCTGAGCTCGAGCTCGGTCGGTAGCTGCTCGCCGGGCCGGAGCTCCTTCGTCTCGATCTGCCGACGTAGGTCCTCGGAGATCCGCATGTACATGGGCTCGGTCATCGGTCCTCCTTAGTACCAACCATCCCAATGATAGGTCTGCTCAACCTGCCTGAGCCATCCCCCTTGTTGGGATGGCTGGAATTTTTGGAACAAGTCTTGTTTAACCCGCGCTGCCCGTGGTACAACCTTGGTAAGGTACCAGAGGTTGGGATGACACGGATGATAGGGTGCATAGGACCAATCCTAGCAGTTGGATTGTCCCAATGCACCCCAATCTGCCGGATAGTTCAGGACAGCTGGACTGTCGGACTCAACCAGCCGTACCGGACAACAGGTTCAGATCGTGGGCAGACAGGGACACCGCTGCCTACGAGCACCGGGTCGGCGGGCGCGCCTCGCCGGGCTCGGATCACTGAGGGTGGGACCTGCGGAAGGAACTCCGCGGGACGGAAGTGCTGGAGGCCATCATGGCCAGTACCGTCATCGCAGCGATAGTCGCCCTTTTCTTCGGCGGAGTGGTGATCGGAGTCCTCGCCGTGATCGCTCTGGGGATCCGTCGCGAAGACCGGCGTTACACGCTGGCCGGAGAGGCGCCCGACCGGCTGTCCGAGGGCATCCGCCGGCTGAACGGCGTGGGCCGCAGGAACGTGGACGCCGAATTCTTCCGCCCGGCCGGCGAGCTGGTTCACTAGCCGCCGCCGACGGGGGCACAGACCCCTATCAGGTCCGGATCAGGCCCTTGCTTTGCAGGGGCAGCAAGGGCCTCCGATCCGATGGATCCCGCAAGGCCGATGACCAGCCGGGTTCGCGATCCCACGACGGGGCCGTGATCGTGACCCGGATCCACCAGCAAGACCCCGGAGTCTCCGAGGCGCCGAAGACGGCGGTCCGACGGTGCCCAGCACCGTCGGCAGATGGTACGGGAGGGGCTGTCATGAGCGGCAGCGCATCAATGGTGGCGATCTGGATCGTCGTGGTCGTGCTGAGCGGCGTAACGCTCGGGGCGGTCGCGACGGTCTCGGTGGGCTCCCGACGGGAGGATCGCCGTTTCTCACTATCCGGCGCGGCGCCTGGTGCCGCCGCTCGCGGCGCCCGACGGCTGGTCGGCTTCGGCGGCAGCGGCACTCACTTCGGGCCGCGGAGCCGCGTGCGGTAACCGGGGGCACGCCCGCGGGACGCCGACAGCGAGTACCGGCGGATACGCCTAAGCTCGGCAGGGTGGGAAAGCAGGAGTACCGCTGGCCGCCGGGCAGCGCCACCGGGATCGGGTCGATGCCCGGCACGGATCCGGCCGAGGCGATGCGGGTCGTGGCGGGGGAACTGCCCGACTTCCCGCATCTGCCCGAGCTGCCGGACCGCGGGCCGGGCGCGGACTTGACCGGACGCACCGCGGGGCTGCTGATCGACATGCCGGCCGAGGTGACGCCGCGCGGCTGGCGTCTGGCCGAGCGGCCGGGACGCGACCTGGCCCGCGCCAGGTCCATGCTGTCGTCGGACCTGGATGTGCTCGAGGAGGTACTGCAGGGCTTCCGGGGGTCCGTCAAGATCCAGCTCTGCGGTCCTTGGACGCTCGCCGCCACGATGGAACTGCCGCGCACCCTGAACGTGGCGCTCGCCGATCCCGGCGCGGTGGCGGACCTGACCACCTCCCTGGCCGAAGGCGCCGCCGCGCACGTCGCTGAGGTGGCCAAGCGCGTGCCGGGGGCACGACTGGTGGTCCAGTTCGACGAGCCTGCGCTCCCGGCCGTGGCAGCGGGCGCGGTGCCAACCGCGAGCGGGCTGTCGCGGCTCGCCGCCGTCGAGGCCGGCCCGCTGCAGGATGGGCTGAGCCAGGTGCTCGCGAGCACCCGGGAATACACGGTCGTCCACTGCTGTGCCACCACGGTCCCGTTCGGGATAATCAGGGCAGCGGGAGCAGACGGGGTCGCCTTCGACCTCAGCCAGCTGCGGCGCGGGGAAGAGGATGCGGTGGCCGAGGCCGCGGAGGCCGGGATGGGGCTGCTGACGGGGGCGATCCCGGCCCCGTCTGGTCCGGCGGCCGAGACCATCGGCCCCGCCGGGTCCGATCGGGCCACCACTGGCGGTGACCTTGAGGCTGGTAGGGTCAGCGGGGCTCGTGAGACTTCTGAGCGGGTGATCCGGCTGTGGCGGCGGCTGGGCCTGCCGCTGGCGACGTGCCCGGAACAGGCGGTGATCACGCCGGCCTGCGGCCTGGCCGGCGCGTCTCCGGCTCAGGCCCGCGCGGCGCTGATCCGGTGCCGGGAGGCGGCTGGCATGCTGGCCGAGCTGATCGAGGAGACAGGGGGCGAACCCCGGTGAGCGGCATCCGGTACCGGCTGGCGAGTACGGGTCCCTGCGGCCCGTGCGAGCGGCCGGTGGCCCGCAGGGCGTCCGGACGGCGCCAACATCCGAGGCAAGCACACTGGCCCGGTACGGGCTTTCCGGATGGCGCGAATGTTGGGAGGAAGCGCAGTGACCGACGACGACGCTGGCGTGCCCGGCCGGAGCGGGAGCGCGGACGCGGCGCCTGACGAGGCGCCGGCCGACGCCAGGCGGCGCCACGCGGACCTGAGCCTGGAGATCACCGAGGCTGACCACCGGTATTACGTGCTGGACTCGCCGACCATCTCCGATATCGAGTACGACACCAAGATGCGCGAGCTGCGCGCGCTCGAGGAGCGGTACCCGGACCTGCGCACGCCCGACTCGCCTACCCAGACCGTCCACGGCACGATCTCCACGCTGTTTACCCCGGTCGAGCATCTGGAGCGGCTGCTCAGCCTCGATAACGTCTTCACCGACGAGGACCTGGCCGCGTGGGCGGACCGGGCGACCCGGCTCGGCGGCGCCGGCCCGTACCTGTGCGAGCTGAAGATCGACGGGCTCGCGATCGACCTCATCTACCGGGACGGCGCGCTGGTCAAGGCGGCGACCCGGGGTGACGGGCGCACCGGCGAGGACGTCACGCCGAACATCAGGACGATCTCTTCGATCCCGACCCGGCTCGCCGGTTCGGGCTATCCGGCCACCCTCGAGGTGCGGGGCGAGGTGTTCATGCCGGTGGAGGCGTTCGAGAAGCTGAACGAGTCGCTGCTGGACGCGGGCAAGGCGGCGTTCGCCAACCCGCGCAACTCAGCGGCCGGGTCGCTGCGGCAGAAGGACCCCCGGATCACCGCCTCCCGGGCGCTGGACGCGATCATCCACGGCATCGGCCGGGTCGAGAGTGGTGCTGGCCCCGGGGGACCCTCCCCCCAGATCCCCCCGCCTGAGGGGACCCATCCCCCCGGACCCCCCTTGGTAGGGAGCCATCCCACCAGACCCCCCTTGGGTGGGACCGATCCCCCCAGATCCCCCTTGGGTGAGACCGATCCCCCCAGATCCCCCTTGGGTGAGACCGATCCCCCCAGTCCTCCCTCGGGCATCAGCGGTTCGGCCGCTGGTCCCGGCGAAGAGGGGCACCTCGAGGGCGCACCCGACACGCAGTCGGGCTGGTACGAGCGGCTGCGCGGCTGGGGCCTGCCGGTCAGCGGCCTGTACCAGGTGGTCGCCGACATGGCCGGGGTCCGTGAGTACATCTCCTACTATGCCGAGCACCGGCATGACCCGCCCTACGAGATCGACGGCGTGGTGGTCAAGATCGACCAGGTCGCGCTGCAGCGCCAGCTCGGCTCGACCAGCCGGGCACCGAGGTGGGCCATCGCCTACAAGTACCCGCCGGAGGAGGTCACCACCAGGCTGCTCGAGATCAGGGTGAACGTCGGGCGTACCGGCCGGGTCACCCCGTTCGCCGTGATGGAGCCGGTCAAGGTCAGCGGATCGACGGTCGAGAACGCCACCTTGCACAACGCCGACGAGATCAAGCGCAAGGGCGTCCTGATCGGCGACATGGTGATCTTGCGCAAGGCGGGCGACGTGATCCCCGAGGTGCTCGGGC
>Ga0187780_10002484_pt1 | contig 13860 bp, 12 predicted proteins | sample 1015_Q2_SP10_20__FD_132429 | JGI IMG/M metagenome (GOLD analysis project Ga0187780, IMG submission 132429) | Tropical peat soil microbial communities from peatlands in Department of Meta, Colombia - 1015_Q2_SP10_20_MG | ecosystem: Environmental > Terrestrial > Soil > Wetlands > Peat | place...
AAGTCTCTTCTGGGGTGTGAGCGCGACCGATCCCCTCACATTTGCTGGCGTGGCGACACTTCTGCTGGCCGTCGCGCTGGTGGCGTGCTGTGTGCCTGCAAGGCGCGCCACGCGCGTGGATCCGATGGTTGCTCTGCGTTACGAATAGCCCCTACCAGGGCCTCTTTGTGCCTTTGAAAACTGCTCGCGCGGACAGGTTGACGCTCCTACTCGGATTCTGTAGCCTCGTTTTGCACCGTTCTCACGCGCTTCCGTTTCCGGGGGACTTTTCATGGGCTCTGAGAATCGCTCCGCTATCTCTCGCCGTGAATTTGCCCGGCGGGCGGCCATGGTTTCCGCTGCAGCATCACTCTCGCCGACAGAACTTTTGCGGGCACGAGCGGCTTCACCCGCAGCCCCCCCGTCACAGACCGCTGCCACGCCAAACCTTTCTCCGGAAAGTCAGATTGAAGCTCAGTCGCGTATCGAGGCGATTCTCGCGCAATACGGCAGCCGCCTGTCCGACGCGCAAAAAGCGGATTTGACCAGGCTCTCGAACGCCGCTCAGCCCATGCTCGATCGCTTGCGGGCTTATCCAGCGGGGAACAGCGACGGCACGGGGCTCTACCTAAAACCCTTGATCGAGCGCGAAAAAAAGCCTGCGCCGTCGTCTACTACCACGAAGCCTGCCGCTGCACCGAAAAAATCCTGAGGAACCCATGCCCGCCGAAGAGCTTTTCTTTCTGTCTCTCACCGAACTCGCAAAACGCATCGAAACCAAAAAGCTTTCTCCTGTTGAGCTGACCCAGCTTTATCTCGATCGCAGCCAAAAATTTGGCCCGCGCTTCAACGCCTACGCGCTCCTTACTCCCGAGCTTGCTCTCGAGCAGGCCAAAGCAGCCGAGAAAGAAATCATGCGTGGCCATTATCGCGGCCCGCTGCACGGAATCCCGTACGCCGCGAAAGATCTCCTGGCCGTGAAGGGCTTCCCTACCACCTGGGGCGCCAAGCCTTTTGAAAACCAGGTTTTCGATTACAACGCGACGGTCATCGACCATCTTAAGGGCGTCGGCGCGGTCATGATCGGCAAAGCCTCCATGATCGAGCTCGCCGGCGGCATGGGCTACCGTTTCGCTTCCGCCTCTCTTCAGGGTCCGGCCAAAAATCCTTGGAACCCGGCGTGTTGGACGTGTGGTTCTTCTTCTGGCTCTGGCGCGATTGTTGCCGCCGGCCTTGCGGCTTTTGCCATCGGCACGGAAACCTGGGGCTCCATCGTTTGCCCATCTGCCTTCTGTGGCATCAGCGGATTGCGTCCCACCTACGGCCGCGTCAGCCGCTACGGCGCGATGGCGCTTGCTCCGTCGATGGACAAAATCGGCCCGATGGCCCGCAGCGTAGAAGACTGCGCGCGCATCTTTGCCGCCATCGCCGGCCACGACATCAACGACCGCAGCACGCTTCCTATCGACAAAGCTGCGTTCACCTATTCTCCATCCATTGAACTTCACTCCCGCCCGCTGCACGTCGGCTGGCTGACCAACGCATGGACTTCGCTCGATCCCAGTGTGTCAAAACCCGTCGCCGCGGCTGAGAGAGTGTTGCGAAAGAACTTTTCCAGTGTCAGGAATGCGGCCTTACCTGTTGGTCCCTGGGAGGATGCAGGCTCATTGATCTGGGGAGTCGAAGCCGCGGCCTCATTCCGGACTCTCATTCGTTCGGGAAAAATCAGTGAACTAGCGGATCCTTTGAGCCAGATAGCAGGGTATTTGAACGAGCAGTTTTCTGCTGCCGACTACTTGCAAGCTCTGCGCGTCCGGGAAGTTGCGCAGAAGAAAATGGACGAGTCGTTTGAGACCTATGATGTTCTTGTCGCGCCTTCGCAACCCGTCGCGGCAACTCCTCTGGATTTGAATCTGGAAACTGGTCTGTCCTTCTCCGACCCCCTCGGGGGCCTCGGCAATATCTGCGGCCTGCCCGCGCTCTCCGTTCCTTGCGGATTCACTGACAAGAACCTGCCTGTCGGCCTCCAATTTATCGGCCGCGCGGGAGATGATCTCGCTGTCATCCAAGCGGCGCGCACTTTCCAACAGCACACGGATTGGCACAAGCGCCATCCCAAGGTTCACTAGGCGCTCTTTTCGGGGCAGCTTGCAGGCGGGGAATCCAGGTTCAGCGTTTTTTACTTCAACAGTTCGTGGACAGCGCGCAGCAAAGCGCTGCGGCTGAATGGTTTGCTCAACATTCGAATAGCAGGATCAGGCTGCAGCGACTCGGAAGCGGCGCGCTCGCTGTACCCGGACATGTAAAGCATTCGGAGGCCTGGCTGCCTCTCTTTCAGTCGTGCGGCCAGCTCCAGACCGGTCATCCGCGGCATCACCATGTCGGTGATCAGCAGATGGATGGCACCTTTGCGTTCTTCCGCGAGAGCCAACGCCTCCGCGCCATCTCGCGCTTCTATCACCGCGTAGCCGCCTGATTCGAGGAATTCCCGGGCCACTTCGCGCACGTCCTGCTCGTCTTCGGTCAGCAGAATCGTCGCGCTGCCTCGTGGAACTTCGGTTGAAACTGAAGTTGCGCCGATTCGATCAACCGCCCGGTCCACGCGGGGAAGGTAAATCTTGAATGTCGATCCGTGCCCTGCTTCGCTGTAGACCCAGATGAAGCCGCCGCTTTGCTTCACGACGCCGTAGACCGTGGCCAATCCCAGTCCTGTGCCTTTGCCCTGCGCCTTGGTCGTGAAGAACGGCTCAAAAATATGCGCCTGCGTTTCGGCATCCATTCCCGTACCCGTATCGGAAACGGAAAGCAGCACATAAGGGCCTTCCTGGACAATCGGGTGCTTCGCGCTATAGCGGCCGTCCAAGTCGGTGTTCGACGTCTCAATGATCAGCCGTCCGCCGTCGGGCATCGCGTCCCGGGCATTCACCACCAGATTCATAATGATCTGTTCCATCTGGCTCGCATCCGCCCGGATGGCGCCCAAATCCTCGGCGGGCCGGATGACCAACTCGATGTCTTCCCCAATCAATCGCGGCAAGAGCTTGCCCATGTCTTGCACGACCTCGTTCAAATTCATCACGTGAGGCTGCAACACTTGCAGGCGGCTAAATGCCAAGAGCTGGCGGGTCAGGGCGGCGGCGCGGTCCGCTGCGCGGTCGATTTGTTCGATTTTCCTGGAATGTTGCTCCGAAGGTGGCAAGGAATTCAGCAGCAATTCGGTGTGGCCTTTGATGACCATCAACAGGTTATTGAAGTCGTGCGCCACGCCTCCGGCCAGCCGCCCCACCGCTTCCATCTTCTGCGACTGGCGCAGTTGCTGTTCGAGAATCTGCCGCTCGCTGACGTCTTGCGCCACAATCAGCCGCACTCGCCTGCCGGAATACTCCAGCTCGTGAACCGTGGTCTCGACTTCAATGACTTTTCCGTCTTTCTTCCGGTGTTTCCAGCGGCCGTGATACAGCCCGTCCCCACTGTTCATCTCCAGGTAATTCAAGAACCTGCTTTTTTCTTCTTCGGTGCGGAAGTCGAGAACCGTCATCTTCTTGAATTCTTCCCCTGTGTAACCATACACGCGGGTTGCCGCTTCATTTACTTCCAGAAATCGCAGCGTTTCCCGGTCGATGACCCAGGTGGGCAGCGGGTTATGGCTGAAGAGCAGCCGGAACATTTCTTCGTTCTTGCGCAACGCCTCTTCCGAGCGCCGCCGCTCGATCGCCAGTGCGATGTGTCCCCCGACCGAGCTCAAAAATTCGAGATCGCGCTGGTCGTACGCGTTTTCGTCCTCGTAGTGCTGTACCACCAGCACGCCGATCGTTGCCGTTGGCGTTTTCAGCGGTACGCCCAGCCAGGCTGGCGCTGGCGCTCCCACGAGCTCCACTTCGCCCGCGGCAACTAGCCGGTCGAACTCGCGCTGCGGGATCAGCATCGGAACTCCAGTGCGAAACACATACGCCGTGCAGCTATGGCCGACCCGCAGCGGTGGGGGAGCAACGTCGAACTGATCGGCGAAGAATGGAAACGTGAAAGTGTCGGTTGCCGCGTCGTAAAGTGCCACAAAGCAATTCTCAGCGGCCATCACTTTTTTCAGCGCCTGATGAATTCCCGCCAGCAATTCGTCCAGATTTGCGGTTTGATTGAGCGCCTGAACCACTTCGGAAATGACTTGCCGCTCGGCTTCCATCCGCTGCAGGTCCGTAACGTCTTGGAAGCTCACAAGAACGGCCTCGACGCCTGGCATCCGCGTGCAATCTTTTCCCGAGGTATCGAACCAGCGCCAGCGTCCGTCTTTTCCCTGGAGCCGGCAGCGGCTCGCACAAACACGTGACTCACCGGTGGAAAGATTCTCGAGGCGCTGGCTCGCATCAGGCAGGTCGGACGGATGAACAAAGGAGAGGATTCGCCTTCCGATCAACTCTTCTGTCGAGTACCCGAGAAGGCGGGTAAATCCGGCGCTCGCGAAAAGAATGGTTCCTTGTGGGCTCAGAAAGGTGAAGAGTTCTTTCGCGGAATCCAGCAGCATGGAAAGTTGCTCGGGACTGATCGCTGTGCCTGCCTCAGAAAAGGAGCGGTCCGCCATGATGTTGCTGTCCCTGAACCTGACCGCGAAAATATCTTCGCAGCCAAAGTCGAGACTTTGTCCTCCAATAAGCGTGATCTTGCTGTTTTGGCCTGACTGGCCCGTTCCGCGAGCAATTTTTATCTTACAGGATTCCGACAAGCTCGCCGGCCGTTGCGATCCCTGACGTCACCAAACGATGACTGCCCAAACGGACTGTGCTCTGGCTTGCCTCGCTTTTCCTGCGATTCCGCGCATGTTAGGCTCCAACCGTTCTTCCTTATCACGGCAGCCGGCGTCGACACGCTTCGACCACGCGCACTGAGGAGGCCATTTCGCAATGCATGACATCTGGAAAGATATGTTTGTTCTGGGACTTCCCATCTTGGAGAAAATTCTTCGCCCCATCATCGTCTACGCCTTCCTGGTGATCGGCCTCCGGCTGGCGGGAAAACGCGAACTCGTACAGCTCAATCCTTTTGACCTCGTCGTCCTCCTCACGCTTTCGAACACCGTGCAGAACGCCATCATCGGCGACGATAACAGCGTCTCGGGTGGCATCATCGGCGCCACTTCCCTGCTCATCTGCAATTATCTCGTCGTTCGATTTCTCTACGACCACCGGAAGCTCGACCAGTTGGTGGAAGGTAAATCCGATATTTTGATCGAGAACGGCAAAGTGCGGACGGAGCATCTGAAGACCGAACTCATCACCATGGCGCAATTGGAAGCCGCTGCCCGCAAACAGGGCTTTGGTTCACTCTCCGAGGTTGAGCAGTGCGTCCTCGAGCCCGGCGGTACGCTGACTTTCCTGGGCAAAAAACCTGACGCCGAAGATATCCGCCACCGGGAACTGCTGGGGAAGCTCGAGCAATTGGCAAAGGAAATCGCCACGCTGCGAAGCTCCCAGCCTCCCGCCCGCGCCTGATCTTAGTGCAGCAAGAAGCCCGTCATCGCAACGGCAAAACCAATCGCGCCCACGAGGATGCCACCGAACCAGAAGATTTTCTTTTTGGCCAGCAGCGTCAACGAACAAATGACCAACCCGATTTCCAACAGCACTTCGCCAAGATCGAAGCGGTCCGCTTGACGCATGGCACGATCGCGCTCGGCTTCCAGCCCTTCCGCTATCTTGCTCACGTCCTCTTTGTCGGAGGCATAGTGCTCCACTTCCTTCTCGTATTTCTTGGTCAGCTCCTCGCCTTTGTCCTTGTTGAGTGGCGCTACCTCGCTGACGATGTCCAATCCAACTTGCGTCATGCGCTGCCGGATGCTCTTTGCCTGATACTGCTCCCAGCGGCTCGCGGCCTGCGTCTCGCGCGACAGTTCTTCCGTGTGCGCGCGATGCCCCATCAAAGTGACGATGGCCACCAGGACCGCAATGATTGCGATAGTGACGGACACGGGAAGCACCAGCGGGTTGTCCTCATGCCCGTGATGCGCTTCGGGTAGTTCAATGCCTTCGGCCATTCCTCTTCTCTCCCTATGTGTTGGAATTAGGCAGCCGCTTCGGCTGCCATCGCCTGCAGAGATTCGTTCGCGGCGGAAATCGTGCGGTCTACGTCGGCGGAAGTGTGCGCCGCGGAAAGGAACGCCGCCTCAAACTGCGACGGTGCAAGAAAAATTCCGCGGTCCAGCATCTCGCGGAAAAATCTTGCATAGCGTTTCGTATCCGAGCGCTTCGCGTCGGCATAATTGCGCACTGGCCCGGTCGTGAAGAAAATCGTCGCTAGCGATCCAATCGCATTAATCTGCGCGGGAATTCCCGCATCCGTCAACTCCGCGCGCAAACCAAAAACCAGCCGCCGCGCCAATTGCGTCATCTCCTCGTAAAGTCCGGGCTTGTCGAGTTGCGTCAGCGCCGCGATTCCCGCACGCATCGCCAGCGGATTCCCGGCCAGCGTTCCCGCTTGATAGACCGGCCCGAGCGGCGCGAGGTGGTTCATCAATTCCGCGCGCCCCCCGTACGCCGCCACTGGAACTCCCCCGCCGATGATTTTCCCCAGTGTCGTCAGGTCTGCTTCAATGCCAAGAAGTTCCTGTGCGGCCCCATTGTGCAGGCGGAATCCCGTGATTACTTCATCGACGATGAGCAACGCGCCGTTGCGGTGCGCAATCTCCTGCAAGCCCTTCAGGAATCCCGTTTCCGGCGGCACCACGCCCATGTTCGCCGCGATGGGTTCGACAATGATCCCCGCGATTTTGTTTTTGTGCTGTGCAAAAGCCTGCTCCACTGCGTGCAAATTGTTGAATGGTACGTTCAACGTCAATTCTGCGAGCGCTTGTGGAACGCCGGGACATTCCGCGATTCCCAGCGTTGCCAGCCCCGAGCCTGCCTGAGAAAGAAAACTGTCGGCGTGCCCGTGGTAGCAGCCTTCAAATTTCACGATGAAGTCGCGCTTGGTCACGCCGCGCGCCAGCCGCACCGCGCTCATCGTCGCTTCCGTTCCGCTGGAAACGAATCGGATTTTTTCGATTGTCGGAATCGCGCGGGTAATCAGTGTGGCGAGCTCCAGCTCCAATCCGGTGGTCACGCCAAAGCTCGTTCCCTTGCGTGCCTGATCCGCAACCGCTTCCGCAATCGTCGTATTTCCGTGCCCGAGAATCACCGCTCCCCATGAACACACATAATCGAGCAGCTCGTTTCCATCCGCGTCATAGAGATGCTGCCCGCTCCCGCGCTCGATGATGAGCGGCTCGCCGCCGACGGATCGAAACGCCCGCACCGGGCTGTTCACGCCGCCAACCAGTACCTGCTCGGCACGCTCGAAAATTTCCCGCGAACGCCGCCGTTCGCGCTCCAACTTGGTTTGTGGTTTGTTCATCGCTTTGATTTTACCTAGCACGCCTTCAGCCAGCGTGCGACGTCCTTGGCATGGTAGGTCAAAATGATGTCGGCTCCAGCCCGCTGCACGCCCGTCAAAATTTCCAGCACCACGCGCTTTTCATCCACCCAGCCTTTTTGCGCCGCCGCTTTCACCATCGAGAATTCGCCGCTCACGTTGTACGCACCCACGGGAACGTCAAACGTTTCGCGAACTTGCCGGATGATGTCGAGATATGGCAGCGCCGGCTTGACCATCACCATGTCCGCGCCTTCTTCCAGGTCGAGCCGCACTTCTTTGAGCGCTTCGCGCGCGTTCGCGGGATCCATCTGGTAGCTGCGCCGGTCACCGAATTGTGGCGCGGATTGCGCGGCTTCGCGAAACGGCCCGTAAAACCCCGAGCAGTACTTCGCGGCGTACGAAAGGATGGCGATGTTCTCGAATCTGTGCTCGTCCAGCATGTCACGAATCGCGCCCACGCGCCCGTCCATCATGTCCGAGGGCGCGACGATGTCCGCTCCGGCGCGCGCGTGCGACAGCGCCTGCTGCGCCAGAATTTGCAGCGTCGGGTCGTTCGCCACTTCTCCGTTTTCAATCACGCCGCAATGTCCGTGATCAGTGTATTCGCACAAGCACACGTCGGTGATCACCAGCAGCTTCAGGTTCGCCTTTCGAATCGCTTCGATGGCCCGCTGAACCACGCCATGTGCACTGAGCGAACTTGCTCCTCGCGGATCTTTCGTTTCCGGTAAGCCAAACAAAATAATCCCTGGAATACCCAACGATTCCACTTCCCGGCTTTCTTCCAGGATTTGGTCGGCCGACTGCTGAAAGATGCCAGGCATCGAGCTGACTTCCTGCCGCACGTTTGTGCCCGGGCACACAAACATCGGATAAATCAGGCCCGCTGTGGTCAGGCGCGTTTCGCGAACCAGGCTGCGCAAAGCTTCGGTTCTTCGCAATCTCCTCGGCCGTTGTGTTGGGAAACTCATGCGTGTTTTACTCCAGTAGCACAAAATTCATTCTGCGCTCTTGTTCCTCATTCTCGGCTGCTGCAAACATCTATCTCGCCGCTTTTTCGAGACGGGGAAAGTGCTTTTCCAGCGCTTCAATGACTGATGCTGCCGTTGTGTCCGCAGCCACGATCGCGCGCGCAATTCCAGCTTCGCGCAACGCCTTCGCCGTCACCGGCCCCACCGCCGTGATCGCCAGCTTATCCTGAAGCGCGGAGAATTGCGCGGCGCCAGAGAGCTCGACAAAACTCTGTACTGCCGAAGGGCTGAAAAACAAAACCGCGTCGGCTTCGCCCCGCGTGATTTTGTTGAGCGCATCACTATCCGCGTCCGCAGGCCGCAGCGTTCGATACGCAATGACTTCCGTAACGGTCGCACCAAAACGCTTCAGCGCTGCCGGCAAATCGGGATTCGCACGATCGCTTCGCGGTAGCAGAACCTTTGCACCTGCCAACTGGATTCCCAATTCTTCGGCCAGCGCCACGCCATTGTGAGTCGACGCCACGTGCGTCACAGGAAAACCTCCAAGTTTCGCAGCTTCCGCTGTGGTCGGGCCAACGCAGGCAATTTTCAGCTGGGTTTTCGTTCGAACGAGCGGTTTCTGCGTTTCCGCCGCGCGCTGCGTGAGTGCCCGCACCGTTTGCGCACTTGTCAAAATCACCCAGTCAAACTGCTCGATCTCCGCAATGGCGCGATCCAACGGCGTGAAGTCTTCTGGTTCGCCAAATGCTACCAGCGGCAATACCACGGGAGTCGCTCCCCGCACCGACAGCTCGCGGGCCAACGCTTCACTCTGCGCTGCCGTTCGCGTAATCACGATGCGCTTCCCTGCGAGCGAGCTTGCCTGCTCTTCACCCACGCTGCCTTCCCACTTCTTCCAGAATCAAGCGCGCGCCTGCTTCGACAAGCAACCGCGCCATGTGCTCGCCGAGCGCCGCCGCTTGTTCGGGAGGCGCTGCGGCACGCTGCTTGACGTACTGCGCGCCATCCACGGAGCAAACGCAAGCGTCCATCACAAGTTCACCCCGTTCGATGCGCGCCCAGGCGCCCATGGGCACCTGGCATCCGCCCTGCAGCGCCGAAAGCAAAGCCCGCTCCGCGATAATCGCTGAACGCGTTTCCGCATCATCGAGCGACGCGAGCAAATCGCCCGCTTCGGTGTCGCGCAGGCGGCACTCGACAGCAATCGCGCCCTGCCCGACTGCCGGCATGCACACCTCCGGCGCGAGCACTTCTGAAATTCTCTGGCTCAGCCCGAGCCTATCCAAGCCGGCTTTCGACAGCATCACCGCTTCGTATTCGCCGCTTTCCACTTTCCGCAGGCGCGTATCCACGTTGCCGCGCAAATCGCGCAAGTCGAGGTCCGGCCGCAAGTGCCGCAACTGCGCTTGCCGCCGCAAACTACTGGTGCCGACGCGCGCGCCTTGTCGCAAATTCGCAAGTGTAGAGCCGACCAGGCAATCGCGCACGTCGTCGCGCTTGCAAACCGCGGGAAACATCAGCCGCGACGGCACATCGGTGGGAATGTCTTTCACGCTGTGCACCGCGAGGTCGATGGTTTCTTCGAGCAGCGCTTCCTCCAGCTCTTTGATGAAAATTCCCTTTCCGCCAATCTGCGTCAGCGCGGCTTGCTGCATCTTATCGCCGGATGTCTTGATGATGACGATTTCCGGTTCCATTCCCGTGGCGGCAAAAAGCTTTTTGCGGACAAATTCCGCCTGCCACTTGGCCAGCAGGCTGCCGCGCGTGCCGATTCGCAGCGTCCTCACGATTTCTCCCGGTTGGGAAGAAAGAGATCGCGCAGCGCTTCCACGTTCTGGACTTTTCTCCGCAAATCCTTTTCGCCGCGCAAGCGTTGCGCCGGTTCGAGTACCAGGCTCTCCAGCATGTCGTCCATCAGCTTTTCCACTTGCGCGCGGTCCACTTCGTTCAGATGGCGGATGGATTCCACGCGCGAATGAACGAAGCGCGCGCGTTCTTCGCGCATTCGCGTGCGCAAGGCGTTGACCAAGCCGACCAGCTCGACGCTGGCCTGCCAGGAAAGAAATTTTCCAACGTGCTCTTCGACGATGCTTTCCGCTTTCGGAACTTCGTTTTGCCGCGCCTGCCGGTTGTGCTGCACGATTTCGCTCAAATCGTCCATGTTGTAGACATAGACGTTGTAGAGCTTCGCGACGGCAGCATCGATATTCCGTGGCATTCCAAGGTCCATCAGGAACAGCGCGCGATTTCCGCGCCGGCTCATGGCTTGCTCGACGAGTTCGCGCTTCAGGACAGGCTCTTCGGTCGCAATCGAAGAGACAATCACATCCGGCAGCGGCAGCGCCTTCTCCCATTCGCCCCACGCGATGACTTCACCGCCATGCTGCTTCGCCAACTCCTCGGCGCGCTCCCGCGACCGGTTCATCACATAGAGACGCGCGATTCCGTAGTTCTCCAATTGCGAAACGACTTGCTCGCTGATGGTTCCCGCTCCCAGCACCAGCGCGCTGCGTTCGTTAAGTTTTCCAAAAATCCGCTCCGCCAGCTTCACGCCCGCCGATGCCACGGACATCGGCCTCGTGCCCAATTCCGTCTCGCTGCGCACGCGCTTTCCGACTTCGAGCGCTCCCTGAAAGAGCCGATTCAGCACCGGACCGGTCGCGCCGTATTCGTGCGCGAGACGATAGGCCTCGCGCACCTGGCCGAGAATTTCCGCTTCGCCCAGCATCATGGAATCGAGCCCGGCGGCTACGCGGAATAAATGCTGGACGGCTTCGCGGTCATAATGGTGATAGAGCGAAATATCCAGAAGGTCCATGCGGACGGAGTGAAACTCGCTCAGGAACTTGGAAAGGCCGCTCGCGCTTTCACGGGACGATTCCGGCGGAACGCCGTAAACTTCGCTGCGGTTGCACGTCGACAGGACCAGCGTCTCTTCGAGGATCCCGCGAATCCGCAGCTCTTCGGCGGCGCGGCGCGCCTGCTCGACGGTGAACGACACCCGCTCGCGCACCTCCACGGGCGCTGTCCGGTGATTCAATCCGACGAGAACGATTTCCATGCCGCGGTCCGAAGACTCCTAAAAGAAGCGATGATTGTGCGAAAGATACAAATTCACCACCGTGAAACTTAGAAAGACGATCACAAAATTGAAAATGCACAACTTCGAGGCGCGCGCCCCGCGCCACGCGGTGGTCCGCGCCAGCCAGAAATACGCCAAGTAGAGAATCAGCACTAGGAGAGTGACTGCGTATTTTGGATCGTAAATGGAATATTTGCTGCTCAGCCGGTACAGCCACAGGAATCCGAACGACGTTCCGATAGTGATGGAAATCAAGCCGATCAGCACGCTCGAGCGGCTCATGCGCTCGAGCAATTCCAGGGGCGGCAGGCGCCAGACCACATCCCCAAGCTTGTGACTGCGGAGAAAACGCTCTTCGACGAGGAAAATCAAGCTCAAGACGAAGGAAAGCGCGAATGCCGAGTACGCCAGAATGTTTAGCGTCACGTGAAACGCAAAGCTCGGCCCTTGTGCTGGGGGAGGAGAGTATTTATCGGGTGGTGCGAGATGCGCCGCAAGAAAAAACACCAGAATGAAGGGCAAAATCAGCGCCCCCACGGACCGTTGGCGGTGATAAATCTCCAATCCGAGGTAGGTGAGGGCCAGCAGCCAGCCGAAGAGCGACATTGCGCCGTACAAGTCGTGGTAGGGAACGGTGTGCGCGGCGCGGGCGCGTTCGAGCAGAGCAAAATAGTGGCCTACCAGCCCTACGGCCAGGAATACCGTGCCCAGGCGGCCGGTGAACGCCTTGCCGGTGTTCAGGAAAAACACATACAGCGCGAAACTGAGCGCATAGGCCGCAACCGTCGAAATCACAAGAACCTGGTTCACTCTCAGCACCTGCCCGCTGGACCGCCGCGCGAACCGCACGCGGCGCTTGCGTATCTCGCCGCGGCACCCCACGCTGCCTCAACCGTTCGAGTATAACTTAGCCGATTGCCTTGGTGCATTGCGTGATGCTCATCACAGTTGCCGGAACCGCAAGACCTGCTAAGATTTGTTATTCTTAGATTTGTCGATTTCATCAGGATTCGCGGAATCCAAAAGCCAAGGTTTAACGGACAACGGATGAACGTCCAAGCTGAGCCGCTCAATCGAAAGGAGTTGTTTCTCCGCGCCTGCCGCGGGGAAGCCGTCCCGCGAGTTCCCGTCTGGATGATGCGGCAAGCCGGCCGGTACCTGCCCGAATACCGCGAAATTCGCGCAAAGCATGGGTTTCTAGAGGTTTGCAAGACCCCCCAACTGGCGGTGGAGGTTTCGATCCAGCCGTTCCGGCGGCTCAACGTGGATGCGGTCATCGTCTTCTCGGACATTTTAATCCCCGCCGAAGCCATGGGACTGGAGCTGGAATTGGGCGACGCCGGACCGAATCTGCCCAACCCGGTCCGCACAAAAACCGATGTGGAGAAGCTCAAGATTTTCGACCCGGAAGCAGAGACGGGCTTTCTGACAGAAGCGATCCGGCGGATTGTGAAGTCAGTCGGCCCCGAGGTTCCGGTGCTGGGATTTGCCGCGGCGCCGTGGACGCTGGCGTGCTACATGGTGGAAGGAAAAACCAAGGAAGGCTTCGCCACCGTGAAAGGATTTCTGTATCGCGAGCCGAAGACATTTCGCGACCTGCTGCATCGCATCGCGCTGGCCACGATTCCTTACTTAAAGGCGCAGATTGCGGCAGGCGCCGCGTCGGTGCAATTGTTTGACACCTGGTGCGGCGAACTCGATCTGCACGACTACAATCGATACGCGCTGCCAGCAGTTCAGGAAGTGATTTCGGGAATCGCGGGACTCGCGCCGGTCATTTATTACACAAAAGCGTCGCATCATCTGCTTCCCGCAATTGCCCAGTCGGGAGCAAATGTCCTGAGTGTGGATTGGCGTGTGGACCTGGCGGAAATTCGCAAATCGCTGACGCCCAAGATTGCGCTTCAGGGGAATCTCGATCCGGCGGTTCTTTTTGCGCCGCCCGCGAAAATCCGGGAAATCACCCTGGACACTGTCAATGCGCTCGGCGGCCGCGGCCACATTCTGAATCTGGGGCACGGAATTCTGCCGAACACCCCGGTGGAAAACGCGCAGATCTTTATTGAGACTGGCCAGCACGCCTTGATTCGGGACGCACGGCCCATGGCACAATCACGGTAAGGGACCATTGCGATGACACTCGCCTATCCCACACTCCAGCAAGCGCGGGAAGAATTGCGCGTGGGCGAAGAATTTCTGGCGAAATATAATCGCCCTGGACCGCGTTACACCAGCTATCCGACGGCGCCGGTTTGGAACGACTCCTTCGGTCCGGCCGAACACGAAAAAGTTCTCGAACAGGCGGAAGCTGCGAGAACTCCCGTTTCGCTTTACATGCACATTCCGTTTTGCGAAAGCCTGTGCTTGTTTTGCGCGTGCAACGTGATCATTCAGAAAAACAAATCCGTGGCGCCCCCCTATCTG
>Ga0187780_10002485_pt1 | contig 13859 bp, 14 predicted proteins | sample 1015_Q2_SP10_20__FD_132429 | JGI IMG/M metagenome (GOLD analysis project Ga0187780, IMG submission 132429) | Tropical peat soil microbial communities from peatlands in Department of Meta, Colombia - 1015_Q2_SP10_20_MG | ecosystem: Environmental > Terrestrial > Soil > Wetlands > Peat | place...
AGGTTTGGTGTGAACCTGGCCTCGTAATTCGTTGCTTTAATTCTTGTGATGTTCCATAATTCACACTTGCCTTAGGTTTGGCGTCGCTTCACAGCGACGAGCGCGTCGCGGGCCGAACTGCGAGGTTCTCACGCAACCGTGGCGGTGCAGCCGCGGCGCAGACAACCTTTGAGACCAGACCTCAGATGGCCGAGAATTCAGGCGACAGCAACTACATCGAGCTGACGGCGAACATCGTCTCCGCCTATGTCAGCAACAACACCGTTCCGAGCGCGGAAATACCAAACCTCATCGGTCAGGTGCACGCCGCCTTGCTGCGGGTGTCGGGCGGCCAGGCCGCAGCGCCGGCGGAACCGCTCAAGCCCGCCGTCCCGGTCAAGCGCTCGATTACCTCGGACTATATTGTCTGTTTGGAAGACGGCAAGAAATTCAAATCGCTCAAGCGTCATTTGCGCACGCAGTACAACATGACGCCGGAGCAATATCGCGATAAATGGGCGTTGCCGCCCGATTACCCGATGGTCGCGCCAAACTACGCCGCAGCGCGCTCGCAGCTCGCCAAGCAGATGGGCCTCGGCCAGCAACGCCGTCGTCGCCGCGAGCGCGGCTGAGCATTCGCGCACGCGCCTCGCGCGCTCCGCGCGGCTCAACGCTGCAGGACGCCGATGACCCGGTTCGCAAAGCTCAGCCGCTCGGTCATCACCGCGACCACGTAGCCGAGCAAGGCTTGGCTCAGTGCCGGATCGTCACGCTTGATGCTGGCAAAGGCCTGCGCATCGAGCTCGTAGAGCACGCTCGCCGCCTCGGCCTGGATCGTGGCGCTGCGCGGGCGTTGCGTGATCAGCCCCATTTCGCCGACCGTCGTATGCGGGCCCAGGCTGCGCACACGCACCGTGCGTCCTTCGGGAAGATCGACGATGATGCCGACGCGGCCTTCGAGGATGAAATGCATCGAGGCGGCCATTTCGCCTTGCCGCGCGATGATATCGCCGGCGTTAACCTCGAGCCGCCGGCAATATCTGGCCAGACGATCGGCAAATTCGCCGCCGCCCAGCGCCTCCGACAACCAGCCGCGCAATGAGCGCAATTCGCCGCCTTCGGCGCGGTGCGTCGCGATGATCTCGTGCTCGCAGAATTCCAGAGCGCGGTCGAGGTCGGAAGCGACCATGATGTCTTCGGTAATAAAACCCGCGGTGCGGAATGCCCGCTCCAGGTCCTGCGTGAGGCTGACCAGGACGACGCGGGCGCGCGCTTCGATCGCGGCCTGCCGGATCTGCGCAAAGCTGTGCGTCGCCGAGGAGTCGATGCCGGTGACGCGGCGGAAATCAAAGATGAGGAAACGGCAGGTGCGATGCTTGCTCAGAAGGTCCTTGACGTACTGGTAGAGCCGGCTCGCCGAGCCGAAGAACAGGTAGCTCTGCAGCGCCATGCCCTGGATGTCGCGGCCGTGCTCGGCCAGGATCGACAATTCGTCCGGCCCGCGATCGAGCGACGAGCGGAATTCCGAGCCGTCAAAGCTGAACTTGATCGCGTTCACCCGGCTCGCGCTCAAGGCGAAGGTGGCGCAGCCGATGACCACGCCGATGAGTACGCCGCCGATGAAGCCCCAGTAGACGATGAGCAGCGCAATCGCGATCAGCGACAGGTATTCGATCAGCAGCAATTGCCGCGACGAGCGGATCAGCCACTGATAGACGAGGCCGCTGCCGAGAAAGCACAGCACCCCGGCGAGAACGAACTTCGGCACGGCGCCGAGGAGCCCGGGACCGACCACCAGCAGCACCGCGCAGATGGCGGCGACCGTCAACCCGGCAATCCGACCGCTGGCGCCTGCGACGCGCGCCAGCGTGCTGCGGCTCACCGAGGTGCAGCTAACGATGCCGCCCAGCGCCGCGGTCAAGATGTTGGCGAAGCCGAGCACCTTCAGATCGCGGTCGATATTGGCCTCGGTGCGGGTCGCGATCTCGATCCCGGTCGTGTTCAGCAGCAAGGTGATGACGGTCACGAACCCGACGGCGAGCAGATCACCGGCAAGCGAAGGCAGCGCCGCCCATGGAAAATGCGCGAGCTCGGCTGGTTTCCAGGGCAGCGTCAAGGCTGCCGCGGATTGCGGATGGAACAGCCAACCCGCCGATTGCGCCGCGGCGAGCGACACGCCGGAAGAGAGTAGAACCAAATGCGTGAGGAGGATTGCCGCCAAGAGAATGCCGGGCAGGACAAAGACGCTGCGCGTGCGCGGCAGCAGCACGTGCAGCACGACCGCAACGGCTGCGCCGGCGCCGAGTTTGGCGGCAAAGCCGGCGCTGGCGAAGGCATCGAGGTTGAACAGTGTGGGGCGGACGTCGGTCACGACCTGGATCGCGCCGGTGATCATCAGCCAACCGGTGGCGCCGAGAAAGCCGCCGATCACCGGATAGGGAACGAAACGGATCGCACGGCCGGCATTGGCGTAACCGAGCACGCCAAGCAGCAATCCGGTCAATGCCGTCGACAGCGATAGCGCAATAAGGCTCGGCTCGAGGAGATGGGTGCCGCCGGAGGCGATGATGCGCTGGACCAGGGTAGCGACCATGGCCGCCAGGACCACGGAAATGGAGCTGTCAGGTCCGGCGATGGCGAACGGAATCGAGCTGCGCAACGCGACCACGGCCCCGCCGATCGCAGCCGACAGGAATGCGACGGCAACGCCGTATGCCAGCAGATTCTCGAGCGGGCCGGTGAAGATAAGCGCCGCATAAGACAGCGAATAGGCGATCGAGAGGATGCTGCAGATCGCGCCGGCGAACATGTCGGCCAGGACGGCGCGGAATTTCGGATTGCCGAATGCGGTCTCAGCCTCGACGACGCTGGCGGCCATCGCTTGTTTTCCCGCTCCCCCGCCCGTTCGCGGCGGCGGGAAAAGACTTACAACACGTTGTCCGAGGTGGCCAGAATGGCTGCCGCCGCAGGCGCCGGGCGCGGGCCGCGCACCGGCGTTCCCGCGATCATACCGCGGCTACGGCGAGAGCGGCGCGGGCGTCGGCGCGGATCCGCTCGACCATCGCGCGGAAACCGTTCGAGCGCTGCGGCGTCAGGTGCTCGCGCAGGCCCATCTTGTCGAACAGCGCCAGTGCGTCGGTGGCGAGAATCTTTTTTGCCCTGTGACCCGAATAGATGGCGAACAGGATCGCGATCAGTCCGCGCACGAGGTGCGCGTCGCTGTCGCCGGCGAAGCTCAGCACCGGCCCACCGGCGCCGTCGGGAACGACCTTGGTCAGGAGCCAGACCTGGCTCGCGCATCCCTGGACCTTGTTGGCGTCGCTGTGGGCCGCTTCGGCGAGGGGCGGCAGGTCTCGCCCCAGCTCGAGCAGGTAGCGATAACGGTCGTCCCAGTCGTCGAGGACTGAGAAATTGTCGACGATCTCGTCGATATCGGCCATCGTCCACCGGGTCCTGCGGGTCAGCTTTATATAGAGCGCCAAGCCGCCGAGGTCGATGTTCCTGGTCGGACCTGCCGACGCCATTCTGGCCCGCGGCCCGCGCCGTCGCTGCGCCCGGTGGGACGCCGAGGCGCTCGAATTACGCGGAGGGCTTATTGCGCGGCGGCGGCCCGCGCCAGGGCGGGATGAGATCGGTCGCGGTGAGGGTGTCTTGCGAGGCGCGGTCCGACGGCGAATTGTCCGACGCCGTCTTGGCGCCGCCCCGCCGGGACGTGGCGCCCGTGACAGAGCCGGTTTCACGGCCACCAAGGGCCTCGGTCAAGGCGCCGTAAAGCATCTTCGCGCCCGCTTGCGCCTTCTGGCCCAGCGCTGCGGCGACGTGCGAGCCGACCGTGCAGGCGTCGGGCTGGCGCGAACAGAATCCGCGCAGGTCCGATACAGTCGCGGAGGCGGCCGAGATGGCGTTGGCGGCGCCAACGTCGGTGACCGCGGGGCCTTGCGATGCCGTGCCGGCGGGCAACAGCAACAGCACCAGGCCGAGCCAGAATGCCATTCGCAGCAGGAAGAACATGATCGACGCGTCCCCGGCAGCCACAGCGGCCACACTGGCGCGCAAGCTAGCACGCACGCTTGAAAACCGCGTTCGCGAGATGCGGACGTTTTTACGCATATTTGAAGAGAATACGCCGCAAATTTTCGCGCAATTTGAAAAAATAAAATTTACCTAAAATTTGCGCGAATGGGCGCCGTTCCTGATCGCATCGCCTTCGACGCTGGCGCAAGCCGCGATATTTCCTTTGACTAGGCGGCCAGCACGGCCGCCGCGCGATCGCCCGGCAACGGGCCGTTCACCATGATCGGGGAATCCGTGACGCTCGCGGCCGCCGCAGGCCCCAACGGCGGCGGCCGAGCCGGCGCCGCGCGCGAGGCCTTAGCGTTCGCTTAAGCGGGGTCTGACACGATTTGCGCACAGAAAAAGGGGGAGCGCGTCTGCAAAATCGGACGTGCGATCGGGACGTGGGCCTCTTCGCGCCGGTGCGAGACTATATTGCGATGCTCGTTCATCCGTCTGCCCAGCACGACGCGCTGACGGCGGCGCGCCATCGCGCCTTCATCGCGCCGCGGCTCCTCGGCAGCGTGGTCGCCTTGGCGTCGTTTCCGGCTTATCTGATCGCGCGCGGCGCGCCCGGCGTGATCGAGCTGTTGATTTTTGCCTGGCTGGTCGCGCCGATCCTCACCGCCTATTTCCTCTCCCGCACCGGCCGTTACGAGGGCGCGCACGTGTTGTCGTCGCTGGCCTTGACCGGACTGGTAACGGTCGTTGCGGTTCTGACCGGCGGCATCGCCTCGTTCGCCGCGATCTGGCTCGTCGTCGTGCCGCTCGAAGCGGCGCTGTCGGCATCGCGCCGCGTCGTCGCCATCGCATGCAGCCTTGCGCTCGCCGCCGCCGGCTTGCTGGCGCTGTGCGGGTCGCTTGATCTCTTGCCGCGGCCCGAAGCCGGCGGCTACGCCGGGCTCGCCGCCGTCGGCATCGTATCGGCCGCGCTTTACGCTGCCGGGCTCGCGCTCGGGGCCGAGGCGCTCGCGCGCACGAGCTTCTGGCTCCTCTACGCCGAGGAGGACCGTTACCGGCTCCTGGCACGCAATATGACGGATGTAATCATCCGGTGCGGTCGCGACAGCGCCGTGCGGTTTGTGTCGCCGGCCGCCGCGCCTTTGTTCGGCTGTTCGACGATCGCCTTGCACGGCCACGGCCTGTTCGACCGCGTCCATGTCGCCGATCGGCCGGCTTATCTGAGCGCGCTCGGTGACGCGGCAGCACTCGGCGAGACCCGTTCAGTCGAGTTCCGCGTTCGGCGCGACGCTGACCACGCCGATGGCTGCCCGGCGTCGCAATTCGTGTGGATCGAGATGCGGTGTCGGCCGCTCGAGCAGGCGGCATCGCCGGCGGACGGCCAAGACCGCCGCGAGGTCGTCGCAGTGCTGCGCGATGTGTCCGACCGCAAGCGCCAGGCGCAGGCGCTCGAAGATGCGCGTGCCGAGGCGGAGCGCGCCAGCGCCGCCAAGAGCCGTTTTCTCGCGACCATGAGCCACGAATTGCGCACTCCGCTCAACGCGATCATCGGCTTCTCGGATATGTTGAGAAGGGAACCCGGTCTGGTGATCGACGCCGCACGGCGTCTCGAATATGCCGGCCTGATCAATGACTCGGGACGCCACCTTCTCGCCGTCATCAACGGCATCCTCGATATGTCGAAAATCGAGATCGGCAGGTTCGAGATTACGCCCGAGCCGTTCGCGCCGTCGCAGGTCATCGCCGGTTGCTGCGATCTCATGACGCTGCAGGCCCGCGAGGCCGGCGTCGAGCTGCGCAAGATCGCGCCTGAGGGTCTTCCCGAACTCATCGCCGACAAGCGCGCCGTCAATCAAATCCTGCTCAACCTCCTATCCAACGCGATCCGTTTCACCGACCGCGGCGGCAGCGTCACGATCAGCGTGCGGGGCGAGGCAACGGCCGTCACCTTTGCGGTCGAGGACAACGGCGTCGGCATCGGCGATGAGGATCTCGCGCGCGTCGGGGAGCCCTATTTCCAGGCGCGCGCCGCCTATGATCGCCGCCATGGCGGGACCGGTCTTGGACTTTCCATCGTCAAGGGTCTGGTGCGGTTGCATGGCGGCGAGTTCGGTATCCGCAGCCGCCTCGGCGAGGGCACACGCGTCACCGTGCGCCTGCCGCTCGATTGCGAGCGCGGGGAGACCAGGCGAGCGTCGTTGCGCGCGGCAGCGGGCGATTTGTCAGACAATGCGGCGATCGCGGCGGCGCCGGAAGACACGGCGCTGCGGAGCGAGATTCGGGTGAAGAAAAGTGCCTAAGCGCCCTAGCGAAAACGAATATGGCGTGGCGGCTGCGCTCGCCACCGTCGCAGCTTTGCTCGGGCTGCGGCTCTGGGCGAAGGCGGCGCGCCGTCCGGTGGACGCGATGGCGGTCGTCGGCGCCGTTGCCGCAAGCCTGATCATCATCGTCAACGCGGTATTCCTGCAATCGGGCTCGCATCCGGCACCGTTCTTCGCCAATACGCCGCAGGCGCCCGTGCCGGCGGACGCGCGTCCGCGTGCGCCAGGCCCGGCGATTGCGAAATCAGCGGAACCGACCGCGAGCGTGCGCCCGCCGCCGGCCGCGGCACGCACGCCGCAGACCGTCTCGCTGCGGCGCAATGACCCCATTGCCGAAATGCTGGGGTCCTCGGCGCGCGTCGCGGCCGTTCAGCGTGTCCTCTCCGAGTTTGGCTATGGGCAGATCAAGCCGACCGGCGTTCTCGACCGGGCGACAAGCGCGGCGATCGAGAAGTTCGAGCGCGAGCACCGGCTGCCGGTCACCGGGCTCCTCTCGGACCGGCTCGTGAGCGAACTTTCCGGGATGAGCGGGCGGCCGCTCGACTAGAGCGGCGGCCCGCGGCATATCTCGCGCAACGCCACGCGAGCCGTGCGATGCGTCTTAAAACCGCGCTCTGGGTTGCCGCTTATCTGCGCCGCTGTCAGGTCGAGGGCGTGTCCGGCGTCGTGCGCCGTCGCGGCGCGGAAGAGGCCGGCGCGGTGTTCGTTCGCATCAGCAGGCTCGACGGCACCTCCGACCTGTTCGGCCCGGCGCCGCAAAGCGCGTTCGAAGCCGCCGAAAGCGCCGCGCGCGCCTTCGCGCCGAGCCTCGCCCAGCAACCCGCACCGGACGCAGCGGTCGAACATTATCTCGCGCGCGAGGTGAAATTCGATCCCGACGTCTGGATCGTGGAGGTCGAAGACCGCGCCGGCCGGAATTTTCTCGACATCGTCCGCGGCTGACGCGCTTCGTTCAAGACGCGCCGCGATGCTTGCTTTCGCGTGGCGCTGCAGGACCGCGCTGCGCCGCCGCCGCGGCGCGTGCGCGCGGCTGCGTGTCGTCCCAAGTCACCGCCTGATACTGCGCCTCGGCGCGTTCGCTGTCCGTCAGTGCTTGCCAGATCGCGACCATGCCGGCCGCGGCCGTCGCCGGCATCTCGTCATAGAGCACGGCGAGGGCATGGACGCGCTCGACCGAGTGGCCGACGGCGGGGTTGACGAACATCAGGATGCGGTAGAGCACGTCGCGCGGCACGCCGAGCACTTTTGCCGCCACCGCCACCGGCTCGCCGAGATCGTCGCCGGCGACGCGCCGCGCCTGCTCGCGCGGAATCCGCAGCGCCGCTGCGAGCTGCTGCGCGAAATCCTCGCGGTTGCGGGCAAGCGCCGCGGCCTCCAGCCGCCGGCCGATCGCAGGATCGCGCGAAATGGCGACGAGCCAATGTGGGATCGGCGCGACGATGTCGAGGTTGAGCAGGATAAGCCGCCGCTCGTGCGTATTCGCGGCGAAGAACCGGTCGTTGAGTTCGCCGGCCGTTGCCGGCTCGATCGCCGGCCTCGCTGCGACCGCTCGTGGCGCGTCCGCAGCGGCATCGGCAGAGGCGTTGTCGCCGTGCGGTGGCGCCTCGTCGATCGTCGAACCGGGTTCCAGAAGCGGATGCGATCGCACCAGCGCAGCAACCTGCGGGATGTCACCGGCGAGATATCGCAGCACGCGCGGCGGCGGCGTCTCGTGCCGGGCGAGGCGCATGGCGACAGCCATGCGCGTCGGAACGTCCACCGCTTCCAGGAGCCGCAGCGCCAGCTCGGTGTAGTGGCGTTCCTCGTCGGGTGTATGGCGCAGCCGGTGGACGTAAAGGTCGGTCAAGACTTGCAGCAGCGCGGGACGCATGGCGGTGCCGCCGCGGCGGCCAAACTCGGCCAGGGCGTCGAAGCCGGACAGGCTCTGAGTTTTCATCGCACGCGACCCGACCGCAAAGTCACACCACGCTGTTCGTATGAACCTAAGCGGCTCGCGTTAGCGGAGCGTTAACCTTGCATGACGCTTACTGGCGGCGAGGCCGATGCGCGAGCATCGGAGTAGGGGGTCCGCTGCCGCCAGGCAGGGGGCGGCTGGCCGCGGTCATGGGCACTATCGTCAAGTTTCCCGACGAGGGGCGCGTCGTTCGTTTCGGCCGCGCCGACGCTCCGTACGAATCCGCGACCGTCATCATCCTTCCCGTCATACGCATCGAGCGGCATGGCGATCCGGACGCAGAAGATGCCGAACCCTATACGCCATCGCCTGCGGACAATGGCGGACGTCGCCGCGTCCGGCGTCGCTGAGCTCCTGGCGTCGATGTCGCGTATCTGCTGCCGCCTCGCGACAAAGTTTGTTTTCTTGGCCGGCGGCGCTCTCTTGGCATTGCCGGGATGCTCCAGCATCGGCGATTTTGGCCGGCTGCAGCCCGAGATCGTCAGCGACGATATCCACGCCTGGGTCGGCTGGGACGCTGCCGCGCACGCCGGCGCGCCGATCTCGACCTACCATCTGACCGAGGACGAGCAGGCGCTGCGCGATCTCGCCTTTGCGCTGATCGAGCCGCCCTATGATCGGATCCGCTGGGACGCCGTGGTCTTCGAATACGGCACCAACCGCGGATTCCGGCAGGCACTGTGGGCGCTCGACCACACGGCCTATTACGCGCTTCTGCACACCGCGGGCTATCGCTCGAGCACAGGGCGCTACAACAAACTGATCGACGATATCCGCAATGACGTCGTGCGCATCGGCCCGTTCTTCGATCTCGCGTACCGCGTGCTCGATCTCGACCGGCGGCGTGAGCTGAGCTTGCAGCATGTCGCCGAGCTCAGCCCTCCAGAGCGCCTCGATGCGCGCGCCCGCATCGGCGAAAACAATCTGACCATCGCTTGGGTGGAGCGCTCGCTGGCGTTCCGCTGCGCCTCTTATCGTTTTGCGCTCGAGCATCTGGTCGTGGCCGAGCCGGAGCGGGTCGCATCCGACGCCGATGTGGCGCTCACCCAACTGCAGCAGCAGATCGCTGCCAATCAGCTGGTGCCGGTGCCGCCGCAATTTGGCCCGACGCCGGTCTGCGTCGCCGCGCCCGGGGCGCTCGTCGCCAAAGACTAGAGCATGATCCGGAAAAGCCTGCCCCGGACGTGATCCGGGGTGGAAACCGGTTTTCCGAAAAGATCCTGCTCCACTAAAGAGTTAGAGCGACGATCGCTTCCGCGGGAAGCGATCGCGCTCTAGGATTTCGGCTGCGGCTCGGCGTGGCACTGGGCCGCGGCCAGCGTGCGACGCGCCATCGCCATCAGCCCGGGCTCCGCCGCCAGCGCCCGCAGCACGATCAGTCCGGTCTTGGTCGGCGATTCGATGATCAGGCGATCGGCCGCGGTGACGTCCTCCTCCTCGGGCATCTGGGCGCGCTGCTCGGTGGTCATCAGATCGAGCTCGATGGTGCGCCGCCCGGCGGCGCGGTCGTTGATCGCGTAATAGGCGACGCTGTTGCGGGTGTAGAAGGTGACCGAGGTATAGGATTGGCTCACCGGCGCGCTGAATTTGAGCGGCGCGGCCGAGATGTCGTAGCGGCATACCGCGACGGCGAACGCCGGATCCATGAACGGCATGACCGCGCCTTGCGCCGTCGGCGGAGCGAGCATTGCGATCGTGTTGACCGGTGCGACCGGCGCGAGGCGCGCATAGGCGTCCTGTTTGGCCGCCTGCGGCATCGCCAGCACGGTCGACAGGTGCACGATGCCGCCGAGCACCAGGGCGGCGAGAATCCACAACAGAGCGCGCAGGATCATGAGCAGCTCTTCTCCGCGACCGCCGGCATCGGTCCTTCCTTGGTGGTGCGCATCGCGACGCCGATCGGCGTGTCGTAGAGCCGCCACACCAGGACGAACCGCTCGATCCCGCTGGTCGGCAGCCAGTTTCCCGGACGCGCGCGGGGCGCGACATTGACCGTAAAGCGGCCGTCCGCCGCGCGGACCACCTCGGCGCTGGTGAAGCCGTGCCGGTCGATCGCATTGGCGACCAGCCGGCCTTCGGGGTCGTAGAGCGTGAGCGTCCAAAACCGGGCCGGCGGCGAAAGGCCGCTGACCGTGAAGCTGCAGCGGCCATCCAATGGATTGCCGATATCGTCGGTGCGCGCATAAAACGCGACGCCGTCGCCGGTCCCTACCGGCAGCTCGCCGGTCCGGGCGATAGTGGCGCGGGCGTAGGGGTCGATGTCGACCGATCCGCTGCGCGGCCATGCGGTCCAGGCGCCGATGGTCAGCGCGCCGAAGGCGACGCCGCGGGTGAGCGTCAACCAGGTCGCGCCGAGCCTGATCGCGGCCGCGAGCACCAAGGTGAAGCAGGAACCGAGAAACAGGCGCACCTTCGATCGATCCGATGCCAGAGAGAGTTCAACCGGCCGAGCGTCGGGCCGCGCTCAATCGCCACGCGGTGGGCTGCCGCCGGACCGCTGTTCCGTCGCCGCCGCGACCGCGTTGGCGCGACCCTGCCGGCCGTCCAGCGCACCGAGCGTCTTCGGCGGCGGCGCCTTGACGGCGAGCGCGCGGCTCGCGTCGTCGAGCAGCCGCTCGACCCGGACCAGAGCCTCCGTTCCCTTGCGGGTAAGCAGCACCTGCTGCGGCGCCTGGCCGCCGGGAAGGGTCGCCGCGGCGACCGTCGGAGCGTGCTCCGGAGGCGGCAGGCCGGGCAGCGGCCGCAGTTCAATGCCCTGATGCGCATAAGCCATGATGTCGTGCCACACCAGCGCCGGGATCGTGCCGCCGGTCATGCGTTTGGTCGGCGTGTAATCGTCATTGCCCATCCACACCGCGCCGCAGAAATTGCCGGTGTAGCCGACGAACCAGGCATCGCGCCAGCCATTGGTGGTGCCGGTCTTGCCGGCGACCTTGACGCCGTCGAGCTGCGCCCGCTTGCCGGTGCCGTTTTCGACTACCGAGTTCATCATCGCGATCATTTCCAGCGCGACCTGCGGGCTGATCACCTGCTGCGGCTGTTTGCCGTCGCGGTCGAAACGCCACACCAGGTCGCCGGTGCCGGTGCGCACCTCGAGCGCGGCGTGCGGGGTCACGGCCTTGCCGAGATTGGGGAAGGTGCCGTAGGCGACCGCATGCTCGAGCACGTTGACCTCGTCGGCGCCGATCGGCAGCGAGGGCGTATCGGGAAGCGGCGTCCAAATCCCGAAATTGCGCGCGGTCTGGATGATCTTGGCGCGGCCGAGCTTGGGATTGCCGTCGCCGAGCGCGATCGACAGCTTGACCGGAATGACGTTGATCGAGTTGGTGATCGCCTGGGTGAGCGTCAATGCTCCGGAATAGCCGCCGGAGTAGTTGTGCGGACACCAGTTGCCGATGCACACGGGGGAATCGACGACTATGGATGTCGGCTTGAAGCCGTTGGCGAGCGCCGTCGCATAGACGTAGGGCTTGAACGACGATCCAGGCTGGCGCAGGGCGTCGACCGCGCGGTTGAATTGGCTGGCGCCATAGTCGCGGCCGCCGACCATGGCGCGCACCGCGCCGTCGAGGTCGGCGACCACCGCGGCAGACTGGCTGGCGCCGTAATCGTGGCCGTACTGGCGCAGCGCCGATTCGATCGCGCGCTCGGCATAGCGCTGCAGATTGACGTCGAGCGCGGTGCGCACCACGAAGAAGCGCTCGGTGACGGATTTCGGGAAGGTGTCGACAAGCTTTCGCATCTCGTCGAAGGCCCAATCGAGGTAGTAATTGGGCGCGTCTTCCTCGCGGCGGTCGATCGGCGTCGCCGGATTGCGGCGCGCGCCATACACCTGCCCCTCGGTCATGAAGGCGTTGTCGACGAGATTGTCGAGCACGACATTGGCGCGGGCGCGGGCGGCCGGCAGGTTGACCAGCGGCGAGAATTTCGAGGGTGCCTTGAACAGGCCGGCGAGCATCGCCGCCTCGGGCAGCGTCACGTCGCGTACCGACTTGCCGAAATAGTACTGTGCCGCGGCGTCGACGCCGAAGGCGCCGCCGCCGAGATAGGCGCGGTCGAGATAGAGCTTGAGGATTTCGTTCTTCGACAGCCGGGTCTCCAGCCAGACGGCGAGGAACGCCTCGTTGATCTTGCGCTCGAGCGTGCGCTCGTTCGACAGGAACAGGTTCTTGGCCAGCTGCTGGGTGATGGTCGAGCCGCCTTGCACCACGCCGCCGGCCTTGGCGTTGGTCATCAGTGCGCGGAAGGTGCCGTAGAAATCGATGCCGAAATGCTCGAAGAAGCGCCGATCTTCGGTGGCGAGCACCGCCTTGATGAGGTGGTCGGGCATATCCTCTAGCGGCACGGAATCATTGTGCTTGATGCCGCGGTTGCCGACCTCGTTGCCGTAGCGGTCGAGGAAGGTGACGGCGAGGTCGGATTTCTTGAGCCAGTCCTCATCCGAGGTCTCGCGGAAGGCGGGAATGGCCAACGCCAGCATGAGCAGGAGGCCGCCGGTGCCGAGCGTCATTCCCTCCGAGAACGGCTCGATAAAAAGCCAGCGCCGCCAGCCGGAGATATGGCAACGGTCCATGACCGCGGTGAAACGCTCGTAGAGCTCGCGCGCCCATTTGATGCCGCCGAACACGGCGGAATCGATCCGCGCGTCGATGTCGAGCGCGAGCCGCCTGAGCTTGAGCCGCCAGTCGTCACCCGAATCGGGAAACAGGTCCGTCAAAGTTCGGCACTCCGAGCGCGGGTTCGGGCGTTTAGTCCTTGGTCCGCCGCGAGGCGGCTGCGACAAGATTTAGCCGACGCGACGCGCACGGCCAATGACGCCGCAAGCACAGGGTGAATGGAAATTGGGGGTAAATAGGGCATATGATTCAAGATGCGGGATCGCGTTCATCCGAAGCTCCGCCGGTCAGACGGACGGCGCCGGTCCTTGCCGCAAGCGGGAAGCGAGATGGCAGGCAATGACAGCCCCGAATTGATTCCGTTCTGGCGGCGCAAGTCGTTGGAGGAAATGACGGATTCGGAATGGGAAAGCCTTTGCGACGGGTGCGGCCGCTGCTGCCTCAACAAGCTCGAAGAGGAGGGCACCGACCGCACCTATTACACCGACGTCGGCTGCCGCCTCCTCGACGGCAAGAGCTGCCGGTGCCGCGACTACGCGCACCGATTGGACAAGGTGGACGACTGCGTGCAGCTCACGCCGGAGAACCTGAAAACCATCACCTGGCTGCCGCCGTCCTGCGCCTACGTCCTGCTTGGGGAAGGGAAGGACCTCTATTGGTGGCATCCCCTCGTCTCCGGCGACCGGGATAGCGTGCACGCCGCGGGCGTATCGGTGCGCGGCCGCGTGCGCGCCAGCGAGAAGGATGTCTCCGACGACATGCTCGAGGACTACGTCGTAAGCTGGCCGCTCAAGCTGCCGAAGCGGGCGCGGCGGCGCTGACGAGCGGCTACCAAGCCGCCGCAAAGGACAGACCGCAAGCTGCGCGCCGTCTCCAAGATCCGATTTCAAGGTCCAATCGTGATAGGGCGCGCCAGTGCGGTGATGCCGGTCACGCCGCCGCAGCCGCCGAGCACGCCCAGGCGGCTTTAGGTCC
>Ga0187780_10002486_pt1 | contig 13852 bp, 9 predicted proteins | sample 1015_Q2_SP10_20__FD_132429 | JGI IMG/M metagenome (GOLD analysis project Ga0187780, IMG submission 132429) | Tropical peat soil microbial communities from peatlands in Department of Meta, Colombia - 1015_Q2_SP10_20_MG | ecosystem: Environmental > Terrestrial > Soil > Wetlands > Peat | place...
ATGCGGGAACAGTCACGTTGCTCTGCACTTATATCGAGGGTTCCACGCGCCTGCTCCAGCAACGTGGAGAGGGCTACGCAGGGGTGTTAATTGAATGTCGCGCGTTGTTGCGTGAGGCTTTTAACAGGCATCATGGTTATGAGGTAGATTCACAAGGGGATGGTTTCTTCTTCGTTTTTGTCCGGGCCAGGGAGGCCATTTTAGCAACTGGGGATGCCCAGAGTGCCCTGACCACTCATTCCTGGCCGGAGGGTGTGGAAGTGCGAGTGCGTATGGGTCTTCATACAGGTGAGCCGTCCATTGTCGTCGAGGGCTATGTTGGCCTGGACGTCCACTATGCGTCGCGCATCATGCATGCTGCGCATGGTGGGCAGGTGCTGCTCTCTCAGACGACACGTGACCTGGTGGAGAATGAGTTACCATTCGGAGTGAGCCTTCGTGATCTGGGAGAACACCGTCTTAAAGATTTACAACGTCCAAGCCATTTATACCAGCTTGTCATCAGGGGATTGCCTGTAAACTTCCCTCCAATCGAGACGCTTAATAGCCGCCCCAATAACTTGCCGATCCAATTGACCCCGCTCATTGGACGAGAGAAAGAAGTTGCAGCCGTTCAAGATCTCCTCCGGCGCGAGGAAGTGCGATTAGTGACACTGACAGGACCTGGCGGGGCAGGGAAAACGCGCCTGGGCTTGCAGGTGGCGGCAGAACTCTGTGACCAGTTCAAAGAGGGGGTATATTTCGTGAACCTGGCTCCAATAAGCGATCCAGAGTTTGTCGTGTCCACCATTGCCCAGTCACTCGAGCTCAAAGAAAAAGGAGAGCAAACATTACTTGATCTGTTGAAGGGGTACCTGCGAGACAAGCAAATGTTATTGTTGCTGGATAACTTCGAGCAGGTGGTGAGCGCTGCATTGCAGGTTGCGGATCTGCTTGCTGCCACTCCAAAACTCAAGGTCATCGTGACCAGTCGTGAAGTGCTGCATATACGAGGCGAGCATGAATTCCCTGTACCTCCTATGGCATTTCCCGATCCGGCACACATTCCTGATATGATGGCACTGGCGCAGTATGAGGCAGTGGTATTATTCATCCAGCGTGCCACTGAGGTTAATCCCGATTTTCAGTTGACTCCTGCAAATGCTCGTGATATCGCCGGGATTTGTATCCAGCTTGATGGGTTACCATTGGCGATCGAGCTGGCTGCTGCGCGCATCAAAGTGCTCCCACCGCAGGCCCTCCTCGCGCGGTTGGGTCAGCGGCTGGCGGTGTTGACGAGCGGAACACGAGATGCACCAGTACGCCAACAGACGCTTCGTAACACCATCGAGTGGAGTTACCAGTTGTTAGATGCTGGAGAGCAACGACTTTTCCGGCGCCTCTCCGTTTTTGCAGGCGGCTGTACACTTGAAGCGATTGAGGAGATCTGTGCCACTCTTGATACCGATAACGAAACAGGGCAGGTGTTAGATAGAGTGGCCTCACTCATCGACAAAAGTATCCTTCAACAGGCTGAGCAAAAGGGCGAACAACCACGTCTTGTGATGCTGGAGACGATCCGTGAGTACGGGTCAGAGGTTCTCGCTGAGAGCGGGGAGAGAGAAATCACTCGCAAGGCTCATGCTACGTACTACCTGGCGCTGGCAGAGAATGCAGAGTTGGAGCTTGGGGGTTTGCAGCAAGATGTGTGGTTGGATCGCTTAGAGCGTGAACATGAGAACCTGCGAGCCGCAATGCAATGGTTGCAAGAGCCAGGAGAAAGCGGACAACGCAGAGAAATGGCTTTACGACTGGGTGGAGCGCTGCGGAGGTTCTGGATCGTGCATGGTCATTGGAGTGAGGGGCGGAATTTCCTGGAGCTGGCACTGGCAGAAAGCAAAGGAGTGGCTGCATCTGTGCAGGCTAAGGCGCTCATCACTGCCGCGAACCTGGCCAATATGCAATCCGACAATGATCGTGCAGAGGCGCTAGCTGAGAAGAGCCGGGTGCTCTGCCAGGAACTTGGAGACACACCGGGTATCGCACTTTCCCTCCGTCTCCTGGCAGTGGTAGCAGCAAGGAGAGGCAATCTTGCCGCAGAACGCATGCTGAATGAGGAAGCCCTGGCTCTTTTCAGGGAGGTGAGTGACAAGGAGGGTGCCGCCTGGGCACTCTACAATCTGGGATGGCATGCCCATGGTCATGGCGAGTACGCAAAAGCGCAGGCTTTGCATGAGGAGAGCCTGGCATTGCACAGGGAGTTGGGGAACAAGTGGGGTATTGCTCATTCGCTCTGTGCGCTGGCATCAGGGTTGATTGATTCTCAGGGTGACCCGTTGACCGTACATGCTTTACTTGATGAAAGCATCGTGCTCTCGAAGGAGATTGGAGACAAGGAAGGCACTGAGACTTTCTTCTCTCTCTCTGCGCAGTTAGCTCTCAGTCAGGGTGATACCGCCAAAGCACGCTCTCTGGCAGAGGAGTGTCTGGTGATTAACAGAGAAATAGGAAATAAGGAGGACATTGCCGAATCACTTTTCCTTTTAGCAAGGGTGGAGGCTCACCAGGGTGACTATGCAGCAGCACGCGACCTCTATGAGCAGAGCCTGGCAATATTGATAGAGGGGAACTCCAAGTGGGACTTCGACTTATACCTGCAAGGGTTGGCGGGAGTGGTCGCGGCACAGGGGGAGGCAGTGTGGGCGGCACGGCTCTATGGTGCAGATGAGGCCTTTCGTGAAGACAATAGCATACCTATCATACCTGACTTACGTTCAGAGTATGAGCGATCGGTCGCAGCAGCACGCGCCCAGCTTGGCGAGCAAGCTTTCGCTGCTGCATGGGCCGAGGGCCGCACGATGACACCAGAACAAGCTCTCGCTGCCCACGGATAGGTAACGCTCCATCAGCTACTCCCAATAGCACAATCGCTAACTCTTCTTTTATACTGGTTGCCACTTATACTTCCTATACATCTCCAGAGTATGTTGATCTCCAGGTACGTAGCTCACCATCGAATAACTATTCACGCCCGTGAAAACCGTTGTTGCTGTGCGCAGCGTCAGGCGGCCAAGGGTGCTATGTTGTACCTGAAAGGTAAATGACGGCGCGGGTTTAGCCTCGGCATATGTTGCTGACGCGATGCGTCGAAAATCGGGAAGGTCACGTAAATGCTTCAGGAGCTTTTTGTATTCTGGTAAATGTGTGATTGTGCGCGTGTTGTACTGGAAATCGCTTGCCAGGCGGCGCACAAGGTTCTCCCATCCATGATAGTGGTGCCTGCGACGCCTATCGAAAACGAGTTCAAGCAGGTGAAGTTCCCCGTTTTCTGCTATCTCTTGCTGCACCTCAAATAGCGTAATCGCCGCTTCGTTCCAGGAATGCAGGAACCAGAGGCGATCGAGCGAATGAGCTGGATAAGAAGTATTATGGACAAGGAGTTCCGCCATCTCGCCGAAATCAAGGAGTTCGCTTGCAGGCTGCTCATCGTCGATGAGTTGGCCTGTTAAATTCGTGAAGGCATTGTATAGCTGACGCCTCGCTTCTCCTTGTAACCCAAGAGCGCGTGCAATGGCCTGCGCGACATGTGGAGATGGATTGCTGCGCATGCCTGTTTCTAAATGGTAAATGTACGTTCGCGAAAGCCGGGTGGCCTGTGCGAGTTGCCCTTGCGACAAGCCATTTTGTTGCCGGTACTCGGTTATAAGTTGTGCAAAATCAGAGCGATTGCTTATAGTCATACCAAACCTGGCATCCGTGAAGGATGCCACTACATCTCCCCTCTGAGTTTTTTCTTTGTTTACTAATGATCATATGGTGTCATTTTGAGCGCCAGCAAAGAATTTGAGGCGCTGGGATACGAGATTCTTCGCTGGCGCTCAAAATGACACTTAGTAAGGAGTCAGAATGATAAGTTATATTCAAGGCCATTCAGTATTTTGTGATCGTTTTGTTAGCTATAAGCTCATTATACAAGGTTTTTGTTAGCTGGCAACGTGTTATTATGAATAGTAGCACTTTATAATTGAAGGTGCGGGGAGTTTTTGGCAGTTCTTGCATCTCTAAAGAAGAGGTACCCGGTAATGTTCGATCAACCAGTCATTCGTAATGCTCAAGAGGAGCGAAACCCTCATGTTGATTTTGCTCGTCCGTGGCTGCGCCACTATGAGCAAGGGGTACCTGCCCAACTCACCATTCCCACCCACTCGCTTAGCTGGATCTTAGATCAAACAGTTAGACGCTACCCTGGCCATACTGCTTTCATCTACTATGGGACGAAATTGACGTATGCCCAGTTTTCATCGCTTGCTAATCGTTTTGCAACCGGGCTACAGCGGTTAGGTATTAAACAGGGTGATCGTGTAGCTATCGCGTTACCAAATATTCCCCAGTTTCCAATCGCTTTTTATGGTGCGTTACGGGCAGGGGCAGTCGTTGTTCCTACCAATCCACTCTATACTGAGCGTGAAATGCAGCATCAACTGGCGGATTCTGGTGCGCGTTTTGTGGTGATGCTCGATATGTTCTACCCGGTTGTGCGTGCTGTGCGCGCACAAACTGCGTTGGAACATATAATTATTACAAGCCCTACTGATTACCTGCCTCCAATGCTGCAAAGGCTCTATCCTCTTAGTCAGCTGCGCTTCCATCATCCACAGCCTCCACTTACAGAGAAAGAATTGCGCGGAGATAAGATGCTGTGTGTGATGAGTGAGATTTTGAATTCACATACGAAGGGTGGAATTGAGGTATTTAACCTGCCTGTGCAGTCAGGTGGAGATGATCTTGCAGTTCTTCAATATACCGGGGGAACGACAGGAATATCTAAAGGCGCGATGCTCACGCATCGCAATCTGCTGGCGAATGCTTTGCAGACGCGGAGCTGGATTCCCAATACGCGTGACGGTGAGGAAGTGGTCCTGTGCGTTGCCCCATTCTTCCATGCCTATGGCTTGACTGTTGGTATGAATTTCCCCATACTCTCTGCGTCAACCCTGGTGCTTTTGCCAAAATTTGATACGAAAGAAGTGGTGAAGACTATCAGTCGTTATCACCCAACTCAACTTCCAGGCATACCTACCATGTATATTGCGATAATGCGAGGAATGGGCAAACACGCGGCAGATCTGCACTCGATCAGGTATTGTATCAGTGGAGCGATGGGTTTACCTGCCAAAGTGCGTATGGACTGGGAAGCATTAACGGGTGGTAAACTAGTTGAAGGGTATGGGCTGAGCGAAGCTTCACCAGTGACGCATTGCAATCCGCTCAACGGTGATATTCGCGATGGCAGTATTGGGCTGCCGATGCCGGGTGTAGATGCAATGATTCTGGATCAGAAGACAAAAGAGCCTGCACCTGTTGGAGAAGAGGGAGAGATCCTGGTGAAAGGCCCGAACATTATGCAGGGCTACTGGAATCGCAAAGAGGAAACGGCTTCGATCTTTTTTGAAGACTGGATGCATACGGGAGATGTTGGTAGGATGGATGAGGAGGGCTACTTTTATGTCATTGATCGTTCTAAAGACATGATTAAGGCCAGTGGTTTTAACATCTTTCCACGTGAAGTTGAGGAAGTGTTGCTGCTTCACCCGGCAGTAGCGGAGGCAGCAGTGATTGGGATTCCTCACGAATACCGTGGTGAAACAGTTGCGGCTGTGATCGCATTGAAACCAGGTTATAAGGCATCGAAAGATACGCGTGATGAAATTATCGCGTATTGTGAGAAGGAATTAACCCCGTACAAAGTTCCTAAGTTCATCGAGTTTCGTGAGAGTCTACCAAAGACGCTCATTGGCAAAGTATTAAAAAGAGAACTCAAAGCAACATTCAAACCATTGTAATTCATGTCTATGGCCGCGTAGGGACGCTTGCGTCGCTCTGTGGCTGAACCTCATTCAGGGAGAAAAAACGAGCATGTCAACAACCATGAAGCCTACGGAAGCCGGTACAGCATTCCTCACGACACCGGTCAGCGAAAGCGCTGACAAAATCTTTACTTTGGAGCAGCGTGACGAGGAGCAGCGCTGGATTGCAGAATCAGCCGCCACGTTTGCGCAGCGTGAAATTCTGCCAAATGTAGAGGCCATTGATCACCAGGAACCAGGCTTGATGCCGGGTCTTTTGAAGAAAGCGGGAGAACAGGGTCTCTTAAGTATCGATGTTCCGGAGGCCTATGGAGGTGCAGAACTGGGCCTTTTGACCAGTGCCCTGGTGGCCTCGGAGTTTCGAGACGGCTCATTTGGAACCGCTGTGGGTGCACATACGACGATTGGAACGCTGCCCATTGTCTTCTATGGAACAGAAGCGCAAAAAGAACGCTATTTGCCTAAGTTGGCTTCGGGAGAATGGATTGCTGCCTATGCTCTGACTGAACCGGGCGTTGGTTCTGATGCAATGGGATTAAGCACCCGCGCTGAGCTTTCTGAAGATGGTACATCCTATATTCTGAACGGCACGAAACAATGGATCTCCAACGCCGGTTTCGCAGATTTAATGATCGTGTTTGCGCGTATCGGTAATGAGCGACCCTCAGCTTTCATTGTCGAAACGAGCTGGCCTGGGATCTCGACAGGCGCAGAAGAGCGCAAGATGGGTATTAAGGGATCTTCTACCCGCCAGGTCTACCTGGAGAATGTCAAAGTACCGGTAGAGAACATGCTGGGCGAGATGCACAAGGGCTACAAGATTGCTTTCAATATCCTAAATATCGGGCGTTTGAAATTGGGAGCTGGGGCTGCGGCCGGTTCGCGTACAGCCTTGAACCTTGCAGCCACATATACGACTGAGCGTAAGGCCTTTGGCAAGTTCTTATATGAGTTTGGCCTGATCAAAAAGAAACTGGCGCGTATGGCTGCTGAAACATACGCTGCCGAAAGCGAAGCATTCCGTACGGCGGCTAATATCGAGCAGGCTCGTCGCAGCGCTGGAGATAATACCGAAGCCGCTTTTAAGGCGATTGAGGAGTATGCTATTGAAGCATCTATAGCCAAGGTACATGGTAGCGAGGTACTGGCATATGTTGTTGACGAAGGTGTGCAGATCTTTGGCGGTTACGGCTTCATGCAAGAATATCCTATAGAGAAGGCTTATCGTGACGCCCGTATCCAGCGCATCTACGAGGGCACGAATGAGATTAACCGGCTGGTCACTTCAGGTACCTTGTTCCGCCGCGTAATGTCTGGGAAGCTCGACCTCATGTCAAGAATTCCGGAAATTGAGGCGCGTGTCAAATCGGGGAAGGCACCTGAGTTGGCGGTTGAGGAGGATATTCCCGGCGAATTGCGGGGAGCTGTAAATGCGCTTGAGCGAGCTAAGGATGTGACAATCTATGCAGCCATGCGTATTGCTATGAAATATCTGCAGGCAGTTGAAGAGGAGCAGGAATTCATTGAGTACCTGTCAAACCTCTTAATCGACATCTATGCTGTCGATAGCGCGCTTGCTCGTGCGACCCAGGCTGTCCGGCGTGGTGATGAGAACAGCGCGACACATGTGAAACTGGCACAGCTTGCAACCTGGTTGGCATTTTCTCGTTTGCGCCTGAATCTGGATCAAATGATCATGACCAATATGAACGAAGACCAGGTCGAAAAAGAACTGAGCCGCGTACGCACCTACCTTGGCGACTACCTATTGAATGGTGTAACCTTGCAGCGGGAACTGGCCGAAGTTGTCGTTGAGAAGCATGGTTATCCTCTATAAGCCATTCACGAGGTAGAACCATGCAAGTAGGCGATGTTACAGTATGGGAACGAACCTTCACCGAAGAGGACGTTCGATTCTTCGGACAAGTTTCAGGCGACCAGGGCATACACCATGTCGAAACGGATGAGCAAGGCCATTTGATGGTTCAAGGTCTCCTGACTGCTACTCTTCCAACGAAAATTGGTGGTGACCTGAATTATATTGCTCGCCAGATGGTCTTTGATTTCCTGCGACCAGTTTTCACAGGTGATACTATTCGATGTGAGGTCACTATCACACATCTTGAAAAAGTGGAGAGCCATACAAGCATGAAAGCAAAATGGGTGTGTCGCAACCAGCAAGGCAAGGAAGTGTTGACGGGCCATACTCACGGGATCATCCGAGATGTATGAAGAATGTAAGCAGTGGTTCAGCTAAAAAATGACGATCATTTTGATTGCTATTTGATAAAAATAGACACTAGCAGCTTACAGGAATTTTTCGGAATGAGGCGAACACCATGGTAGTTAGTGTGTGCCCGGCAGCAAATGTGGCTGCACCTGTCGAAGCTGTTTGGGAACTGCTCGCGATACCTTCGAATTATGATAAATGGTGGGATGCTCACCTTGTGCGGAGTGTGCCGGAGGGTCCGGCCACTCCAGGTCAAATAAATTCTGCAACGACCAGGGCGTTTGGTAAACAATGGGATGTTATTTTTGTTGTGAAGAGTATTCAACCTGCCAGGCACCAGATACATCTCGATGTGACACTTCCTTTCGGGCTGATAGACCATGCTACTCTCACCTGTACGCCTGTGGATGATATGTCATGTCGGGTACAATATGGGTGAGACTTTACGCTCCCTCCTGGATGGATGGGCTGGCTAATTGAGCATTTTGGGTCAGGAATGCTGCACAGAGGAGTAGAGGATTCTTTGTCCAGGTTGAAGCGAGCAGCGGAAGCACTGCATCGCAAGGGAGATCCTTCGCTACGCTCAGGATGACAAAATGGGGGAGGGTGAATCAGTCGATAGGCATTTGGGAATAGCCACAAGTGGCCGAAAATGAATTTCAACAAGCAACATCAGTCATTTCTCGTAGGCGCACAATTTATTGGCACACCGCCGATTTATCGGCCTGCGAGGGCGCCGCAGGACCAATGGCCGATAAATCGGCGATGTGCTCGATAAATCGGCACCAACGAATGGGTGGGAAGGGTTATCCGCGAGGACAATCAGCCAATAAGGCGTTCAAAGTATTTTGTTCAATCAGTGTAACATAGGGTTTTCCTATTGCAAGGAGAAAGAAGCATATGCCGGAAGCTGTTATTGTGAGCGCGGTGCGCACACCTATCGGGCGAGCCAACAAGGGCGTACTCAGAAATGTACGCGCAGATGATCTTGCCTCTTTTGCTGTTAAGGCTGCCGTTGATCGAGTGCCGCAGCTTGATCGTTCACTTATTGAAGATGTCATCCTTGGCTGCGCTTTCCCTGAAGGTGAGCAGGGAATGAACCTGGCGCGTCTTGTTGGAGCACTTGCTGGATTGCCAGAAACGGCGGGTGGTGTGACTGTCAATCGCTTTTGCGCCTCCAGCTTGCAAGCGGTCAATATGGCGGCACAGAATATCATGTTGGGTATGGGCGATGTGTTTGTGGCTGGTGGTATCGAGAACATGTCGAGAATACCGATGGGTGGTTTTAATCCTAGCTTCAATCCTCGTTTGATGCGGCCTCGCGAAGGTGAAAAATCCAGTTCACCGTATCCTCCATTGGAGTTGGAGTATGGTTACTCGAGCTATGTGCCAATGGGTATAACTGCGGAAAATCTTGCACGCGAGTATCACATCAGCCGGGAGGCTCAGGATGCTTTCGCGCTACGCAGCAACCAGAGAGCCATAGCTGCTAGTGATAGTGGTGTGTTCAAACGTGAGATAGTCACAGTGCCACTTCCTGGTGGTGGAGTGATGGAAATTGACGAGGGTCCGCGCCGGGATACCTCATTGGATAAGTTAGCCAGTCTTGAACCTGCCTTTATTAAAGGTGGAACTGTTACGGCAGGCAATTCAAGCCAGTTGAGTGATGGCGCGGCGGCTGCTGTACTGATGTCGGCTGAGAAGGCGCGTGAACTCGGTATCACGCCATTGGCGCGAGTACTTTCGATGGCAGTTGCGGGCGTGCGCCCGGATATCATGGGAATTGGTCCGGTGCCTGCCATGAAAAAAGCTCTCCAACGCGCAGGCATGCAACTGAGCGATATTGATATCATCGAGATCAATGAAGCATTTGCCGCACAAACATTGTCAGTGGTCAAGGCGATGGGGATCGACGAAGAGAAACTCAATCCGCATGGAGGAGCTATTGCGCTGGGACACCCGTTAGGATGCAGCGGTGCGCGTATTATTGCCACGCTGATTAACGATTTGCAAACTCATGATAAGACGTTTGGTATTGCCACACTCTGCATAGGCGGTGGTCAAGGGCTGGCAACGATTATCGAAAGGATGTCGTAGCAATGGTGTACGAAATTCGTAGGGCAGCGGTTTTGGGGGCTGGCGTAATGGGTGCTGCAATTGCTGCGCATCTAGCCAACGTTGGTATTCCCAGCCTGCTGCTTGATATTGTGCCTGCTGATGCTGGCCAGGATCGCGATAGAGTAGCACGCATGGGGCTGGAGAAGGCCATCAATGCGCGTCCTGCAGCATTTTATAGTAAGAGAGCAGCTAAACTTGTTACTGTAGGAAACATCGAAGACGATCTGGGTGAACTAGCCAATGTAGATTGGATCATCGAGGCAGTTGTAGAGCGATTGGACATTAAGCGTGCGCTGTATGCAAACGTAGAAAAGGTGCTAAAGCCTGGCACAATTATTACCTCCAATACTTCTGGCATTCCGGCTTATATGCTCACGGATGGTCGTAGTGAAGCGTTTCGTCGCCACTTTCTCATCACCCATTTCTTCAATCCGGTACGCTATATGCGCTTACTGGAAATAGTACCTGACGTTGATACTAGACCTGATTTGCTGCAATTTATGCAAGATTTCGGCACGGAGGTACTCGGGAAAGGTGTTGTACTGTGTAAGGACACGCCGAATTTTATTGCCAATCGTATCGGGGTTTATGGATCATTGTCGACGATCAACCGCGTATTGAACGAGGGCTATAGCGTTGGTGAAGTGGATACCATTCTTGGCCCAAGTATGGGACGTCCAAGGTCGGCTGTGTTCCGCACAGGCGACCTCTCAGGGCTGGATACACTCGCGCACGTAGCTGATAATCTCTACGAAAATGTACCTGCTGGTGAGCAGAGGGAAACATTCCGTTTACCAGAAGTCGTGCGCGAAATCATACGTCGAGGTTGGTTGGGAGAGAAGAGTGGACAGGGTTTCTATAAACGCGTCAAAAGTCCCACGGGCGAATCGACAATTCTGGAACTGAATCTGAAGACGCTGGAGTACGAGCCGCAACAGAAGGTGCGTTATCCATCACTCGGCGCTGCTCGTAACATCGACGATCCTGTGCAACGCGTGTTGACCATCCTGGGAGCTGATGATCGCGCCGGGAAGTTGGCTCGCGAGACGACTGCCGATTCACTTATCTATGCCGCCAATCACGCTCAAGAGATTGCCGATAGTATCGTCGCGATAGACGAGGCCATTCGCTGGGGTTTTAATTTCGATTTGGGCAGCTTTGAGATGTGGGATGTGTTGTTGCAACATCCGGACATATTGCATAAGGTGCTGCAAGATGGTACCGGTTCACAGGAATTGCCCGAGCTGGTCCAGCGTGTGAAGAGCAAAGGGCAGGGAACGTTCTATATTGGGAAACCCGGTAATCGCCAGTATTATGATTTCAATACAGAAACCTACAAACCCGTGCCTGTGCCAGATGGAGCTATCTCGCTGGCAGCAGCAAAGTCTTCCAATAAGGAGGTGCGCGGCAATGAATCTGCTTCATTGATCGATATTGGTGATGGAGTGGCCTGTCTCGAATTCCATACCAAGATGAACTCGATCGACGAGGGAATCATTGATATGTTACGCTATGTGGCCGAGGAAGGTCAGAAGCAATTCCGCGCCGTGGTTATAAATAATGACGCGGCGGATTTCTCAGCAGGGGCGAATCTCATGCTGGTTTTGATGGGGGCAAAGGCAGGGCAGTGGAAGGATATAGAAGCAGCGATTAACGGCTTGCAGCAGGCCCACCAGCTACTCAAGTATAGTCCTATTCCGATTGTAGCAGCTCCATCTGGTCGTGCTCTAGGTGGAGGTTGTGAAATCGTCATGCATTCCAATCATGTGCGTGCGCACGCGGAGTCTTACATTGGTCTTGTTGAAGTCGGCGTCGGATTGATTCCTGCCGGTGGTGGGTGTAAAGAACTACTGGTGCGCCTGGGAGCGACCGTAGAAGAGCAGCTGGCGCGTAAGGCCGGTGGACCCTTTACGCCTGCGCGACGTGCTTTTGAGACGATTGCATTCGCTACTGTCTCTACCAGCGCAGCGGAGGCGCAAGAACTCCGTTTCTTACGCAAGGGTGATGCTATTACGGTCAATCGTGACCTGCTGTTGCGTGACGCGAAAGCCGACGCTCTGCGCCTGGCCGAAGCTCGTGAGGCCGGTACATGGCAGCCAGCGCAGCCTCCTATGTTGCTTTTACCGGGTCCAGGCGCTCGCCTGGTGCTGGAGCAGCAGCTCGAAAATTTGCTGCTTACAGGCAAGGTCAGTGAACATGATGTTGTCGTTGGCAGTCACCTGGCTCGAGTTGTAACAGGGGGTGAATGTTCTCCCGTGACACCTGTCACAGAACAGTACGTGCTTGATCTCGAACGTGAGGCGTTCCTCAGTCTCGCTGGAACGGGGAAGTCGCAGGATCGCATGCAGGCCATTTTGATGACTGGGAAGCCGCTAAGGAATTAGTGGGTATCCTCCCTATTTTTAACATTCTGGGATTGCCTCAAGCAATTTGCCCTTGACAATGTACTGAAAATCATTACAATAGATCCATGAAGAATATTAGTATTTTAGGACTGGTGTGGGATACTTTTAATGAAGCGCACATATGGGAGCGTCACCATTTGACACGTGCTGAGGTTGAGGAGGTGGCATACGGTTCGCCTGAAAATCTGTATGCACGCAAAACCTATGGAGGTCGATTTTTATCATGGGTCCAATGGTTGGTAGACGACTAATGGTCCTCATTTTAGCACCCAAGGGATCAGGGAATTATTACCCGGTTAGCGCCAGGCCGGCAGATAGAAAAGAGGGCCGCGAATACAGAGAATGGAAGGCAGGTAGGCAACAATGAGCGATACATCAACATATCATGGGCCAGAGTATCCTACAAAAGCGCACGGCTCAATTCCGGCTTTCAACAGCTACGAAGAAGAAGCCAATTTCTGGGATACTCACAGCATCACCGATTTGAAAGCAGAGACTGAGGCGGTCAAGGTGCGCGCCACGCGAGGCCTCTCCGCAAATGTACAGGTACGATTCGACCCGGAAACCGACTATGAATTAGAGGCTATCGCGCGTGAGCGCGGGGTGAAAAAGGCCACACTCATACGCATTTGGGTACTCGAGCGACTGCGTAAGGATCAGAACCTTCATGCTTCTTAGAAGGTGGGAAAGGTCAGCACCAAATTGGCTCCTAAACCCATTCGATGGAAGCTGATCCACCACCATGATTATGACAGGCAATCAGCTCCTCAAAAAATACCGAATTGCACACATTCGCAACCGGATATAATAAATGTATGGAATACCCACATCGTCACCCACAGAGGGTCACGATTTCGTATCCCGGACGTAAAAGGTGAAGCAGCCACTAGAGGCTGAACCACTCAGCACAGTAGGATACGATGTGCTGACCTTGACCGAGTGCTGATGTGGGTATTCCATACAGATCCTTCTCTGCTCTCAGGATGACAAGTGTAGGGAATGCTCAGGATGACACTACGAGAGCCTCAGTATGACAAGTGGAAGATGACGCTAGAGACCTTTACAGAGTAAGTTCCCAAGTTTCACCAATGAGATCATGGCCGAAGCTATGGTGCGCTTCCTCGGCAATAAGTTTAAACCCGGTTTTCTGGTAGATGTGACGAGCTTCCAGCAGAACACTATTGGTCCAGAGTACGAGTTTTTGATATCCACAGCTTCGAGCGAAGCGAATGCACTCAGCAACAAGACGAGCA
>Ga0187780_10002487_pt1 | contig 13850 bp, 11 predicted proteins | sample 1015_Q2_SP10_20__FD_132429 | JGI IMG/M metagenome (GOLD analysis project Ga0187780, IMG submission 132429) | Tropical peat soil microbial communities from peatlands in Department of Meta, Colombia - 1015_Q2_SP10_20_MG | ecosystem: Environmental > Terrestrial > Soil > Wetlands > Peat | place...
GTGATTCGCCGAGCAGGTGCAACATCGCCGAAATGTCGTGAGGTGCAAAGCTCCAGAGGATGTCTTCTTCGGTTCTCAGTTTTCCGAAGTTCAGCCGTGAGGAGCTTATATATTCGATTTTCCCGAGTTCCCCGGCCTCCAGCATGCGGCTCAGAGCCGTTATAGCCGGGTGGTAATGCAGCAGGTGCCCCACCATGAGAATTCGGCCGTTCCGCTCGGCGAGCTCCACGAGCTCAGCGCCCTCTTCCACGCGCAGGGCCAAAGGCTTTTCGACGAAGACGTCTTTTCCGCACAGCAATGCTTTCTTGGCAAGCTCGTAATGCCTGGCTGCCGGTGCGGCGATCACCACCGCTTGCAGTTCGGGCATGGCAAGGAGGGCATCCACATGGTTGGTTGCGGCAACGCCGTATAGTTGCCGCATTTCATTCAAGTTCTCGTCCAGAACATCGCAAACGGCTGCCAAAGCGCCGAGCTGGTGAAAATTGCGAACCAGGTTTCGACCCCAATAACCACAACCAATCACACCAACCCCTGGAAGCGACGACCCGCCCATGACGATTCCCTCCGGATAATCCCTTATGTGTCAGAAATGAAGCGCCAACTGGTCTTTGGTGTCTAACGGCGCCAGTCTGCGAATGCTTACGCCGGCCTCGACCCGGCGAGCGTTGGTATAGGCGCGTGTTCTACTGTGCGTAGAAATCGGCGATGCGACGCACCACGTGCGCTTGCTGCGACTCCGCAAGTTCCGGGTACACGGGCAGCGACAAAACCCGCTGGCTGGTCGATTCTGCAGCGGGCAATTGTCCCGTCTGATATCCCAGATAACCAAAAGCCGGTTGCAAGTGCAGCGGGATCGGGTAGTAGATTTCGGTAGGCACGCCCGCGCGGCGCAAGTAGTCCTTTAAGGCGTCCCTGGATTCGCAGCATATTGTGAATTGATTGTAGACGTGCTCGTAATCCGGACTTGGCGCGGAAGGGACCTGCACGTGGCCGGAGAGCCCCTGCGATTCAAATCGCGCTTTGTAACCCCGTGCACGCTCTCGCCGCCCGGTCGTCCAGGAATCAAGATGGCGCAGCTTGACGCGAAGAACGGCAGCTTGTAGTGCGTCGAGGCGGCTGTTCGTTCCCAGGATTTCATGATGATACTTTTTCTTTGACCCGTGGACCCGCAGCATGCGGAGCTTCTCGGCCATGGCCGGGTCCCCGGTCGTCACCAGGCCCCCGTCGCCTGCTCCTCCCAAATTCTTGGAGGGGAAGAAACTGAAGCATCCGAAGTGGCCAATGGATCCGACGGCCCTGCCTTTATAGCGGGCGCCGATTGCCTGAGCCGCGTCTTCGATCACAACCAAGGAGTGATCCTCCGCGACCTTCACGATGGGATCCATATCCGCGGAAAGCCCAAACAAGTGCACGGGTAGGATTGCCCTGGTCCGTGGGGTGATCGCGGCCTCCACCGCCCCAGGCGAAATGTTGAACGTATCTCGCTCAATGTCTACAAAGACGGGGGTGGCCCCCAAACGCGCGATGGATCCGCCCGTGGCGATGAAGGTGAACGGCGAGGTTATGACTTCGTCGCCGGGACCGATGCCGGCCGCCATCATCGCGAGCACCAAAGCATCGGAGCCCGACGCGCAGGTAATCGCATAGCTCACGCCCAGCTTGGCCGCAAGCTCCGCTTCAAACTGCTCGACCTCGCTGCCCAGAATGAAGTGTTGCGCCTCCATCACCCGCGTCATCGCCTCCATGACTTCGTCACGGATGGTGGAAAACTGGGCTTTCAAATCGAGGTACGGAAACGGGAGCGGTCCCGCTTCGCGCGACGATAGCTCAGGTGCTGCCTTGGCCACTGCTTCCATAAAGCTTAGCCCTCACTTTGTTCGGGGAGTCTCTACTGACGCGATCTGCGATGGTTCTTGTCCGCGGGTCCTAGTAGGCGGTGCCAATCTTGTAGCCGACTCCATAGATGGCTATCCCGTTGACAGTTGCCATGGCTACGTCACCCATTGCTTTCAGGGTCTTCCTTCCCCGGCTAGCGGGGACGTACAAGATGTCATTGGGAGCAAGGAGCACGTCTGTTTCCTGTCCCGCCATGAGTTTCGCCAAGTCTACTGGAATCTCGCGACGCGACTGGTCGCTGGTGGATTGCCGCACAATCAACCCATGATGAATGGAGGCCCCGGGCGCAAATCCCTGCGCCAGTGCGACGGCTTGGGTAGCCGAAAGGCCCTCGGCAGGGTTGCTCATCACGAATCCCCCCGGCTTGGCCACCGCTCCCACGACATAAACCAACTGTGCCGCCGAGACGTTGATGATGTCGCCGCTCCTGACCTCCACGTTCCCGGAGACGTCCTTTCCGGTTGACAACCGTGCCAAATCTATAATTTCTACGGAGCCGACCGCAGTTTGAGTGGCTTCCGCGCTGGCCTTGCCCCGCACGACGGTCACGGTGTTTCCGCTGTTGGGCAGGGCTCCCCCGGCGGCGGAGATAGCCTCCAGCACCGTGGTTTTCTTTTGCAGGCTGTAAACGGCAGGCTTGTTGACCGCGCCCAGCACTGTCACCGTTCTGCCATGATATTCGTCAACAAAGACCGTCACCTGGGGATCGCGCAGTTGTTTGGCGTCAATCAACGCCTGCCGGATAGCCTGGGAGAGCTGCGCCGTGTTCTTGCCCTCCGCCGCCACAGGTTTCGCAACTCCGAGGAGTTGAATCGAACCGGCGTCCCCCACGCGGTACTTGCCGCCAAACTCCGGGGCATCGGCCACGGTGATGGTGAGCACGTCGCCGGGGCCGATCGTATAGTCTTGCACCGCAGCGGCATTCTCCCCGCCCACCGGCGCCTCGGCCAGAACGACTCGAGCGCCGAGCATCGCTACGCTCAGCAAGAAGGCACAGACCAGCACGCGCTTGGCCTGACGCCACGTATTGCGCTTTGAATCGAGCGAGTCTCTCATGAGTCACGTTCCTATTCGCCGAGCTTATGAGGCATGCCGCTACCGCTACGCTTGTGCGCTCTTGCTTTTGGGCGGTTGCTCTTCCCCCGATGCATGCGAGGACATGGAGGGCCCTATCGCCGCAGAGGCAATCTGCTTTCCTGCCGTCCTGCTGTAACCGTACGTGAAGTAGTGATAGTCAGGCGAAGAGTAATCAATTCCGTTCAGAACAATTCCCGCGAGCGGCGCGCGCACGTCCTGCAAGAGTTCCGCAGACCTCTGTATGGCTCGCCGCGTAGTGATACCGTAACGGCCCACGACCACAACCTCGTCGGCCAGTCGCGAAAGATGGCGGGCATCCGAGAATCGGAGGAGAGGCGGCGAATCAATCACCACAAACTGAAACTGCTTTCGCAACACGTTGCAGACTTCCTGCATTCGCACGGAGGCCAGGACATCGGCGGGACTCTCCACGGGCGAGCCGCTCGGCAACAGATGCAGCCCCGGACTTGCGGCGGTCTCCACCAGCGCATGGCTCAGCTGCGCGACTCCGTTCAAGACCTCCGACAGCCCCTGTCTTGAATCGAGCTCGAAGGTACGCGCTATCATCGGTCGCCTCAAGTCCGCATCTACCAAACAGGTGCGCCCCACGTGCGCGAGAGCCATCGCGAAATTAACGGCAATGGTGGTCTTGCCTTCCCCTTCCATCGAAGACGAAATCAGAATTACGCCGGAACCGTCGTTGACTCTTGAGGAAAGCAGGGAAGTCCGCAGGCTTCGAATCGCTTCCGCCTCCGCGGTCAAAGGCCTCATGAGCGTGATCCGCTTGGGCGGCGGATCTGCTTCTGACGAGCCTCGCGAGTACAAGAGCTTGCCGAAAGCCGTTCGCCTCCGTTCCCCGTTCTCGCCGTTGGCATCCATTGCGGGCAGCAGTGCGAGAGACTTCAGGCCGACCCACGACTTCACGTCTTCTGGCGTTCGCACCGTGTTGTTAAAGCTTTCCTTAAAGAAGCACACCAGAATTCCCATCAGACCGCTCATGAGTGTACCTATGCCGATCAGCGCGGCGCGATGCGGCCCTGTCGGCCCTTGCAGATTTTCCGCCAGGTCGACGATGCGGATATTTTCTGATCCCAGCCCGGCGTAGATGCCCGCCTCTTTCAGGCGCGCCTGCAACGTATTGTAAAGGTCGGCGTTGGCAAGCGCTTCGCTCTTTAACACGCGATAGCCGACCAGCTGGGAATTGACATCCACCATCTGCGCCCGGAGTTTCTCCCGGTTCCGGAGCATCAGGTTCTCTCGCTCCTTGGCCGACGCATAGGCTGTGCGAATGCGATCGGCGGTCCGCTTCCGTTCCTCATCGAGCTGCGAGGCGATCTCCGGCACCTGATCTTCCAGCTTCTTGACATTCGTATTGGCGTCGCCGTACACGGCCCGTGCCTGAGCAAGCTGTGTCCGCAAGTCCGCCTGGCGGATCAATAAATCCTGATAGACCCGGTCATCCCGCACGGTGGGAACGTACTCAGCCTGCCCCGAATTGATCATCTGCAAGTAGGCTTCGTTTTCGATCCGGCTGGCCTGCGCGTCGCTCAACTGATGGTTTACCTCGGCCATCAACTGCGACAGCGGCACGTCATGGTCGTCCATTTCCACCAGCCCGTACTTGCGCTGGTAGTCCGAAACAGCTTGATTGGAAGCCACAACTTTTCGATGGAGATCGGTCAATTGCGAGGAGAGCCATTCGGACGCTTGAGTCGTAGTGTTATACCTCTGCCGGTAGCCGTTTTCGATGTACTTGGCGATGACTTCGTTGGTGACTTCCCTCGCGATTTGCGGATTGTTACTCGCAAAACTGACCGCTACTAGGCGGGTATTTCGAATGGTGTCGACGGAAAGACTTTCTCGGAATTTTCCCAAAGCAAGTGCTTCCGAGGGTGTTAAGGTCGCCAGCTCCGTTTGCTCGCGCAGGAATTCCTTGTCTCCTCCAAATAGTGGCTCGATGGTCGCGGCATTCCTTTGGGCGACCTGGTCCCCCGCCGGTTTCCGCCCCAAGAATTCCGCGCTCTTATCCAACCGCAACTGCCGGATTACGCTGATGGCCAGTGCATCGCTCCTCAGGATTTGGGTTTGTGTTTCCAGATAGTCCTGATTTTCTGATTCGGCCGGGGACTCAATTTCATGTAACGTCCGGATTCCGCTGATCGGTGGAGCGATCTCGATCCGGGCCACCGGCTGATACACGTTCTTCATCATCATGACGTACGTCGCGATCAAAGCGACCGATACCCCGAAGAGCCCCATCCCGACCCGGCTGTTCTTTCGCAATACACAGACGACGTGTTCCCACGTGAAATTGGAAGTCGGATAATCCAGCGCACTGAAGGCCGCTCTTGAAAGATCGGTGCTTCCCGGGCTTCCTCCGGGTCTCGCCCCGGAACCTTTGGATGGGTACTCGGAGTAATCGCTCATCACAGGTCCGGCTTCCGGCTATCTTTACGCGAAAGCCCTGTCATCCGCTGGCCTTTCTGGGTTCGCTGGTCTGAGGCGCGTCGCTACGACAGGTGAGTTGCTCGCCAAAATCTTTTCCACATCCCAGACGTCCACTTCAACGGATACGGCCTTTCGCAGTAACTCGACGCAAAGGACCAGGCGGTCTTGGTTCTTCAGCCGTGTCAGTATTCCCCGGACTCCCGCAAGCGGCCCTCGGCGAATGCGCACCAAGTCGCCCGAATGCAGAAAAGGATGCGGCTCAATGACGGCTTGGCTGTTGGTCATGGTCTGCAGGGAATGAATGTCTTGATCGGGGATCGGACACGCCCGTCCCGCGGACGTCACAATAAAAAAGACGCCCGGCGTGCCGAGAATCTCTGTCCGGTCACTCAACGTGGACCGAAAGAACACATAGCCGGGAAAGAGCGGTAAGACCAGTTTCTTTTTCCGGTCTTGCCACTGCCGGACGCAGCGGTACAGTGGCAAGTAGACTTCAATCCCTTTCCTGGCCAGCAGGTCCGCGGATTTCCTCTCGTGCTGGTGCTTTGTGTAAACGGCATACCAGCGGGCAGTTCCCGGACTCTCGTCGTACGTCAGGTTTGTGGTCCCCGATTGCATGGAGCTTCGCCCTCTGACTTACAGCACGCCTGTGCCTAAGCCCGCCTGTCGCGTTCGTTGCCGGCCACGGCGGCGCAACATCGCCACACTCTTCGATGTGTAGTGAATCGTTCCGCTGGGCCGGTTTGACCCTTGGCTAACGTGAAATAGCAGCCTCTTGTTATGGAATTATGACGGAGGAGTGAAAACTAGCACGCAGCGCGGCCGGCTCTTCCTGAAGGCCCCACACATTTCAGGCCGCTTGTACTAGCCATGCAGTGCAAGCACATTCAGAACCGGTTACTCTAAAGCCTGCGCCTCTGACCCGGCCCCTCGAAACCCTCTTTTAATCTGTTTGCAACATTCTCGACCTATTCGCGGCGTAACATTGCCGTGCTTTCTACGCGAAAGGTCAGCGCTTCTCTCCGTTCCGGAAGGCAGCGGATGCGAGTTCGGAAGTCCGCGGGAGAACCAATTTCGTCATTAGCAGCGGGGTGCGGTCTTGCCGGGTGCTTCTGCAGAACTGATCACAGCGGCTAATGCTGACTCAACCCGACTGGATCGGCCCCAGCCGGCATTTGCCTCTTCCCTGATGGCCATTCTCGGTGGGCAAGCAACCTGTGGCCTGGTTGCGTTTCTGGCGGAGGTCAGCTACGCCCGGCTTCTGGGACCCACCGCACGCGGCCTCATCGGTCTTTGTGTCATGTCCGTTGCGCTGGGCACTCTGGTGGGTGGACTGGGCGGTGAAGGAACGATTGTTTACTACGCCTCTCGGTCAGGAACGAGGAACTCCTCATGGCTGCCTGCAGTTCTGCTTTGGGGTAGCCTGGGCTGCGCTGTAGCCTCCCTTCTTTGGGCTCTGGCCTACTGGCAATTCCATCTTCCCGTTCTCCGAGGGATCTCCGGTACTTCCGCGCGCGTGGTCCTACTCAGCATTCCAGTGGCGGTTCTTTTCGCTTATACGATGGCGCTGGCCTCAGGCACGGAGCAGTTTCGTTGGCGCTCGGCGTGCGCCGTTCTGCGGCAGGCCGCCGGCATTTCGAGCTTCTTCCTCTTCTTCCTTTTCCTAGGCCGAACGGCTGAAACCGCTCTCTGGGGCAACTTCGTGGGACTCGCGGTAGGCTCGCTCGCTGGTCTCTGGCTCCTGCGGCGAAAGGTAGCGACATTCTGGCAGGAGTCTGGCGCCGTTCGAAATCTGAAGCCCACTCTCTCTTACGGACTTCGGGGCCAAGCGGGAAATTTGCCGACGTTCTTCACCTATCGCCTGGATGTTTTCATCATCAACTACTTTCTCGAGCCTGCGCAACTCGGGTTTTACGCTCTCGGCGTCGTTGTCTCAGAAGCTCTCTGGCAAATTCCGCAAGCGACAGCCTCGGCGCTGTTCCCGCGGACCGCCCGCACCGTCGAGCAGGACGCCACGCAGTTTACCTGCTTCGTCCTCCGCCAGGTTCTCTTCATAACGGGCCTGTGTGGGATTGCGATTGCAGTTCTCAGCCCCTTCCTGATTCCGCTCGTCTTCGGAGCCCGGTTCAAGCCCGCTGTTCCTGTCATCTGGTGGATTCTTCCGGGGACCGTCGCATTGGCGCTTGGCAAGGTTGCCTGCGCCGACCTGGCGGGACGCGGCAAAATTGGTTACAGTTCCGCATTCGCCTTCGTGTGCTTTGCCATAGCCGCGGTTCTGGACTTGGTACTGATACCTCACATGGGAATCCAGGGCGCAGCCGTCGCTTCTTCGCTGTCATACTTCGCCGACGCGGTCCTGGCCCTGGGTGCGCTGCGTTATGAACTACGCGTCACCTGGAAATCCCTGCTCGTCCCAGCCCGCTGTGATTATTATGCCTACCGCCTCGCTTGGCGGCGGCTTAAAACTGCTCTTGTGTTAGTCCCAGCTAACCGGGCGGGTTTGGGTGCAGCCCTCTCATCGCAACAGGGTGATTAGCCAACAAATGGGCGCCATTTCAGAAACGAGACTGCAAGCCCTGCCGCCTTTGGCTGGAACGAAGCGGCCCCTTGCGTCCTATTTGGCGTATCTGGCCGTCGCCGGAATCATTTTTGTTTCCGTCACCGCCCCGGTCGTGACATTCAGCGGCGACCTTCCCTGGTTTCGGGTCGAACAACTCGCTCTTCTTCCCATTGGAGCCGTCTATCTTTGGCTCTTGCTGACCGGTCTTGCCCGGCCCCTGCGTTTTCACCCCTTGTTTCTGATCGCTGCCATCTATTCCGGCTGTATCCTGCTGTCTCTTTTCTTCGGCGCTTTCGTTCTTGACCATCCACTCGTTTCCAGGGATTTGTACGAGATTCCCAAAGCCTGGCTTCCCGCTGTGTTTTTTACTCTGGGACTGGAAGCGAAATTATCCGAGGCTGCGCTCCGTAGAGTTCTCGGCTTCTTTTCTGTGGCTATTTCTCTGGCTTGCTTGTACGGATGGGCCCAGTGGATGGACCTCGGTATCTCGCATCTGTTGAATCCGTATTACTCCGGCGGTTGGCACGATGAGGGTGCGCTCGCTCACTATCGCCGCGTCTATTCCACGATGGGAAACCCGAATTTCTTTGCGCAGCTGCTGACCTGGGCGATTGCCGCTTTCACTCTGGCCCTGCTGCTGCGCCTGGGCAACCGCCTGCGAAACTTGCTGTTGCTGTCGGCATGCCTCGTAACTCTAGCCATGACGGGCTCGCGTTACGGCTGGCTCGATACCGGCCTGGTTCTGCTGCTGATCTTCTTTCTCTCAGCCTCGCAGAAGTACCGGCGCCAAAGACTGCTGGTTCTCCTCGCCGCTCTTTTGCCGATTTTCGCCCTCCTTACCTTCCTGGTGGCGAGCAGCAATCAAGCCACTCTGGATCGCTTGGTAACTCTTCGGAATCCCGTGAACACCGATTCCATGAGGGGGCGACTCGAAGATCTCTGGCCTAATGTGGAACGAGAAATTCTTCTGTCTCCCCTGTTGGGTCATGGTGCTGTCAGGGTCGTCTTCTCGGATATGTATATTGATTCCGAGTATCTAGACGTGCTCCAGAAGTTTGGTCTGGTGGGCTTTCTCGTTTACTTCACCTATTCCCTCTATCCCTTGGGTGGTTTATGGAAGGGCCTCCGATGTGCGAGCCGATCTGATGCTTATCTGGAAAGTCATCTGCCCGCAGGCTTCTGGGCGCTGCAGCTCACCTTTATCATGCTTATCACCTCGGTGGTGATGAACATCGGCATGTCCACTTTTTACAACCTCGCGCTCCAAGGCTTTTTCTGGCTGTGGATGGGCATCGGGACGGCCGCCGCTCAGACCATAGCTGCCGCTCAAGGGGCCTGGCTTGCGACGCACAACCAACCTGGACCCAGTTACCCGAAATTGAGTCCGCCTTAACCTCCGGTTAACACCGGTGGACCATACTGACCCGCCCCTTCGTCCATGACGCTTGTAAAAACACCCGTGCGTTCGGCCGGCGGTCCCACCTCCATAATGGAGAGCGCCCGCTGCGACGAAGCCTCTCCCGTGGTGCCGAGCGATCCCGAGCCAGCCCCGCTGAGCCTTTCCAGGTCAGCCGTTTTGCTTTCCGATGAACATTACAAGCACAGTCTTGGAATTGTGCGGCATCTCGGGCGAATGGGAGTGCGCGTCACCATGGTGGCTGCATCAAAGCATTCGCTGGCGTGCTCCTCGCGGTACTGCCGGGAGGTGATTTTGTCCCCGGCGGGCACGGTCGAAGCGCTCGTTGACACCACGTTGCAGGCAGCGAGGCAGAGGCACTTCGACCTAGTAATGCCGGTCAGCTACCCCATGACCCTAGCCTTGGCGAAGCAACGCGAGCAGCTCGATTCCTATACGCGCCTGGAAGTTGTAGCGAGTCACACGCTCGAACGCGCTGCTGATAAGGCCAAAATGATTGTGTTGGCCGGCAAGCTCGGCGTGCCGGCTCCCAGGACATTCAGCTCATCTGAAATCCACGAGCGCGCGGGTGAATTGATCTTTCCTGTGGTCATCAAGCCGCAGCAAGAATCACCTGGGCGTCCCCCCATCCGCTATGCGCGCAATCTTAGGGAACTATGGGAAATCTTGCCGCAAGCGGGAAGAAAACCGTCTGGTGAAACCGAGAATTATCTGGTTCAGGAATTCATTCCCGGTTACGGCTGCGGATTCTTCGCCACTTATCAGAACGGCGTCTGCAAGCGGATCTTCATGCACCGCCGTGTGCGCGAGTATCCTGCGACGGGCGGCGTCAGTTCCTGCGCCGAAAGTTTCTGCGACTCGAAGCTCGAATGGTACGGCCGGCGAATGCTGGATGCCCTTCACTGGCATGGCGTGGCCATGGTGGAATTCCGCCGCGATTCTCGCGACGGCGAATACAAGCTGATGGAGATCAACCCCAAGTTCTGGGGCTCGCTTGACCTCGCTCTCGCCGCCGGCGCGGATTTCCCGGGCGATCTTTGCCAAATGGCCCTCGGCAGAACGCTTGCTTTCTCCGATCGCTATGAACGGAACCTGCGCTTCCAGTGGCCTCTTTCCGGCCACGGAGAGCTTTTCCATCTTTGGTCGCGCCCGCAATCTGTCCTCGGAGTGGCCGTGGATTTCCTGAACCCGAGAGTCAAATCCAATGTGTGGCTCAGCGACTTTGGACCGAACTTCTGGGAGTTGCGCGACGTCGCTCGCAAAGTGTTCCGGATCGGAAGGGGATAGCACATGTCTTTTCGGTGCCTATTCCACGTGCACACGCGCCGGTCGTTTGACTCGCTCCTTGCTCCCAGGAAAATCGTCGCCCGGGCGCGCGAACTGGGCGTGCACGTTCTCATTGTCACCGACCACAACACGATCCAGGGCTCGCTGGATGTGCGCACGGTCGCCGAGGGCAACCCTCCCCTGGTCGTAACGGCCGCCGAATACCAGAGTGAGAAGGGAGATATCATCGGCATTTTCTTGCGCGATGAGATTCGCTCGCGCCGTTCGGACGAAATCATCCGCCAGATTCACGCTCAGGGAGGCCTCGTGGTTCTCCCTCATCCATACAAAGGGCATCTCCTCGACGACCAGTTGCTTGCCGGCGTGGATCTGATCGAGTCCTACAACGCGCGCTGCTCGGAAAGCGACAACGCCTACGCCGGACACCTTGCAGAACAGCGGGACCGTCCCTTCCTGGCAGGAGCAGACGCCCATTGTTCCCTCGAGCTCGGCGCTGCGCTGAACGTCTTCATGGCTGACGCACCACCGAGCGAAGCCGAGTGTCGCGAACACCTATTGCACGCTCCCCGCCGCGTCATTACCGAGCGTGCTCCTCGAATCTGCCGGCCTTTCAGTCAAATGGTCAAAGCCGTCAAAACCGGGAATCCCGGCCTTTTCTTGTATCAGGCCAAGCGCCTGACGCTGGCTCTTGCGCGCGGCGATAAACAGTAGGTGTGTGAATTGATCCAACCGCCCATGCCGTCGCCCCCGGGCGGCCGCCCTCTTTCGCCAACCGCGGCGAAATTGCGACTGGTGGAGAACAAGGCAACGCTGCCGCACGTCACTCCCGAAGCAAGGCGCTATGCGCTGAGGGAACTGGCGCGCCGGGCTGGAGTTTCGAGGGACTTCTTCGAACAGTGGTCCCTGGAAGCTGCTTCCGAACATACGACTGTCTCGCTCGGCTCCTCATCCGGCAAGAAAATCCATTTCCATCACTCAGCAGGAGATTCGCTGTCAAAAATCGCGGGCGGACCAATTCCCGTGGCGCGCGCCGGATGGCTGGACCATCCGCCCGGCGCCCTCGCCGGAACCGATCTCGTCCTCCCCTTCTGTGAATCCGAGGCGGATTCGCGCGCGCCGTTGTATCAACCGTCCGGCGACGGAAACCTGAACTGCCGCCTGGACCTTCTTTCCTCCCTTCTTCTCACGCTTTCGCGCGTGGAAGAGACTCTCGGCGACACCCGCGATGAACACGGGCGATTTCCTGCCTCGGCTAGCGTGGCTCATCGTCATGAATTCCTCGAACGGCCCATCCTCGATGAACACGGGCTCGCGTTCGCGCAAGCGCTCTCATTTCTGCTTCCTTCCTGGCGGCCGTCGCCGCCCCCCTTGCGCTTCAAACTCACGCACGATATGGACGACATTGGCATTCCCTTCGAGCTCGGCGCCTCGCTGGGCCACAGCCTGAAGCGCGGCAGGCCCGCTGCGACCTTGCGCAGCGTGCTTTCGCCTCTCACGGCTGTGGACCCGCCCGAACTCGCCATGATTCGGAGCCTCGCTGCCATCTCCAATTCGCGCGGCCTGCACTCCGCCTTTTACTGGAAAGCCAGCCCCGCCGGCCCCTACGACTCCGGTTACGATCCCGCCCACGGCAAAGTCCAGCGCGTCGTGGAATTCTTGCAAAAATGCGGCTTCGAACTGGGGATCCATCCGGGCTACGAAACCTTCGGCAATTGGCCCAGACTGGCCAGCGAGGTCGAGCATCTTCGGCGAGCTTTGCGTCTCCACTCGCCCGGCGGACGCCAGCACTATCTTCGCTGGTCTCCCGGCACCTGGTTGGATTGGGAGGCCTGTGGCCTTTCCTACGATTCCTCGCTGGGATTCGCCGATCGCTTCGGCTTTCGCGCCGGCACCGCCTTCCCCTATCGCCCCTGGTCCTGGCGCGACAATCGCGAGCTCAATTTGATCGAAGTGCCCTTGATTCTGATGGATTGCACACCGGTGAAGTACATGAAGCTGAGCCGCCCAGAAGGCCTGGCACGAATCCAGACGCTCATCAGGCGCACCGAGCGCACGGGTGGTGTTTTCACGCTGCTCTGGCACAACACGCCCCTGCTCGATCCCGACTACGACGGCTGGTATGAGCGCATCTTGGACCTGGTCGCCGACGTGCCTCCTTTTCACGTTCCTGCCAACGCGGAAGAGCTATGGTGAGCTCTCCCTTGCTGCCTGACCTGGCCGGGGATTTTTGTACCAGGTGGAATGAGAGAGAATCCACCTGTTGATGGGTCCTGGTTTTTTGGACCAAGACTAAGGCGAGTTTTCGGCTGTTTGCGAGCCAAGCTTGAGGAGCTTCGTGACGCCGAACTCCTTCAGAAAAATCCGCACAGCCTCGACCTTATTAGCGAGCGTGCGCGCCGGATTGCCGTTCTTGCGCTTAGGCACCGGCTGCTTCCTGAGCCAGGCCATGTAGTTGAGCAAGACCTGCTTGTTGCCCTGGCATTTGTCGAGATAGGCGACCCCGCGATGCTCGACGAATGGATCAACCGCAGCCCGATACTTGCGGATGCTCTCAGGATCAAGACCTCGTGCTTCGCAGTTGGCAAAATGTTTTTCGGCGGCCGCTGACAGCGTGATCCGCCCGCCGATTGCCGGCACAGTCGGCGTCGGGCCGAATCGATTCCCCGTAGGCACTTCCACTCCTCCTGGTCGAGCAGGGCGCTCCGCCGGCGCTGGGCTTGCAGCGCGTCGGTCCCAGCGTCCAACCACGAGCCGTTGTGGTTCATGACGTACTTGCCCTCGGCGTGCGTTTCCTCAATGGGTTTTCCCTTTGCGTCCTTGCCGACGATGACCACGTCGGGCTTGATCTTGCCGTTCGCATAGAAGGCAGCCCTCTTGTAGCGCCAAATGCCGTCGGCCAGCTTGATGTATTTGTGCAGCGTGAATTTGGAATGGGCCATAAGAATCTCCTACTATTCAATACTGGAAAACTGACCAGTTGGAAGTTGGAGATTTCTTAGGAAAAGAATTTAGGAAGGCTCTAACCGTCTGATTCTAAAGGAATGGCGGAGAGGGTGGGATTCGAACCCACGGTAGGGTTCCCCCTACACTCGCTTTCGAGGCGAGCTCTTTCAACCGCTCAGACACCTCTCCGCGTCACGGCACCGTCTTTCGGTTAGCTTAACA
>Ga0187780_10002488_pt1 | contig 13848 bp, 12 predicted proteins | sample 1015_Q2_SP10_20__FD_132429 | JGI IMG/M metagenome (GOLD analysis project Ga0187780, IMG submission 132429) | Tropical peat soil microbial communities from peatlands in Department of Meta, Colombia - 1015_Q2_SP10_20_MG | ecosystem: Environmental > Terrestrial > Soil > Wetlands > Peat | place...
CAGCAGTCGGAGTCGGAATGCTCCTGAATCACTGACCGGATGGCATGCCTTCGAAGTGCTCAACCGTCTATGAGAAGAAAGGCATCTCGGGGGGCACACCCTGTCAGGTAACTCTAAGTCAGGCCATCGGCCAATGGAAGCCATACCTGGAAGTTGGTTTGGCCAGGCTTTGAGTCGACCTGAAGGTTGCCTCGGTGCTTTTTTACGATTCGCTGAACAGTGTCAAGGCCAAGCCCGGTTCCCTCCCCGACCCCTTTGGTGGTGAAGAATGGCTCGAAGATGTGAGGCAGTACATCGGGCGCAATCCCAGGGCCGTTGTCCCCGATTTCAACGACCACGCAATTGTCGTCGCGATAGGTTCGAACCCGCAGCTCACCCTGGCCGTGCATGGCCTCGATGGCGTTGGCGATGAGATTGGTCCACACCTGGTTTAACTCGCTACCGAAGGAGTTCACAAGAAGAGGGACCTTCTGATAATCACGCTCGACCACAACCCCGTGCTTCAGCTTGTGGTTGAGTATGATGAGCGTGGTTTCAAGGCTCTTCACGATATCGACGTTCTGCAGCGGAGTCTGGTCCATGTAGGTGTATTCCTTGATGGCTCGGACCAGATCGGAAATGCGTGCCGTGCCGCTTTCGATTTCCTTGAGCAGGGTCGCAACCTCAACGGACGCGGCGATTCTCACCAACGCGGCGCGGGCCGTGCCCTGGTCGAGGATCGCGAACAACGATTCCAGCGCTTCTGGCTTGATGTTCCGCTGAGCCAGATCGGCCGCCATCTGCCACAAATCGTTCTGGCCATGGCTCCGCAGCAAGGAATCGATTTGGTCCTCCAGATCGCTAATCGCCAGCGGGTCAGGTGGAACCTCGTCCTGTTGCACGAAGGAAGCTTCGAGTTTTTCGATCTCTGATTTCTGGGCAGCGGTCAGCTCGCGGCTGCCCAGCTCATGGCTGGCATCGCGCATTTTCTTCAGCACGTCCCGCAGTTGGCTGGCCGCACGCCTGGCGGCCGAGGCGGGGTTGTTGAGTTCATGAGCCAGGCCGGCCGAAAGTTTCCCCAAGGAGGCCAGGCGGTCGCGCTGCTGCTCCCGCCGCGTGGTTTCGCGAATTCTGTCAGACATGAGACCGACGAGGCGCTGCGTCAGCTCGGGCATTTTCTGGACAAGCTCCGGGAAGAGCGACGAAGGAAAGCGCAGGACCCGGGCGTCGGTTACCGCACGCGTGCCCACTGTGAACTGTTTCATCCGCGAAAAAGGCAGCACGCCGGTCACATCGCCCGGCTGCAGGGAGATCACCACTGCTTCGCCGCCAATTTCACCGCGCACCTGGATTTGTCCGTCAAGGACGACAAACATTGCGTCGGCCGGATCTCCTTCCCGGAAATATGTCTCACCCGCCTTCAGCGGTACCTCCACCGCCTGGCTGATGAACCAGCCGATCTGGTCGTCGGGCAGGCCGGCGAATACCGGTATTCGAAGAAGTTCGGAGGTTTCGACCATTTATACCTTGCTTAGATACTGATGGATGAACTGCACGGCGACAGAGCCTTCACCGACTCCGGAAGCGACCCGTTTGACCGAGCCGTGGCGCACATCGCCCACGGCGAAAATGCCAGGAACGTTCGTTTCCAGCAGGAAGGGATCTCTATCGAGCCCCCAACCCTTGGGACGCTGGCCCCCTCGTATCAGATCGGGTCCGGCAAGAATGAAGCCGTGCTGGTCGCGCTCGATCAAATCCCCCAGCCAGGCGGTTTGCGGCATCGCCCCGATGAAAATAAACATCGCACTCGCCGGCACCCGCTCCAACTTGCCGGTATCAGAACAAAGAAACGAGATCTCCTCCAGATGTGTCTCGCCGTGCGCCTCGGAAACCGTCGCGTTCGGCCAAATCTGAATGTTCGGTGTCTGTTCAATCTGGTCGATCAGATACTGCGACATCGAACTCGATAGCGAGCGGCCGCGAACGACGATCACAACACGACTGGCGTACTTGGCGAAGTTCATGGCGGCCTGGCCCGCCGAGTTGGCTCCACCCACCACGTAGACGATCTCACCCTGGCAGGACAAGGCCTCGGTCGAGCCCCCACCGTAGTAGACGCCGGCACCTTGGAGCCGGTCGATTCCTGGAGCCTCCAGGCGTCGCCACTGCACGCCCGTTGCGATCATCAGGGCGTGGCATGATAACTCATTGCCATCAGCCAACCTCAGGAACCGGTACGGCCCTTCCGTCCGAATCCCTACCGCCTCCTGAGGTGCCAGGATTTCGACGCCAAATCGCTGGGCCTGCACGACAGCGCGACGCGCCAGATCGCCCCCGCTCAGTCCGGTCGGAAATCCGAGATAGTTCTCGATGCGCGAACTCATTCCCGCCTGGCCGCCCGGCGCTTCCCGCTCGATCATGACCGTATGAAGACCCTCGGAAGCACCATACACCGCGGCAGCCAGGCCGGCCGGACCTCCGCCAACGATGGCCAGATCGTAAAAGCTGGTTTGCGCGCGCGTGCGCAAGCCAACCTTCTGAGCCACGTCGGCCGGAACCCCCTCCAGAAGCTTAGTGCCGTCGGGAAACAGCACGACAGGAAGACTGGCAGCTTCCGGCCCCAAAACCTCCAGCAGCCGCTTGGTCTCCGGATCATTCACAGAAAGCTCTACGTCCATCCATTGATAGGGAACGCGGTTTCGTGCCAGAAAGTCTCGCAGCTCATACGATTTGGGTGACCAGCGGGTCCCCAAAACCCGGATCCCCTCAAACGTAGGGCGATAAGAAGCCTTCCAATCGTCCAGAAGATCGTCCAACTGCGGATAGAGGTGCTCGGCGGGAGGATCCCAGGGCTTCATAAAGAAGTAGTTGATATTGGCTTGATTGATGGCTCCGATCGCAGCATTGGTGTCGGCGTAGGCGGTCAGCAAGGCCCGCTTTGCCTCGGGAAAGAGCCGCATTCCCTCCTGCAAAAATGCGACGCCATCCATGTGCGGCATGCGCTGGTCTGCGAGCAGCAGCGCCACGCTGTCGTTGCGTACCTTCAACTGCTTCAACAGGGTTACTGCCTGCTCGGGAGAGTCGCTTCCGATCACACGGTAATCGGCTCCATACCTGGAGCGCAAATCACGCTCAATCGCCCGCAGAACATCGGAGTCGTCGTCGACGCTTAGCAAAATCGGTTTGGGCATGCTCGATCCGGTCCTGGTCTAGGAGTGTTCTAGATCTTTGACTCGATGGCACAACCTCATGAGATGAGAGGAAGTCGTTTTGGTCGCATCCAGATTTCACCCTGCACAGCCGCTATATCGCGGTCAAAGCAGGAGGGTTGCGTTTAGGAAGCACCTGCCCGGTCGGACAGGATCGAATGCTCGTAAAGGCACGGTAGAGTTGGTCTGCTTACCGAGCGGCGTTTCCAAGAGGTAGGAAGACTGCTTCGGCACCAAGCCAGCGTGGATGTCCCCTGTTCGAGACGAAGATGGAGGAAGGTCGCCACATGCCGGTATTCGCGCGAAACGAGCACGGGAAGAAGCCAACGCCGCCAGACGCAGCGAAACTTCTCGAGCGGACTGGCTGGCAGCAAATTGAGAATGACGGTGACTGGGTGATGCATGACGACCCTGGACAAGCGATTCGCTTCCAGGAAGACGGGTGGTATCACCTGCTCGATGGTGTAGGTGGTCGTGCCGGTCGCACGACCCAGGAACTGGAAGCGTTTCTCGGCAGTGAGTTGTTCAAGGCTTTCAAAGAGCGACGGCGGCAGGCGGAAGCGGCCCGTGCGGCGGCTGAAGAAGCGGCTGGCGCGACAGAATCAGCTTTCGTTACAGAAAGCACGGAGTGATGGCCATCACTCCGATCACAGCCACGGCGCTCCTCTGAGCGTTTTCCGCTCGTCTAAGCTGGTAATGCCTAACCGGCCTCTTGTGCCTCGACGCGTTGTGGATCCCGCCGTGCTCGGGTCATAATGATGGCCATGAACTCAACCACAGCATTTGCCACAGGACCGTTTCCCTCAACACCTCAACTCGGGCAAAACCTCGACCGTCTGGCCGAAGTTGCAGTTCGGGTCGGACTGGGACTGGCGCCGGGACAAGAGCTGGTGATGACCGCCACGCTCGATTCCATCCCGCTCGCGCGGCGGATCACCGAGCATGCGTATAAGGCGGGTGCCTCCCTGGTCACGACGTTGTTTACCGACGAACAATCGGCGCTGCTCCGTTTTCGCTACGGCCCGAACGCCAGCTTCGACACGGCTCCCTCATGGCTCTATGAAGGGATGGCCCAGGCATTCCGGAATGGTGCTGCGCGGCTAGCGATTGCCGGCAATGATCCCGCGCTGCTCTCAAACGAGGATCCGGAAAAGGTAAGTCGGCTGAACCGTGCAACCTCAAAGGCATACCGTCCCGCGTTGGAACTGATTACGCGCCACGAGATCAACTGGACCATCGTAGCCTGTGCCACTCCGGCCTGGGCCGCAGCCGTGTTTCCCGATCTCCCACAGGAGGTCGCGCTGGCCCGCCTTTGGGAGGCCATCTTCGCTGCGTCGCGTGCGGACCAGGCCGATCCGGTGGCGGCCTGGAAACAGCACGACACGAACCTGCACGCTCGTGCTGACCAGCTGAACGAAAAGCGCTATGCCTCCCTGCACTTCCGCGGACCGGGTACCGATCTTCACGTAGGTCTGGCAGATGGTCATCTATGGCTCGGCGGAGGCACAACGGCGGGGAATGGCCGCTACTGCGTTCCCAATATGCCGACCGAGGAGGTCTTTACCACGCCACACAAGGATCAGGTGGAAGGCCGGGTCACCAGCACCAAGCCGCTGTCGTATCAGGGGACGATGATCGAGGAGATTTCCGTGCGATTTCAGGCGGGACAGATCGTCGAGGCTCGTGCAGCGCGTGGGGGCCAGGTCTTGCAGCGGATGATCGAGACGGACGAAGGAGCGCGACGACTCGGAGAAGTGTCCCTGGTACCACACTCATCGCCGATCGCATCCAGTGGGTTGCTCTTCCTGAATACCCTTTTTGATGAGAACGCTGCTTGTCACATTGCTCTCGGGCAGGCCTACAGCGCATGCCTCAAGGATGGCGATAGGCTCACTCCAGAGCAATTGGCAGCGCGCGGTGCAAACAGCAGTCTGATTCATGTCGATTGGATGATCGGATCGAATCACATCGATGTGGACGGTGTCAGCGCAACGGGGAATCGAGAGCCGGTGATGCGCGCCGGAGAGTGGGTCTAGGTCTTCGAGCGATAGCAGAGCTGTTGCGCTTTGACCCCTTGAGTGATAAGAAATTGACATGGGAGTGTCGAGATGCTATCGCTCGTAGCTGCGGTGATCGGTCTGGTTCTCTTCTTTTGCCTCACTCTCTATCTCTGCGTACGAGATCGCAACGAAGATGTGGGTGTGCGATCAGATTCCGATCTCGATTGGATGCGCAAGTCTCCCTTCGGGCGCTGGCGTTACTAGGAATCGAATCGAGCTCCCCATCGAACACGAGGATCATCCATGCCTGAGCCCGCCCCAGCGCTAGCTTTACCGGAAATCCAGCACAGCTTCGCTGACGTGAACGGGGTGCGTCTGCATTACGCCCACGCAGGCTCAGGAAAGCTTGTCCTGTTCCTACACGGCTTTCCTGAATTCTGGTACGCGTGGCGAAATCAACTCGCTGAGTTCAGCCGCGATTTCATGGCCGTTGCCCCGGACATGCGAGGTTACAACCTTTCCTCGAAACCGCCGGAAGTGGAGAAGTACGATATTCGACTGCTCATCGGGGATGTTGTTGGGCTGATCCGGCACCTCGGTGCCAAGACCTGCTATCTTGTCGGGCACGATTGGGGAGGCGCGGTCGCCTGGGCGGTGGCGATTGCCGCTCCTCAGATAGTCGAAAAGCTGGTGATTGTCAATGCGCCGCATCCGGGAGTATTTGAGCGGGAGCTGCGCGAGAATCCCGCCCAGCAGCAGGCCAGTCAATACATGCTTTGGTTCGAAAATCCTCAAATGGAGGATCTCATCTCGGCAAACAATTTCGCTCAGTTCCAGGAGGGAATTCTGGGACCCCTGCTACGGCAAGGGATCTTTACTGAGTCGGATCGCCGGGCTTATCTGGAGGCATGGTCACAACCCGGGGCATTAACCGGGGGCCTGAACTATTACCGAGCTGCCAAAATCGGGCCGCCCGGAGCGTCGCCCGCAAAATCCTTCCTAGGCAGGGCCGAGCTGCCGTCGCTCGAGCTAACCGTGCCCACGCTGGTCATCTGGGGCGAGCGGGATCCGTATCTGCTGACAGGCAATCTGACGGGGCTCGAACAATATGTGCGCAATCTGAAGATCGAGCGCGTGCCCGACGCAACCCATTGGGTCGTGCACGAGAGGTCGAGTCTCGTCAACTCCTTGATTCGAAGTTTCATCACACCGTAGGCCGCTATCTTTCTACGCCGAGGCCGTGGGAACCAGTGAACCCTCCTGATCTCGCCGAGTCCTGCCCATCGGCGGCTAAAAAGAGCGACAACCTTGCATGGGTAACTATGAGTCCTTGGGCACAGGCGCTTATTTCGCCGACCAACACCGAACTGCGGTTCGAATAAACTATCAAGAAGAGTTAGCCCACAACGTCAGGCACGACGGAAGTCATCTTGGCGCGTGCTGATTCTGTGGCCGTTGGCTGATCGGGATCCTTGCGTCCTAAATGCGTCGCCATCAAGCAAAGTAGGAGGCTCCAATGACCATCTGTCGGCTTACCCTAGCTGTGGGATTGCTATTCCTTGCGGTCGAGCCAATAAAGGCACAGCAGCACACTCTAACGATAAGCGTGTGCCAAGAGGATGCTGCCTTGTGGGGGGACCTACAGCTGCGAACGCAGTACAACAAGGCGCAAGTCAACCAACTGACGAACGGTACTCGCAACCAGACCGAAGTGGCGCAACTTCGTGTGACCGAAGTCATCGAACGAGCCATCGAAATGAGGGACTGCATGAAGGTCGACCCTGAGCGCTCGCATCTGTACAGCGACGTCGCAGCCTTTTATAGCAGCGTGAAAAGTGACCGCCTGCAGGCGTTTATCGAGCGACATGGTTTGGTGGCTCAATTCGCTCAGGAAGATGCCAAGGGTCTGCGGTAGAACCGCCAGACAGTCAGATCGAAGACTGATGCTGTGCAACTTGCCTTGATCCTGCGGATCTTTTACCGTTGCGAGGTTCTAAACAAAGCAGCCAAACTCTGCAGGGAACGAGGTGCCGAATCCCGTCAGAAGGTGACAGACCAACTCACGACGGTCATCGTCACGACCAGTAACAACAGACCCAGGCTGACCACGCTGAGCGCCTTGCCGTGTCCCAGCAGGTAGTCGCGCGACTCCGCGTTCATACACAGAAGCACAGCGACCAAAAGCACCACGCCCCATGCCAGAAGCGAAGGTAGGCCCGGATATTTCCCGATCATCGACAGGAATTGTCCCGGCGGCTGGTCTGCCGGAATCCACCAAGGCAGCATCGGCGCCAGGCCGGCCGCAAGTGAAACGGTGAGCAGTTTTCGCGTGAACCACCCTTTGAGTTTTGGCCTTGCTGCCTTCCAAACCAAGAAGTCCCAGGCGAGCAGCCCCACAGCGAGGGGTACCCAGCCGTACAACGCGGCCTTGTGGTCAAACCAGAGCCACGCCCTAAACACGAATCGTGAGTGCCGTCCTTCGACCAGTCTTGGGAGCAACAGCAATCCCACCAGAGCGTTGCAAAGCACCGCCACCAACAGGGTTACCAAGCTCATGAGCTGAAACCAGTGCCTGGTCGCCACCGCGTTGCAGCGGCTGCACACGGATTGTTTGGGTAGGAAGCTGAGACCGCAACTTTCGCAAAACACGCTTTCCCCTCACGCAGTAAGGCGTTTGTGCTCCACCAGGCTACCCCGCATGCCTGGCGAAAAACTACTGGCCTGGGGTCCAGCGAAACCTCCGCCCATCTGACCCGTCCCTGCGTACAGATCAAAAAAGCGTCAGTCGAACCGGCGAGGGTTGCTGCGGCGGCGGACGCGACGTTTGGCCGTGGTGGCCAAGATACGCATCTGCGCCGACGAACAGCAGGTGAGGCGTCTGAAGACGAGGGGTGCGTAACGAGAATGTTCGACCGGAAGTTGCATGTGCTAGCATCGCCTCCGCGACGACGATGAGGCGGAGCGGCGATCATCCCCCGCCGAACGGGTCAAACAGTGATCGGTTTCAGCATTCCCAGCCGTGGAATCCCGAAGACAAACGCCTCTGGATTCACGTGCCATGTGAGCAACGCTAGGGACCGTGTCTCTTGTGTCGCGCTTTTGCCCGTGACTGTCACCGACCGACTGTCAGCCAGCCCCTGCAGGAGAGCCTGAGGACCACACCCATGACCAAATCCAAGCGGCCGCCGGTGAAGCATGCAGGTTTACGAATGTCCCGTCTAGGCGCACGAGCAGTTGTCATGCTCTGCCTGCTGGGCGCAGAAGGAAGCCTGTACGGCCAAAAGGCACCCTCTGTTCCGGAACGCTCTTGGGATGCGTCGTCGGTGAAGCAGCCGTTTAAAGTCCCGGCGCGGTCGGTTCCATCTCCGGTTGTGGACCCAACGAAGATCTACGCCTTGTCGGAGCTCGTCGACATCGCCGAACAAAACAATCCAGAGACGCGGGTAGCTTGGGAGAACGCGAAGGCGAGAGCCGCCGATTTGGGTATTGCGCAGTCCACCTTGTATCCGACGCTGGCAGCCGCGGCCCTAGCGGAAACTCACCGCGAGGAAATTTTCTTTGGCCCCAACTTCCAGCAGCAAACGGTGGCGACCTTTAATCCGGTTTTCGTCCTGGATTACATCATCTTTGACTTCGGTCGCCGTTCGCAGCAGATATCCAGCAGTCGGAACGATCTAGTGGCGGCCGATTTTCAGTTCAATGATGTGCATCGCCGGGTTATTTTCCAGGTGATGCAAGCCTATTACCACCTGCTGGATACCACGGGCCAGCTGGATGCTGCAGAAGCAAACCTGAAGAACGCCGAGACAGTGGAGCAGGCGGCAGAAGACCGGCTCCAGAATGGATTAGCAACCTTGCCCGACCTGCTCGAGGCTCGCAGCGCCACCGCCCAAGCCGATTACGACCTCCAGGCAACCATCGGAGCAACGGAGATTGCGCATGGCGATCTGGCGACGGCCCTGGGCATTTCGCCCACAACGCAGTTTCAAGTGGAGAGTCTAAAGAGCATCAAGATGCCGGACACGATCTCCGATACGGTCGAGACATCCATCGACAAAGCCCTCTCCCAGCGCCCCGATCTAATGCAGCAGGTTGCCGAACTCCGTGCCGCGGAGGCCGAAGTAAAAGCGGAGCGTAGGAACTACTTCCCGACGTTGAGCATCGATGGGAGCTATGGTTTAAACCGTTCCTACGGCACGCAAATACACCTACCAAGTGTCTATTCGCCGACCGGAGAATACTGGAATGCGACGCTGAGTCTAACCTGGACGCTATTTGACGGATTGGCCAGGGAGAATCGCCTCGCCAGAGCGCATGCGGACCAGAAACAGGCTGCCGCGGGTGTAGACTCGATACGCGATCAGGTAGAGAACCAGGTCTGGTCCGCTTACTCGACTGCCCGCACGGCGCTTCGTCAACAAAAAGCGGCCGCCGCTCTTCTGGCGGCAGCAACGGAGTCCTACAATGCTGCGTTGGAGTCATACAACTACGGCGTACGCAGCCAGATTGACGTGGTGTCAGCGCAGCGCACCTTGGCAGATGCGCGTACGGCGGACGTCAACGCACGCACGCAACTGTTAACCGCGTTGGCTGCTCTGGCCTACCAAACCGGCGATCTCCTCTATACCAGGCATCCATGAACCAGAAATGGCAAACGAAGGCGGGTCGTCTCGAGCGAGCGGCAGTCGCGGCGTGCGCTACGCTCGTTTTGTTGGCGACAGGATGCTCCCGAGCGCCTTCTTTTAACATCCTCGGCTCGTTTTTCCCGGCTTGGATTCTCTGCTCTGTTCTGGGCATACTGCTGACTGTCGGGGTGCGGATTCTGTTCGTGCGCACGAATTTTGAGCAGGAACTGTCGCCTTTGATCCTGATCTATCCCTGCTTCGCTGCGCTTTTCACGTTTTTGATCTGGCTGCTGTTCTTTAGCTGAAGGAGGGAGAAGTTGTCATGCCTAGAAACGACGAGGCTGGCCAGGGCAAACGTCTGGGAAAGATTGTGAGCGTGGCGATTCCCGCGGCGGCGTTCATTACGGGCCTGTTGGTCATTAGCGAAACCACCCAATATCCTCGCACCGACGACGCCGAGGTATTTGCCAATTTCATTGGCATCGCTCCGCAGGTGGACGGCCCTATTACCACGCTGGCGGTGGAGGACAATGCATTTGTCAAGCAAGGCGGACTGCTCTTTGCCATCGATTCTCGTCCGTACGAATACGCGTTAGAGCAAGCGCGATCCGATCTGAACACACTGGAAGGCCAGATCGTGGACCAAACTCGGACCATCGCATCGCAACAGAGTGCGGTCGATGCCGCGCGGGCCAACACCGACAGCGCTGCTGCGAATGTCAATCGCGCTGCGGCAGCCGTGAATGAGGCGAAGGCAAACGTGGCGAGCGCCCAGGCGCAATTAGATCGTGACCAAGCGGAATTGCTCTATCAGTCCAACAATTTTCATCGCATTGAGCCGTTGCTCGCCAAGGAGTTTGTGACGGTTGACCAGGTCGACCAGGCGAGGACCGCGGTCACAGCCGGGCAGCAAGCCGTAGATCAAGCACGCTCGCAAGTGGCGCTGGCCGAGGCGCAGGTGTTATCGGCCCAAGCACAATACGAGCAGGCGAAAGCAACGATGCAACAGAGCCACGCACAGCTGGATCAGTCGCAGCACAGTGTGTTGACGCTGGAGCCGCTCACCGCGCAGCGGGAGGGCAAGGGCGCGGCCATCCGCACCGCCGAATACAACTTGAACAATTGCCGTGTCTACGCTCCGTTCGACGCACGAGTCACCAATCTCACGATCTCCCAAGGTGCGTACGCACATACGGGCCAGCAGGTCTTCACGCTGATCGATACCCGCATTTGGTGGGCTGTGGCCAACTTTCGGGAAACCCAGATCAAGCATATCCAACCGGGAATGCACGCCGACGTCTACGTGCTCTCCCGCCCCAATGTGCGCTACGACGGCGTGGTGGACAGCGTAGGCTTTGGTGTGCAGCCGGACGCAACTCTGGTTGGCTCATTTTCGCCCGGGCTGCCCGATGTGCAACGCACTCTGAATTGGGTGCACTTGGCCACACGCTATCCGGTGCGGGTGCGCATCCTAGCGCCCGAGTCCGAACCGTTTCGTCTGAGCGAATCGGCGTCCGTGGTCATGCGACCGGGGCCGCTCCCCAGGAAGCAGTAAGATGTCGTCTGTTGATCAGGCGCTACCGGGGATCCCGTCGTCTAGGCACAACGCCCCCGCGTGGTTCTGGCAGTTTCTTAAGACCGAACTTGCTCCCTTCCCGGGACGCGCCTGGGTGGTGGGTCGCATCACCATTGCGGCGACCGTCGTGATGGTGTGGGTGATGACCTTCACGATCCCGTTCGGATTCATTGGCGCCATCAACACCTTCTTCCTCAGTCGCGAAAACCCCACCGCAACCCTGCGCGACGCTTTGACGGCTGCGCTTTTCACCGCGATCGGGACGGCTTACGCCGTCGTCGGCATCATAACGATGGTCGATGATCCCCTGACTCACTTTCTGTGGATTACGATTTCGCTCTTTCTGGCCTTCTATCTCATCCGCATCATTCCCAACTATTTGGCGGCTGTGAACTTCGGGTTCACGCTTGCAGGAACGATCCCGCTCTGGGATCAAGCCCAGGTCCCGGTGAACGTACGGATCGAGAATACGCTCTGGTTCGCCGGCGCGGTGGCTGTAGGGGCGACGGTGACAGTCGTTAATGAGTACATCTTTCGCCGCGTGCATCCGATTACCGATCTGACACAGGAGATTGATAACAGACTGGGTGCCGTCGAAGGTGTCTTGCGCCAGACGGCAGCAGACCTCCCGGTCAGCGGCAAACTGGAAAAGGATATCTCCCTTTATGCGTCCCTTGGCACTTCTAAGCTGAGAGTCCAGTTGTACCGATCCGGCGGTTACCCAGGGGAGCTCGTCAAGAAAATGAACCCAGCTGCTACCCTGCTGGAGCGCTTGATCGATCTTGCGGCGAGCCTGCGCATTGTTCGCTCCACGCAGACGGTCGCGCTCGGCGTGGCCGATCGCGACCGTTGCTTGCGCCTTGCCAACGAGGTTTCCGATCTTCGGCGTGATCTACACCAGGGCCGACTGCCTCGGGCCATCGAAGTCTTGGGCCCGCCGAAACCGTCGGAGTTGCCGCTCCTGCCCGAAATGGAAAGAACGGTGGCCCTGATCGAGCAGACATTTGGCGGTGCGAAGAGCGTCGAGGAGCAGCTTCTTCCGGCGCCATCGGGTTCCAAATTCCATTCCGGGCTGTTTGTCTCCGATGCTTTTTCCAATCCTGACCATCTCATCTTCGCGGTGCGTGGCACGCTGGCCTCCTTGCTTGCCTACGTCGTTTACCAGGCCATCGACTGGCGGGGTCTTAGCACTGCGATTCCGACTTGCATCATCACGGCGCTGTCGACCACCGGGGCGTCACGCCAGAAGCAGTTTCTTCGATTGGGAGGAGCGATTATCGGCGGTTTCGTCTTCGGAATGGGCGCCCAGGTTTTGGTGCTTCCCAATCTTGATTCGATTGCCGGCTTCACACTCCTATTTGCGGCAGTCACCGCCATTTCCGCCTGGGTCGCAACGGCAACCCCTAGGCTCTCCTATCTTGGTATCCAGATGGCCCTGGCCTTCTATCTGATCAACCTGCAGGAATTCTCCCCGCAGATTTCACTCGCCATCGCCCGCGATCGTGTCGTTGGGGTGCTGCTCGGCTTGTTGTCGATGTGGCTGGTCTTCGATCGACTGTGGGTCAGGAGTGCTCTGGAAGAGATGCAAGACTTGTTCTCACACAATTTAAGGATGCTGGCGGAACTCTTTGAACAATTACGCAACGACGACCGCGAGGAAGCAGCCAAACAGGTTATGCAGTTACGGGATCAGATCCATGCCGGAATCGGTGCGGTTAAGGCGCAGTCGGATGCTGTGCTGTTTGAGTTTGGACGCTCCAGGGAACGAAAACTTAGAATTCGCGAAGACTTCAAGCGTTGGCAGCCTGCCATCGAAGCTCTCTTGGAGGTGCAGATCACGTTTTTGCAGTACCGCTCAGACGGGAGGCTCCTAGGACTGTCCCCTCGAATCGCAGACGCGCAGAATGCCTTCGAAGAAAACATGGCTACCATCGTCCGGGCCATGTCCAACGACGTCGTCGGAGAAGTAACCACCGCGGCTCCCGACATTCAGGCATCTGCGGTGGCACTGCAGCAAGAAATTCATGAGCAGTACGTGCGATCCGGCTTGCCCATTCCTTCACCGCTCAGCGACATCCTCACGCTTACCCAAAATCTCGCGTCCATCGTGGTTCCGCTGTATGCGGACATCCACAAAACCTTCACAAATTCCCCGGATGCCGTCCTACATCGTCCACACACTAGACTGAGGGAAGCGTGATCTCGACTCTAGGGTCAGCGATAATCTTGGCCGTTTCATCAGAGCGCACGATCGTACGCGCATCTCGTGCCGCTGCTAGACAGCTGCGATCGAGGTGTGGAATAGGCACCGCCCGACTGACTGCCAGCCTGCTCCTGGCGCTTGCTAGCATCGATCTGCCGGCACAGGCACAACAACAGACCCTGACAGGAGGCTCGTTCGTGCGATGGCCATCGGAGGAGAATCGACCGGTTGGGCGCTAGAACTCGACGAGGCAACC
>Ga0187780_10002489_pt1 | contig 13846 bp, 15 predicted proteins | sample 1015_Q2_SP10_20__FD_132429 | JGI IMG/M metagenome (GOLD analysis project Ga0187780, IMG submission 132429) | Tropical peat soil microbial communities from peatlands in Department of Meta, Colombia - 1015_Q2_SP10_20_MG | ecosystem: Environmental > Terrestrial > Soil > Wetlands > Peat | place...
GCAGTTGCGGGTCTTTTACCTTCCTTTAACGCACCTTGGCAAAGGTTGGCGTCGCACTGCCGCCGAGGTATTTTGCATCGACGCGCTCTACAAAATGGGGAGCACATGGCGATTACAACCAGACAAGCTATATCGCTGGCGTTCGGGATTGGAGCCGCTTTCGTCATCGTCGCGGTGGTGACCGCCTTCGTGCAAGTGCCATCGATGCACTTCTGGCTCACTGCTCTGCTACTGTGGTGGATATAGAGGATACTGGCCGAACTCCGAGGAGATAAGGCGGCTGCGATCGGCTCACCGGGGAAAAGGGGCAAGACGTTCTCGGGGCCACGCTGCATATGTTATGGGCGCTCGGGTGCAGAGTTACGGGCCACGAACGCGTAGACTTTGGATGACGGAGGTCTTGTACAGAGGCCATCAGGTAATGCGTGTCAAGCCGTGGCATCGCTTGCGCGTCCCACCTGGTGGCCTCATTAGCATCTGCTTTGTGTGAGCGCGCTTGTCGAGCCCCGGGGAATCCAGATGTGTGGTTGTCTGTTCATGGTGGCCATAGAGCTCAGTTAGCATCCTCTCTTTGGCGAGTTGGGAGTTCGGTGCGACCGCATTGGACTGGGCCGGACGGGCCAAACGGCAAGCCGTCGTTGCGTACCTCACATCAGTCACGAAGGACGCCGAACGGTGAGAGGCCGGAGTGAGTACGGCGAGGAATCAGCGTCCTCCGCGCTTGGGGGGCCCAGCCTTCCTGCCAGAAACGTTCAGCTCCACGGCCGCGCGGATGAGCGCCTTCAGGGCAGGCACGTTGATCTGCTCGCCCTCGTGGATGTCGATGGCTCGTCGCGCGTTCCCATCGAGGCTGGAGTTGAAGAGGCGCGAGGGGTCCTTCAGGGAGGCGCCCTTGGAGAACGTCATCTTCACGACGTTCTTGTATGTCTCGCCGGTACAGACGATCCCGTTGTGCGACCAGACCGGGGTCCCCATCCACTTCCACTCCTCGAGGATGTCGGGGTCTGCCTCCTTGATCAAAGCGCGGATCCGGCCAAGAGTTTCGCCGCGCCAGTCGCCGAGCTCTGCGATTCTCTTGCTGATCAGCTGAGACGCAGACTCGCCCTCTTGCCTGCTCCCCGAGCGTTTCATCGCCGCCTCGTCGGAATGATTCGCATATTATGGTATTGGAAACGCTAGACCTTTCGCCGTGTCAACAGCCGCATGGTGCATACGTTGGAGGGACGGGAGCGGAGGGGCGCGCACGCTGCGACTCCAGCTCGGCCCCCTTGTCGCCATGCCCGTCCGCCCCGACGATTCGACTGAGCGGCAAGAGCCGAGCTCCGGCCTTATCGAGAGCTAGCATTGCGGTTCGTGCCTTATAAGAATCCTGGATGAGTTCGCCCCCCTCCGTTTTCTCATGTTAAGGGCATCTCTAGGCGCAAGCCTTTGCGATTGCCTTGAGTACCCCGTCGTTTCACGCGTATTATCCTCACAAGTACGTAGCATTTGCCTAACAACCAGCTGTTGCGCCAATTCGAGGTTCTTAATCATGATCCCCACGTTCTTTGGCAAGGTCGGGTCCTTGCCTTGGCGAGAGCTTTTGCTCGCAATCGGCTTAGCACCACTCATGGGTTTTGGCGTCAGACCAGCTTACCTTGCTTATGACAGCACCCCGAAAAACGGGGCCCTGGCCACCGCGGACGTGCAACGCGGGCGTTTGCTCTACGAGACTCATTGCATCGCCTGCCATACGACACAGGCACATTGGCGAGACAAACACGTCGTACGATCGTGGGCTGATCTGTTGTATCAAGTGACCCGCATGGAGAAGAATGCTGGGCAGGACTGGAGCTCAGCAGAAATCAGCGACGTCGCTGCGTATCTGAACGAACTGTTCTACAAGATGCCATGCCCGGTGCAGGGCTGCGAAGGACCGGAAGCCAGCGCTGACGGGTTGACGAGATCAGTGTGCAACCGCGACCGGTGGGACCGACAGGATGCGTCGCAATCCTAAGGATCCGCACCCACGCGAAGATGCCATTGACTCATGACAAATGCTCGAGATGATGCCAGGGTGCGCAAACTCGTGGCGGATGTCCATCATCCTTCGGTTTCGGTACGCACTGCCGGCGGGAGCAAACTGGAATAGCCACTCGGCTTGGCAGTGTGCGGTCTGCAAAAGTCCACTGCGCTCGACAGCCCGAAGTTGGCCGACAAGCGTCTCGGTGCTTCAAGCAACGCTTTCATTGACTAACGCTTCCAGGCCCTAGCTGCTCTCCGTAACGATATTTCTCAATCGCTGAAGTTTAGGCGCCGCAACGGGCACTGTCAGCATGGTGCTGACGACGGCCATCAGCAGAAGCGCTGTAAATGTCTCGCTGGTGATGATGGACTTATCCAGCAGTATGTTGGAGAAGATGATCATGATCAGCGCTTTCGTCTGCAGCAGCCAGCCAATCAGCGACGCTTCACCTGGCTCCCATCCAAGGATTCTCCCGGCCATCCGAACGCCGATCAGCTTGCCGATCACAGACGCGAGAAGCATGGCTCCAGCAGCGACGAATACCGTCTCACCGCCCACTTTCCAATTCGTCTTCAAACCGGTGCTGAGGAAGAAGACCGGCATCATGACCAGCAACATGTGGTGACGCAGCAGGTCCATACGCTTCTCGTTGAACCAGTTGCGATCCAGCACGACTCCGGCCAGGAACGCCCCCACCATAAAGTGTAGGCCGCACCAGTCTGCACCGAACGCACAGAGGGCCAGCCAGACCAGGCCGACGTACCAGCGGTCTGTCTCAGGTAACCATACCATGAGCTTGCGGAACCCAAGACTAACTGACGCGAACGCCAACAAGAACGCGGCTTGCGTGCCAATACGCTGCCATTCCATCAATATAAAGGCGAGTACACCCCAGATGGCCACATCATCCAGGCTTGCGTAGCGCAACAGGCGCTGTCCCAAGGGTTGCCTCAGGATCTCCAGCTTCTCCATGAGCAAGATCAAGATCGGGAGGGCCGTGACTGCGCAGGCCATACCGACGCCCAGGACAAATTGCCACACCATTGCTTTTGAACCGATCCAGCCCGCTTGCAACAACATGCACGCGGCCACACCGCTTCCCAACAAGAACGGTGTTGCGAGCGCAAACCCAGCAGTGATCATGCTCTCTCGGCGGTGTTGCCAGGCCGTCCTGAGATCGAGCTCGATGCCGGCAATCCACACGAAGACGATCACTGCCCACCAGGCGATGCCGTTCAACGATTGAACGACCGGCGCGGTAAACACGAAGGCATAGTAATCGGGGAAGAATCTGCCCAGGATGCCAGGCCCGAGCAGGATTCCGGCGACAATCTGCACGACCACGAGCGGTGCGTAGTAGTCGGTCCTAGCGACGCGCCAAATCAGGTAGGGCACGCTGAAAATGATCGCGATCGCAATCAGGAATACCTCCGTTGTGCTCATGTCCGTGCCCGAAGTTTGGAGACCTCGAATAGTAGTGAGATGGGGGACGATATCACGCGGCATTCATGCTGAACGATCGCTTTCTCGAAGCAGGCTGTAGTTCCGCGCCGGGCCGACAGGCGCGTCGCTAGCATCTTTCAGCACTCTAGCGCAGGTCGAAGAGCTTTCGTCGGCGGCAACGAGCGGTCCTTCCAGCACGTCGTCGACTTCGCCCAGGAGCGGACGTCAGCCGCTCTGCGCACAGGTCAAGAACTAGTCGTCATTGGATCAACTCGTCGGCTCGCACCAGAGTGGCCTCCGGGATTTTGATTCCAAGTGCCTTTGCTGTTTTCACGTTAACTACCAGCTTCAGTCTTGAAAGCCGTTCCACGGGTAACTCGCCTGGCTTTGCTCCCTTCAGGAGACGATCCACGTAGTAGGCCGCACGTTTCAAGTGCTCACTAGGCTCAGGACCGTAGGACAACAACGTACCGAGATCGACCGCCGAGTTAGAAACCGTCGGCAGTCTGGTCTCTAGCGCGAGGGCCGCGACACGGTCCCGGTACACATAGAAGATGGGCGTCCAGAGGAGCCGCGCTGCGCGCACTCGCTTGCGTTTTGCCATCTGAAACGCCGATTTCAGATCCTCCCCACTATGCAACTCTATGAATTCCAGCCGCACATGTAACAACTCCGCCGCACGCCGTAGATCGCTCGGTCCAGTTGCGGCAAAAGCCGGATCCCAGAGAACCGCTACATGGGACAGGCCAGGCACCGCCTGCTTGAGAACCTCAAGGCGTTTGCCCTGCAAATCAGGCGTCGACGAATACACCCCCGTTGTGTTTCCACCAGGTCGGCGAACGTCATCTACCAAGCCCAAGCTCACAGGATCGTATCCATACCCGGCCATCACAATGGGGATCTTTGCTGTCGCTTTCTGCGCCGCGCGCGTCGAGACCTCGTTCAAGGCGAGAATCACATCAACCCCCTCGCCGACCAATTGGGCCGCAAGACCGTGAAGCCGATCCAGCTTGCCTTCGTAGCTCAAGATCTTGAGAGAGATATTCTGACTCTCCTCATACCCGAGGTCGCGCAAGCTATTGCGTAGAATAGTTAGGAACGGGTCACTCGCGGACGCGTACACCAGCACTCCGACGGTGGGAATCTTCGTTGCTTGTTGAGGCAAGGCAGGAAAGCACGCGCACGCCATACCGAAGCTGAGTGCAACCAAAACCCATCGTCGACTCACCTTATGACCTCATCTGCTCGCAGCAAGATCGATTCGGGGATGGTGATGCCGAGGGCCTTGGCAGTCTTGAGGTTGATCACGAGCACGTAGTGAGTCGGCTGCTCGATGGGCAGGTCGGAAGGCTTTGCCCCCCGCAGTATCTTGTCTACATAGTCGGCTGCGCGCCGGAACATCACAGACGTATCCGGACCGTATGCCATCAGGCCGCCCGCTTCGACAAAAAAGCGGTCGAAGAACACACTAGGAAGCCGCTGTTTAGCCGCAAACGCGGTGACCTGGGCGCCGTGCGCCGCAATCATGGGATCGGGGAGCACCAAGACTCCCTGAGTCTTCTGCCCCGCCTCTTTGAAGGCCCGATCTAATGCGCCCGAGCCAGGCACCTCGACAACTCGGATCTTCAGCCCATGTTTGGGCCCGAGCATTTGGATCTCTTTCGCAAAGCGCACCAGCGGGGTATTCGGGTTGGCAATCACCGCCACGCTGGAAATCTGAGGAACTATCTCGTGCAACAGCTCCAGCCACTTGCCCGCGATGTCGGCCCAGCCCAGAGATAGCCCAGTCAAGTTGCTGCCAGGCCGCGCCAAGCTCGCCGCAAGTCCAGTACCAACCGGGTCACCCATGAGCACGTCGACGATCGGGACTGTGCTGGTCGCGCGCTTGGCGGCGATGCCGCTCGGTGTGTTATAGGTAACTAGCACGTCAACCCTCTTGCTGACCACCTCGGCCATTATCGTGGGTAGCTGGTCATATCGACCTTCTCCCCAACGCGCTTCTATGACGAGGTTTTGGCCTTCAACCCACCCAAGATCTCGAAGGCGTTGCCAGAATCCATCGACGCCTGACGGGCGGCCGGCGGAAGGCGACTCTGGATCGACGAAGCCTATCCGAGCGACCTTCAGCGCGTGCTCCTCAGCGCGAGACGCCGACACCCCAAACACGCCGACGCCGCACACCCAACTAAGGGCTAGAGCAAATGAGAGAAGTCCGCGGGTCACCGGATCACTTCGTCGGCGCGCAGCAGGATTGATTCGGGGACGGTGATGGCGAGCGCTTTGGCGGTCTTGAGGTTAACCACCAGTTCGAACTTGGTCGGCTGCTCGATGGGCAGGTCCCCTGGCTTGGCGCCCTTGAGAATTTTGTCCACATACCCGGCAGAACGGCGAGACAGATCGCGAAGGTCCGGCCCGTACGAGAACAGCCCACCTTCTTCGACGTATTGCCTCACCCCGTAAACGGCTGGCAACCGCGCCCTCGCTGCCAGGTTGATCAGCGTCGATCGATTGCTGAAGAACAGGCCGTCCCCGATTGCAAACAAGGCCTGTGCATGCGCTTTACTGGCAGCCGAAAAAGCTGGATTGAGCTCCTCTCGCGCTCGCGCGCTGACCAAGCTCAGTTCCATCGATAGCGACTGCGCCGGCGCCTTGAGCTCCTCGATCACTCTCAAATGGTAGGGGTTATCCGGATTCCAGAGAACTGCGACTCGGTTTAGACGGGGAACGACCTGCTTGAGCAGTTGCAGCCGCTTGGCGCTAAGCTCGGTGATCATCTGTGTGAGGCCGGTGATGTTGCCACCTGGGTGGGCGAGGTTCGAAACCAAGCCAGCTTCGACCGGGTCGCCAGCGGTTGCCATGACAATGGGGATGGTCGATGTGGCGCGCTCCGCCGCCCTGGCTGAGAACGTATCACTGACGACGATCACATCGACCTTGCTCTGTACTAGATCTGTGGCCAACTGCGGCAGTTGGCCGTAATTGCCGTTGGCGCGTCGCCAAACCGTCACCACATCGCGTCCCTCGACGTACCCCGCGTCCTTTAGCCCTTGCTCGAATGCCTGCACCATCTCCTCGGTCCACGAGCCGGCGAGAAGGACACCAATGCGCCGGGGCGACGCGGGCTGCTGGGCATCCGCGGCAAGGGACAAACCGAATGGCTGAGGGCATGCCACTAGGGTAAGGAGCGCGAAAGCCAGCAGCCTCCGGATCATCTGATCGCCTCAACAGTGTGGAGCAAGATCGACTGCGAGATGGTACGCCAGCGTTCTTCCGATCGCTCATCGCAACGGACGCGCAAGGCGTCGAGGACACGAGACCAAGCGTACGACACCCACCGAAGCAATCAAGGGCACATCAAAGATAGAGCGAGTATCCTAACTCTGCTCTAGAAGGCTCAGAGGAGGGGAAATGCCCACCGCACGTTTGTCCATTGGGATCGCTGCACTAATCCTGGCCGTTATTGTCGTTCCCCAGGTCTTTGCAGGGGACGGCATCGTCGGAACCTGGAATCTTGTCTCGATAACCACCGAGAATACGGACACCGGAGAAATCACTCATCCGTATGGCGATCACCCGCACGGGCGCCTCACCTACACCGCAGGCGGCCACATGATGGCAATCCTCACGATGGAGGGACGCAAGCGGTTCGGAGCCAACCGATTCTCGGGAAACGCGGATGACCAAGCTGAAGCGTATAAGACAATGAATGCTTATGCGGGCACGTATACGCTCACTGACACGGGTGTCGTCCACCACGTGGAGGTGGCGTCGATAGAGTCTTGGGTAGGCAGCGACCAGGTACGCTTCACCAAACTAGAAGGCAACACTCTTACGATCAAGGCTCCTCCCCTCCCCGTTCCCCCGGATGGCCAACTACGCGTTGGCATTCTGGTGTGGCAGAGGAGCGAGTAGACGCGGCGCCGTTACGCTAACCGTGGGAATGCGGATCGTGCGGTTGCTCCTTGGCAAACTCGAGAGCACAGTGCGCTACCCTGGGCACTGAGCTAACGCCCGCTGGAGCTGGCTGAGCAAACCGACGTTCGGGTGGCAACAGACGCGACTACCCGTGGCTTGGTGGCGCGAGTCCGCCTGTAGATGCTCGTCGTCCGAAGGTCTCACCCCGACATCTGCATCTCCGTCGGGTACCGCGGGCGGGGGTGCCTCTGCGTGTCTATGAAACCAGAGCAGACTTGTTCGACGTCGTGGCGCGATACCTATCGGCCCGCGGATCGGCGACCGTGGGTGCAAGTTCTGTCCGCGGATCACCCGCAATCCGGCTTGCGCGCAGCACGCGAGGCAAACGCATGTCGAAGGGTCGGGCGCGGTGCATCAGACAGCGGTTGTCCCAGACGACCAGATCGCCAGGTGTCCACGCGTGTTTGTACAGGCGTGGCGGCTGGCAAGCATCTTCCATCAGCTTGTCGAGCAAGGCCTTCGAGTCTTCCTTGCTCATTCCGGGTATGTCATGGGCGTGGCGGCCGGTGTAGATGGACTTGCGTCCGGTGTCGGGGTGGGTTTTGATGATTGGGCGCAGCGGCGCCCCCTTGTCATGGAACCCGTACACGTGGTCTGTCTTGTGCACGAAACCGATCTGCTGCTGCGAGTAATACAGCGAGTGATAGGCTGACAGCGTCTCAAGCCGGGCCTGCGTCGTCTTGTCGAGTGCCTCCCAAGCCGCACGCATGTCGGCAAACTCGGTCTCACCTCCTTCCGGAGGCACGACTACCGCATACAGCATGGCTGCTTTGGAAGCAAGCGGCATGTAAGTGCTGTCCGTGTGCCAGCCCTCGTTTCCCTTCATGAGCTTGTATGCTTGCTCTTGCGGCCCCGCCAGCGATCCGTCGGGCTTGCGGTTGGTGAACTCGATCGTCGCGCCTTGCTGTTTCGGGGATAGCTGTTCGACGTCTCCGAAATGCAATGCGAACGCCCCTTGCGATTGCTCATCGAGCTTCTGGCCGGGGAAAACAAGGATGCCGTAGTCCAGAAACGCGGCGTAAATTGCGGCCCAGGCTTGGTCGCTGATATGGGCCAGATCGACGTCCGTGACGACGGCGCCCAGTGTGGCATCAACTGGCGTAACGGTCATAGTCATACTGGAAACTCCATCAATCTTGACCTATTAAAATATACACGTCGCGCAGGTTGTAAAGTTTCCCATCCGGACCCATGCGAATGGAGCCGCGATCGCCGAGAGTTTGAGCACGTCCGATTCCCTCAGCAAAGTATCCTCTCATCGCATCAGCCATGCTCAGCCGCGGAAGGACCGCGCGGAATGTCATGTCATTCACCGCCCCTCCGTTCTGTCGTGCGGACAGACAGCGATATTGGAGATATAGGCGGTTACGACGCGATTTTACAGCCTTGATAGCCTTAATCTTACTTATCCTTCGCGTGGCAACCTTAGGCTTCTATCTTCTGTGCCCTGGAGGCGTTGGCTAGATGACCATCAAGCTCCGCGAAGTCTTTGTAATCTCGAAGAAAGCCCTCGGAAGGAGGAACAATCTTGATGAAGGTTTTTAGCTACTGACCGCCATAGATATTCATGATTATTACTACCTGGAATGTGCAGTGGTGTCGCGGTGTCGACGGCACAGTCGATCCCACGCGAATCGCGCGCACAGCGCGAGCTCTTGCCGACTTCGACGTGCTGTGTCTGCAGGAAGTGGCGGTCGGTTTCTCCAGCCTGGCGGGAAGCAGGGGCGAGAACCAGATGGCCGCGCTCTCGGCTGCCCTGCCCGGCTACCTACCGTTGTTTGGAGTCGCCACCGATTTGGATGACGGGCGCGGCGGTCGCAGCCAGTTCGGCAACGCGATCTTCACGCGCCTGCCAGTACTGCAGGTATTTCGCCATCTGCTGCCCTGGCCAGCGGATCCGATCGTGCCCAGCATGCAGCGCATGGCGCTAGAGGCCGTTGTGGTTTGCGACCGGACACCTCTGCGCGTGATTTCCACGCATCTCGAGTACTACTCCGCGTTACAGCGCGAAGCCCAAGTTGAAGCCTTGTGCCGAATACATGCCGAAGCCTGCCGGCACGCGCAAGCGCCCCGCTTGAGCGGCGAGTTAGGCGAGCCGTTCGAGGCACTGCCACGGCCGTGCTCTGCCGTCCTCTGCGGCGATTTCAACTTCAAGCCAGAAGATCCCGAGCATCGACGCATAACGGCGGCAACTGAATCGAATGTTTCGCGTTTCGTCGACGGGTGGCAGGCCATCCACGGGAACCGGCCGCACGCGCCGACCGTGGGTGTGCACGAAAAGAACTGGCCGTTATACTGCTGCGATTTTATGTTCCTTACCGATGATCTGGCGGGACGCATTGAGTACGTAGCGGTGGACGGGGTCACACAGGCGTCAGACCACCAGCCAGTCACGATGCGCCTCGTGCATCGAGCGCATTGAGTGAACCCCCGCACGAGCAAAGGAGCTTCTATGATTGTCTGGCAGGATCGCATCTTCGAGACATTGAAGGCCGGCAAAATAACGCAGGTCGCCTACGTCCCAGACGCAGGACACGCGCGTCTCATCGAACGCGTCGAAGGCGCTGAGCAGATGCGTGCGATCGTTCTCACCACCGAAGAAGAAGGCGTCGCTCTCACCTGCGGCGCGTGGCTCGGTGGTGAGCGCGCGGTGCTGCTTATGCAGAGCAGCGGCGTGGGCAATTGCGTGAACATGTTCTCGCTCGTGTCCAACTGCCGCTTCCCGTTTTTGACTCTGGTCACCATGCGCGGCGAGTGGGCCGAATTCAATCCCTGGCAGGTGCCCATGGGCAAGGCGACACGAAGCGTGCTCGAGTCGATGGGCGTGACCGTCTATCGGGTGAGGCGGGCTGACGATGTGGAGCAAACCGTGCAGGCTGCAGTGGATCTAGCCTTCGAGAGCAACCAGGCGGTTGCGGTGCTGCTGTCGCAGCAACTCATCGGGAGAAAGTCGTGGTTGCCGGGGAACTGACCAAGGGCGACGGCCTTGATCGGCGCTCGGCCAGCGCAATGCTGCTGTCTGCATGTCCTGATGCTTTGGTGATCGCGGGCCTAGGATCGGCTTCTTATGATCTATTTGCTGCAGGCGATCGCAACGCAAACTTCTATCTCTGGGGCGCGATGGGTGGAGCGGCCGCGATGGGTCTGGGATTGGCGCTCGCTCAACCGCGCCGCCCGGTGCTCGTTCTCACCGGCGATGGCGAGCAATTAATGGGAATGGGTGCGCTCGCAACCATTGCAGTGCAGAGGCCGCTCAACCTGACGGTGGTCGTGCTCGACAACGGACGCTATGCGGAGACGGGGATGCAGCTCAGCCATACCGCCCTCGGCGTCAGCCTGCCCGCGGTAGCCGCCGCTTGCGGCTTTGCCTGGACGATGGAGCTCGCCGAGATGGATGTGATACGAACACTGGGCAAACGTATCCAGACGATGCAAGGATGCGGCCTGGCACGGATCAGGGTGCGCGCCGAAGAAGTGACCCGTGCGTTGCCGTCGCGCGATGGTGTCTGGCTGAAAAACCGCTTCCGTTCTGCTCTGGGGTTTCCGCCCATGTGAAGCGGCGCTGCGCGCCACATCGCAATACAGGCGGCGGGGCTTTTGGCATGATCGCGCCTTGACGTCTCTTCGATGCGATAACGCGAACCCGCATGACCGGTTCGTTGACAGCTCGCTTGCGTCAGCGCGTCGCCCAGGTCATCGCCTCAATGAAGCATTGGAACTCGCACTATCTAACTCGAGGCTTGTAGTCCAATGGTTTGCGCGGGCTCCTCGTCTGTGGTGCCGTCGTCCGGGAAGCGCTCAAGGGTCGTGTGATCGACCTCGGCTTCCGCCTGTAGCCAGTCATCCAAATCGTATCCGTCGGTGTAGCCGCGCTGTGCGTAGAGACGGAAAGCCGCCTCGCTAATCATGCGATGGCGCAGATCGGGGTCCAGCATATCGTGCACACCCTCTTCGAACGGCGTTTCGGACACGGCCTCGTTTTGTTCGACAGTCTCCACCGCATGTTGCGGCAAGGCGCGGCCGATTCGGTGCAGAGGCGTTGCTTTACGCAGGGAGTGAGTGACTCGTCGCATTCTGGTTCCTCCTAGTAACGATATGGTCACTCGACGTTCAAGCCGAGCTTTGACCCAGATCAACAAGATCCCTCAAGTTGGCAACGGCTTTCATCATCTGGACTCAATCAAGGCAGACGAGAGACGCCGCACGGTTTTTGCTGATTGGCCGCACTCCGCTGATCCTGTAGCGACCTTGCTTTGTACGCTAATTTGTTATTCGCCCAGCTAGACGGACCAAAACGTTACTACTGTTCAAACTCACAGGCATTGCGACGTGTTGCGTCGCATTCCCATTATTGCTTCCGTTCTTGCGAAGCTTGGCGTGACAGGCTAACCGACCTGCTGCGACTGCGATTCGCTTGACCTAGATCAAGTATCGGCACGGCGAACGCGGGCCTACTAACCACCAAAATCGGTTGGAGTGCACTCCGCGGATTGATCAAAGCACAACGCAGGGCATGCCAATCCAACCTTTGACGTAGTCAAGAAAAGGAGCAAATCATGCCGGTTGTTCAGCGTAACGGTGCTGGCATCTCACTCGCTTCGGCTGCAGCCGTTGCCGTGTCGTTGTTGATGTGTTCCAACGAGGTCTGGGCGGTGCCGAGCTTTGCCAGGCAGACTGGTTTGGCGTGTGAAGCATGCCACACGGTCTTCCCGGAGCTCACGCCGTTTGGCCGTCAATTCAAGCTGAACGGCTACCTCATCGACAATCTGCCACAGGTCAAGGGGATGACGGCGGACAAAAGCGAAGCATTGCTGCTCAACCAGCTGCCACCTTTGTCGGTCCAATTCATCGCTTCCTATACCAAGTTCAACACCGCTGTCCCCGATCCCAATGGTGGTCCGTCCCAGAACGGGACGGTCCAATTCCCTGAGGCCTTCAGCCTGTTTTATGCAGGCAGGATTGCACCGAAGCTGGGCGGTTTCATCCAAGTGACGTGGTCCAACAGCAGCAACACCTTCGGCTGGGACAACACGGACATCCGTTTTGCCGATCAGACTACTCTCGCAAAGGAGAATCTCACCTGGGGCTTGACGTTCAACAACAGCCCGACGGTGCAGGATGCCTGGAACAGTACCCCTGCGTGGCGCTATCCTTTCAACCAAACCACCAGTCTCGCCGGCAGTCTGCCCTCCCCGCCTCCGCCATCCGGGACCACTCAACTCGACGGCATCGGCAATGGCACGGTCGCGGGCGGCGGCATCTACGGGTTCTGGAATAACCTGGTCTATGCGGAGTTCAGCGCATACGGCGCCTCCCCGCACAATATCAGTGCCCCGCTTAACAGCGCGTTTAATGGCGAGGTTGTGCAGGGCGTTTCGCCCTACGGGCGCATCGCGCTGCAGCCAACCTGGGGACGCAACTCGCTCGAGGTCGGTCTGGTCTATTTTCAAGACAACGTTGTCGCCGCGGGCCAAAACGTTACATCGGGCACCACCAACGGCTTTCGCGATACCGCGCTCGATGCGCAATATCAGTTTATCGGCGACGACAATATTTTCTCCGCCGAAGCGATCTACATCTACGAGAAGCAGTCCCTCAATGCGACGCCGGGGTTAAGCGGGGCGTTCATCACCCAAACGTCGAACAACCTGAGCACCTTCAGGCTTGGCGCGAGCTATTTCTACCAACGCCAATGGGGCGGGTCGGTGGGTTACTTCTCAACCTCGGGCAGCACGAACAACCAACTGTATATCAACGGTACGCCAAACACCTCCGGCTGGGCGCTTGAGCTGGACTATCTACCTTGGCAGAACGTGAAGCTCGCGGCGCAGCTGATCCTGTACTCGAAGTTCAACGGGGCCAGCAACAACTACGACGGAACCGGCAGGAATGCTTCTGGCAACAACACGCTGTACCTCTTCGCCTGGCTTGCATTTTGATGGACTGCTCAGACTGATCGGCAGAGGTAAACGTCGCACAAGTGACTCAGGAGGTCAAACAATGAGGATCGGCGTTTGGGGAGGGTGTCTCGTGATGTGGGCGTGCTTTGGGTGCTCCACTCAGAGTCAGCAGCAAGCTCCACCGTTGGCGTCCCAGGTGTGCGCCAACTGCCATGGGCCGCGCGGGGACGGGGTTTCGCCGGCTTTCCCTCGACTGGCCGGCCAACAGGCCCCCTATGTAGAAGCACAGCTCAACGCCTTTCGTGATCACTCGCGCGGCGACCCCAGTGCTGTAGCGTACATGTGGGGGATGGCCTCCCAGCTGGACAACCGCAGCATCACGCAGCTCGCCGCGTACTATGCGGCTCAGAGCCCCATCCCCGGCGCACCGGGTAGCGAGGCGCTCATGACAAAGGGGAAGGCGATCTACGAGCAGGGCCTACCCAACGAGGGCGTGCCGGCCTGTATCTCGTGCCATGGCCCA
>Ga0187780_10002490_pt1 | contig 13844 bp, 14 predicted proteins | sample 1015_Q2_SP10_20__FD_132429 | JGI IMG/M metagenome (GOLD analysis project Ga0187780, IMG submission 132429) | Tropical peat soil microbial communities from peatlands in Department of Meta, Colombia - 1015_Q2_SP10_20_MG | ecosystem: Environmental > Terrestrial > Soil > Wetlands > Peat | place...
AGAGGGTCGGGCGTCGCGTACCGTTTTTCTCCAGTTCGCCGTTTTGAAACGAGCCGCCCAGGCCGTGCAGCGCGGACGGCGGCAATTCTGAAATCAATTCCGGAGCGATATAAAGCTCGCCGCTGCTCCAGAGGCGCACGCCGACAAACGCCGTGGCAGAAAGCGTGTAACTGCGCTCTCTCTCCGGCAAGAGAGAGTTCGGCGACCCGTTCAGGTTCGTGTAGGCCGCGGCAAATTCGTTTTTCCGATGCCAAATGTAGGTGGACTGCCCAAACAGGTTCCAGCGTTCGTCCGCGGCGTCCTCAGCCGCGGCAGGCAACGCCGGCGCCAGCTGGAGGATTCCGCCGAGCAGCGCGACGAGAATGGCTCTTGGAGCGATGTACACGGTCAAAGGATCTCTGCGGTCCTTCTAGCCAATGATGATTAAGACAGCATTACGGCGCGCCAGACAGGAAGGAATCTCTGCGCCGGGCACGGCCGTCTTTCGGTCGAGCAGCTTATTTCAGATACGACCGCAAGACTCGCAGAACGGCATCCAGGTCCCGCTGTCGCTCCCTGGCCGAGGCCGGCGCGGCCACGTGCTCGCGAAGGTGGCCTTCCATGACCTCAGCCATCAGCCCGTCGGTGGCGCCCCGGATCGCGGCGATCTGCTGCAGGATGGCGCTGCACTCGAGCTCTTGGTCGAGCGCCCGTTCCAGCGCCTCCGCCTGTCCCTGGATGCGGCGAATGCGGGTCAGCAGCGTCTTCTTGTCCCGGACGGTATGCGGCATAAGGGTATTATACTAGGGTATAGTATGAACACAAGACCGGATGGAATGACATGGCTGTCGATGCGGACGAAGACCACGTCCCCCTGATCAAGAAGCTCGGCCCGGGCCTGATCACCGGCGCCGCGGACGACGATCCGAGCGGCATCGCCACGTACTCGCAGGCGGGCGCGCATTACGGCTACGGCCTGCTGTGGTCCATGCTGTTCACGACGCCGCTCATGATCGGCATCCAGATCGTGAGCGCGCGTATCGGCCGCGTCACCGGGCACGGGCTCGCCGCGAACATCCGCGAGCACCTGCCACGGCCGGTCTTGTACCTTATCGTGGGCCTGCTGCTGCTCGCCAATACGTTCAACATCGCCGCGGACCTGGGAGCGATGGGGGACGCGCTGAAACTGGTCGCCGGCGGTCACAGCGAAGTCTATCTGGTGCTGTTCGCGCTCGTCTCGCTCACGCTGCAGGTATTCATCCCTTTCCCGCGCTATGCGCCCTACCTCAAGTGGCTGACGCTCGCCCTGTTCGCCTATGTCGGCACGGTCATTGTGGTGCACGTCCCCCTGGAGGAGGTCGCGGCGGGCACGCTGCTGCCGAAGCTTTCCCTCGACCGCGACTACATTTCGCTCCTAGTCGCCGTGCTCGGGACGACCATCAGCCCGTATCTCTTTTTCTGGCAAGCCTCCCAGGAAGTCGAGGAACAGCGCGCGACGGCCGGACACGAGCCGCTGAGGGAAGCGCCCGCCCAGGCGCGTGCGCATTTGCGGCGCATCGGCACCGATACCTACGTCGGGATGATCTATTCGAACCTGATCGCCTTTTGCATCATGCTGACGACGGCGGTAACGCTTCATGCGGCAGGAATCGCCGATATCCAGAGCGCCGCCCAGGCAGCGGAAGCGCTGCGGCCGCTGGCCGGGGACTTCGCATTCTTGCTGTTCGCGGCGGGTATCATCGGTACGGGCCTCCTGGCCGTGCCGATACTCGCCGGAGCCGCGGCCTACGCCGTCGCCGAGAGCTTCCGCTGGCGCATCGGCCTCGGGTTGTCACTTGCCGAGGCGCGCGGCTTCTATTCCATTCTCACCGTGTCGACCCTGCTCGGGGTCGCCATCGATCTATCAGGGCTGGATTCGATCAAAGCCCTGCTGTGGGCCGCGGTGGCCAACGGTGTCGTTTCCGTGCCCATCATGGCCATCATGATGCTGCTTGCCGCGAGGCCCGCCGTCATGGGGCCTTTTGTCGTGACCGGTCGCTTGCGTGCGCTCGGCTGGTTCGCGACTGCCGTCATGGCAGCCGCCGTGATCGCCATGTTCGTCCTTATGTAACTCGCTCAAACGCTGCGGCGAAAAAACCGTCGGTGCCGTGGCGGTGCGGCCACAGGCGCAGCCGCTCGCCGGTGTCCAGGGCGATCCGCTGCGCCGCGAGCAGCGCCGCGCAGTCGAGCGACCGGAAATCGGGATGCGCTGCGGCGAAGCGATCCGCGACGGCGTCGTTTTCTTCCGCCAGGATGCTGCAGGTGGCGTAGACCAGGCGCCCGCCCGGCTTCACCAGCCTCGCCGCCGATTCGAGGATGCCGATTTGCTTCGCCGCCAGCTCGGCGACAGCCTCCGGGCCGTGGCGCCATTTGAGATCGGGATTGCGCCGCAGCGTGCCGAAGCCGCTGCAGGGCGCGTCCACCAGCACGCGGTCGAGCTTGCCCGCGAGCCGTTTGGCGCGCGCGTCCGACGGCCCTTCGAGCGTGAGCGCGTGCACGCTGGTGACGCCGGCGCGCGCGGCGCGCGGCGCAAGGAGCGCCAGGCGTTTCGCCGAGACGTCCATGGCGTAGAGGCGGCCGGCGCCCCGCATCAGCATCGCAAGCGCGAGCGTCTTGCCGCCCGCGCCGGCGCAATAGTCGGCCACCATCTCGCCGCGGCGCGGCGCGATGAGATACGCGAGGAGCTGGCTGCCTTCGTCCTGCACCTCGATCGAGCCGTCGAGGAACAGCGGATGCCGGTTGATGCGCGGCTTGCCGGCGAGGCGGATGCCGGCGGGAGAGTGCGGCGTCGGCGCCGCTTCGAGCTTGAGCGCGGCGAGCGCGTCCTCGCGCGAAAGGCGCGCCAGATTGATGCGCAGGTCGAGCGGCGCGGGGGCCAGCAGACCCTGCGCGATGCGCATCGCCTCTCCCTCTCCGTGCAGCGCGCTCAATCGCTGCCAGAGCCAGTCCGGCAGGTCGGCGCGCACCGCGGACGGGAGCGAATCCGGGTCGAGGGAGCGCACGCGCGCGACCAGATTCGGATCCGCTCCAAGCGCGCGCCCCGAATAGCCGAAGAGGCTCAGGAGCGCGGCGAGCATCAGCGCCCGCGGCTCTGCCGACCCCGCGGCCGCTTCGAGCGAGCGCTTTCGCCGCAGCACGGCGAAGGCGGTCTCGGCGATGAAGGCGCGCTCGCCCTGGCCGAGCTGCCGGTGGCTGCGGAAGTAGCGCGAGACCACCGCGTCCGCGGCGCCGGAGAAGCGCAGCAGCACCGTGAGCAGCTCCTCGGTCCGCGCCAGGAGCGCGCGGTGTGGCGTCACGGCGCGGCGATGCGCGTCGCGACCTGGTCGAGGCGCGTGCCGTCCTTCTCGGTGATGAGAAGCCGCACCGGCACCAGGCCGCGTTCGGGCGCGAGCCAGATTTCGGTGCCGCGGTCCTCGGGGCCGTCGCGGCGCTTCACCAGCTTCACCGCGTCGAACTCTCCCGCCGGCGTCCGGATGCGCTCGCGCCCGGCGGGCTCGTAGACGTAATGCGAGACGTGGCGGCCGTCCGAGACTTCGAGCGCAACCGGCTGGCGCGGCAGCGCGAAGGCGAAATTCCAGATGAAGCTCAACCGGTCCTGGCGCTTCGACGCGGCGTCGAACTTCTCCTGCACGGTCTCGCGGCCGGTGCGCCGGTCCTCGAATTCCTGCGGCCGCAGGCCGCCCTCCTCAACGCGGCCGCGGCTCGAGCGCCGGATCTCGCCCCGCAGCGCCAGCAGGCCGCGGCCTTTCCAGGTCTCGCCGATGCGGTAGTGCCCGCCGCCGTGCTCGACGCGCTGCACGATGTCGGCCACCGCGGCGCCGTTCTGCAGCACCTCGTAGGTGATCTCCGCCTGCGCCGGCGGCGCCGCCTGCGCGGCGGCGCAGGCGCTAATCGACGTCGCTATAAGAAACTTGCGCATCGTTTCCCTTAACGCGCACCAGGCCGCCGGCGACGACCAGCTTGCCGTCGAGGAACCAGCGGATCGCGCGCGGATAGATCGCGTGCTCCTGGCGCAGCACGCGCGCCGCCAGGCGCTCCGCGGTGTCGCCGTCGCGCACCGGCACTGCGGCCTGCGCAATGATCGGGCCGTGGTCGAGCTCGGCGGTGACGAAATGCACGGTGCAGCCGTGCAGCTTGACCCCGGCGGCGAGCGCCCGCGCGTGCGTGTCGAGGCCGGTGAACGCGGGCAGCAGCGACGGGTGCACGTTCACCATCTTCCCGGCGTAGCGCGCGACGAAGCCGGGCGTGAGGATGCGCATGAAGCCGGCGAGCGCGACCAGGCGCGGCGCATGGCGGTCGATCTCGGCCGCGAGCGCGGCGTCGAAGGATTCGCGCGAGGCGTGAGCGCGATGCGCCACCACGCGCGAGGCGATGCCGCGCTCGGCCGCGATGGCGAGCCCCGGCGCGTTCGCTTCGTTGCTGATCACCGCGGCGATCGGGATGCCGGCGTCGGCGATCGCCCGCAGGTTGCTGCCCCGGCCCGAAATCACGACGACGACCGACATAGGGCGCGCATCTTAGCAGGGCGCGCCGCCCTAGTAGACGCGCGCGGCGCGGTAGCCGTCTTGCTGCAGCAGCGCGAGCACGCCTCGCGCGCCGTACAGGTGCAGCGCGCCGAGCGCGACGAAGGCGCGACCGCGCCGCAGCTGGCGCTGCATGCGGTACGCCATCACGACGCTGCGGTCGTCGATCACGCGCTTGACCAGCAGCGCGTTGTGCGCCGCGATTTCCGGATAGCGCGCCGCATAGTCGCGCTGCACGCGCCACAGCGCGGCGAGGTCGCGCTGCAGGTAGGCCTGCAGCGTGCGCTCGGCCATCGCGGCGAGCTCGTCGTAGTGCGCCAGGCCGTGCTTGAGCAGCGCCACCTGCGATTCCATCGGAAACTCGTCGAAGGTGAACACCTGCTCCTCGACGCCCTCCATCGGATAGAGCGGCAAGCGGCGTTCGCGCGCGAGGGCGTGGAGCTGCGCGTCGAGCGTAGCGCCCGAAGCGGGCTGCGGCTCGCGCAGGTTGAGCAGCACGCCCCAAGGCTTGAGCTTGTTGACAAACTCCCGCGTCAGGCCGATCGGCTTCAGGTGCTCGAGCACCCGCGCGAAATCCTCGGCGCCGATCGTCCCCTCCAGCGTCCGCGCATCGGGGAACATCGACGCCTCGAGAAATCGCTCCTTGCCGTAATCGTCCGGCAGGTACTCGACGGTAAGGCTCGAGCTTTGCGCAAGCGCCGCGGCAACCGGCGCGGGGAGCTCGCCCAGGCGCGGATCGGCGACATGGATCGTGCCGAAGACGTGGCCGGCGACGGCGCCGCCGCGCGAGATTTTCCACAGCAATCCATGGCTGAAGGGCTCGGCGCCGGCCGAGCGGGTCGCCGCGGCGGCAAGGGCGAGCGCCAGGAAGCCGCGGCGGTCCATCGCGGCGGCTAGACCATCTTGTCCGGCTTGACCCAGCGGTCGAAATCCGCGGCGCCGACGTAGCCGAGCGCGAGCGCCGCCTCGCGCAGCGTGCTGCCGTCGCGATGCGCCTTCTTCGCGATCTCCGCCGCGCGGTCGTAGCCGATGTGCGGCGCGAGCGCCGTCACCAGCATCAGCGAGCGCTCGAGCAGCTCGCGGATGCGCGGCTCGTTCGCCGCGATGCCGCGCGCGCAGTGCTCCTCGAAGCTCTTCATGCCGTCGGCGAGCAGCCGCGCGCTCTGCAGGAACGCGTGGATGACCATGGGCTTGTAGACGTTGAGCTCGAAGTTGCCGGAGGCGCCCCCGATATTGACCGCGACGTCGTTGCCGAGCACCTGCGCGCAGAGCATCGTCATCGCCTCGGCCTGCGTCGGGTTGACCTTGCCGGGCATGATCGAGCTGCCCGGCTCGTTCTCCGGGATCGAGAGCTCGCCCAAGCCCGAGCGCGGACCCGAGGCGAGCCAGCGCACGTCGTTGGCGATCTTCGCCAGCGCGGCGGCGAGCGTCTTGAGCGCGCCGTGCGCGAACACGAGCGCCTCGTGGCCCGCGAGCGCGGCGAACTTGTTGTCGGCGGGCGCGAACGGCAGCCCGGTGTCCTTCGCCACCAGCGCGCAGACCCTGGGCGAGAACTCCGGATGCGCGTTGAGCCCGGTGCCGACCGCCGTGCCGCCGAGCGCAAGCGCGTACAGGCCGGGCAGCGCGGCGGCCGCGGCCCGCTCGGCCGCATGCAGTTGCGCGACGTAGCCCGAGAATTCCTGCCCGAGCGTGAGCGGCGTCGCATCCTGCAGGTGCGTGCGCCCGATCTTGACGATGCCACGGAACGCGGCGCTCTTCTGCTCCAGCGTTCGGGCGAGGACGCCGATCGCGGGCAGCACTTCGCCGTGCAGCGCGCGCGCCGCCGCGATGTGCATCGCGGTAGGAAACACATCGTTTGACGACTGGCCCATGTTGACGTCGTCGTTCGGGTGCACCAGGCGCTGGACGCCGCGCTCGCCGCCCAGCAGCTCGGAGGCGCGGTTGGCGAGCACCTCGTTGACGTTCATGTTGCTCTGCGTGCCGGAGCCCGTTTGCCAGACCACGAGCGGAAACTCCTCGTCGTGGTGGCCCTGCAGCACCTCGGCGGCCGCGCGCTGGATCGCATCCGCTTTCTTTCCGTCGAGCAGGCCGAGCTCGGCATTGACGCGCGCCGCAGCCTGCTTGATGCGGGCGAGCGCATGGACCACGGCGAGCGGCATGCGCTCGCCGGAGATGCGGAAGAAGCGCCGGCTGCGCTCGGTCTGCGCGCCCCAGAGACGCTCGGCCGGGACCTCGATCGGCCCGAACGAATCCTTCTCCTGGCGCGTGCCGCTCACGCGCTGCGCTGCGCGGCGAGTTCCTGGTGGACCTTCGCCATGTCGAGCGACCTGGCTTGCGTCAGCACCTGCTCGAGCGCGGACGCGGGCAGCGAGCCGGCCTGCTGGAACAGGACCACCTTCTCGCGAAATATCATCAGCGTGGGAATCGAGCGAATGCCGAAGCCGCCCGCGAGCTCCTGCTCCTGGTCGGTATTGACCTTGCCGAAGACCACGTCGGCGTGCACCTCCGCCGCCTTCTCGAAGATTGGCGCGAAGCCGCGGCAGGGGCCGCACCACGGGGCCCAGAAGTCCACGATGACGATCGGGTTGTCGCGGATCGTGGCATCGAAGTTTTCTTTGGTGAGCTCTACGGTGGCCAAGGACATTCCTTTACGGGTGAAGGGGTGAGTGTACCTTATCGATATGGAGCCACTTTGCTCGGATTCAATTTGAGGCCGTGTACGTAGGCCGTTTCGCGCCCTCGCCCACCGGCCCGCTGCATTTCGGCTCGCTCGCCGCGGCCGTGGCGAGCTATCTCGACACGCGCGCGGCCGGGGGCCGCTGGCTGCTGCGCATGGAAGACCTGGATCGTCCGCGCACCGTCCCGGGCGCCGCGGTCGAAATTCTGCGCCAGCTGGAGCGGCTCGGCTTCGAGTGGGACGGCCCCGTACTGCTCCAGAGCGGGCGCATGGAGCGTTATCGCGCCGCGCTGGAGCGCCTCGCGGCGGCGAGTGCCACGTACGCCTGCGGCTGCACGCGCGCCGAGATCGCCGATTCCGCGCTCGCGATCGACGGCGCGCGCATCTACCCGGGCACCTGCCGCGCCGGACTGCCCTCGGGAAAAACGAAGCGGGCAGTGCGGCTGCTCACGCGGGGCGCGGCAATCGCATTCGAAGACCGCGTGCAGGGCGCGCAGCGGCAGGATGTCGAGCGCGAAGTGGGGGATTTCGTGCTCTGGCGCGCCGACGGCGTCTTTGCCTATCAACTCGCCGTCGTGGTGGACGACGCCGAGCAGGGTGTCACCGATGTCGTGCGTGGCGCCGACCTGCTCGACTCGACCGCGCGCCAAATCTTCCTGCAGCGCCTGCTCGGATCGCCGCAGCCTCGCTACCTGCACGTGCCGGTGGCGATCAACGCCGCGGGCGAGAAACTGTCGAAGCAGACCGGCGCGCCGCCCGCGGCGCCCACGGACCTCGCGCGCGCCCTCGCCTTTCTCGGGCAGCCGCCGGCCGCGACGCTTGCCGAGGCGGTGCGAAACTGGGACCCGGCGCGTGTGCCGCGGCGGCGCACGGCGCTCAGCCCGCCACCCTGAGCGGGAGCGCGGCCATCCCGCGCAGGACCATCGAGTCGAGCCACTCCAGGCGCTGCGCGGCGAGCTCGATCCGCTTCCAGCGCGCGAGCACCGCCGGCAGCGCGATCTGGCCTTCCAGGCGCGCCAGCGGAAAGCCGAGGCAGATGTGGGCGCCGAAGCCGAAGGTGAGGTGCGCCACGCCCTCGCGGCGCAGGTCGAGGCGATCGGGGTCGCGAAACGCACGCGGATCGCGATTCGCGGCGTTCATCATGAGAAACACCCGCTCGCCTGCGCGCAGCCGCCTGCCGTGGCGCTCGTGCTCGACGCGGACGATGCGGGTCAGCGCGCCGATCGGGCCGTCGTAGCGCAGCAGTTCCTCCACCGCCGCGGCGGCGAGGCCCGGCTCCTCGCGCAGCCGCCGCAGCTCGGCCGGGAAACGCAGCAGGGCGAGCAGGCCGTTTGCCAGGTGATGCGTCGTCGTCTCGTGGCCAGCGAACAGCAGCAGGATGCAGGTGGCGACGAGCTCGTCCTCGGTCAGGCGCTCGCCGCTGTCTTCCAGATGCACGAGTGCCGTAAGCAGATCCTCCCGCGGCGCCGCGCGGCGTTCCTGCGTCAGCGCGCGGAAGAATTCCGCCATTTCGCGCGTCGCGGACTCGGCGCGGGCGTATTTCTCGGCCGAGGCGCGCGCGCTGCCGATGAACAGCGCCATCTCGTCCGACCAGCGCTTGAGGCGCGGCAGCTCGCCGCGCGGCACGCCGAGCATGTCCATGATCACGTAGCCCGGAAGCGGTCCCGCGAAATCGGCAATGAAATCCAGTTCCGTCCGCTCCCTGATCCGCTCGAGCAGCCAGGCCGCGACGGCGATGATGTTCTGCCGGCGCGCCTGGATTGAGCGCACGTTGAACACCTTGCCCGCGAGCCGGCGCAGCCGGGTGTGCTCGGGCGGATCGCGGAACACCATCCACAGCGTCAGATAGCGCATCAGGCTGGCGAGCCGCCCGGCTTCCGCGCCTGGAAGCGCGGCAAAGAAGGGCCGCAGCCGGTCCGAGGACATGCCGTCGGCATCGAGGCAAGCCTCTTTCACATCCTCGTAGCGCGTGAGAACCCAGGACTTGAGGCGCGGACTCCAGTGGGCGGGATCCTCGTCGCGCAGGCGCCCGTACAGCGGGAAAGGGTCAGACTGGAATTCCGGTGACTCCGGCTGAAAGTCGAAGGCCACGGCGTTACCGCGGGGACGTCTTCACGAAAGCAAGCACTGACTTTCGGTACCGGTGTGTAGTGCCAATCAAGTCCATGAATTCTTTATGGCTTTTGCGCATTACACCATCAATTTATATTGCATTGCACAAAGTGCTTGACTTTTAACCATTATGAGCATAAATTGTGAATTGTGCGATGCACAAATAGAACATCGATCCAAACCGAATTCGCAAGCATTCTATAGACAGGAGCAGATCATGTACGTGACACCGGAACAGATTCAAGCCGCTGGCAAAGCCAACGTCGAAGCCGCGTTTTCGATCGCTGCGACGCAGTTCGCCGCGATGGAGAAGCTCGCTTCGCTGAACGCCAATGCGGTCAAGACGGCGTTCGAGGATTCGATCGCCAACACCCGCGCCCTGATCGGCGCCAAGGACGTGCAGGAGTTCGTCGCGCTGCAGAACTCCTTCGCGCAGCCCCTGATCGAGAAAGCCATCGCCTACTCCAAGGGCGTGTACGAAGTCGCGACGGAAACCAACGCGGAGCTGTCCAAGGTGGCCGAGAAGCGCGTCTCCGAGCTGAACGAGAATTTCGCCTCGCTGCTGGACAAGGTGGCGAAGAACTCGCCCGCCGGCTCGGACGTCGCGGTGGCCGCGGTGAAGTCGATGCTCGCCGCCGCCAACTCGGCGTACGACAACTTCTCCAAGGTCGCCAAGCAGGCGACAGAGATCGCGGAAGCCAACGTCACGGCCGCCACGGAAACCGTGAAGGGGCTGACCAAGGCAAAAAAAGCCGCGTAAGCAGGACCCGCAGCAAGAAGAAGTAGTTCAGCAGAAGCCCCGCCCCGCGCGGGGCTTCTGCATTTCGGGGCTAGCGGAAGGGAAATCCCGCGGCCGAGATTCCAGCGCGGATCTCCTCGATCGCGCGCCCGACCTCGCCAGGGTCGCCGCGCACCCCGAGCTCGACGTGGCGCCGGCTGCCGTCCTCGCCCATCGAGGGCAGGCTGAACACCTTGAGCTTGCCGAAGCGCGACTCGATGCGTTCCATCAGCGGGATCAGCTGCCCTTCCCCGGCCTGGTAGACGAGGACCGAGGCCTCGGCCCAGCGGTCGCGGTCGAACAGGGCGCGGTAGCGGTTGTCGAGTACCCACTCGACCATCGGCTGCGCCATCTGCGGGAAACCGGGGACGAAATGGTGCTCGCGGATCGAGAAGCCCGGAATCCGGTTGACGGGGTTCGGAATCACGCTCGCGCCCTCGGGAAATTCGCCCATGCGCAGCCGTTGCGGCGTCGCCTCGGCGCCGAAACGGCCGCGGATCTCGCGCTCCGCCTCCGGGTGCAGTGCGAGCGGCACGCCGAGCGCCGCCGCCGCGCACTGGCGCGTGCGGTCGTCCGGGGTCGCGCCGATACCGCCGAAGCCGAACACGATGTCGCCCGCGGCGAAAGTGCGCCGGAGCGCTGCCGTCAGACGCACGGGATCGTCGCCGTGGTACTCGCAGAACGCGAGCCGCAGGCCGCGTCGCGCCAGCGCCTCGATCAGGAACGCGAAGTGGCGGTCCTGGCGCTTGCCGACGAGGATCTCGTCGCCGACGACGAGCGCGCCGAGGGCCGCGCCGCTAATAGCCGCGTCCCCAGTACTCGCAGAAGCGCTGCACATTCATCGGCAGGTACTGCGCATAGCTGCCCCACTTCTCGTACTTGGGCAGCTTGACTTCGGCCATCGCCGCGTCGAAGCACTTGCCCTGCAGCGCGGCGTTCCGCACCGCCTCGGAGAGGTCGAGCATGTACTGGCGCAGGGCGCGCACGTCGTCCTTGGTGCCGAAGCGCCCGGCAGCGTAGGGATGGCCGGGAACCATGCGCTCCCAGTCGAGCGACAGCACCCGGTCGAGCGAATCGAACCAGTCGGGAATGTAGCCGTCCGGCATGTCGCGGAACTGCACCGTCTCGATCGGAACGAAATCCACGGTGAACAGGAGCTTCTCCTTCGGCAGCAGCATCGCGAGCGAATTGTCCGAGTGGTTGCGGCCGACGTAGTAGAGCTCGATGCGCATGCCGCCGAGCTCGATGGCGCGGTAGTCGTCCACCGTCTCGTCGGGGATCACCACGTCGGGGTAACGCAGCATTTCGAGCCGCGCCTTGGCGTTCTTGTGCGCGACGACGGTCGCCCCCGCTTCCTTGAACGGCTTGCCGCCGGCGATGTGGTCGTAGTGGTGGTGGCTGTAGATCAGGTACTTGATCGGCTTGTCGGTGAGCTTGCGGATCTCCGCGAGATAGGTGGTCGCGGCGACGGGGCGCAGGAAGGCGATCGGGTCGGTCGCGATCACGCCTTCGGCCGTGGTGAGGAAAATCGACTGGTGGCCGCCGTAGCGAAACAGGTAGACGTTGTCGGCCAGCTTGCGCGTCTCGTAGAGCGGCGGCTGTTGCGCCGCGGCGCCCGCAACGGCAAGGCAGAGCGCAAACAGGACGGCGATTCGCTTCATAGGACCCTCCCCTCAATGGGCTGCTCGCGCAGCGACTTCAGCCCGGCCAGCAGATAGTGCACGAACGCCAGGCCGAACAGCACCGGCGCGAAAAATCCTACCACCGGAAGGTAGGCGACGAGCGCGAGGATCGCGCCAAGCGCGTAGAGCGCGCCGCGGCGCGAGGCGAACAGCGCGCGCATCTCGCGCGGGTCGGCGTGCCGCGCCAGCGCGTCGTAGCGCAGCAGGCGCTGGTCGACCCAGCCCATGATTGCGACCGGGATCAGCGGCCACAGCGGCGGAAAGACCCAGAGCGGGACGGACAGCGCGCCCAGGCCGAGCAGGCCCGCGAGCGCGACGACGCTGTTCCACAGGCTGCCGGCGAAGCTGCCGCCCTTCTTCTGCTCGAGCGAGGGATAGCGCCGCTGCGTCACGTGCTCGACGATCGCCGGCATGCCGAACACGCCGAGGATCAGGATCGAGGTGAGCTGCACCAGCGGCACGAGCGACAGCAGCACCAGGATCCGCGCCGCCCACAGCGCGACGTCGGAGGCGTCCCAGGTCATGAAGAAGGTCGCATTGACGATCCAGCCGCGCAATGCGGCCGCGAGCCACAGCACCGCCTGCGTCCAGAACACGAGCGCGACCGCGCCCCAGATCATCAGCGCGATCAGGACAGGCCAGACCATCAGCCAGAGCATGCGCGGATGGAGCAGGTTGGCGAACGCCAGCGCGAGCGCGCGAATCATCGCTTCATACTCTGCCACAGTTTCGACAGGCGCTTGACCGAGACGGGCACCGGCGTTTTCAGCTGCTGCGCGAAGAGCGAGACGCGAAGCTCCTCCAGCAGCCAGCCGAACTGCTCCAGCGCCGGCGTCACCGTCCCGCTCCCCGCCCGCTGCGCAGTTTCGCGCTGCCAGGCCGCCAGCAGCGGCGCCATTTCAGCCATGAGGCGTGCGTCGCGCGCCGGTTCGGCGCGCAGCTTGTCGAGACGCAGCCCCGCCGCCTCCAGGTAGCGGGGGAAATCCCGGATGCGCTCCCAGGGTGTGCGCGCCAGCCAGCCGGGTGCGAGCAGTCGTGCAAGCTGGTCGTTGAGATCCTGGATCGCCTTTGGAAAGGTCTTTTCCATTTCCAAGATTTTCTTTTTCAACTTCAACTGCTGTTCCAGGATTTCCTTCGCCCGGCGCGCGACTTCCTGTGCGATCAACCCAAATCGGTTGCGTCCCTCCTCGAGGCGCCGCGCGAAGCCGGCGGCGAGCGTGGGGACCGATTCGGCAAGAAAGGCGCGGTCGAGAGCGGCTGCCACGAGGTCGTCCTTCAACGGGCCGAGCGCCGGGTCGCGCTCGATCGAGCGCTGCAGGTCGCGCACGCGCTCGCGGACGGCAATCGCGAGCAGCCGCCGGACGCCGGCGCGATGCACGGCGCGCGCCTCCTCCGGCGAATCGAGCACCTGCAGCGTGACCGCGTCGCCGGCATCGACCAGCGCCGGGTAGCCGACGAGCGTCTGGCCGCCGCGGCGGATCTCCATGATCTCGGCCAGGTCGCCCATCGTCCAGCCGGTATAGCGCTCGCCCACCTCGATCGGGGCTTTTTCCTGGAGGATTTCCTTGGTTTTCCCGCCGAAGGTTTCCTTGAGTTCGGCCAGGTCGCGCCCGAGCCGCAATTGCCGCCCGTCCTCCGCGACCACCAGGAAATTCATCCGCAGGTGCGGCGGTGCGGCGTCCGGCGGGAAGGCGTCGGCAGGCACCTCCAGGCCGATCTCGTCGCGAATGTAGCGGGCGAGCGCAGGCGCGAGGGGCGTGTCCTGCGGCGATTGCGCGGCGGCGAAGCGCGCGGCGAATTCCGCGAGCGGCCCGAGCTTGTGGCGAAGGCGCTGCGGCAGCGACTTGCACAGCGCCTGGACCTTTTTTCTGAGCAAACCCGGCACCAGCCACTCGCAGCGCGCCGCGGGAACCTGGTTGAGGAGCGCGACCGGCACGGTGAGCGTGACGCCGTCGCGCGGCGCGCCGGGCTCGAAGTGGTAGGCGACCGGGAACGCGTTGCGGCCGAGCCGCAGCTCGCGCGGAAAATTCTCCTCGTCGACGCCGGCCGCCTCG
>Ga0187780_10002491_pt1 | contig 13844 bp, 8 predicted proteins | sample 1015_Q2_SP10_20__FD_132429 | JGI IMG/M metagenome (GOLD analysis project Ga0187780, IMG submission 132429) | Tropical peat soil microbial communities from peatlands in Department of Meta, Colombia - 1015_Q2_SP10_20_MG | ecosystem: Environmental > Terrestrial > Soil > Wetlands > Peat | place...
AGCGTCGGGCGAGCCGGACGTCGACCACCACGTGATTCCGACCCGGGCCGTACGGCTTCACGATTCGGACCCGGCTCGGTTCGGTGGGGTAGGCTCCGGCCTCCGCGGCCCTTTCCTCCACCGTCCGCGCGGCTTCGGGGAGCGCCGCCCGCACGTCGGCGACCGTGTGTACGTGAACCCATCCCCCCGAGGGGCGGATGAGTTCGACCGCCCGTCCCACCCAAGGAAGAGCGCTCGGAAGATATCCGAGCAGCACCCGGTCGACGGTCCCCCGCGGGAGCGAGACCGTCCGGTTATCGCCCGGGACGATCACGACGTGCTCGTCCACGTCGTTCGCCACCACGTTCTCGCGAAGGTAGCGAAGCGCGACCGGGTTCTTCTCGACGGCCCACACGCGCGCGGCGCGGCCGGGAAGCGCCGCGGGGATCGCGAAGTAGCCGATGCCCGCGAACAGGTCGGCCACGAACTCGCCCGGCTGCACCAGCCGGCCGACCCGCCACCGCTCCGTCCGGTTCCCGGCGGCGAACATCACGCGGGCCGCGTCGAACCTCCAGCGTACGCCGTGCTCGGTCACCTCGGTCTCGGTCGACTCCCCCGCGATCGTCCGGAGCTGGGGCTTTCGGAGTTCCCCCTCGATGGGACCGCTCTTCACGAGCACCGTCGCCACCCCGAGCTCCTCCTGCCATGCCGCACCGGTGAGCCGGTCGTACGGGGCGAGGGATTCGGGGCGCTGAACGACGAGGACGCGTCCGAGACGATGGTAGCCGTTCGGCATCTCCGAGGCGAGGCGCGTCCCGGCTACGGTGGCGAGGCGACGGCGGACCCGCTCGGCCGGAGAGGGATGACGCACCCGGCGCCGGGAGGTCGGCGGTCGCGTCACGGGGCCGGTTCGTCGGGCCCCTTCTCGAGCACCATCTCGAGGAACTGCTTCAGGTGGGCGATCAGGATCGGGTTGTCGGTGAAGCCGCACGCCTCGAGGCCGGGGGCGGCGAGCAGCGCGTGCGCCCCGTCCGAGAGGGCCTCGGTGGCGCGCAGGTTCTCCCGGGGGACGAACTCGACACCTTCGGGAATCCGTTGGAGGGGCGTTGTGATGAACGTCACATGGACCCCCCGCTTCACGGCGTGCTGGATCTTCTTTCCGAGCTCGTCGCGGAGGTCGGCGAGCTGGGGGGTCGTCAGGATGAACGCCTCGGTCGACTGGTCGAGCAGTTCGCCGATCTTGAGGAGGACCTTCTCCCGACCGCTCAGCAGGTAGACGAGCTGCGGCTCCCCGTGCTCCGCGACGACCCGATGGAGCAGCGCGAGCTTCTCGAATACCTCCTGGATGGCCCCTTTGAGCGTCTCGGCGACGTCGAGGGGAGGCGTCGGGCGGAACAGGATCGGCTTTCCCCCGGTCGGCTTCGCGTACCCCTTCTCGGCGAGCGACTCGAGGACCTTGTAGGCGCTCGTGCGGGGGATCCCCGCGGCCGTCGCGAGCGTCGCGGCGTCCCCAAGCCCCCGCGCCACGAGCGCGATGTAGGCCCGCGCCTCGTACTGGGTCAGCCCGACCTTTCCGAGGACCTCGGCAGCCTTGCGGAACTCCTCGCTCGTTTGGTTGCCGAGCGCGACGGCCGTCTCTTCGATGGTTGCCATCACGTGCGCCCGTGGACGCCAGAGGGGGACTTAACCCGGTCGGTGGCCCTCCGACCCCCTAGGGCACCGGCTGCGTGAGCTTGAGCAGCGCGGCGTCGCCGAGGAGCGCCTCGACCTCCTCGTGCGTCAGGAGCTTCCGCTCGACGAGGATCTCCTTCACGGGCCGGTTCGTCCGCTCCGCCTCGTGGATGACCTCGGCCACCTTCATGTAACCGAGACGGGGGGTGAGGATGGTCGCGATCGCCGCCGACTTGACCATGTACCGTTCGAGCTGGGCGGGGTTCGCGGTGATCCCGTCCACGCAGGAGCGCGCGAACACCGGTAGGTAGTTCGTCAGGATCTCCGCGGCGAACAGGACCTCGAACGCGGCGAGCGGCATCATCACGTTGATCTCGAGCTGCCCGCCCTGCACCGCGAGCGCGGTCGCGGTGTCCGCGCCGACCACGTGGAACGCCACCTGGTTGAGGCATTCGGCCGCCGACGGGTTGACCTTCCCCGGCATGATCGACGACCCCGGCTGGATCTCGGGAAGGCGAATCTCGTCGAATCCCGTAGCCGGACCGCTGCAGAGCAACCGGAGGTCGTTGGCGATGCGGATGAGCTCGAGGGCGAGCGTGCGCAGCCAGCCCGACGCGGCGCCGAGCGGCCAGCGGCTCTGCATCGTCTCGAACGGGTCCCGCGCCACCCGGAGGGGAAGGCCGCTCAACCGTGCGTACTCCTCGACGGCGCGCGCGCGGAACCCGACGACCGAGTTGAGACCGGTACCCACGGCACTTCCGCCGAGCGGGAGCTCGGCGAGCCCGGTCTCGACACTCGGCAGCAGTTCCGTGACTCGCTCGAGGGCGACCGCGTAGGCTCGGAACTCCGACCCCAGCGAGATCGGCGGGGCGTCCTTGAGATGCGTACGCCCAGACTTCGGGAGGCGGCCGAACTCCTCCCCCTTGCGCCGCAGGCTCTCGACGAGGGTCGTGAGCGAAACCTTGAGATCGCGCAGGGCGAACAGTACCGCCACCTGGGCCGCCGCGGGATACGTGTCGTTCGTCGACTGGCCCCGGTTGACGTGGTCGTTCGGGCTCATGTACTCGTAGTTGCCGCGAGGCTTCCCGGCGAGCTCGAGCGCTCGGTTCGCCAGCACCTCGTTCACGTTCATGTTGGTCGAGGTGCCGGCCCCGGCCTGGAAGACGTCCACCATGAACTCGCCGTCGAAGCGGCCCGCGGCCATCTCCTCCGCCGCCTGCGCGATCAGTTTCCCGCGCTCGGCATCCAGGCCTCCCTTCTCCACGTTCGCCCGACAACAGGCGAGCTTGAGGAGGGCGTACGCCCGGATGAGGTGCTTCGACGCGTGAAGGCCGCTCACCGGGAAGTTCTCCTTGGCCCGGAGCGTCTGGATGCCCCAGTACGCCGAGTCGGGCACGTCGCGCGGGCCGAGCGAATCCTTCTCCTGCCGGGATGGCGTCATGGCGATGCGATGCGAGACCCGCGACAAAACGTTTAGGCCCTGCTTGGCCCTCGGGGGCGTCCCCGTCGAAGGAGCGTACCTCGTCCGTGGTCGACCTGATCCAACTCTCGACCGACATCGCCGACGACACGATCTCGCTCGCCCTTCCCGGCCTACTCTGGGCGCTCCTCTTCCTGGTCGCTTGGGAGCACGAGCCGTTCGCGGAGAGCATCGGATTCGGTCGGAGGTCGTTCTGGCTACTCCTTCCCGGGGCGCTCCTCGCCACGTTCGGGATTTTGCCGATCGCTCCCGTCTCCACGGACTGGGTCGCGGTGAGCCTCGCCGGGGCGCTGTTTCCGCTCCTCGTAGGACTCCTGGCCTTCGGCCGAGCGGCCCCGCCCCGCTCCCGGTCCCTGAGCCGCTACCTTCTGCTCCTGCTCGTGGAAGGGGGATTCCTCTTCCTGTTCGTCCTTCCGATCACCGCGGGGGCATCGGACGCGATGGCGGCCGCCCTCGGGGTCACGAACTACGTGGGGAACGACTTCGTGGTCCTGCTCGGAGTGGTGGCCATTTCCGCTGTCGTCGGCGGGGCGGCCCTCGTCTCTGCGGACCCGCTCTCTCGACGCGTGGCGTTCCTCTTCGTCCTCACCTCGGGGGTCCTGTTCGGCACCTTCGCCGCTTCCGCGGCGATCCCCGGGGTCGGCATCACGGAAGCGTTCCCAATCTTCCTCGTGCCCCCGGTGATCGCGGGGCTGATCGCGGTCGCGTTCTCAGGACGGCTCTTCCCCCAGGAGGACGCGTTCGCGATACCCACCGCGTTCCTCGGCACCACCTTCGGCGTGCTCCTCGGGGCCGACCTCCTGCGGCAACCTCCCCTCTACGGGACCGGGCCGTCGGGGGTCTACACCATCGGCGGGGCCGGAGTGCTCGACCTCGTCTATCTCTCCGGGTTCATTGCCTTCGGGGCGGCGTATCTCGGGTACCGGCTGCGCCACACGACGTGGAACCCCGTCGGCGCGCCGACCCCAGCGCCGGCCGCATCGCCGACCACGCAGCTGGTCCGTGCGTTCCGCTCGGGCCTCGACGGCCACCTCTCGGAATCGCTCCACGACTCCGCCGGGGCGAGCCGGACCGCCGCCACCCAGGCGCGACGCCTCCTCGGACTCCCACCGGCTCCCGAGAACCGTCCGTGGCAGGACCTTCCGGTCCCGGGGTGGATCGTCTCGGACCAGGCGAACCTGGACTCGAGCGCCGAGGCCGGGACCACAGATGGCCGGGAAGCGTTCCGGTCGTGGCGAACGGCGCGCTGGCTCGTCTGGGTCGGTCGGGACCTCGGACTCTCCCGGTTCGCGGGCATCGGGGCCCGGGTGGAGGCGTTCCTCCTCGACCTCGCGCTCGTCACCGCACCGGCGGTGCTGGTCTGGTTCGCCATGCTTCGGACGATTCCCGGTAGCCTCGACGATGCGCTCTCGAACGTCGCGTTCAACGCCGCCATCTTCGGCTTCATCTCCTGGGCGTTCCTCTACTTCGTGCTCACGGAGACGTTCCTCGGGACCACCCTCGGAAAGCGCTGGCTCGGACTCGAGGTCCGGGACCGTTCGTTCGAGCTCCCGAGCGGCCTCTCCTCGCTCGTTCGGAACTCGACCGTCCTGCCGTTGCTCACCGTCGTCGGCATCGGGCTCGCGATCGCCCTCGCCATCGGCATGAAGACCGGAGCCACGCCCTCGCCCTCCTACGGAGGGATCTCGCTGCCCACGGGACTCGAGGCGCTTGCCGGAGTGCTCGCGTTCGTGGGGGGCGTGGTGGGGCTCCTCGGAGCCGGGGCGATCGTTCTGATCGCCGCGACCGCGGAGCGGCAGCGGCTCGGAGACCTCTGGGCCGGGACGTGGGTCGTACGGCGCGGCTCGGCGTCCCCGCCTACGGGGGCGACGACGCCGACGGGAGTGCTGACGACGGCGCCCCCGCCCCAGGGGCCGGGCCGGTCCGGCTGAGCGGGATCGCGATCGACGAGACGTTCGCGTCGCGCCCCTCCCGGTTCACGAGGCGCTCGGTGTCGATCACGATCGCGCCGAGGCTCACCTGTCCCTCGAGGAACCGGCGGCGGACGACCTCCACCACGTCGACCGCCTTTCCGATGGCGTTCCCGCGAGCCTTCACGACGACCGGGCCCGCACCAGAATTGAGCTGGCTCACGACCTGAAAGACGTAGGTCATGGTCGGCTTCTGGCCGATGAACACGGTCGCGCCGGTCGTTCCGTGGTCGGTCATGGAACGTTCTGGACCCCCTCCCCGTACAAGTCCTTTTGCGGCACGGACCCGGACCGCCGGCGCTGCGGTCCGCGCTCGTAAAGGTTATCGCCAAAACCCATTACGCGCGGAAGGCCCGTGCAGGGGTGGCCCAGCTTGGTCAAAGGCGCTAGGTTGAGGTCCTAGTCTCGTAGGAGTTCGTGAGTTCAAATCTCACCCCCTGCACTCCTCCCCATACGTCGCAATCTCGATGGCCTCGGGGCCTCGGAAGATTCTCCTCCACCGAAATTGGACGACCATACGTGTCACGTTCCTCGGTCTCTTCCTTCCTCGCAGAAGGCAATCGACCCGAAGGCCCCGGAGAGCGCGCTCGGCTCACTGCTCGCGCCGGCGACGTCGCCGCCGGACAAGGAGGACCGCGGCAAGGACGGCTCCGGCAACCGCGATGACGGAGACTTCGAGAATGACTTGGAAGGACCAGGTGGAGGCCTGAGGCATCGGCACCAGGGTCCAGTTCCCATTCTGAAAGACCCAGGTTTCCGACGAACGAGACGGAGGCGAACCCGAGGCTTCTCCGCCAAAGAGCACGACTTGATGGTCGAGAGGGTCATAGGCGAGGGAGTCAAACTCGTAGACGCTCGGAAGCGACGAGACGTTGACCATCGCCCAGGAATCCTGTCGGTACAGCCAGGCGTTCGAGCACACCACATACCCGCTCAAACAGAGCGCGCCGAACAGCACCGGACCGCCTTCCTCAGGATCGTCCACCATCCCGAGAAACCTCTGGAAACCCCCGAAGAGGCAGGGGCCGTTCACGGAGGTATGATTCCATCTCCCGCCGAGGAATATCCAGGTGTCGTTGCAGGGTCCGTTCGGAGGGCTGTTTTCGTCGACCATGACGGACGAATTCCCCGTCGAGTCCCAAGCGATCACGCCAGTCGCAGGGGCGGGGCCGGCCGTCGACGAAATGTTCGTCCACGAACCCCCCGAGAACTTCCACGTCCATCCGTGGCCCTGGGTCGTGAAAGTCGGACCGGCCGCCACCACGTACCCGTCACGATAGTCAAATGTCATCGCGGAAAAGGGCCAATAGAAGTCGGGCCCCGGTCCGGTTCGGTTCGTCCAGACCCCCGCGGCATACGTCCAGGTCTGGGGTCCGCCGTGGGGGACAATCCCCTCATACAGGACCACGTAGCCATCGGCCGCGTCGTACGTGAGCATGGCCGAGTTCGTCGCGGGCGGCGAAAGAGCCGTCTGAAGGAGGAACCACCGGTTCCCTTCGAAGATCCAGGTCTGGTTCGAGTCGCTGCCCGGCTCGCCCACCGCACCCCCGAACATGACGGTGTAGTCGTCCCGACCATCGAACGTCATCGCGGATGCGGTGCTTCCCGCGGGAATCCCCGGAGAGGTGTTTGGCGGACCGACCGCCGCCAGCAGCCGAGGAGAGGGTGAGCCGGTGGCCACTGGTACGGAGGGAATCCCGAGGAGCAACACGATTGCGACGACGAGGGTGATGACCGGACGGTCTCGGGCCACCACTGAGGAATGCCGGGTCTTGCCGTTTCGAGGAGGGACGCGAACTGGCCCCTGGGCAGGATCTGCCACAGACATGGGAGGCAGGCCGTTGACGACGTGCGTTCTACATTAGCCCCGCCCCTACCACGTTGGATGCGGAGTCAAGGCTCTCTGAGCTTGGTCGATTGGTCGACCCTCGACCTCTGCCGCCTGCGAGGGGACTGAACAGAAGAGGGGGACTCATCCCCTCGAAGGGCCCGAAGGATTGTGAGGAGTGCTTAATCGCCTCTCCATGGGTACCCTCCCGGGAATGGTCGAGAGAGCCGACCCGTCGACGGCCGTGGGGCAGGCCGTGACGACCTGTCCGCGATGCGGTGCGCCGTTGCCACTTCCCGGGCGGGACGGGGTCGCTACCTGTGAGTACTGTGGTGTTCGCACAACGTATTCCAAGCTCATCGCGCCCCAACGCGTGCCCTTGCCTCCCGAGGAGGCTGCCGGTCCATTAGAGCCGCCCCTCGAACCGACCGAGGACGACATCGGAGGGCGTGGCCCGGTCAGCGTCGCCCGAGTAGTGCTTGCCATCGTGGCAATCGGAGTCATCATCGCGCTTGCAGTGTTTGCAACCTCGCCGCCGCAGTCGAATCCCGCCGGCTCCTCCGTCGCACACTGTTCCGTCACCATCAATGCCTCCGCCATCTCCGGGCCCGCCCCATTTACCGCGACTTTCTCGGCCCAGGTAACCTCGCCCGCAGGAGTCACCACGGGTCAGCCGATGTGGCAGTTTGGTCCCTTCCCCACGGGGTTCGATCTCAATTTCACTTACGGGACTACCGTTACCCACACTTGGAACACCACCGGTTCCTATGGGGTCCACGTGTCCGTGCCCGACAGCACTGGACAGGGATGCTGGTCTACGATGAGCGTCGACGTGACCTGAACTCGAGTTCTGGCGGAACCGCTGACCTTCCCCGTTGGCCGACTCTTCCCCCGATGGAGGGTTCCCCCCCTGGGAACCCTCTCACGGGTGTCGCTACGTCGTTCCAGGGGGTGGTGGCGGGGACGTCGCCTCGCGAGGTCGACCTCGGAGGGCGAACATCGCCCACCCGGCGATGGCCACGACCAGCAGAACTCCGATGATCACATAGAACAACAGGCTCGAGCCGGCGACCTCGGTCGGTCCGCCGCTGGAAGGCTGGTTCTTGACAAATTCGATGTAGAGGTCGATAGCGCTCCCGTTGACGATCCAGGTCCCGTTCGCCGGAGCGGCCGTGTAACCGCCGACGGTGTTCACCGTGTAGGGGTACGTTCCGTTGGCGAGCGTCACCGACAGCGAGGCGCCGGTGGAAGTCGAGGCTCCGGACGCGAGCGTGACGCCCCAGACGGTGCCGGAGGGTAACCCACTCTCGAACACGGTGATCTTCGAGGTAAATGGCACGAAGGTCACGGTGATGTTCTGCGCGACTCCGGAGACAGTGACCTGGCCCGACTCGGGCATCGCCCGGTATCCCGGCTCCGGCCCGACGGTGTAGTTGTAGGTTCCATTGGTTAGGTAGGCAGAGTACGTCGAGTCGCCGCCAAAGAACATCCCCCCATTCACGTCGAGCGACCAGGCCATCCCGGAGGGAATACCGCTCGGGGTGAACGATACCTCGTAGGTGGGCACGGCGAAGGCGACGTGAACGGTCAGCATGCCGACCCCAAGTTCTCCGCTGCCCGACGGGGGCGAGGCGGCGTAGTTCCCGACGTTGGGGATCGAGTACTCGTACGGAGTGATGACCCCCTCGGAGGCCGCGACCGTCAGCGAAGTCGAGTTCGTTCGGTACGTCGTCCCGTTGAAGTCGACATTCCATGTCGAGCCCGCGGGTAGGCCGGTCTCTAGGAATGTCGCCATGTGGTCGGCCCACGGGGTCATGAGCGGGTAGCGGTCGATGTCGGTGGGGTCGAGCACGAACGGAGTGTCCCCGATCCCGTCGGAGCCGCTGATGTTCTGCCCCGGACCGTGGAAGAGGTCCTTTCCGGTATAGTTGCTCCAGTAGTTGCCGCCGGCGGGATATCCGTCGTCCCAAGCGAGCGGCGGCGTATCCGTGAGCTGCCAGCTCTGGTCGGAGAGAAAATCGTTGTGATACGTCAGCAGGCTGACCGACCCGTCGACCGCCATGGACACCGCGTCGTCCAGAAACTCGTTGCCGACGACCGTCCCCTCGGACGCGCCCGAGACCGCGAGCGCTTCGGAGTCGTCCGGGAGCGCGTTCGCACTGACCGAGAATCCTTCCGCCGTGCTCAGGTCGATGGCCATGTTGCCGGATTCGTTCGAAAAGACGTTGCCCTCGAGGAGCAATCCCGTGACGGACGTCGCGCTCAACCCGCCGTCCGAATCCGCGTCGGCGGAGTTGTTCACGATGGCCCAGTCATATCCACCGTTCAGGAAGAACGCGTTCCCATCCGCGTCGAGCGAGTTGCCCGACGCCTCGAACCCGTTGACATTCGAAAGGAAGATAGCGGTCTCCTCCTCGTCGTCGAAGTCATTGGAATCGACCCGAAGGTCCGTCCCCCCAGTGACGGCGAGTCCATCGCCCCGGACCTCGCCGAAGTTGGAGCCGCTGACCGTGAGATTGGTCACGCCCTGACCGTTCAGCCCCTCCCCCGAATCGTTGAAGAAGTCGCAGGTCCCGACGTCGACCTGTTGGTCCGTATCGAGCGCGATAGCCGAGTCTCCGGAGGAGTTCGAGAAGTCGGAGTCTAGAATATCGATCCCGTTGGAGTCGTTGGCCACGAACGGCGACTGGGTCCACTCGAAGAGGTCGTCGGTGAACGTCGACGAGTTCACGTCCAGCTCACTCACGGCGCCCGGTCCCAAGTCCGTGGGTGTGCCGGCGAAGTCGGTGCTGGTGACGGTGAGACCCTGGACGAAGGAGGCGAAGAGGGCGGTTGCCGCGGACCGCTCGGCCGAGTCCCGGTCGAACGAGATGTCGGAGACATTGCTGAGATAGATCGCTTGGAGTTGGGCCCGGTCGATCTCGCTGTTCGACACGCTCACGTCGGTCGTCCCGTCCGTGAGAACGACGGGGAAGTTCGACCGGTTCAGGTCCGAGTCCTGCACCGAGATCGAGGAGGACTGAACCGCGACGAGCCCGTCGTTCCCCTGGGTCAGGTTCGAGGCCGTGATCGAAAGCCCCGAGGCATCATCGGCGTAAACCGACGTGGATCCGCTCTCGAACTGCGAATCCACGATCACCACGTTCGAACTGTCGACGTCCCAAACGCCCGTGCCCCCATCGTTGAAGGCGACAGCCGAAAGTGTCACGCCCGAGTCCCCGTCCAGATAGACTCCGAACTGCGCGGGCGACAAGCTCGAACTGTCACCAACCGACACTTGTTCGGAGTTCAGGATCGTGTACGAGATGTTCGTGGCGGCGCTCAGGAGGTTGCTCCAGAGGCTCACGTCGACCGATTCTTCCACGATTACCGGGGTTGCGACTCCCTCGATTCCGGTGAGATTGTTCGACGAGATGTTGGCCACCGAGACGCTGGTCAACTCTACCGCCTCCCCGCTCTGTTCGTCGTTGAACCGGTTGCGGTCGACGGTGAGCCCCGTCGACTGCAGGACGTGCAATCCGATGCCGACGGCGTGAGAGAAGTCGTCGTCGGTGACCGTCAATCCCGTGCAGAGGGTTACGCCAAGTCCGTCCCCGGTCGACCTCGTGAAATCGCTGCCGAGCAGTTCGACGTCGTTCGAGACCGCGACGATGACGGGTCCGGTCCCCGCCGCATCGACGCCCGAGACGGTCACGGAGACCGAGTTGTCGATCTCCACCGAGGAACCGGTCACCGATATGTTCGTGTCCACGACGTCGGTGAAGAGCGAGTCGGCGACGTAGACTCCGATGCCCGAACCGGTGATGTTGAACCCGGAGATCGTCACATTGGCCGCGTCGAGCACGAGCACCCCCGCGGAATCCGCGTTGTGGTCGACGTCAAAACCGGCACCGACCAGCGTGCTCCCGTTCCGATAGTCGCCGATTCCCCCCGTGTAGTCTGTGAGGAGAGTGTAGGTGTTCCCCTGGACCGAGAAGACCCCCGGGACCGAGACCGACCCGTTCGGATCAATCTCGAGGGTCGCGCTGAAATCCAGTTGAAGGGGCGCCTCGGAATCCCTCGGCGCGAGAGTGGCGCCCAGGCCCGAAAGTAGCAACGCCGCGACCACGACAAGGGAGAGGACCACCGCACCCGAGTGGCCCGCGAATGAACGAGCGGCCATCCCGAACTGGGTCGCCTTCGAGCAGATATACCCATCGACGGCCGCGATCGAATTTTCGAACGGGGGGAGGGCCCTTGGAATGGGCGACGCGGGCCCCGGCGAGCGCGGGTGAGGGTCGGTGCGACCGCGGCCCTTCCCCGTCTACGGAAAGTATGGTGGCGCGCCTCCGCCCCTCCTTCTATAACTCTCTTCGACGCCTTCCCCGGACGACACCCCATGGCGACCCGCCGACCAGTGGACTCTCCCGAGACTCGCGCGCTCGGATTGCTCGCGAACCGGCTCGAGCAGCTGCGGGGAAGCCTCCTCGAGCTCGAACAGGCGGTCGACCTCGCGCCGTTCGGGTCGGAGCGGGACAGCGCCCGCAACCTCCTTCACTACCTCGCGTTCCGCCGATTCGACCTTCGGCGGGAGCAGACCCGCCTATCGCACTGGGGCCTCTCCTCCCTCGGCCGTTCCGAGAGCCATGTCCTCTACAACCTGGACGCCGTTCTGAGCGGGCTCGACCGGCTCCGCGGGAGACCACCGGTCCGACGGCCCGCCCCCGCGGTACCCGACCCGGAACGGGGCCGACGGATCCTCGCCCGTAACGCGCGCCGACTGCTCGGCCCCACCCGACCGGGCCGCGGAGTTCGGATCATGGTAACGATGCCTGCGGAGGCGGCGACCGACTACGGGCTCGTCCGCGAGCTCGTCGAGGGCGGCATGGACTGCGCCCGGATCAACTGCGCCCACGAGACCCCGCACGAGTGGTCCCGGATGATCGCGCACATCCGGCGGGCCGAGCGGGCGGTCGGTCGCCACTGCCGGATCCAGATGGACCTCGGCGGTCCGAAGATCCGCACCGGGACGATCCGTCCCGGCCCGGCGGTCGTCAAAGTGCGACCGAAGCGCGACGCGATCGGCCGGGTGATCCGCCCCGGGTCCCTCTGGCTGATACCGTCGACGGAGCCCCCGCCGGACGGTCTCGAGGCACCCACCGTCACCGTGCCGAAAACGTGGCTACTGCGTCGTCGACTTCGCGAGCCGGTCGAGTTCCGCGACGCCCGGCGGGCTCGGCGGACGCTGCGGCTGGTCGAACACCGGAGGAGCCTCTACCGGGCCGAGGTCGAGAAGACCTGCTACCTCACCTCGGGCACCCGGCTCATCGCCACGCTCGAGAACGGCCAGGAGGACGAGACCTCGATCGGTCCGGTTCCCCGGGTCGAGCAGCGCATCCGGCTCACGGTCGGCGACGAGCTGGTCGTCACCTCCCGGGCCGAACCGGGCGAGGATGCCCAGGTGGACTCCGAGGGGCGGGTCCGTCGTCTCGCCCACATCGCCTGCACCTCCCCCGAGACCCTGCGGTTCGTCCGCCGGGACGAGGCGATCTGGTTCGACGATGGGCGCATCGGCGGGGTGGTCCGCTCGGCAAGCCCGGAGCGGCTTCTGGTCGAGGTCACGCACGCTCCTCCCGCGGGGGCGTGGCTCGGGGCGGACAAGGGGATCAACTTCCCCGAGGCGACGGTCGACCTCTCGCCGATCGCCCCGAAGGACCTCAAGGACCTCCGGTTCATCGTCCGCCACGCCGACCTGATCGGCTACTCGTTCGTCCACAATGCGGCCGACATCGCACTCCTTCGCCAGGAACTCACCCGGCTCGGCCGCCCGCGGATGGGAGTCATCCTGAAGATCGAGACCCGAACGGCGTTCGAGGAACTGCCGGGGATCCTGCTCGCCGCGCTCCGTCAGCCCCCGATCGGAGTGATGATCGCGCGGGGCGACCTCGCGGTCGAGGTCGGCTACGAAAGACTCGCCGAGGTCCAGGAAGAGATCCTCTGGCTCTGCGAGGCAGCGCACCTACCCGCGGTCTGGGCGACCCAGGTGCTCGAGGGTCTCACGAAGACCGGCCTCCCGACCCGGGCCGAGGTGACCGACGCGGCGATGGGCGTGCGGGCGGAGTGCGTGATGCTGAACAAGGGCCCTCATGTCGTGGTCGCGGTCCGCGCGCTCGACAGCATCCTCCGCCGGATGCAGTCGCACCAGGCGAAGAAGACGGCGATGCTGCGCCACCTCAACGTGGTCGAACGGTTCTTCGACCAGCGGCGCCCGGGGCGTCGCCGCTGAGATTTCGGGCGGCCACGCCCCGTCCGCACCCTCCGCCGGCGGGAAGGCTCTCTGCAACTTGCGTTTTATAAGACACCGCAGACCTGACACTGGGCGGTCGGATGGCAGAAGGCGACGCGGTCTGCCCGAAATGCGGGGCCACGGTGCCCGCCGAGGCGCTCATCTGCCCGGAGTGCCACGCCCTCCTCGAGCCTGCCCTTCCCGACACCCTAGAGGCCCTTGCACCCCCGGCCCCGGTACCCGTCGAGGCCCCGCCGGAGGAACCGCGGCCCCGGAAGAGCATGCCCGCGCGTTCCCCCCGGGCGTCGGCGGCCCCCAAGGCGAACCCGTTCGCGGCCGAGCTCGGGCGCCGTCTCGCCCGCCTCAACCAGTGGTCGGAGGCGGTCCAGGCGCTGGGGGTCCAGCTCCCGCGCCTCCCCGAGTGGGCACAGGAGATCGCGCGCTCTGCGTCGAACCCGGAACCGTGGGCCGAGGTGGTCCGCGGGATCGAACGGATCGCCCAGAAGAGGATCTTGGCGGCGTTCGAGGAGTGGGAGAAGCGGACCAAAGTCCGGCTCACGCGCCTCGAGGCGTACTCCGTCGACAGCCGGCTCGAGCGGGACCAGATCGAGGACGCGCTCCATTCCGCCCGCGCGGGCGATATCGCTCAGG
>Ga0187780_10002492_pt1 | contig 13834 bp, 6 predicted proteins | sample 1015_Q2_SP10_20__FD_132429 | JGI IMG/M metagenome (GOLD analysis project Ga0187780, IMG submission 132429) | Tropical peat soil microbial communities from peatlands in Department of Meta, Colombia - 1015_Q2_SP10_20_MG | ecosystem: Environmental > Terrestrial > Soil > Wetlands > Peat | place...
ACCGCATCCGGGAGGTGGGTCGCTCCGTGTCCCACTCTGCGGGCGCCCAGATAATCGACCTCGGCGACGCTACCCTCATGCCGGGCCTGATTGACGCCCACGTTCACTTATTTCTGCACCCTGGTGCGGAAGACCTGCAGACGGTAGAAGAATCGGTTCCCCAGCGCACCATCACCGCCGTTCTCGAAGCCCGCGACGACTTGATGGCGGGCTTTACCGCCGAGCGCGATATGGGAACCGAAGGTGCCGGCTCCGCCGATACTGCGGTGCGCAACGCCATCGATCAGGGAAGCGTTCCCGGGCCGCGGCTGCGCATTAGCGGCAATGCCGTTGATATTCTCGGTGGCCACGAAGACGCCATTCACTACAATCCCGCCCAGCATGTGCTTTCGAACGCTACTTATGCCAACAGCATCCCCGAACTGATCGAAGTGATTCGCCAGCAGCTAAAAGAAGGTGCGGATTTCATCAAGATTTATGAAACCGGGCCTGACTCGGTTCAGCACAACCGGCTCCTCACCCCCTACCAGTACACCGAAGCCGAACTCGCGGCCGCCGTCGGGGAGACGGCGCGCGCGGGCAAGAGAGTTGCGGTCCACGCGACCGGCGAGCCGGGAGCCTTATACGCGGCGCAGGCGGGAGTGGCCTCGATCGATCATGCGGTCGAGCTGAGCGAAGAGACCATGAGGTTGATGCGCGAAAAGCAGATCTTTGCGGTTCCGACACTCACCATCTTCGAGTATTTTGCCAACCATGCCGCCTCCCCGGCCGCGGCGGCTCGGGAGCGCGAGTTCTTGGATCTGCATCGCGAGGAGTTGCACAAGCAGCTGGCGGCCGGAGTCCCCATGGCCGTTGGTTCCGATGTCGGGCCTTTTCCGCACGGCACCCAAGCCCGGGAATTTGTGCTCATGGTCGAAGCCGGCATGACCCCGCTCGCCGCCTTGCGCGCCGATCTCGTCAACGGCGCAAAATTACTGGGATGGCAGGACGAGATCGGTGTCCTAAAGCCGGGTTACTTCGCCGACGTGATCGCCGTTCCGGGCGATCCACTCGAAGATATCAGCGTGTTGCAGAGGGTAAAGTTCGTGATGAAGAGCGGGGTGGTCTATCGCAAGTGAGATTTGGGCCACGGCCGCCGTTTTCGGCCCGCACCGAACCCTCGCCCGGCCATCGCCTTTCGTCATCGATCTTGCGTCCTCGGGGTTGCCCGAGCGGCAGCCAAGGACAATCGGCAAATACCGCTGGTCGATCCTCAGTAATCTAGGAGGTCAGTTTGAATTCTGCCCGCTCTCTCCTGGCGTCTCTCCTAATCATCAGCACGGCTTCGTTCACTCTGGCTCAGTCGCTACCCGCCGCCGAACCTTTGCTCTCCGGTTACACCAAGCAATCTTCGGCCATGGAGCGCTCCTGGGAAAAGAAATTCCAGGACGGAATTGTCGCCGAGAACCTGCGCGCGAGCATGCAGCGCTTGACCGCACGCCCGCACCATGTCGGCTCCCCCTACGATAAGGAAAACGCCGATTGGATCCTCTCCCAGTTCCAACAATGGGGCTTCGACGCCCACCTCGAGACCTTCCAGGTGTTGTTTCCTACTCCCAAGGAACGCATCGTCGAACTGGTCGAGCCCACCAAGTTCCGGGCCAAGCTGCAGGAGCCCGCGCTGGCCGTCGACCCGACCTCCGGTCAGACTGCCGAGCAGTTGCCGACCTATAACGCTTACTCGATCGACGGCGACGTCACCGCGCCGCTGGTTTATGTGAACTACGGAAATCGCGAAGACTATGAGCAACTGGATCGCCTGGGCATTTCGGTCCGCGGCGCCATCGTCATGGCGCGCTACGGCGAGGGTTGGCGAGGTGTCAAGCCGAAGGTGGCCGCCGAGCATGGAGCCGTCGGCTGCATTATTTATTCCGACCCACAAGATGACGGCTATGTCCAGGGCGATGAGTATCCCAAAGGGGGTTGGCGGCCGCGCGAAGGCGTGCAACGCGGCAGCGTCATGGACACGGATTATCCCGGTGACCCGCTCACTCCCGGGGTGGGTGCCACCACCGATGCAAAACGGCTGGCGATCCGAGAGGCGAAGACCATTACGAAGATTCCGGTGCTTCCCGTTTCCTGGGGAGACGCGCTGCCCTTGCTTTCGGCTTTGCAAGGGCCGGTGGTTCCGGAGCCGTGGCGGGGAGGATTGTCGATCACCTACCACGTTGGCCCCGGCCCGGCCAAAGTGCACTTGAAGGTGAGTTCGAACTGGGACCTCAAGCCGGTGAATGACGTCATTGCGACCCTGCGGGGCTCCGAGGTGCCGGAGGAGTGGGTGATTCGCGGAAATCACTACGATGCCTGGGTAAACGGCGCCGACGATCCCATCTCGGGAATGGTCACGGTTCTCGAAGAAGCGCGCATGCTGGGAGAACTGCACAAGCAGGGGTGGAATCCGAAGCGCACCATCGTTTATTGCGCCTGGGATGGGGAGGAGCCGGGACTGCTCGGATCGACCGAGTGGGTGGAAACGCACCTCGCCGAACTCGAAAAGCACGCCGTGGCCTATATCAACTCGGATAGCAACGGCCGCGGCTATTTCGGCGCGGGGGGCACCCACGATCTCGAACACTTCATCAACGATGTGGCGCGCGAAATTCAGGATCCGGAAAAGCACATCTCGGTCGAAGAGCGGGCGCGCCTTCGGCGAATCGCCCGAGCCGCCAACGCCGAAGAACGGAATGAAATCCGCAAGAGCCGCGACCTCAAGATCAATGCCCTGGGCGACGGTTCCGACTATACCGCTTTCCAGGATCACGCCGGAATTTCCTCGCTCAACATCGGTTTCGGCGGGGAAAACGATGCTGACGCTTACCACTCGATCTACGACGATTTCTATTGGTATACGCACTTCGTCGACACCGATTTCTCTTACGGCCGCGCCCTGGCTCAGACCGGGGGGACCGCCATCCTGCGCCTGGCCGATGCCGAGGTGATTCCCTTCGAGTACAAAGCCGAGGCGGACACGGTTGGGAAATACGTCCAAGATTTGCAAAAGCTGCTGAAAGAAAAGCAGGACGAGACCAGAGAGCGCAATTTGGAGCTCGAGGAAGGCGTGTTCACGGCGACGGCTGATCCGCGCAAGACGTATGTTCCTCCGCCGGTAAAACCGGTTCCACCCTTTCTGAACTTTGCCCCCCTCGAAAACGGCGTCGAGTCGCTCAAACGGAGTGCGGAGCGCTATCAGGCGACCTTTGCGAAATGGCAAGCCCAGGCCACTGACCTGCCGCCCCAGACGGCGGCGACCGTGAACCTGGACTTGATCGAGGTGCAGCGGACGTTTCTAAACGAACGGGGATTGCCCGAGCGGCCCTGGTTCAAGCATCAGGTCTACGCTCCGGGCGCCTATTCGGGGTACAGCGCCCGACCCATCGCCGCAGTTCGCGAATACATGGACCAGGAAAAGTGGAACGAAGCCGGCGACCAAGTCCCCATGGTGGGTCAGGTTCTGGAGAACGTTGCTCGCGCCCTGGCCAAGACCGCCGATGATCTCGAGAAAGGGATAACGGAGGGACATTAGCCACAGCCTCGGGCTTTCGACAACAATATCCTGAAAACGCAGCTATAACTCTTGTCTATTGGCTGGGCGGTCTTCGAGGGAGCGGCGCGTTCATCGTTTTTGGGGGTGTAAATGGTGGCAGACGATCGCCCGGTTCCGGCCTGTCAAACTGTGCGCTCTCGTTACTGTCTGGGATATAAGGTAAAACTAAACCCAAAACCGTCATGCGTCGCAGGAGTTCCTTCCCATAGGGGGTACCGTCAACCTCCTCGCGTCGAGCGCTAACGGCGATCAGACTGTCGCGAGGGCCAAGATACAGAAGCGCGTCCGCGGCATCTTTCAGTTTCAGGGGAGTGTCGATAACTTCAGTCCCTCCCGAGATGACGGGTATCGCCGGCAAATCGCCAACCCAGTTCCCGTTCAACGGCACAATCGAAGGCGCGGGCCAGGAATTGAATCGCTTATCAAGGTCGTCATAGCCTTTCACTGCATTCGTCCCAGCCAGGATCAGGAAAGTCTTCGCCCCGGCCCGCCGCAATTCAGGTTCAATGTAACCGTTTCCTTGCTGGCGAAGAAAATGGGCTGAGCCGGCGATCAGGAAAGCACGGTGGTGTTTGGCGAGTACTTCGTCGTTTACGACCTGCGCATACCACTGATCGCGGTGTCCCAAAAACGGACCGATGTCATCCTGCTTTTTTACCTTGTCCCAATTGATGTAGGGGTCTCCACAAAGAACACGCATCTGATGTTTGCCAGGGCGGCGCATGTTCGTTTCGCGCACCGTTTTATACAAGTCTCCGTAAATCGGTGGCGGGGGCCCGAGACCCAGTGTGTTACGCCAGGCCCGTTGCACCTCCTCGATCGGAACTGCTTCGCCTGCGATGTAGCGGTCCACGGACCTCTGATACAGCGAATTTCCGAGTTCCATCACGACGTCGTCAACCCGATCGGCGAACTCAGGATTAGCGACCAGCGATTGAAGCCATTCGTATTCCTGTTTATTGTTGTGGATCTCACCCAACATAACGATATCGTGCGTCTTGAATGCCTGCAGGACAACTGCCGACGCATTCTTAGGTCTAGGATCCGCTTGGGCAGAACCTAGTGAAGCCAACGCAGACAAAAGTGCGGATAACCTCCATATAGAACATACTTTCATCTGCAATCACCCCAAGACCGGTGCGCCTTTTTAACCCGCAATTAAAGACACCAACCGCGTAGCCTTGGTTCCTGGCTGGGGCTCAGGTGCTAGTCCCCAGTCCGTTGCAAGCCCGGTAGGGATCGGAGTTGAGTGTTTGGGATTGGTAGCACGGACTTAGTGTGCAAAGCCACAGCCTGGTGGTTTTCTCCCACCGTACCGGATTCCGAAGCTCGCGCGAAGGGCTGTGGCCGGCGTGGAGATTACTCTTCGTCGCCTTGCCCGACTTCCGCTGAGGGAGTCGTGTCCAAGCGCAGTTCCGGCAAACCGGCACCGCGGAGCGCGAGGTTCACGCTGGGAAGCGCTTTCGTCTTGAACTCCTTCCACTGTTCGATCACCGCGTTCGTGTCCTGTTCCACCTTCTTCGCGGCTTCAACCTGCGCTGCCGTGGGAGTTGCATCGGCCGCTCCCACTGCGCCGTAGAGGGTGCTGACCGCGCTGTTCACCTGGCTGAGAGTCGGCGCCGAGGATTCCTCGGTTGCCGGCTCACCTTCGCTGAGCACTTGGAGCTTCTTGCGAAAAGCCTCGATCGAGTCTCGGTTGGTTCCCTTGGCCTGTCCCGACAGCTTGCTGAGCTGGTCTCGCAAGGAATGTGCCTCGAGCACCGCTTCCGAACTGCTGCTCAGCAGTGCCGCCAGCCGCATCTCAAGATCGAACATCTGCCGGATACCGGCAAGCGGCGTCGTCACTCGTGGATCCATTTTGACTACCAGGGGAGCATCATAGGTACGTCCATTCACCGTCAGCCGCAGGGAATAGTTTCCCGGCAAGGCGATTGGGCCGAGGGGGAGTCGGGGAGTCCTCCGCGGCACGGCCGAAATCGGATACTCGTGATGCGTGGCGGTGGGTGACGGGTAGTGTAAGTCCCACACCCAGCGGTGCGCGCCCGCAGTCGTCGAGAGAGTTTTCGGCATCTGCACCCAATAGAGGGGCACCACTTGCTTCTCGAGTTCCGCCGCAGTTGGTTCGGGTTGGTCGGTGCTCGAATAGCGGCGCACCAGCTGACCTTCGGAATCAAGAATCTCGACGGTAAGCGGATCGGAAGCGCCCTGGGAAAGAAAGTAGTCAATCACCGCACCGTCGGGAGGATTCTCCGCCATGGGCTCATCCGGCGGAATGGGTGTGTCAGGATACGTGCTGCGCCGGACACGGTAGGCGACGCCCGGTTGGAAGAGCACGGCCGCCGAGGTTGTGGTGGCCGCGGCGATCTGTCGCAGGGGGGTGATGTCGTCCAGAATCCAGAACCCGCGCCCGTGCGTGCCGACGATCAGGTCGTCCTCGTGAATCCACAAGTCCCGCATCGAAGTGTGCGGCAGATTGAGTTCGAGGGACTGCCAATCGTCACCGTCGTTAAACGACACCCACACCGCATTCTCGGTTCCGCTAAACAGCAATCCTTTGCGCCCCGGATCTTCGCGCACCGTATCGGCCGGACCGTCCGGAAGCCCACGGCCGATCCGCTGCCAGCTCTTGCCCCCGTCGTGGGTGCGATAGACATAGGGGCGAAGGTCGCCGATGCGAAAGCGGCTGACCGAGGCATAGGCCGTCTGATCATCGAAATGCGAAGCTTCGATCTGGGTCACTTTGCTCCATGGAGTCAGTTCCGCAGGGGTGATGTTCGTCCAATTCTTGCCTCCGTCGCGAGTAATCCAAAGCAAACCATCGTCGGTGCCGGCCCACAGCGTGTTGACATCCTGGAAGGACGGCGCCAGCGAATAAATCACGCCGCGTTGCTTGCCCGCATCGGGATTTTTGGAGAGAAGGGAAGTAACACTGGGGGGAGCGCCGGGATTCGGCCGCGTCAGGTCCGGGCTGATCGTCTGCCAGGAATTGCCCCCGTCGGTGGTCTTGAAGAGCACGTTGGTTGCGTAGTAGAGGATGTGGGGGTCGATCGGCGAGAAGCGGACCGGCTCGGTGCGATCCACGCGGTACTTGCCGCTGCGGACGGGAATGGGAGTCACGTTTTGAATCTGACCGGTCGACCAGTGGAGCTTTGAAACCTCACTCCTTCCGCCGCCATAGATGAGATCCGGATCGAGCGGATCCGGAGCCGCGTAACCGTATTCGATCACTCCCACCGGATGCCAGTCGCGATTGGTGATGGATCCGTCGTTGCTGCGGCTGGCAATACAAACCGAACCGCTCTCCTGCTGTCCGCTGCAAACCTTATAGGGAAAGGTGCTGGTGACGGCAACGTGATAGAGTTGCGCCGTAGGCTGGTTGTACCAGGAACTCCAGGTCTCGCCTCCGTTGACCGTGACAATCCCGCCTTGATCGCTGACCAGAAGAATAATCTTGGGGTGCTGCGGATTGATCCAAAGATTTTGATAGTCATCTCCGCCCGGCGCGCCGCGAATGCTCGTCCAGCTCTTGCCCCCGTCGGTCGAACGCAAGGTGACGAGGCTGGCGCTGTACACCACGTCCGGGTTCTCGGGATCGACCCTCAACACCGTTAGATCGCCTCCCCCGATGCGCATCGCGGGTCGCGGGTCCTCGGTGGCCCGGTACCAGGTTTCTCCCGCATCATCCGAGCGGTATACGCCAAGCCCGGCGCCGGATTCATAGTCACCTTTCTCGGTGGTTCCCAGGCTGGCGTAAATCCGGCTCGGCTGGCTGGGTGCGAGGGCCAGGTTGATCTGCACCACATTCGTGGGCAATCCGTTGGTCAGGTGCTTCCAGGTGTCGCCCCCGTCGGTAGACTTGAACAGGCCGCCGCCGGTTCCCTGGAGAAGGTTATTGTCTTCCCAGGGTCCTTCCCGCGCCTCCCAAAGCGCGGCATAGAGCACCTCGGGATGGGAAGGATCGAGGGCGATGTCGGACCCGCCGGTATTTTCGTCCTTGTACAGGACCTTTTGCCAACTTACCCCTCCGTCGAGGGAACGAAAGATACCGCGCTCGGCGCTCGGGCCATACGGGTTGCCGAGCACCGCGGCCAACAGCCGGTTGGGATCGCGCGGGTCGACCACCAGAGCGGGAATTTGTTGGCCACCTTCGAGACCGAGATGCTTCCAGGTCTTTCCCGCATCCGTCGAGCGATAGATCCCGTTGCCTACCGAAAGATCGGGACGATGCAAGCCTTCGCCGCTGGCGACATAAACGATATTGGGATCGGACGGTGCCACGGCGATGGCCCCGATCGATTGGGTGGGCTGGGAGTCGAAAATCGGGTTCCAGGTGCGCCCATAGTCATCGCTTTTCCACACTCCTCCGTTGACCGCACCGAGGTAGAAGACGTTTGGCTGACTGGGCACGCCGGCTACGGCCCGGGTTCGGCCGCCGCGAAAGGGCCCGATCATCCGCCAATGCAACTGTTGGTAGGTGCTCTCCGGATAGGGCTGGGCTGAACTGAAACTTGTCGTTGAAACCACCAAGCCCAACCAGGCCACCAGCACCGCGAGATGTTGAGCACCCATTAAGATGAAGTCCTCCGGGTCGAAAGCATAAATCAAATTCGCACAAAAAACGAATGTCGGCGCACAGGAAGCCGAAGCGGATCTCCGGAAGTGATTGGGCTTCCGGGTGCGGGGTTGGCACTGTTCGGCTAAGGCGATGGCACACTCGTGCCCTTTACGTCGTCTGCCGGTCAGTTTAGCTTCATGACTGAGCAGTTCTGGGGGAGGGCTGTTCAGGCGCCCTGAGACTTAACAGTCCGGGGCGCCTTTTGTGTCTGTCCCGGCTGAACGGGATCCGGCAGGTGGTCAGGGAACGATCACCGCCGCACCATCGATCGCGTCGTTTTTCACGGCCATGAGCGCTTCGTTCGCCTGGGCAAGCGAGAACACCGTGATTTTCGGCTTTAGGCCGATTTTCGCGGCAATATCCAGGAAGTCCCGAGCATCGGCCCGCGTCATGTTGGCCACGCTGCGAAGCTGGCGTTCGCCCCACAACAGCCGGTCGTAATCAAACTGCGGAATGCGGTCGAGATGGATGGCGTTAATGGCCACCACACCGCCCTTGCGCAGGCTGGAGAGCGCCGCAATCACCACGTCTCCGCTGGGCGCGAAGGTGATGGCGCGATCGAGCTCGACGGGCGGGGGATCGTTTTCACTTCCCACCCAATCCGCCCCCAGAGAGGAAGCCAGCCGCCGATGAGACTCTCCCCGGGTGGAAACATAGACTTTGCAATTCCAGGATTGCAACACCTCAATGACCAGGTGGGCCGACGCACCGAAGCCGAACAGCCCCACGCGCTCCCCCGCCGCGACCTCCGCCACTCGCAGGCTGCGGAACCCGATGATGCCGGCGCACAACAGAGGGGCGGCCTCGAGATCGTCGAGCGACTGGGGTAGGGGAAAGACAAAATCGGCGCGCACCAAGGCGGACTCCGCATATCCGCCGTTGACGGTGTAACCGGTGAAGGTGGGAGCATCGCACAAATTCTCGAGACCGGATCGACAGTACCAACAGGTGCCGTCGACCCCACCCATCCAGGACACGCCGACGCGCATGCCGAACGGCAGATCCGGCCGCCCGCCATCGACGATTTCTCCCACAATCTGGTGGCCGGGAATCAGGCTTTGGCGGCGCGGCGGCAACTCGCCCTCGACGATATGCAAGTCGGTTCGGCAAACGCCGCAGGCGCGAACCCGCAGCAAGACATGTCCCGGACTCAGAGCGGGGGAGGGGACCTCCTCGATCCGCAACGGCAGCTGGGAGATTTTCCCGGGCGAGTCAAGAAGTGCGGCATGCATGCTTCAGTCCGAGAAATCGGGCACTGGTATTCTAACAACCGAATCGCCCGGGAGCGGGTTCGGCGACCCGGTCGTGGCCAAGCGTCCTGGACCTAGTGACCCGCGCTGATCCCGCCTTTGCCCACGGTTTTCTTCATGGCAAGCGCGAAGGGGATACAGGCAAAGCACAGCAGGGCCATGTAGCGGAAATCGTCCACATACGACCAAAGGCGTGCCTGCCGATTCAGCGTCTCGTTGATCAAACCCTGAGCCCGGTCGAGAGCCAGCGAAGCCGAGGCTCCTTGCGCCTGGAGAAACTGCTGCAAGGCGTGCAATCTGCCGACTAAGTTTACGCTGCCGGGAGCGATCGAATGCACGAGCTCGGTGCGATGCAGCTGCTCGCGGCGGGAAATCAGAGTGTTGACCACGGCGATCCCAATGCTGCCTCCAATATTTCGCAGCAGGTTGTACAGTCCGCTGGCATTGCCGATTTCCTCGTTCTTGAGGCCCGCCATGGTCATCGTCGAAAGCGGCACGAAGACGCAGCCGGAACCGAAGCCGCTCACGATAATCGCCCAGACAAAGCTCCACTGAGAAATCTCGAGAGTTGCCTGGCCAAACCGCAGGCTGCTGATGGCAAACAACACAAAGCCAGAGATAATGAGCCATCGGTTATCGATTTTCGCGGTTAATATGCCGATGATCGGCATGGCCAAAATCGCTCCGATGCCGCGAGGGCTAACCGCCCAGCCTGCCGCCAGGGCCGTATAACCCATCAATTCCTGGTAAAAGAGCGGCAACAGAGTGACCAGCCCGTAGAGAGCGGCGCCAAACATGCCGATCAGCAAACATCCCAACGTAAAATTACGGTGCTTAAAGACACGCAGATCGACGAGGGGCTTTTCGAGACGAAACTGGCGAACCAGGAAGGCCACCAGACACACCACCAGAATCAGGCTGGCCCAACGGATCCAGGTTGCTCCGAACCAATCATCTTCCTGCCCTTTATCGAGGATTATTTGCAAGCATCCCAGCCAGATGGCCAGCAGGCCCAGCCCGATTCCGTCCAGTTTTCCCGGCTTTGCCTCCTTGATGTAAGGCGGGTCCTCCACATAGCGGAGAATCATGAACACCGCGAATATGCCGACGGGAATGTTGATGTAGAACGCCCAGCGCCAAGAGTAGGTGTCGGTGAGCCAGCCTCCCAGTGTGGGGCCAAGCACCGGGGCGACCACCACGCCCAGGGCAAATACGGCTGCCGCCAGGCCGCGCTTGTCGGCGGGAAAGCTCTCGAGCAGGATCGACAGGGACAAGGGCTGCAAGGCGCCTCCACCCGCACCCTGGACGGCGCGGGCAATGAGAATCAAGGCCAGGCTCGGGGCGGCCCCGCACAGGAAGGATGAAATCGTGAAGATGCAAATGCAGGCAACCAGAAACCGCTTGCGGCCGAAGCGGAGGGAGAACCAACTGCTGGCGGGAAGCACCACGGCGTTAGCCACCAGGTAACTGGTGAGCACCCAAGTCGCTTCATCATTGCTGGCGGAAAGACTCCCGGCGATGTAGGGCAAAGCCACGGCTGCAATCGAGGTGTCGAGCACCTCCATGAACGTGGCCAGCATGACCGAGATGGCAATGAACCAGGGATTCTTGGGCAGTGTCGCGGGTGCCGGGGCAGCAGCCATGGGTCTTTTTTTCCCTAGCGTCGGGAATTCCTCACAGATGCCGCCCGGCCGGAGAAGGTTTCAGCAAGTTCTTGTGCCTTGACACCCGGCTCGCCGGCGATGAGAATTCCACTTCCGCGAGGTTGCCTATGCGTGCCTGCCTACTCTCCATTTTGGTCTTGCTCTTCTACCGTTCCGCCTTCAGCCAGGACCGCTCGCATGCCCGGTCCATGGTGATCTCGCGTTACGGCATCGTTGCCACCAGCTATGTTCAGGCCTCGGTGGCCGGGGCGCAAATCTTGAGTCGCGGCGGATCTGCCGTGGATGCAGCGATTGCCGCCAATGCCGTGCTCGGGGTTACCGAGCCCATGATGTGTGGCATGGGCGGGGATCTGTTTGCCATCTATTGGGAGGCGGCCAGCGGAAAGCTGTATGGCATCAATTCGAGCGGCTGGGCTCCGCGCGGACTCACCCTCGAGCGACTCCGGGCCAAAGGCGCCAGCTCCATGCCGCAGGCCGGCATCGAGGCGGTGACGGTACCGGGCGCCGTGGCCGGTTGGGGCGCCTTGCATCAGCGTTTTGGCCGCCTGCCCTGGAAGGATCTATTTGGTGCGGCCATCTTCTATGCCGATAAAGGCTATCCCGTGCCGGAGGTGATTCACGGCTATTGGGAAGGCGCTGCCGAGTGGATCGCGCAGAATCCCGAGAGCCGCCGCGTGTTTTTACCCGACGGCAAAGCTCCGGCGCTCGGAGAAGTATTCCGCAATCCGGATGTGGCTAAAGCCTTGCGCAGTCTGGCCGACGGGGGACCCGATGCCTTCTATAAAGGGGCAATCGCGCGTGCCATTTTGGCCACTTCCCAATCGCTCGGGGGCACCATGGTCGCCGACGATTTGGCCGAATTCTCCCCTGAATGGGTAACTCCGGTCTCGACTACCTATCGGGGCTGGACGATTTATGAACTTCCTCCCAATGGCCAGGGCATGGCGGCGCTTGAAATGCTCAATCTCATGGAGACTTTTCCGGCTTCACCCGAAGGACCGTCGAGCGTTCCCGAACTGCACAAGAAAATCGAAGCCATGAAGCTGGCCTACGCCGATCTTTACCGCTACAACGCCGATCCGCGTTTTCATCCCGTACCGCTCCAAGGATTGCTGTCGAAAGCCTACGCTCAGGAGCGCGCCCAATCGATCAGCCCCTCCGAAGCTCATTGCGACGTCGCGGCGGGCAAACCGCCGGGAAGCGACACCGTGTATCTTTCGGTCGTCGACCGCCAGGGCAACATCGTTTCCCTGATTCAGAGCAATTATGAATTGTTCGGCTCGGGAATTACCGTCGAGGGCATGGGATTCGTCCTGCAGGACCGGGGCGGGCTGTTCTCGCTCGATCCCTCCTCCCCCAACGTGCTTGCGCCCCGCAAGCGTCCGTTTCATACCATCATTCCGGCCTTCATGGAACGCGGCGACCAGCACATCGGCTTCGGCATTATGGGGGGACCCAACCAGCCGGTGGCCCATGCCCAATTCGTCTCGAACCTGGTCGACTATGGGATGAACCTGCAGGCCGCCTTGGAGAATCCACGCTTTACCGTCAGTCCTAAGCGAGGCTGCCATGTCGTGATCGAATCCCGGGTGAAAGCGGAGGTGATCGAAAAGCTTTCCGCCATGGGACACCAATTCGATGTCGAGGGAGAGTATTCGAGCTCCATGGGTCGGGGTCAGGCGGTAATGCACGATGGAAAAAACAAGATCAACTATGGGGGTTCGGATCCTCGGGCCGACGGCTCGGCTGAGCCCGAACCGCCTCCCCAGTGAGCCCGGCGCGATCCGCTTTTCTCTTCACCGCGAGCCCTGGGCTGACATGGCTTCGGCAATCGGGAGCAGGATTTCCACCTCCGTGCCCCAGTTTCCCGAACGAAGTTGCATCTGACCGCCCAGGTTCCGTACCCGTTCCCGCATTCCGCTGATGCCTACGCCGAGCAGGCGTTCTTCGGTGTCTCTGTGGTTGAGCGGCCCTTCCATTCCCTTGCCGCGATCCTCGACCGTTAAACGAACCTGACCCGGGGTCTTGGCCAGCGTAACTTTGGCGGTGGGGCTTTCGGAATGGCGATGGACGTTTGTGAGCGCCTCTTGCACGATCCGGAATAAGGCGAGCTCGACGTCATGCCGAAGGCGACCCAGATTGTCAGGCAGTTCAAGCGCCACTTTGATCTGGCTGCGCTCGGAAAAGCCCGAAATATACCATTCCAGTGCCGAGGGCAAGCCGACTTCGTCGAGCAGGGGGGGATGCAGAAGATACGACATGGTGCGAACTTCTTTGACGCTTTGCTCGAGCAGGCTGCCCAGATTTTTCAGCCATTGCAAGCTGGCAGGGTCGGTGAGGGAAAGCTTGCGTTCGACCATGGTCAGATTCATGGCTGCGCCCGCCAGCAACTGGCCGACACTGTCGTGCAAGTCCCGGGCCAGCCGGCGGCGTTCTTCATCGCGCAAGCTGAGCAGGCGCCCGGAAAGCACCCGCAATTCGTTTTCAATCTGCTTGCGCCGGGTGATATCGGTGTCGAGTTGGAAGCGCCCGCAAATGCGGTCCGCTTCGTCCCGCCAGAGCGCCCATCGACTGGCCACGGTCACGCGTTGCTCTTGCTTGGTGGTCTGTCTGAGTTCGCAATCCCAGTAGAGGTCGCTGCGCAAAATATTCTCGATCTGGGTCAACGGCCGCGGCAGTTCGGTCTTCAACAGCTCGATGGGAGACCTGCCGATGGCCTCCG